>VFQO010000166.1_pt1 | contig 83949 bp, 76 predicted proteins | sample 3512331 | NCBI WGS metagenome assembly VFQO01 (sample SAMN10412371, study PRJNA504923) | tailings metagenome | isolation source: Replicate 3 from Balatoc abandoned mine | place: Philippines: Itogon, Benguet | collected 2017-08-28 | reverse complement strand
CATCCAATAACCTAAAACAAAAAAAACCGCCTCATCTTATTAATGAGACGGCCCCTTTTTGTATTCACAAGAATGAGAATTAAATAGCTTCCAAAATCCTTTCGATCGACACGGCATGTCCGATTTTCTCTTTTAGATCAGAAATCGATACGCGCTCTTGCTCCATTGTATCGCGGTGGCGAATGGTAACCGTACCATCCTCCATGGTTTGATAATCAACTGCAATACAGAACGGTGTTCCGATGAGATCCTGACGAGTATATCGTTTTCCAATGGCACCACCATCGTCATATACCGCTCGGAAACTTGACTTAAGACTTTGGGTAATTTCTTGCGCTTTTTCAGCCAACCCGTCTTTCTTCACTAAAGGCAAAACTGCCACTTTTATAGGCGCTAGAGCCGGATGGAGCTTTAAGAACAACCTTTCTTTGATCTGATCCCCCTCCCCAACTAGCTCTTTGGTATAGGCATGACATAAGGTAGCTAAGAACAGGCGATCGGCCCCAACAGAGGTTTCTACCACATACGGAATGTAATTTCCATAAGGCTTCCCATTTTCATCCAATTCAGGATCAAAGTATTGTTGCTTTTTCTTGGAAAGCTCTTGGTGATTACGAAGATCAAAATCAGTTCTCGAATGAATACCTTCAATTTCGCGAAAACCAAATGGAAACTCAAATTCAATATCGACCGCCGCATTGGCATAATGAGCCAGTTTTTCGTGGTCATGGTAGCGTAATTTGGAAGCAGGCAAACCAATAGCCTGATGGAACTTGAGCCGAGTCGCTTTCCAATTTTCATACCAAGTCATCTCGGAACCAGGCCGCACAAAAAATTGCATTTCCATTTGTTCGAATTCTCGCATCCGGAAGGTAAATTGGCGTGCAACGATTTCATTTCGAAACGCTTTGCCTATTTGCGCGATTCCAAACGGCACTTTCATTCGGCCACTTTTCTGGACATTCAAGAAATTCACAAAAATACCTTGTGCAGTTTCGGGCCGTAGGTAGATCAAACTTGAATCTTCTGCTACTGAGCCCACTTGCGTGGAAAACATCAGGTTAAACTGGCGCACCTCCGTCCAATTCCCTGTTTTCGAGATTGGACAGGTAATCTTTTGATCGATGATTAGCTGGCGCACACCCTCTAGGTCTTCAGCACCGAGCAATCGCCCCATTTCTTCCAATAAGGCTTTGGCCTCATCAAGTTTACCCTCCTTTTCCAATTCCTCTGCTTTACCTTCCAAAAGTTGGTCGGCACGGTAACGCTTTTTAGAATCTTTATTGTCGATCATCGGGTCATTAAATCCATCCACATGGCCTGAGGCCTTCCAAGTGAGTGGGTGCATAAAAATGGCGGCGTCGATACCCACAATATTATCATGCAGCTGGGTCATGGCTTTCCACCAAGCCGACTTTAGGTTATTTTTCAGTTCAACTCCATTTTGTCCATAGTCATACACCGCTTGTAACCCATCGTAAATTTCAGAGGATGGAAATACAAAACCATATTCCTTGGCATGGGCAATAATATCTTGCAGCGTGGTCGCTGGCGTCTGAGTGGATTCGCTCATTCTTTTCGTACTGATTGCGTGTTAAAAAAACAAAATTAAGGAATCGCCTTCAAGTTTCCTTCGAATTTGATTGAATTCAACCCCATAAAGGTGTTCCCTCCGTACAATTTTTACACATTTCGATGGAAGATCTAGCTCCTTGTAGTTTTTGACGAAAATCTTGATAGGCAACCGATTGCCAAACCTCACCAAATGATTTTTCCGGGACTTGACCCATCACATGGTGGGCATCTTTATCAAAACAACAGGGTACTACCCGACCATCCCACGTAACCACACAAGAATGCCACATTTTCCAACAATGATTCAACCATTTATTTTTGATGACGAATTTTCCGGGCGATACCTCTGCATACCGTGCATATCGATCTTGAGTAGGAATTAGAGGCGAGCCCTGTTCATAGTCATAGATTTGGGCGGTTTTTAATCGGACTTCGTCGACGCCAAGGGACTTGGCCAAACTTCGAACATCCTCTAGCTGATGCTCGTTGGGACGAACCACCAAAAACTGAAAAATCACATGGGGGGTAGACGACTTTAGCGTTTTCTTCCAATGAATTATCCGGCGGGTACCTTCCAACACTTTATCCAAGTTGCCCCCTACTCGGTAAGCTTCGTAGGTTTCTTGGGTAGTACCGTCGATCGAAATAATTAATCGACTCAAACCCGATTCCACCGTCTTTTTCGCCATGTCATCCGTTAAAAAATGGGCATTGGTGGAGGTTGCTGTGTATATCCCCTTGGCGCGAGCTTGGGAGACCATCGAGAGGAAGTCAGGGTGTAGGTAGGGTTCGCCTTGAAAGTAAAAGGTAAGATAGAATAGACTGTCTGCCAATTCATTGATCAGTTGGGAAAAAACAGGAACTGAGAGCATCCCAGTTGGCCGAGTAAACGAACGAAGCCCACTAGGACACTCCGGACAACGAAGATTACAAGAAGTGGTTGGCTCAATTGCCAGAGCCATGGGTAGGCCCCAGATCTGACTAGAATTTCCCCAGCGACTCCGAACATAGCTGATAACGATCTTACTTGCATTCCATAACCGAGAAATTCGGAGAGTTTTGAGGAATTGAAAATAGTCCTGCAAGGAAGTTAAACTGACCATTTCAATCCGGTATTTGGTTAAAAATAGGCGTCAGACGAGGATCCGTCTCTTGTTTTTTTGCCTCAGTAACCAACGCTTTGAACTCAGGTAAATCAGCCAGTTGATAGGCTATTTGGAAGGCCCCATATCGGATAATGGGTTGATGGCTTGTCAACAACCATTTTCGAACCCAAGGCAAAGCCCTTTTCTGTTCTGAGGGCTCCAATAAGGTCAAATACGAAGCATATAATCCCATGATCGGATAAAGGTCCGATTCGGGGAACTGTGGCAATGTGGCGAGGATCCAATTGTGTTGATTAACATTCCGTTGATTGACATAGTAATTAGCAAGGGCACTCCAACTGTGCACATCGATCCGATTTTTATACAAAGCCATAAGTTCAGTGGCATCTGCCGGATTATTCATCAAAATAGCTTCCAAAGCCGCCCCTTGCACTACCCAAGCCGAATCCTCCAAGGCTGCGCGAAACAATACCTCATTTTGCGCATTCATGAAATTCTTTACGGCTAAAATAGCGTCGGCCCGAACCAGGGCATGGGGATCAAAACGAATGACCTGTTGTAAGGCTTTCTCGACCTTCAAAAAATCTTCTCCATCGTAATCAAATAGGGTTTGAACGGCCAATTGGCGAACTACCCAAGAAGAATCCTTCAGAGCAGATAACACCGCCGACCGAATGGTACTATCTTGTAAAGGTGAGATAAAACGCAGTGTATCCTCACTTGCCGTAAGTTTTTGGAGGCTCTCCAGTCGACTTCGAAACCGCGGAGCTTTTTCTAATTGAAGGATGAGTTCGTCTTTTGATTTCGGATGTTGAATTTCGGCAGGTAATACATGAAATGGATCAAGAATTACCAATGGGGGGGTAGAACTTTGGGGTAAGTCAAATATCAATCGGTGCTCTAACATGCGTTTTTGAATGAATTGCCAGTTCTGGCCGTTCCAAACTGCGCAGGTAATAGGCAATTGGTAAACACGGGAGGAATCCAGTTGACTAACCAAAATCTGCGATTGGGTGACCTCGACCTGAAGCTTTGGATGGCCTGGTTGAAGCATCCATTGATCAAAAAACCATTTTAAATCTCGACCAGTTACCTCCTCTACCACCCGACGATAATCATCCATTTCAGCTGTCTGGTATTGAAAACGGGAAAGAAAGCGTTGCATTGAAGTAAAAAAAGCATCGTCTCCCACTTCATGACGCAACAAATGGAGAATCCGGCCACCTTTGGCATAAGAATGGGCATCGAACATATCATCAGGATGACCATAGTCAAACCTCAGAATGGGTACTTGCTTTTCTTTTGATTCTTCCAAATATTGATTCCAAGCTTTCAAAGAAATCCACTCAGCGGCTTCTTTTCCTTGGGAGGCTTCTTTCCAGAGGTATTCAGAATAATCTGCGAAGGATTCATTTACGGCCAAATGAGACCAAGACTCACAGGTCACCAAATTTCCAAACCATTGATGAAAAAGTTCATGGGCTATGATATCCTCCTGATCTTGATCGACCAACTGATTAGGGGATTTCAAGATAAAATCTCCATGCACCGTAGCCCCTGTATTTTCCATTGCACCGGTGACAAACTCGCGGGCAACAATTTGTGCATATCCAGGCCAAGGGAAAGGTGTCCCGGTTAAAAATTCAAAGAAGCGAATCATCGAACCTGTTTTCCCAAAAATAGCTTGCGCGGAAGAGGCATATTTTTTCTCCACATAATAGGCTATTTCATGTCCTTTATACACTTGATCGGGTATTTTCTCCCATTCCCCCACCGCGATCATGGTCAAATAAACGGCATGTGGTTGTGACAGAATCCAGGTATCCTCACGCTGACCGTTGGCAAGTTTTTTCCTCGATTTTAGCAATCCATTCGATAGCGTTTCGAAACGATCTTCAACTTTTAGAATAACCTCTTGGGTATGTTTTTGATTGGGAGAATCCAAGGTAGGAAACCAACACGAGTTGCCATGGGTCTCTCCTTGTGTCCAAAGTTGTGTGGGAAGATCCGGCTGTTTTTCATCAGCATCCACAAAATACAATCCACGGTCCGTTGATTTTATCGATGGAATTGCTTTTTTAAGTAAATCAGGCCCAGCAAGATAGGAAACAGAAACCTCGAGGGTATCGAAACGACTTACTTGGCGGCCCAGTGGAATAGTCAGGATTCGATCGTTGTATTGAAAGGTACTCTTTTTTCCTTTGACCCTCACCTCGGAAATCACCATGCCTTTGGCATCCAATATCACTTGGTTCTGAGGATAAAAGTACGGCTTTAACCACAAGGTGGCTTGGCCTTGAATACGTTCAGTGGCGAATAAGGGGGTAATCTCCAGACGTGAATGAAGTAAATCAAACGCGAGCTCCTGCGAACCTTTTTGTTGGCTAAAAACGCTCAGATGTACCCAAAGAAAGCAAATACCAATCAAATACCTCATTTTGTTTCTTTTAAGAATTGAACAGCTTTATTGGCCGGAAAGAAGGAAACCAAGACACCGATTCCCAAAACCCCGGCAACGATTTTCACCAAATCGAGTCCGTCCACACGAACCGGATAGGCATCCACAAGGGCACTCGACATACCCATGGAGACAAAACCATACGTTTGCTGAAGCCAGCAAAGTGCCATTCCGAGGAGTAGCCCGGTACCTGCTCCCATACAGGTGATGTAGACGCCCTCGGTTAAGAATAATTTGAAAATTAGCTGGGTATCTGCTCCAATCGCCCGCAGAATACGTATATCCTCTCTTTTTTCAATAACAAGCATTGTCAAAGAAAAAAAGATATTAAAGGAAGCAATACCGATAATGAAAAGAAGAGCGATAAAAATGAACAACTTTTCAATTCGAATGGCTCGAAACAAGGCCTCATTTTGTTGATCTTGATTGAGTACCTGAAGTCCCTCAGGTAAGGATTGGATCAATTCCTCTTGAACCGATTCGATGGAATGACCGGGCCGAATAAAAACTTCGAAATGCGTAATTTGATTTTCTTTTTCGGTCAATTCTTGAACTACTTCCAAAGGAGCATACACCCAATTGTCATACCGTTGTTCGAGCGAAAAAACACCTGACGTTTGCAGACTGACGGCATTGATATTTTCCTCCGGATTGAGCACATTCAAGGACCGATTGTTGGGGTACCAAAGCTCAAGGGGAATGGAAAAGTCCCGCAAATTCATTTGAAGACCATTTAACACACCACCACCTACTACCGCAAAGTGATAGGGACCTTCCTCGGTGAGAAGTAAACCATCCCGGATAGAGGATCTTATGGGTGAGAATTTCTGAAACGTTGAGTCAACCCCGTGCAATGTCACCACCATCTGTCCATCTCGATAACGTGCTAGGGCATTGACTTCGAGAACCGGTGTGATATGATGGATGGCAGGATTCTGTCGAAGCCTCAAACTCCATTTTTCTGAGGCCGAGAAAGTGCGGTTGTCGGTTCTTTTGATTTTAAGTTCGGGATCAAACGACTTAAAAATAGAGCGATTGAGGTCCTCTAATCCATTAAATACCGATAAAATCACCACCAAGGCAAATGTACCCACGCAAACGCCAAGTACCGACAACCAAGAAATGACATGAATGAACCCTTTCTTTCGCCGAGAATAAAAGTATTTTTGGGCAAGGAAAAAGTGCACCCAACGCATAGGCTTTAGTCTTTATATGGATGATTTAGTTTGCGAATACTTTCTTCTTCGTCGGGAATTTCCAAGTCGGCGAAAAGGGATTCAATTTTCTGGGCATATTCGGCGGTGTCATCCAAATAAAACTGGAAGTCGGGTACGATTCTAAATTGATGACGAACCCGCTGTCCAAGATGCATTCGGATCACTTTGCTGTTTTCTTGAATTTTCTCGAGAATCTCTTGTTTATCTTTCGCTTGCAAAAAACTGAGATACACACGAGCAATGGCCAAATCTGGAGTTACCTTAACATCAGTTATGGTAACGAATGTGGATCCAAAAATTCCTCGTAGTTCTTTTTGAAAAATTTCACCTAAATCTTTATGGATTTGGCGGGCGATTTGTCTCTGTCGCTTCGATTCTGTCATTGCGCCTTTCTTTTTTACAAATATCTTGACTTATTTTGGTTTATCCTTTTTTGACCCTATAATTTTGTCCAATTAAACCATTCTCGACTCGTGCTCACATTTTTCAGGATAAATGCTTTTTTTCAAATCATTGTATTGGCCGCTTTGTGGATTTTAATGCAATTTGATTTATTTTCAAACCAAGCACCCCGATTAACCTTGGAGCTTGAATGGTTGCTAATCGGGGAACAATTGCATTTGGGAAAAAACCTATACAGTGAAGTATTAACGTTGATTTCTCCTTTGTCTGCCTATTTCTACCAATTTTTTTATTTTCTGTTTGGTCGAAATTTTTTGGTTTTTCAGGGTTTAGCCGTTGGCTTTGCCTTTCTTCAAAGTTTATATTTTGTTTGGATAACTCAAAATCGCCAAACCTTTACCGAAAAAAATTATTTGGTTGGAATCATTTACCTGATCCTCATGCATGCGTGCTTTGATCTAACCAAACTTTCCCCTCCCCTCTTGGGTATGTTTTGGGTTTTGTTTTCAATCAACCAAGTACTTAAACAAATTGAAAGTCGAGCGGGGGTGCGGGATGATATCATCGAGGTTGGAATTTTCTTGGGCATTGCCGGACTGTTCTACCCCCCCTACTGGGTATTGTTGATTTGGGTGTTTCTATCCACGATCCTGTACTCAAGTATTAATCCCCGTCAACTTTTGTTGGTATTAATCGGATTTGCTCTGCCATTGGTGGCAATTGGTTTGTTTTTTTATTTCTCCCAAAATACCGCTTTCAATACATTTTGGTTAATGAATAGCCTCTCTTTTAGTAAGTTTCCTGCCTCTGAGTGGTTTTCTCAAGTCCGTGCTTGGTCGATCCCCTTGGTGATTGCAGTGATGGGAATCATCAAAATGTTAAAAGGAACTCGGTACAGCAATTACCAGAATCGATACCATCAAGCGTTTCTATTGTATCTGGCTCTATGTTTGGCCATCATGCTATTGGCCCCACAACAAATCCCCATGTACCTCATGGTGGCCGTCCCTGGGCTAACCATTTTCATTTCGGGCTTCTTTATTCATTTAAGGGGAACATGGCTACCAGAATTGTACTTCACTTTGTTTTTAGCCTCCACACTAGGGAATTACATCCTCGGAATCAAAGGGATGTCGGGAGGTGCGGGACAAGAACATACCTCACTTCGACTGGGCCCATCGACCCTCCCACTTAAATTTCATGGACAACGACTGTTGATATTGGGATCCAACTTAGCTGAATACCAGGATGCCCAACCCGCCACCAAGTATTTAAATTGGAACATGGCTAAACAAGATTTTAATAGCATTGAGCGGTACGAAAGCCTGGTTTCTATTTTTGATACATTTGCCTCGTCCCCACCTACGTTGATTTTAGACAAAGAAAATTTAATGCCTTTACTCATGAAAAAGATCCCGGTCATTCGGACACAATACAAGGCGGTTCCGAAGTACCCGGGATACTATCAATTGGTTTCTTCTGAGTGACTTAGCAAGAAATCTTATTGACACGAGTGGCGTGCCGTCCTCCTTCAAATTCGGTCGTAATGAAAGCCTCTACACAGGCGATCGCTTTTTCCAAGCTGATAAAACGTGCCGGAATGCACAGGACATTTGCGTTGTTGTGCTGTCTGGATAATTGGGCAAGCTCAACCTCCCAAACAAGCGCCGCACGAATGTTTTGGTGTTTATTAGCGGTCATGCAAACACCGTTTCCTGACCCACAAATTAGAATTCCCAAATTGTTTTCACCTTTCTCAACGGAGGAAGACAACGGATGAGCCGAATCTGGATAGTCAAATGATTCCTCTGAGTATGGGCCAAAATCCATGCTAGGGTATCCGTGCTGATTCAACCATTGAATGATTTCCTTTTTGTACTGAAATCCAGCGTGGTCACTTCCGATTGCGATTTTGGTCGTCATAATTTTTCTTCCTTTGTTATAAACTTTTCAACACAAATATACGTTTTACCATTCCATTTCACTAGAATAAAACCTGTTTTACTATAAATAAACCTGATATGTCGCAACAAGAAGAAGAAGAGAAAATATTGGAGGCATTTGAGCCAAAAAATTGGAATGAGATCCAAAGTCAGGACGCCTGGCAGATTTTCAAAGCCATGGCTGAGTTTGTAGAGGGATTTGATAAATTAGCCAAAATAGGCCCATGTGTTTCAATCTTTGGATCTGCCCGAACCAAACCCGAGAATCCTTATTACCTAATGGCCGAGCAAATTGCAGAACGTTTGGTGGAAAAGGGATATGGGGTTATCACTGGCGGTGGACCTGGAATCATGGAAGCTGGGAATAAAGGTGCCCATCAACGGGGAGGAAAGTCGGTAGGTTTGAATATCAAATTACCGTTTGAGCAAGTTCCGAACCCGTATGTGGACCCCGACAAAAGCATCAATTTTGACTACTTTTTTGCCAGAAAAGTGAACTTCATCAAATACTCACAAGGATTTGTGGTGATGCCGGGTGGATTCGGCACCATGGATGAATTATTTGAAGCCTTGACACTTATTCAAACCAAGAAAATTGGAAGATTCCCGATTGTTCTTGTCGGAAGCCGATATTGGCAAGGTTTGATCGATTGGTTGGAACAAACCATGGGAGAAATGGAACGTAACATCAATCCAGAGGATATGAAACTTATGCAGGTTGTGGATACTCCGGAAGATGCCGTTCGAGTCATCGATGAGTTCTACGGCAAATATTTGTTGAAGCCGAACTTCTAAACAAAAAAGCCCAATTCACATTGGGCTTTTTTGTTTGAATCTACTAGATTACCAGCCGTCGTCTGCCACTGCTTTTTTTACTGGGGCAGCCGGTTTTTTGGCAGGCGTGGTCCCTTTGGCAGGTGCCTTACTAGGTATTTGTGGAGCACTTGATTGAACTGATTCATTTTTTTCAATCCGAGTGAAAACACGGCTTACAATCTTCCATTCTCCATTGATTTTGAGCAAATTCAGCAGATCAATGATTTTATTCGTAGGATACTCGGTTTCCGTAACTGCCGTGGCCGCCGTACCTGCATAAGACCATGAAACAATCCGAGTTGTTCGGTCCATTACTTCATTAGGTTTGATACGGGCAGTGAGATCGCGTACGGTCATTCCCGTCATGGCTCCATTTTTGCCAACCGAACGTTGAACGGCATCCGGCACAAACGCATTTTTAAAACGTTCTACTTCCCCGTTGGTACCCCCTTCCAAAAAATCACGTAGGGTCTTTTCGATTGCGACTTCCTCTTGTGCCCATGCCGGACTTACCGCCGCTAACCACCCTAATAAACAAATAGAAACAATTCTCTTGACCATAGCCGTTTTTTAAATTTGAATTGAAAGGATTTTTATTACAAAATTTTAATAAATTCAACAGTTTTAATATTCTGTTACTTTTTAGTGATTGAACGTCGTAAAATTAGTTTTTAACCAGTAAACACCAAAAAATTATGGGCTTGATTTCATTTTTAGGGACTGTCGGAGAAAAACTCTTCGGAAAAGAGGTAGAAGCCGCACCTGCCGAGCAAAAACACGAATTAAAAGCTGGTGCTTTGTTGGCGCATGTCAAAAAACTAGGTCTTAGCTATCAAAGTTTAACAATCAAAGTTCAACAGGATACCGTTACCCTCTCAGGCGAAGTATCCGAGCAAGCTGATGCCGAGAAAATTGCCTTGGCTGTTGGGAATGTGGAAGGTGTTAAAGTAGTGGATAACCAACTTATTGTGGCTACCCCTGAACCTCCCGCACAATACCATACGGTAGAAAAAGGTGACTGGCTCTCCAAAATCGCCCAGACGTATTATGGGGACCCTCAAAAATTCCCTCTAATTTTTGAAGCCAACAAACCGATGTTGACCGATCCCGACAAAATTTATCCAGGACAAGTGCTCCGGATCCCCCCCATCAAATAAAAAAAGGCCTTACGGCCTTTTTTTATTAATATCGATCATAGAAACCCCGAATCCTGGACGTTACTTGGTTGTAAATTGGCTTACAAAACTCAATAAACAATTGTTGAGGAGGGGGCGGTAGTTCCTCTCTTCGCTGGGTCATGGACAGCATCTCCTTGGTCAGAGCCCGTTCATCTCCATTGAATGAGGCCCAATCATTAACCCAAACAAACTGACCAGGAAACTCCTGAACTTGCAAAGGTCTACCTGTTTTAAAATCTAAAATTTGCATTTGAAGCAATCCCTTCGAAATCACTTCTTTTCTATTTTTAATTAAATCGGCATGAACTTTCCCATAGACAGCCACTTTTTTACCACCAATGGTCGCTTCCCCGGTCTTGACACTGTCCGAACTGGTTACTCGCACTTTTTCGGTAGTACGGTGGGTCTCTCCGACCACAAAATCGACAAATTCGAGGCGCACGACTTGATCTGGCTGTAGCTGGGTGGCTTCCGCCTGTTGAGGGGAGTGAAATTGAACAAATCGATTCATCCGCCGATTGGATTGCACAAATTCAGCGATTTGATCTTGAAAGAATGCATGACTAAAAGAAAATAAACGGGAATTCAATCGAGGTTGCTCCAGAACCACATGAGTAGAAGCAATCCAGTAGGCTTTATCTGTCAGCGAAGCCACATCCCGATACCCCGGCATCAAAGCCGAAATTCGTTCCAAATGATCGACTGCTTGACGAGCAGGAATCTTCTCACCAGAGGTTAGAAGTTGCACCGCTTTGTCGTATCGCTCAGTCACAGCCAACTCCCGGGCTACTTGCGACTGACTTGAAAAATCTTCGGGGGTGATGACCCGCCGACAAGCCGCACAACTCTGGATTGCCCGAAACATTTGGTTGAGTCGTTCAAAATGGTTCAATGCTACCTCATGTCGAAAGGGCTGATTGCTTTGTTCCGATACCTGAATGGCCCTTTTTAAATCAGACAAAGCCGCGGGATACGCTTCTTTTAATACAGTAAGAGATTTAGTATGATTGCCATCTCGGCGGAGTTTATCTGTGGCCTGCATTACGGCCTCGACATATTCTCCCTCCGATAAAGCCTTAACACCCGATTTGGCACAACCAAAACCGATGCCGAACGCCAAACTTAGCAAGACTAGGCGATTGAGGATAGAGTAGTTCATGTAGACAAAGTCAAATTTACATGCAATTTTACCATATTTTCTCCAAGCTCAAACGAAAACCCAGGTTATCTTTAATCAAATCACCCCGATCCAACGCAAGTTGAGTTTTTAAATAGACACTTCCCAAGGGAAACCGGGTCTCGATCCCCAAACTAAATTGATCGGTTGGAGTAATAGGAATCCAGTGCGACCCAAAGTTACGGGAAAAAGAAAAACGAGTCCGCAACTCCACCAACGAAAACTGATGGATCATACCCAAATAAAACATGCGTATGCGGTTATTATTGGTAAAGATATATCCGTTATTACTGGACTTCTCAGAACGAATTTTTTCCTCCGGAATCAAAAACGGGGTTCCAATCGTTCGGCGTTGAAAAGACCACCCATCAAAATATTGTTGGTGGTTAAAGTAAAAATTATTTTCTGAAAAATGACGATCTTGGAGGTTGAGTAAGCGAGGCAAGAAAGGTTGATACGTACCTTGATTGGTGGTTTGAAGATACTCTAAGGTAAGGCGTCGCCAGATACCCTCCGTTTTTTTGGGCGACCAAACCATACCATACAAGCCATCATCAACATTGGAAAGGCTACTGAAAGTAGCGCCCGTTTCAAATAAAATTTGCTTGTAAAACAGAGCGTTGCCTTGACTTCCATTTAACTCAACAGCCAAGTCAACTTGACCGAGATGACTACCAAATCGATTTTCTAACTCGAATGGGTTGTATCCGGGTCGATCATCCAATAGACTTTTTAAAGGTAAAACTACCCGAGTGAATGTGTAGGCATCTCCTGGAAATTTACCTTCGTATAAACGCCCATCCCCAGGCCGAGTGGCCGTGGTGGGCTCTCCTCCCCACTGGGCATGATGTAAAATTCCACCCATGACCTTCAATCGGGCCTCTGGCTTGCCAAAACGAAGATAAATCGATTTTTGGTGGAGAAAGTAATCTTTGGCATAGGTTTGATGACCAAACCAACCGTGCGAAAATGAAGCTTTCCAACCAATTCGTCCTTTGAATAAGGGTTGAAAATGGGGCATATCCAAGCTCACCTGCGGGATGGCCTGTGCATTCCCTGACCAAGTCAAAGATCCGGACGAATGAAGTGAATCCACCAGTCCCATGACCTGAGGTTTGATTCCGGCCCAAATTCGGAAGTTCCTTCGTTGGAGGCTACCAAATCCTGCTATGAATCGAAGGGTAGATTGACTCCCTACCGATAAAAAAGGCTGGAAATGAACCTCTTTTTGCCAGCTATGAGAGGAATCGCTGGTAAATCGTAGAGATGGCAAAATGGAAATCGCATCACCCGCCGGAACAGCTCCAAATTGATTGGCCTGCATCCAAAAAGGCAATTTGGATTGGGAGCTCACCCATGCCGTAGTTTCTAAGGAATAGGTTATTTTCTGGGCATTCACAGCTACGAAGCCCATGGTGAAGATGAAACCCAATATCCATTGTCCTTTTCGAAACATCCAAAGAAATTTTCTTAAATGGATCAAAAATCAGGCCGAAAGTCAAAAACTTTGGTAAACCCATTGCATGAGCAGAGCACAAATGTAGCCACCGTAGGTTCCGATCGTATAGCCTAAAACTGCCAAAAGTACCCCAACCGTCACCAAACTTGGATGAAAAGCGGCAGCCACCACCGGTGCCGAAGCGGCTCCACCGATGTTTGCTTGTGAACCCACGGCTAAAAAGAAGAAGGGAGCCTTAACCCAACGTGCGACAAGAAAAATGACCAATAAATGGATGACCATCCAAAGTATACCCACAACAAATAACCAAGGACTGTTCACGACGGAGGCTAAGTCCATTTGCATTCCAATGGAAGCAATCAAAAGATACAGGAAAAAGCTGCCTACCGTGGATGCCCCCGCTTGCTCCAATAACCGAAGACGCGTGAAAGAAGCCAAAATACCCACCACCGTCACGACAAGGATAATCCAAAAGAAACGAGAAGTCAAACTAAATTCGGCTAATTTAGGAAAGTCTTGCTGAATAATTGGCGTTATAAAATCGGCTGTTGCATGGGCCAAAGCGGTCCCAACAAAACCTACTCCTAGCATTTGAACATAATCGTAGAAGGTGGCTCTTCGTTCCTGGTTGGAGGGAAGACTTTTTACACGCTCTTTAACTTGATCGAGTAGGGTGGTATCTGCTTGCAACCATTTATCGAGTGCCATTCGATGTCCGACGGCGTATAAAATAACGGCTAAAACAGCTTCAGCTACTAGAATATCGACGGTAACAGTTTGTGAAAATAACGTAGCGGAAGGTTGAAAAATCTCTTTCAAGGCGGTTTGATTTGGCCCACCTCCAATCCAACTTCCAGCTATGGTGGCTAAACCACGCCAGGTGGCATCGGCATCTGTTCCAAGGAAGGCCTCGGGCTTAAAAAATTTAACGACAGCCAGCGCTAAAGGGCCACCGACGATAACTCCAAATGTCCCGCCTAAAAAGACCCATAAAGCCTTCGGACCAAGCATTTTCAGGGATTGAAAATCCACACTTAAAGTGAATAGAATAAGACAAACGGGCAAGAGGTATTGCGAAACAATAGGATATACTTGCGACGTTTGGCTTTGGATGATACCTGTGGTTTGAAGAACACTTGGGAGGAAATAACACAGTAAAATCGGCGGAAAAATTGAAAAGAAACGTTTCCAAAAGGGATGCTGCAGGCGAGTTAATGTAAAAACAAGCCAAATAATTCCGATGAGTAAACCAAGGACGACCGCATCAGAAGACACAAGTGGGGTGGTATGAGTTGAGGGCATAGTGTATTGAATAGAAGATGAAGATACGGAGGACCCGTAAAAAAAGAAAACACACAGTCCACAATCTGGGACTGCGTGTCGCAATTACACTTCATCAACAAACTAAAAACCAAATAATATTTTTGTTAAGCAAAAATAACAAAAAAAGGTATGGAAGAAATGCTTACCTTGCAAAAATTTCTTTCATACCCTTTTTTTTTGGCTGTAGGAGGGGGAGTCGAACCGCCCACGGTGCAGTTAGCCATAAAGCAAAATTTTGGTGGTCAACCCCAGTCGACTTGGAAAAAACCCGTCCGGCTTTACTTTACGTTTATCCTGAGCTCACCACCCCCGAGACAGGAGGGCACGGCTGCCAATTTCGTCATCCTACAGTATAAAGAGCGAACATCAAAACAGTGTCTCATTTGCTTGTTTCGACATCACAAAGTTAGCACAACCTTTGTTGGAATTGCAAATTTTTTAGAAATTTTTAATTAATTTGAAATATTTTATAACAAAATGAGAATTTGACTGATTATTATTTAGATATTTTTGCAAAAATCAATTTCAAACTAAATATTATTCAATGGCTGTTCAAGTGGATATTGATGAGGTTGACCTAAAAATTTTGGCATTACTCATGGAGAACGCCAAAATTTCATACGCCGAGATTTCGGAGCAAGTGTTTCTTTCACCAGGAGCGGTTCATGTGCGGGTCAAAAAGATGGAGACCAAAGGCATCATTCAAGGAAGTAGTATTTTGATCGATATGACGAAATTGGGTTGGGATATCAGTGCCTTTTTGGGGATATATTTGGATAAAAGTTCCCTTTATGATGAAGTCGCCGACCAGTTAAAACAAATACCGGAAATAGTTAATATCAATTATACAACAGGTATTTACAGTATTTTTGCCAAGCTTATTTGCCGAGATACTGCTCATTTACGAGAGATACTGCACGATCGAATTCAGAAAATTCAGGGTATTCAACGGACAGAGACCTTCATTTCCCTTGAGGAAAGTCTACATCGCCCATTGCCGTTGGTTCGATAGATTTGGAAACTATCCAAAAAATATAGTATCTTTCGTTTAACCACTAACTGACTTGTCAATACCTATGATTGACAAATTCCTTGCTCCTCTCTATTGGGGAGTCAATACAAAACAAACGGTCGACCTCCAGCGCCAGATAACGTTAATGAACGTGATTAATTTGGTGGGCTTGGTAATGCAAGTAACATTTTTTATTGTCCTGAATGTACATGGCTACTTAGACCAGGCCTGGTGGAATCTAGCCGCCTCCGTATTCCACCTAATATCTCTAGTGGTTCAATACTTGGGTTATTTCAAATTAGCACAACATATATTTGCCATTACGTTTCCTGCCTTTATCGTGGCACTCACCTTTGTCTTCAGGGGCGACAATAGCACCGAATTTTACATCTACCTGTGCTTTCCTCTCATTTTTTTCCTGTTCAAAGAAAAATGGACTTTCCGTCTGTATTCCTTTTACCTGACCTGCCAACTTATCCTCCTGTATTGGGCTCGACACCATGGCTGGATCTCCCCCGAAGCTTTTGCCTGGGAGGATGAGCTATGGTACATCAACCTAACGGTTTCGTTTCTATCCTTTGTATTTTTAAGTTGGACTATACAAAGCGAATCTACTTTGTATGAGGAAGGCCAAAAAAACAAACAAGAGGCCATGGCCAACTTACTTCAAGAGGTGAAATCGGCTGACACCATCAAGGGGCGCTTCCTGAAAATATTTTCCCATGACTTGAGAGCCCCATTTCATGGTATTTTGGGTGTAATTGACCTTTTGCTGGAGGAAAAAAATCCTTTGACCTTGGAGGAAGCCAAGCCTTTGTTGAAACGCTTGCATAAGTCCTCCAAAAGTACCCTACTTTTACTGGATAACCTCGTCGATTGGACTAAATCCCAGCAAAACATTCTGCAACTTAGGCCACAAACCTTGTCTATGCATGAGCTGGTAGAGCAAACCATCACCTTGTACGAGCAGGTGGCTCACATGAAAAACATTGAATTGACATTCGACATCCCGCCCAATTTAACCGTCTGGGCGGATCAGCCCACCGTGATGACAATCCTGAGAAATCTTCTGAATAACGCCATAAAATACTCACATCCTGGTGGGGTGGTCACGATACGGGGCACAAAGAGAGTCCATGACGCAGAGTTTTCAGTTGAAGATCAAGGTACGGGCATGAAATCCTCCACATTGGACACACTATTTAAGGAAGGTCAGGACCTATCCATTCCAGGGACCCAAGGAGAAAAAGGGAGTGGACTGGGTTTGGCGCTCTGTCAGGATTTTATCGAAAAAAATCAGGGAAAATTGATCGTCTCGACAGAATGGGGACAAGGTACTCGGATACAATTCACTCTTCCCCTGCCTGCCTCGGATTAACTCATTTTTTTTTCGATGGATCCATTAAATTCATCTACCTTTGCGGTTTGGAAACCTTCAAGTCTACCATTCGCGCATGATTCACTTTTTCGGAACACCTGATCAACAGGTTTACGCCGTTGAAACTCTCCACGCCCTTCACGAGCTCGACATTCCCAAACTCCATTGGTTGTTTCAAAGTTCAACCCACGTCAGCGGGGAATCCTACCCAGTCTCAGGACCTTGGGTTGGTCCTAGAGCTTCCATGGTAACGCCATGGAGCACCAACGCGGTTGAAATCACCCAAAACATGGGTATCCAAGGAATTGGTCGGATCGAGGCGTTCCATCCTTTTAAGGAAGGAGATTCATTGGATCCCATGCTTTTCCAACAATTTGATGTCCTCGATCAACAGATTTTCTCCTTTCCCATTCAGCGTGCCGCCATTCTAGAAATTACCGATATTGCCGCTTACAATGTTCAGGAAGGATTAGCCCTATCGGACGAAGAAGTAGACTACCTTAATCAATTGGCCATCCGATTGGAACGTCCCCTTACCGACTCCGAGGTATTTGGATTTTCTCAAGTCAACTCGGAGCATTGTCGGCACAAAATTTTCAATGGTACTTTTATTATTGATGGGAAAGAGCAAACTGATTCTTTGTTCAAATTGATCAAAAAGACCTCAATTGCGCATCCCAGTAATTTGGTCTCAGCTTATAAAGATAATGTTGCCTTCTTAACAGGCCCCACCATTACTCAATTTGCACCTAAACGAGCCGATGGTCCCGATTTTTACATTGAAAGAGATATTCAATCCGTTTTATCATTAAAAGCAGAAACCCATAATTTCCCAACCACAGTAGAACCGTTTAATGGTGCAGCCACAGGTTCCGGGGGCGAAATTCGCGACCGGTTAGCCGGTGGACAGGGATCTCTTCCCCTAGCAGGTACTGCCGTTTACATGACTTCCTATGCTCGCTTGACCAACAATCGAGCTTGGGAACAGGCTACTCAACCTAGACCTTGGTTGTACCAAACACCGCTTGATATTCTAATCAAGGCCTCCAATGGTGCCTCCGACTTCGGAAATAAATTTGGACAACCCCTCATTTGTGGTTCTCTTTTAACTTTTGAACACGAAGAGGATGCCCGAACTTTGGGATTCGACAAGGTCATTATGTTGGCCGGAGGGATTGGCTATACCCAGGCCGAACAAGCACAAAAGAAATCCCCCAAAATAGGAGATCAAGTACTTGTCTTGGGTGGAGAAAATTACCGAATTGGTATGGGCGGGGCTGCTGTATCCTCAGCTGATACAGGTGCCTTTGGATCAGGTATTGAACTAAATGCCATTCAAAGATCGAATCCAGAAATGCAAAAAAGAGCCGCCAATGCCATTCGAGGTTTGGTAGAGTCCGGGCAAAACCCTATTGTTTCCATACATGACCACGGGGCCGGTGGCCACCTGAATTGCCTGTCTGAACTTGTAGAGGAAACAGGCGGACGAATAGACCTCGACAAATTACCTATCGGAGATCCTACACTTTCTGCGAAAGAAATAATCGGAAACGAATCTCAAGAACGGATGGGACTTGTTTTGGGAGCAGAGGATTTACCCCTATTGCAACGCATTGCCGAACGGGAGCGAGCCCCATTGTACCAAGTGGGTGAAATAACAGGAGACCACCAGTTTGTCTTTAGCTCCTCCTCCACTGGAGAAACACCCATGAACTTGGCTATCGCCGATATGTTTGGTAGCTCTCCCAAGTTCATCATGGAGGATAAAACGCTCCACCGGACCTATCAGGAAGTCACCTATGAGGCCAATTGGACTCGCTATTTACCCGATTTACTCCAAATGGAAGCTGTCGCCTGTAAAGATTGGTTGACAAATAAAGTAGATAGATGCGTGGGTGGGCGCGTAGCCAAACAACAATGTGCAGGTCCACTGCAATTGCCCTTAAATAATGTTGGGGTCATGGCTCTCGACTTCAAAGGAAAAGAAGGAATCGCCACCTCCATCGGCCATGCTCCTGTGGCTGCATTGATTGATCCCTCGGCAGGTTCTGTTTTGGCTATTGCGGAGGCGCTTACCAACTTGGTTTTTGCTCCTTTAGCCAATGGATTATCCTCCGCCTCTTTATCGGCCAATTGGATGTGGGCCTGTAAGAATCCAGGTGAGGATGCTCGCTTGTATCAGGCGGTTCAAGCATGCTCCGACTTTGCCATAGCGTTGGGAATTAATATTCCAACAGGCAAAGACTCCCTATCTATGAAGCAGAAATACCCCAATCAGGAGGTCATTGCACCAGGAACTGTCATTATATCGGCAGCGGGACATTGCGACGAAATTTCGGCTGTGGTGGAACCGGTACTTAAAACCACCGGCAATAAACTGTATTATGTACCCATGTCGAAAAGCCCTTTTGCTTTGGGCGGATCCTCGTTTGGACAACTGATGAATCGAATTGGAACCGAAACACCCACCATTCAGGATGCTGAGTATTTCCGGCGGGTATTCAATGCTGTTCAAGATCAAATCAAGGCAGGACAAGTGGATGCAGGCCATGATATCGGAAGTGGTGGACTCATTACCACGCTGTTGGAAATGTGTTTTTCGCATGTTGAATTGGGTGCTGACCTTCATCTGGATGGATTTGACGAACAAGATCTTGTCAAAATCCTGATGTCGGAAAATCCTGCCCTCGTCTTACAACTAACCCCTGAGGGGCTGGCTGGTTTGGAACAGGCCGGAGTATCGGTTGTTGAATTAGGTCAACCCAAATCAGGCACTTCACTTTCCATTTCGTTTCATGGCTCAACGTACCATTTGGATATCCCAGAATTACGTGATGCGTGGTTCAAGACGTCCTATTTATTAGATCGTAACCAAACTCACAATGGAATGGCTGAGGTTCGTTATGATCAATACAAGTCTCAGCCTTTAACCTATCGTTTCCCAACTCATTTTACTGGCAAAAAACCAATTTTGGGACAGCATCGCCCTAAGGCAGCCATCATACGGGAAAAAGGGTCAAATTCTGAACGAGAAATGGCCAATGCCATGTACCTTGCTGGATTTGATGTCAAGGATGTACACATGACGGACCTGATCTCCGGACGGGAGACACTGGAGGACATTCAATTCATTGGTGCTGTGGGTGGGTTCTCTAACTCCGATGTACTGGGTTCGGCCAAAGGTTGGGCAGGCGCTTTTCTATACAATGAAAAAGCCAAAACCAGCCTTCAAAAGTTCTTCCAACGAGAAGACACCCTATCCGTTGGTATTTGCAACGGTTGCCAATTGTTCATGGAGCTTGAATTGATTCATCCCCACTTACCTGAACATGGTAAAATGAAACACAATACCTCCCATAAACACGAGAGCATCTTTACATCGGTGGAAATTCAACCCAATGACTCCGTCATGTTGCATTCCCTAGCCGGAACCCGTCTGGGCGTGTGGGTGTCGCATGGGGAGGGTAAATTCAATTTACCTGGACTTGAGGAACAATACCATATTGTTGCCAAATATGGGTATGAATCCTACCCGGCTAATCCGAATGGTTCCGATTTCAACACAGCCATGCTTTGCGACCCAAGCGGTCGACACTTGGTTATGATGCCCCATATCGAACGCTCTATTTTCCCATGGAACTGGGCCTACTATCCAATGCAAAACAATGAGGTCACTCCTTGGTTGGAAGCCTTTGTGAACGCTCGTCGTTGGATTGACACTAAAAATGGGCTTTAAATAAAATGGTCGGCTCAGCTTTCTTGAGATCGCTGAGCCGACATCCATTCGCTTACAGTACGCTTTAAATTCGACTTTTATGATCGCTTGGGGAATCGTTTTTCACACCCTTCTCTTCTTTGCCCCCAAGGAACATCCCTTGGTGGTTGAGGCACTTTCGTTGGTGGGATTACCTTATGTGACTGGTAGCTTGGAAAATCCAAAGGAGGATTTGGTCATTCGAACTGATGGATTCGACTGCTATACCCTGGTGGAACATTGTGTCGCTACGGTCTTATCTGCCCAGTCGCAGCGACCCTATGCTGAAGTATTAGAAAGAAATCGATACCGGGGTGGAATTCGAAAAGGCTACGGATCTCGTCATCATTATTTTGTTGGATGGGCCCACGAGGGAATGACACAGGGGTGGCTTCAACCTGTAACCCATGCAAAAGAAAAAGTGTGGAAGAAACGTATTCAGTTTATGAGTACGCATCGAGGGGCCTACCCTACGTTCGTTCCTCTTCGCGAATGGGCAGCCATCCAGCAAGTTGAACAAGACTTGAGTCGATTGGATCTTCGGTATATTCCAAAAGATTCGGTTGAGGCCGATCTAACAGCGATTCAATCTGGCGATATTTTGGCGTTTACTTCCCAAATGGAGGGTCTTGACGTGAATCACGAAGGGATAGCTTACTGGAAAAATAACCAATTGCATCTGATTCATGCCTCCCTAGAGGAGAAAAAGGTCGTCATCAGCCAAGAAACCTTGTTGACGTATCTGCGTCGCATCAAAAAACATTCAGGTCTAATGATCTTTCGGTTAGCCTCATGATCCGTTATCAACCCCTTCCTGCTGAATTATTTAAGAAAAGGCGTCAAAAATTAGCAAAATCCATGCCGGATAGTGCCTTGGTCTTGCTTTTCTCAGCTGACCAGTTTCCAACCAATGCGGATGCCTTCCATCGGTATGTACCTGACTCAAATTTCTATTATTTGACAGGACTTGATCAAGCCGATGGAGTATATTTAGGTTTTAAATCCAACCAATCGTGGGTAGAAACCCTTTTTATTCCAGAATCCACGCCCCAAAGTCGACTTTGGGAAGGAGAAAAGCACACCGTCCAGACGGCACAATTCCAGTCGGGATGTGATGAAATTAAATGGATCGGGACCTGGAAAGACCACTTGGCCAATCTATTGTCCAATTCAAAACATATCTATCTAAATTTACCTTTTTATTCTCGGTCGGTCCCGACTGCTGCTGAAAGATGGGCGGTTGAGCTTGAAAAAATGACTCAAAAACCGATTGATTCAATTTCCTTTTGGATTGCGGAACAACGGGCTATTAAGTCAACCGAAGAAGTGGAAGCGATCAAAAGAGCGATCCAAATCACACGTGATGCGTTTATTTCAACTGCCCCGAAGGTGCCGTCGCTGGAGTATGAATATCAACTTGAAGCCGAATTGAGCTATCATTTTATTCGATCTGGAGCCGAGGGACATGCCTTTGAACCTATCATAGCCGGTGGAATTCAGGCCTGTACCTTACACTATACCACCAACCATGCACGATTGAATGCAGGTGAATTGGTTTTAATGGACTTCGGCGCCAATTGGGGACATTATAAGGCCGATATCACCCGGGTTCTTCCCATATCAGGCCATTTTACAGACCGACAAAGAACCGTGTATGAGGCCGTTTACCATGTCCTAAACCAAAGCAAAAAGGATCTTAGGATAGGAACATCACTCGCGGAATGGAAGGACTCCGCTAATCGATTGATGCAAGATGCACTGATATCGTTGGGCCAAATCTCCTCGAAAAGTAAAAATCCTGCCGCCGAAACTAAAATTTGGTTTCCTCACTCCATTGGTCATCATCTGGGTTTGGATGTACACGACCCGTGTCCTTCTACCCTTCCTATTCAAGCCGGAATGATTTTAACCTGTGAGCCCGGCATTTACCTTCCAGAAGAAAAAATAGGTATTCGATTGGAAACCGATTTATACGTAACGGACCAAGGAATCGTTGATTTGGGAGAGGACATTCCCTTACACTGGAAAGATATAGAAGAACTTATGAACCACTAATATTAAAACCTATGAAAAAGCCATTTACTTTCCTATTTTTTTGCCTGATTATCTTCCATTCCTTTGGCCAAAAAGGACCGACCATATCCCATCGGGTTCAAAAAGGAGAAACTGTTTATAGCCTAATCAAACGTTATAACTGTTCCATGGACGAGTTTTCAAAACTCAATCCGACCATCAACCTAAGTCAACCTATTTTAAGTCTAGACCAAACCTTGCTGTTTCCTACCAGCGATCAAGTACCCACTCAAGAGGCTAATGTGCATGTGGTGAAGGAAAAGGAAACCCTGTACAGCATCGCCCGACTTTATGGAATACCCATGGCTCGCCTTCAGACTTGGAATAAATTGCCTGATGAACAAATTCAAATTGGTCAGGTTTTAGTGTTAATGGCTCCGAAAGATACCTTGCCCTCGGAGTTTCAGGTCGAAAAGAAAGATCTACATGCCATACCCGTTACAGAGGTTGGAATCGCAGAAGTGATTAAATCCAAAGTAACGACCGATAAACACTTAGCCCTTCACCGGAGCGCCTCCGTAGGTACGCTGGTAAAAGTCCGGAACGAGGCCACTGGCGCAAGTGTTTTGGTCAAAGTCATTGGGCAATTGCCTGATACAGGGGAAAACCACGGGGTATTGATTCGGGTTTCTCCAGCTGCTTTTCGAAAATTACAACCACGAGATGCTCGGCTACGTGCTGAAGTGTCTTATGTTATTTATCCGACTGAATGAAAAAAGATCCGAAAAATATTATTTGGACTATCTTCTTTGCCGTGATGTATCCCATTATCACGGCATTCTCCTTGCTTTTTACAGGTATCCTGACCATTTTTTCTGCGATTTCAAGGTCGATTGTATTCATCCTTCGTCTTTTCAAGAAATGAACCCAATGGATCTCAAAGATTGGTTAGATAAAAAAGTGGATCAGTACAATGTTCCTGGATTTATTCCGCATGATCCCATCGTAATCCCTCACCGTTTTCAGAAAAAGCAGGATATCGAGATCGCGGGATTTTTTGCCGCCATTCTAGCCTGGGGTCAACGAAAAACCATCATTTCGAAGTGCTTGGATTTATTGGAACGAATGGACAATGCCCCCTATGATTTCATCGTACATTTTCAAGAAGATGACTTGAAATCTTGGGTTGGATTTAAGCATCGTACATTTAATGATCTGGATGCGCTTTATTTTGCCCACCGGCTGCAAGCTCATTACCGAACCTATGATTCGCTTGAGACCGCCTTTTTACCCGAGGATATGGGATCGGCCTGGGACGCTAAAAAAGGACTGGAAGTATTTCATCATCGTTTTTTTTCCTTACCTGAAGCCCCTGGCCGAACCAAAAAACATATTTCTACCCCAGCACGTGGTTCCAGTTGCAAACGATTGAATATGTATCTGCGGTGGATGGTTCGACGAGACGATCGAGGAGTTGATTTTGGTATTTGGGAAAAAATCAAGCCATCCGACTTGATTTGTCCATGTGATGTCCATGTGGAACGAGTGGCCAGAGCATTGGGATTAGTTCAACGACCGAAACCCGATTGGCCCATGGCGATTGAGTTAACAGAGCAATTAAGGCAATGGGACCCTGAGGATCCCGTAAGGTACGATTTTGCCTTGTTTGGATTAGGAGTAGAGGGGCGTTTGTAAATTTCCTTCAAAAGGCAGACATTTGCGTCAAACAAATCCATGGCAATGCCACAAACCATCCGTCTAACCTCTCCCGACGGCCACTACATAGCCGAAATCATTCCCGAAGCAGGTGCGATCTTGAGTTCGCTCCGCTATCAATCCCAGGAACTCATCGACTGCCCTTATGGCCAGCCCGATTGGTCAGCTGGATACCCATCTGCCGTCCTCTATCCTTTTCCGAACCGAATTAACCAAGGAACGTACCGCTGGAGAAACCAAACCTACCAAATACCCATCAATGAGGTGGGCCGAAATCACGCATTGCACGGACTTGTTTGGAATCAGCCTTTTGCCATTGTGCAATCGAGTGATTCTTCCTTAGTGTGCGCCTATCAATATACAGGGCAAGTGACGGGGTATCCTTTTCCTTTTCAGCTAGTACTGAATTTCCTAGTGCAAAATACAGGGTTAACTTTACACTTTACCCTGACAAACGAGGCGTCCGTCGAAGTCCCCGCAGCTTGGGGATGGCATCCTTATTTTACGTTCTCCGATCAAGGAATCGATTCGTATTCTATAAGCTTGCCCAAATGCGAATCTTTACCCTTATCCGACGCCATGATTCCGAACTTCGACCTACCCTCAGTCCCAATTCAATGGAACCGTCAATCCCTGAAAGGAATCGAACTCGATCAGGTGTACCGGCGAGAGGGACATACACCCATTCAAATTGAACTTGAAAATGAGGAAGGGAAAGTGACTTGCCAGTATTCGGAGGAGATTACCTATTTTACTTTGTATACGCCACCACATCGAAAATCGATTGCCATTGAACCGCAAACTTCCCATATTGACTCATTCAATAACCAGCAGGGATTGTGGGTATTGAAGCCCCAAGAAAAAAAATCGGGCCAAGTAACCATCCAATATACTCCCGTAACGTCTGTTGGGGAGACCCGTTAAAATTCGTATATTTGCCTTGTGGAAAAGATAAAATTAGAAATATCAGATTTAAATCAAAGTCAGCCAAGAAACGGTTCTTACGTCCTCATTCTTCGGGAAGACAATGGATATCGGCAAGTTCCTATAATCATTGGAACCCCGGAAGCACATGCCATTGCATGGGAATTGGACCGGGTTCCCATGGCTAGACCCATGACGCACGATTTATTTAAATCTTTTGCGCGTGCTTTTGATTACACGGTGGAAGAAATTATCATATCCGATTTCCGTGAGGGTGTTTTTTATGCACAGATTATTTGCACAGATGGTATTCGACAAAAAAGTATAGATGCTCGTCCTTCCGATGCTGTGGCAATCGCCTTACGATTTGATGTGCCCATATATATTCATGAAAAAGTCATGAAAGAGGTAGGTATCGAACCCGAAGAAATTGATCGGGCGTCAGAAGAGGAATTGGAGGAAGAAGAGTTTACAGTTCCGTCACCCAAACAACCCGCCAATAAATTAGCTTCCATTTCCACGGAAGAATTAAAGCGGTTGTTGGACGAGGCTTTAGCTCAAGAAAATTACGAAGAAGCCGCCCAAATTCGAGACGAACTTGATCGTCGCACCTAAACTATGCTAAAAGTTCTACAAAATTTTCTACCGATTGTCGACCCCAAAGCCTCGAAACTCAAGCAGTGGATGAGTCGAGTTGATTTATTGGGACTTTTTGAGAAAGATCCCTTTGGTAACTCGTTGTTCTTGAAACGAGTCATCATTTTGGTGGCCGGATTTCCAACCTTCTGGCGATTAGCCGTGGCGAATAAACTCAAAGTGGAAGGTGCCCATCATTTGAAGGATTTACCCAATCAAAATGTATTCTTCATTTCCAATCACCAAACCTATTTTGCCGACGTTATCACATTTTATCATATTTTCTGTGCGGCCAAATGGGGAATGGGGAATCGGCTCCTACCGATTTACTTGTTTGCGCCAAGAGCTCGGACATTTTATATTGCCGCTAGAGAGACCATGCAAGAGGGATTCCTCCCTAAAATGTTTAGCTTAGCGGGAGCTATTTTGGTGGATCGGTCTTGGCGAGCTAAAGGAGAGAACGTGAAAAGGCAAGTGGACTCTTCGGCTGCGGATCATGTCTCCAAAGGACTTCAAGCCGGGTGGGTCATTAGTTTTCCACAAGGTACCACCAGTCCGTATGCACCCATTCGTAAGGGAACAGCCCACATCATTAAGGAAAACAATCCAATTGTCGTCCCAGTCGTCATTAATGGTTTCCGACGGGCCTTCAATAAAACGGGATTAAATTATAAAAAACGGAATACCGACTTAACCGTCCGATTCAAAGAACCCATCTATTTCAGACCCGATCAATCGTTGGAAGAAATCACCGATATTGTCACCCAAATTATTGAGCAAACCATTCCAGAGGTAATAGCTGAATGGAAAGCCTTGGAACAAAAGAACCGCTAAAATGTTAAAAATTCAAAAGGCATGATCGCAATTAAGAAGATACATGTACCTTTGTTTTCGTGGTTATAGCAATAGCGTTATGGATCAAACCAAAAAATTAGGCAGTTACCCAAGTGTATTAATCGCTGTGAGTCTCACAGTTGCCTTGTTTTTAATTGCCTTTTGTGGTTGGATCGCCGTCACGTCCCGGGAAGTGATTCGTTTTGTAAAAGAGAATGTGGAGGTTCAAGCCTACTTAAACAAGGAGGTTCAGCCGAATCAAATTGATTCACTCAAAGAGGCCATTGGGCAGCTTTCCTTTGTTTTAAAACAGGATTCGAAACCACTGATTCGATTTATTTCCAAGAAAGAAGCGGCTGACTTATTCATCAAAGATTCGAAAGAGGATTATCGATTGATACTTCAGGAAAATCCGTTCCGTGATGCGTTTAGCATTCGAATTGAAGAAGCCTATTTTCATCGATTACCAGAGGTCAAATCTACCTTGGAAAAAGTACCTGGTGTCTATGAGGTTAACTATGCGCAAGCCATGTTGGTAGAAGTTACTGATAACATTCACCGCATTTACCTGACCGTGGCTGTCATAGTTTTGATCTTTTTATTTGCCACTATTTTGTTGATTAACAATACCATTCGGCTGGCTCTCCATTCCCAACGGTTCCTTATTCGGACCATGCAGTTGGTGGGTGCCACCGATTATTTTATTAAAAAACCCTACATCGTTCGGTCTGTAGTGCAGGGGGTTGTCGCCTCCATCATAGCCCTCGGGCTTTTGTTCACGTTTCAGCAAGTGGCTGTCAATCAAATACCGGGCTTATCACTCGTGCAAAATTATACCCATTTTAGTATTTTAGCTGGCATTGTTTTACTACTGGGTGCCCTTTTAGGCTTTGCCAGTACATATCAAGCCATGAGTCGTTATTTACGTATGGATTTAGATGAATTGAACTAATATGCAAAATCAAGAAAACCCTTCCTTTCTCCCTTTTGGGAAATCCAATTACACCTGGATGCTCATCGGTCTTGCCCTCATCTTAGGAGGCTTTTTTATCATGACCCTAGATAAGGAGCCCTACGGCTTCGGTTTTTTAGGTCTGACACTCGGGCCCGTCCTTGCATTTTTAGGTTTTATGGTGGAATTCTACGCCATCATGAAGAAGAAATAACCCATGACTGTATTTCAAGCCATTGTTTTAGCTATTATTGAGGGGTTAACCGAATACTTACCCATCAGTTCCACAGGCCACATGATTTTAGGGGCTTCCTTCATGGGAATTCACGACGATGCCTTCACTAAAATCTTTGAAGTGAACATTCAGTTTGGTGCAATTTTGTCGGTTTTGGTCCTGTATTGGAGGAGATTTCTCCAATCCTTTGAATTCTATTCAAAATTAGCTGTGGCCTTCATTCCCGCCGCTATCTTAGGCTTTATTTTAGGAGATGTCATCGATGCCATGCTGGAATCGGTGGTGACGGTCGCCGTTTCTCTTTTGGTTGGAGGAATTGTATTGCTTTTTATAGATCGGTATTTTGAGGGTAAACTACATGACAACCAACCTTCTTATGGGAAAGCCTTCAAAATTGGTCTTTTTCAATGCCTAGCCTTAATCCCCGGAGTCTCAAGGTCGGCGTCCACAATTATTGGTGGGATGTTTCAAGGATTGTCCCGTAAATCGGCCGCCGAGTTTTCTTTCTTTTTGGCTGTTCCCACTATGCTGGCCGCATCGGGATACAAACTGCTGAAGGGTTACATGGCGGGTACACTCACATTTAGTCCTGATCAGTGGAAACTTTTACTCATTGGGAACCTTGTCGCTTTTTTGGTGGCCTTGGCTGCCATTCGTTTTTTTATTGGATACCTACAAAAATACGGATTTAAAATTTTTGGATATTATCGTATCGTCGTCGGCCTTTTGCTTTTAGGCCTACTTGCGGCGGGTGTAGACTTGCAAATTGTATGATACCACACGCAGATTTTCCCCGAGATTACGTCATTCTGGTGGATAAACCCTTGACTTGGACTTCCTTTGATGTGGTTAATAAAGTTCGATACGGTGGGAAATTCAAAAAAGTTGGACATGCGGGTACCTTAGACCCCTTAGCTACGGGATTGCTCATCCTTTGTACAGGCAAAAAGACCAAAGAAATTGATTTGTACCAAGGACAAGAAAAAGAATATACAGGATCATTTGTTCTTGGGAAGACGACACCCTCCGTTGACTTAGAAACAGAATTTGATCAAGAATACCCTATCGATCACATCACCGAGGATACTATTCAGGTGGCGCTCAGTGCCTTAACGGGAGACATTCAACAAACACCCCCAATGCACTCGGCGGTGAAAGTTGGAGGAAAAAGAGCCTACGAAGCTGCAAGGCAAGGAAAATCCCTTGAATTAAAAGTAAGACAGGTATCCGTTCCGGTTTTTGAGCTGGATACCCGTGACTTTCCAACCCTCCATTTTCGAATCGTATGTTCCAAAGGGACGTATATTCGAAGCCTCGTGCGTGACTTTGGTGTCTTGGTCGGGAGTGGCGCCTACTTGTCGTCCCTTCGTCGAACTCGTATTGGTGATTTTCGGATCGAAGATGCACGCAGCATCGATTCCCTTATTCAAGAATTAAAAGAACGTGAAGGTATATTATCAGCTGAGTGAATTTAACCGACTGCCTTGTGCCGTTGTGACCAGTGGAACCTTCGATGGGGTTCACGCGGGGCATCAAGCCTTGCTCCGTCGGGTCAGGGAAAAGGCCAAACAACACGGAGGGGAGTCGGTGGTATTGACATTCTGGCCCCATCCTCGGTTGGTGGTTTCGCCCTCTCAGAATCCCCTCCAATTACTTTCTACCATTGATGAGAAAATAGAATTATTAGCTGATTCCGGGATCGATCACTTGTTGATTTTACCTTTTCACCGGGAATTTTCGGAAATGACGGCCGAGGAATACGTACAGAAAATTCTTTTGGATGGCATTGGAACCTGCCACCTGGTAATAGGTTATGACCACCGCTTCGGAAAGAATAGATCGGGTGACCTTCATTTTTTATTAGCTAACCAGGAAAAATTCGGATTTCAAGTCGAGGAAATCTCGCGTCAGGAAATTGATCACTTAACCATTTCTTCCACTCAAATCCGGCAAGCGTTGCTGGCAGGCCAGATGGAACAAGCCACCGATTTATTGGGCCGACCCTACGGATTTGAAGGGGTGGTAGTCAAAGGTCGGCAGCTTGGCCGAACTATTGGCTTTCCCACGGCAAACATTATGGTGAATGAACCATATAAATTGATTCCACCTCATGGGGTATATGCGGTAGAGGCGTTTGTTCGGGGGAATTGGTACCCCGCCATGATGAACATTGGTACCCGACCAACGGTTGAAGGGGTTGGCCGGACGCATGAAGTCCATATTTTTGATTTCCAACAAGATATTTATGGAGAACACCTGAAAGTTCGGCTATTCACTTTTGTTCGCCCCGAAATGAAATTTGGTTCACTGCCCGAATTACAAGCCCAAATCCACCAAGACCAAGACCAAATTCAGCGATATTTCGCTAATTAACCCCCTTTCTCTCCCCTCTTTTTTATTCGAATTTTAGGATTCTACTTGCCTAATTGTACAATTTTTATAGATTTTATTACTATCCTAACTATTTTCAAAAATGAAATAAAATTTGGCTTAAAAGTCTTTTGGCCAAATTATTTAATTATTACATTGCAGGGATAATATATAAATCATTTGCCAAAGTAGCCTAAAGCCAAAGACCTTAGATTAGGACTATTTTGATAAATCGAGTACAATTTGACCAACAATTACAAATCACGTTTGGAAATGACAGTTACACCGAACCAGGTTGGCCTTTATCGGCCGGAGTTTGAGCATGATGCCTGTGGTATCGGCTTTCGTGCCCATTTAAAAGGGCGAAAATCTCATCAGATTGTAGCGGATGCCATTACCATGTTGGAGCGAATGGATCACCGAGGTGCCTGTGGCTGTGACCCACAAACGGGCGACGGCGCTGGTATTCTTATCCAAATTCCTCATGAGTACTTCTTGGATGAATGTCGCAAAATTGGCGTTAAACTACCGGCCAGTGGTGAATATGGTGTCGGTATGGTATTTTTCCCTCGAGATCCCCTGGCAAAACAGGAATGTAAAGATATTTTATTCCGAAATTTAGAGCGTCTCAATTTAGAACTTCTTGGGTATCGTGAGGTACCTACTTTGAATCAAACATTGGGAGAAGGGTCTGGTTCGGTTGAGCCTTCGGTAGAGCAAATGTTTATCAAGCGGCCAGACGATTGTACAGACGATATTTCGTTTGAACGTAAATTGTACGTATTTCGCCAGTACGCTTCGCGGATCATCCGGGAGTCGGTCAAAGGTGCCCCGGAGCATTTTTACTTTTCTTCATTATCTTGTCGAACCATTTCATATAAGGGACAATTAACTACCGAGCAGTTAAAGTATTATTTCCCAGATTTATTGCATAAAAATGTCGTCTCGGCCTTTGCTATTGTTCATTCTCGTTTTTCCACCAATACATTTCCCTCATGGAAATTGGCACAACCCTTCCGATTTATCGCCCACAATGGGGAAATCAATACCGTAAAAGGGAATGTCAATTGGGTCAGAGCCGGAGAAAAAAGCTTCTTTTCTGAATATTTTTCTGAGGAGGAAATGAACATGATTCTTCCGATCTGTGATCAAGGAAACTCCGACTCGGCCCATTTAGATAATGCTATCGAGTTGCTTTACTTATCCGGCCGGAGCCTCCCCCATGTAATGATGATGATGATCCCAGAGGCATGGGATGGAAATGACGACATGGATCCTGTTCGGAAAGCTTTCTATGAATACCATGCCACCATTATGGAGCCTTGGGATGGCCCAGCTTCCATCTCGTTTACAGATGGAAAAATTGTAGGAGCCACCTTGGATCGAAACGGATTACGTCCATCCCGATATTGGGTACTCGACGACGATACAGTCATCATGGCCTCGGAGGCAGGTGTTTTGGATGTGGATCCGGCGAAAGTAGTATCCAAAGGCCGCTTGCAGCCGGGTCGAATGTTTGTTGTCGACATGGAACAAGGTCGAATTATCCCCGACGAGGAACTCAAATCCGATATTTGTAGCCGTCAACCCTATCAAGAATGGCTTGATGAGTATAAAATAAAGGTAAAAGATTTACCTGCTTCGATTCGTCCTTACAATCGATACGACGAGACGTCCCTCCTCAAACGTCAAATTACTGCCGGATTTACCTCCGAGGACCTCCGGATGATCCTTGCTCCTATGGCCACAAGTGGCCAGGAAGCTATTGGTTCCATGGGAGTCGACACCCCATTGGCTATTTTATCCGACCAAAGTCAACATATTTCATATTACTTCAAGCAATTGTTTGCTCAAGTAACCAATCCACCCATTGATTCGATCCGGGAGCGATCCATCATGTCGCTTATTTCGTATGTGGGCTCGACCGAAAATATATTGACTGAGTCGCCCTTGCACTGCCGCCAAGTTCAACTGGAACAACCGGTCCTAACGCCGTCCGAGTTCGATCAACTGAGGTTTGTGGATCATCAAGGATTCCAAGCAAAAACAATTAATACCTATTTTAAAGTCAAATCCGATAATCCAGCTCAATCACTTGAGTTCGCCCTTGACCGGATTTGCCGGTATGCCTTGGATGCTATTGAAGATGGGTTTGAGATCATCATTCTCTCGGATCGAGCTATCGACTCGGAACACGCCCCCATTCCATCGCTTTTGGCTACTTCTGCCATCCACCATTTCCTTATTCGTAAGGGACTTCGTGGTAAAGTGGGCATTTTAGTTGAGGCAGGTGATATTTGGGAAACGCATCATGTGGCAACTTTAATTGGATTCGGAGCCGCCGGAGTTTGTCCGTACATGGCTTTCGAAACTTTGGCCAGCCTGAACAAAAAAGGACAAATTGAAGGCGAGTGGACCGATGAGAAATTGTTTAAAAATTACATCAAAGCCGTCGATAAAGAGTTGTTGAAGATCTTTTCTAAAATGGGAATTTCAACACTTCAATCGTATCAAGGCGCTCAAATATTTGAGTGTGTCGGGCTAAACAAAAAAGTAGTAGATCGGTATTTTACAGGTACGGTTTCACGAATTGAAGGAATGGGTTTAGCTGAAATTGCCAAAGAAGCCATCCTTCGTCATAGCATTGCTTATCCCAAAGTTCCAGCGGCCTCGGTTCAGCGACTTGAGGTTGGGGGGGTATATCAATGGAAACAACGTGGAGAACGGCACATGTTTAATCCACAAACCATCCATCTTCTCCAACAAGCATGCCGAGTAGGTGAGGAAAACTTCGAAAAAGGGTACAGCCTCTTTAAGAAATACAGCCAGCTAATCAACGATCAATCCAAAGAGGCGTTGACGCTACGAGGTTTATTGAAATTCCGCAAAGGACAATCTATCTCGATTGATGAAGTAGAGCCTGCCACCGAAATTTTCAAAAGATTTGCGACGGGCGCTATGTCGTTCGGTTCTATCTCATGGGAAGCACATACGACGTTGGCGATCGCCATGAACCGAATCGGTGGTCGATCCAACTCCGGGGAAGGGGGAGAGGATGAGATTCGTTATGAACTGACACCCACCGGAGACAACCTCTCTTCGAGCATCAAACAAGTTGCCTCCGGCCGATTTGGAGTAACAAGCTATTATCTGACCCAAGCGAAAGAACTCCAGATAAAAATGGCTCAAGGGGCGAAACCAGGAGAAGGAGGGCAACTACCCGGACATAAAGTGGATGAATGGATTGGTCGCGTGCGTCACTCCACCCCCGGTGTAGGTTTGATTTCACCCCCACCCCACCATGATATTTACTCGATTGAGGACTTAGCACAATTGATTTACGACCTCAAAAATGCCAACCGGGACGCGAGGATTTCTGTTAAATTAGTGTCAGAGGCAGGAGTTGGAACCATCGCCACCGGGGTAACCAAAGCCCATGCAGACGTGGTGTTGATCGCCGGCCATGATGGTGGCACAGGTGCATCACCCTTATCCTCCATTCGGCATGCTGGTTTGCCATGGGAGTTAGGCCTTGCCGAGACCCATCAAACCTTGGTCAAGAATAAACTCAGAGGTCGAATAACCGTTCAGGCAGATGGTCAGATGAGAACTGGCAGAGACCTTGTGATTGCCGCCCTATTGGGTGCTGAAGAATTTGGGGTAGCCACGGCAGCCTTGGTCGCAGTTGGGTGTATCATGATGCGGAAATGTCACTTAAATACCTGTCCAGTGGGTGTTGCCACGCAACGCGAAGAACTTCGTGCCTTGTTCTCTGGAAAGCCCGAACATGTCGTGAACATGTTCCACTACCTGGCAGAGGAAATGCGTGAAATCATGGCAGATCTAGGTTTTAGAACTGTTGAAGAGATGGTAGGGCAAGTACAAATGCTACAACAACGAAGCGATATACAACATTGGAAGTATAAAAACCTAAAATTAGACGCAATCCTTCATAAAGAAGAAGCCGATGAGTCGATTGCTCTTTTCAAGCAAGAGGAACAAGACCATGGCATTCAAGAAGTACTGGATTGGACAATGATTGCGGATGCGCAAGCAGCGTTGGAAAATCAAGAACCTGTGCGGGCTTCGTATCAAGTCAATAACCTAAACAGATCCATCGGGGCCATGTTGTCCAACGAGGTTTCCAAACGATATAAAGGCGCTGGCTTACCTTCCAATACCATCCATTATCATTTCAAAGGTACGGCAGGGCAATCGTTCGGTGCCTTTTCAACCAAAGGCATAACGTTTGAATTAGAAGGCGATGCCAACGATTATTTCGGAAAAGGTTTATGTGGTGCTGAGCTAATCGTATATCCTGACCAAAACGCTCGATTTGCAGCAGAACAAAACATGATCGTAGGGAACGTATCGTTCTATGGTGCGACCTCCGGTGAGGCTTACATCCGTGGCATTGCAGGCGAGCGTTTTTGTGTGCGTAATTCAGGCGCGAAAGTCGTTGTTGAAGGTTTAGGGGACCATGGGTGTGAATACATGACAGGGGGTGTTGTAGTCGTCTTAGGCGAAACAGGGAAAAACTTTGCTGCCGGTATGAGTGGCGGACTTGCTTTTGTCTACAATCCCGACAACCAGTTCGAAAGAAAGTGCAATACCGAAATGGTGGAACTGGAGAAGCTGGAGGACGAAGACAAAGACTTGCTGTGGAACATGATTCAAGCCCATGCCACCAAAACAGGAAGTACTGTAGCTGAAAAAATGTTGGCCGATTGGGAAAATGCTTTGGAGCAGTTTACCAAAGTCTATCCACGGGATTATAAACGAATTGTTGAACAAAAGAAAATGAAATCAGCGGTTGGAGCTGCCTAATTGACTACTATTAACTTGCAACAAAACCATGGGAAAACCAACTGGATTTTTAGAAATTGATCGACAAGCCTCCATGAAACGGCCAGTCGATGAACGCAAACTTGATTACAATGAGGTTGAACTTCCGGTCGATCCTAATCAGACCCTAGAACAAGCCTCACGGTGCATGGATTGTGGCATTCCTTTTTGCCACAACGGTTGCCCTTTAGGAAATATCATTCCCGAATTCAATGATGCAGTCTATGAGAAAAACTGGGCTTATGCATATGAATTACTCGCATCCACCAACAATTTCCCTGAATTTACGGGTAGAATTTGTCCAGCACCCTGCGAGGCAGCTTGTGTATTGGGCATCAATAAACCACCAGTTGCCATCGAATTCATTGAAAAGTCCATCATTGAAGAGGCCTTTGCTCAAGGTTGGGTAAAACCCAAAGCTCCGGCCAAGAGAACAGGCAAAAAAGTAGCTATCGTTGGCTCAGGGCCGGCAGGACTTGCGGCCGCTGCACAATTAAATAAAGCAGGACACACCGTCACGGTCCTCGAACGCGCCGATCAAATCGGTGGTTTAGTTCGGTATGGAATACCAGATTTTAAACTAGACAAATACGTCATCGACCGTCGATTGGCAGTCATGGAGGCTGAAGGTATCACATTTAAAACAGGGGTTAACGTGGGAGTGGATATCAAAGGCAACCAACTTTTAGAGGATTACGATGCCGTCGTACTGGCAGGTGGCTCAACGGTTCCTCGCGGCCTTGAGGCTGTCCCAGGTTCCCAGTTAAAAGGAGTCCATTTTGCCATGGAATTCCTTAGTCAACAAAATAAACGTGTGGCTCTAGGAAAGGGAACCCAAGTGAATCTCAAGGTAGATCACCAAGGTAAACCGTATCAACAGGGTGACTTACTTGCTACTGGTAAACACGTGGTGGTTATTGGTGGTGGAGATACCGGTTCAAATTGCGTGGGTACCTCCAATCGCCAAGGGGCAGCATCGGTCACACAAATTGAAATCATGCCGATGCCACCTTTGACTCGAGATCAGTCAACTCCTTGGCCACAATGGCCCATGCAACTACGTACTTCCACCTCGCACGAGGAAGGTTGTGACCGAAATTGGTCCATTCAAACCAAGGCTTTCATTGGAAATGAGAAGGGGGAATTGGCTGGATTGCAAATCGTTTCGATCGAGTGGGTCCTAGAAGAAGGCAAAATGAAAATGGTGGAAGTACCAGGAACAGAGAAAACAATTCCATGTGATATCGCTTTAATTGCAGCCGGATTTTTACATCCTCAAGCTGAGGGCTTGTTGGAATCCCTTGGAATTGAACTCGATGGGCGCGGAAATGTGAAGGATTCTGGGTATCAAACCAATATTGATAAAGTGTTTGCAGCGGGAGACATGCGTCGTGGACAATCGTTGGTTGTCTGGGCCATTTCTGAGGGCCGAGAAGCCGCCAGGGCCGTAGATACCTATCTAATGGGACATTCTTTGCTAGAAGCAAAGAATATTTCGATGCTGACCGAGGAATATGCTCATGTATAAAAAAAGACGGGCCGGTGCCCGTCTTTTTTTTTATTCCAAGTCCATGCGAATCCGCCATTCCTTGGGAAGGTAATTATTCACCCGCCCTTGGACCTCTTTGAGCCAACCCAGCGATCGTCCTTGGTAAGTAGCCAAAAACCAGCCTCCAAATTCTTTCAATGGCTCGGGTAGTTGAATATCTAAACTTTCTCTTTTCAAGTAAAGGAGGGCTTGCTCCCGGCTGAGGTCAACCCGTGGAATTGAGTCTGAGACGTGAAACGAAAGAGCCAATGCGTGTGACGGGACAAAATCCTCTCCTTTGAAAAGTCCTAGTTCAAAACCGGAAGTATGCTTTTGTAAACCATGAAAAACTTTTCCATAGTAAGGCAAATCTTCTTTAGGTAACGCAACCAACGTCCCTTCATTTTTCTGAAAAAATTGAAAATACTCGGGATCCCGCAACCACTTGGTCAAACTATCAAGCTGCCGCTGCCGAACTTTAGGAAGTTTCACCTTAATTTCTTGACGATATTCTTGCGTTCCTCTCTGCTTGAAAGCAGCTAAGTAAAAACCTTCTCCTTTAACTCGATGTGGAAAACATTGGTACCCCATCGAACAGGCCTCAACACCCCATTCTGAAGGAAAGTGAAGAGGTTGTGCTTCCATTTCGAAGGTCGATGTCAGCCAAAGAGCATTTTCCTCGTTTTCTTGTCGATTGTATGTACAAGTAGAATACAAAAGGACCCCGCCTGGAGCTACCAAAAAGCTAGCTGCCTTCAAGATTCTTTTTTGCCGAGCTGCACAAAGTTGAACGTGGTCCTCCGACCATTCGGCCACCGCACCGGCATCTTTTCGAAACATCCCTTCTCCTGAACACGGGGCATCCACCAAAACGATATCAAAAAAACCCTCAAGCTCCGTCATTGTTTCAGGATCATGATGGGTCACCACCACATTGGTGACTCCCCACTTGGTCAAGTTTTCTTTCAAAGGCCCTACCCGGCTCTTAATCACCTCATTGGCTACAAGAAAACAGTCATCACGTAAAACAGAAGCCAACCCTGTCGTTTTCCCCCCGGGTGCGGCGCATAAGTCCAAGACCGTGTAGGGTCTATCCAGTGGGACCAATTGCCTTAAAGCTGCTTCAATTAACATGGAGGATGCCTCTTGAACATAATAAGCCCCTGCATGAAAAAGTGGATCAAGGGTAAAGGAGGGACGCTCTGTTAAATACCAACCTTGATCACTCCAAGGTATTTTCTCCCCTTGAATTTGCGGAAACGGAAAAGTTCCTCCTTTGCGAGGATTGAGTCGAATACTGACAGGAGTAGGAACAGTTAGTGCCGAAAAAAAGGAAGAAGCAGAGTCCCCGAGAAGAGCATTCATCTGATTCTGGAAAGCTGCTGGAAGTTGATCTTGTTGCATATTGGATAAATTCTAGAGCAAAGGTAGACAGACCCTACAACAGCACAAAAAAAAACGATATCTTTGACCAAAACAAAACCCATTTATCCTTTATGTCCGCTTGGTATCTAGCCAAAATAAAATACACCTTGCAAGATGAGCAAGGGAAACAAAAAGCCGTCTCTGAAGCCTACCTGTTGGATGCTGTTTCGTACACAGAGGCCGAATCCCGTTTATATGGTTATGTTGCCTCCAATATTCCGGACTTCCAAGTCACAGGGATAACCAAAATGAGATTACAGGAAGTATTTTTTGTGGAGGAAGGGGCTGAGACCTGGTTTAAAGTGAAGGTCCAGTATATATTATTTGATGAAAAAACACAAAAAGAAAAAAAGGTGCCTTATACTATGTTGATTAATGCAACTACCCCCAAAGAAGCTTATGACCTTCTTGACGAGCGGTTGGGTCGAATGCAGGATTATGTCATTACCGACATCAATCTCACCACCATTTTGGAGGTTCTTCCTTACGAAAGTGAACTGGAGGAAAAGATTCGGACAGGTCAACTAAAACCCATAGAAGATGTCATTCAAGCCAATTAAATACACTGCTATTACAGGGGCCACTTCGGGAATTGGACTTGCCACGGCTCAAGGATTGGTAAAGTCCGGACATTTTGTCTTTTTGTTGGGTCGAAACAAAGATCGCCTGAACGAACTAGTGAAGGAATTCCCGGAGGGATCCACCCAAGGTGTATGGATGGATTTAGCCCAACTTAATTCGGTCAAACAGGCTGCTCAGGAGATCATCTCCAGTGCACCACACTTGGATCATTTGATCCTAAACGCCGGGGGTATATTTGAACGTTTTCAAGAAACCTCAGATGGATTTGAATGGTCCTTTCAGATCAATCACCTCAGTCATTTTCTATTAACCCAGTTATTGCTCCCGAGTCTGCTGGCCAGTGAGCACCCTAGAGTAATTTCAGTCTCATCGGAGGCTCACCGGTTGGGAAAACTGAACCCGAATGATTTGGAACTTCGCTCCGACTACGGGGCTTGGAAACAATATGGGCAAACCAAATTGATGAATATCTTATTTACCAAGATGTTGCATTCGCAATATAATCCTCAAGGTTTATCCGCATTCGCCTTACATCCCGGGGTTGTTCGATCAGGATTTGCCTCAAATAATTCAGGATGGATGAAATACTTTGGTTGGATGCCATTTTTAAAAACACCAGAACAAGGCGCCGAAACTAGCCTGTATTTAGCTAAAGATCCCGCAGTATTTGTACTGAGTGGACAATATTTCAAAAACAAGCAAGTGGCCAAACCAAGTGAGGAAGCATTGAATGAAAGAAATGCCCAGATAATTTGGACCAAGTCAATGGAGTTGCTTCAATCTAGGGGGTATTTAGTTGGGTAGCCTATACCCAAAATACTCTTTTAACCGATTAATCGGCTTCTCAAACAAGTACCAGGATAAAGATGCGATTAGGATCGTTACCAAGAAAAACAATCCAAATTTTGCCAAATAATGGTCTCCCAACCAAGGGGAGGCCATTTTCCAAAGTGGAAATGTCCAACTCGACGGGGTAAAATCATACGGATTGTAAATAAACTGATGGTATACATAAATCCCGTAGGAAATCTTACCTAAATAAACAAAAAGAGGGTTTTCCAGAATTCCACGAACAATCTCTTGGCCCGTCGTTTTTCCCATGCTCGACACGTAGGCGATCACACTGACCGACATGAGGGCTTCTGCAAAACGTAAATAAACGGTAGAATACAAGTTATGATCCTCAACCTCGGCAATGGAAAGCTGAGTCACCCACCACCACAAGGCAATTGAGCTTATTAAAAATCCACCATGAGAAAATAAGGTTGCCCATTTGGAAATTCGATGTCGGGTGATTGCTAAAAGTGCACCTAAACCAAATGCATCCAGACACGTGGGCATGAAAACATAGGGCGTGATCCACTCATACCCCTGGTAGTAAAAGTAGGCTCTACCTGCGATTGCCCCTGGAATAAACAACCAAACGAGTGCCTCTAAAACCTTTCTAGGTAAAAAGAAAGCAACCCAAGGAAAAAAAATGTAAAATTGTTCCTCCACAGCTAAGGACCAGAGATGGTCGAAAGAACCCATCCAGGTCTGGTAATAAGCCATGTAATTGTTGGTCATGTAGGTGACTAACCAAATCCAGTGCTCCCGGACACCAGGCACATGAAAAATAAAAAGAAGGCCAATGACGAGATAATACAATGGAAATATCCGGATGGTTCGACGAATGTAGAATTGTTTTAATGAATGCCAATGCCATTTCTTCTGTTTTTCATCAACCGTTCGGGCACGAAGTAATATTCCCGTGATGAGAAATCCGCTCAGGACAAAAAACAGACAAACACCTAGGTAACTAGGATAAAAACCAACTCGATCGTCCCCTATCCAATGAGCAATTAAAACTAAACTTACTGCCACGCACCGTAGACCATCCAAAGATCGAATGTAGGATGAATTCATGGCTTATAAATTGATATCCTTAGAGGAAACCTCGGATTTGACTGCTGGATTTCCTTTCCAAATTGACCAAGCATCTGTTTTGGGCCTTGTTACATTAGCTCCCATGGCCACAAGCGTTCCTTCACCGAGCTGACAACCGTCCCGAATGGTGGCATTCACTCCAAAAAACGAGTAAGCACCGACACGGCATCGTCCCGATAAAACCACATGGGAGGTAAAATACACATGATCCTCGATGGTGCTATGATGCCCGATGTGATTTCCGCTCCAAAGGACCACATTATTTCCAATGGTCACAAACGGCTGGATGGTGTTATCCTCTAGGATGAAACAGTTTTCTCCAATATTTTCTGTTAAGACAGTGGCTTTAGAACTGATGTAGGAGATAAACTGATAACCCAGATCTTTGGCCTCTTGGTAGATCTTTGCCCGAATAGCATTCATTTTTCGTTCACTTAGTGGAGCAAAAAACAAATACTCACTAGGTGGATGCGTTTCGGTAATGGTTTCAAAAGGAACCAACGGAATACCACAAAATTCAGGTGAAGAAATGTAGTTTTGATTTACTGTAAATGCAGCGATTTCGTAAGGGGAATCGTGCGTTAGGTAGTAATGAGCGAGCTCAGCCACCAATTCATTACCAAAAACAACAACTTTAGTCATAGGTTTAGATCGATTCTTTGGGAATCACAACAACACAAATAAGATAAATTAAAATAGGGGAACCCAACCCCAGAACCGTCGCAATAGCCCAGAAAATGCGAATTAAAGTTGGATCAATGTCGAAAAAGTCACCTAAACCCGCACAAACACCAAAAAGTTTGGAGGCCTTTCCTGTTTTTCTTCGGAGTCGATTCATAAAAAAAGGGGGATTGAAGTCCCCCAAATCTACAAATAAAATCTTATAGGATTACGATTAAACTGCAAAACTCTCCCCACAACCACAAGTTCGGGAGGCATTTGGATTTTTAAACTGAAACCCTTTTCCGTTCAAGCCATCGGTGAAATCGAGCTCAGTTCCAAGCAAATACAATAGACTTTTCTTATCTACAAAAATTTTAATTCCTTTGTCTTCAAAGACATGATCATTTGCTTTTTCCTCAGCGTCAAACTGCAAATCGTACATCAGTCCGGAACATCCCCCTCCTTCTACGGCCACGCGTATACCGTGGTTTTCCGTTTTTCCTTCTTTCAGTTTTAACTCAATTATTTTATCTTTTGCTGGCTCTGAAATTGTTACCATACCTTTTTGCTTTTTTTAATAAACAGGATCAATTGGGAGGAAGTTCGTTTTTGGGGTCAGAATCTTTGTGAAGACGAACATACCCGTTTTGAGCGACCTCATATCCAAACTCAAATACAAAATTAAGTTGTTTTCCTTGATTATTGGGAGCTAAGTGGGTAAAATACTTAAAATCAAAACCATATCGTTCCATTTCCTCCTTCGAGACCCACTCTGTATTAACAAAATGAAAGGCGCTCAACACATCGCGATTCAACCGCAAGGCCTGTTGAATCACACGATATCCAGAACCAGCCATCCCTAATCTTCGACGATTGTTATTAAATGAGATTCGACAGCCGTCCGAGCAAAATCGCTTATCGGACCGTCCGGCAGGTATCGTTTTTTTACATTCGGGACATACTCCTTTCCGCGAAGATGAATTTTTTCTTGTTCTCATGTCTATTCTTTTTTATAGTTTTCACTTATAATTTTAATGAATTACTACAAATTTGTTTATAAAAAGAAGATATTCCAATTATTTATAGAAAAATTGAATCAACATACAAATTCACCGTTTTAATATGTAAAATCGATAAACGAACGGTTGTTTTGGTGGGTATCTACACTCGAATTTGGAAAGAATCCAACATTGCTTTACATTTCGAAACTTTATTCCAACCTTGAGTTCACCTGTATGCAACACCTTTTTCCAACCAACACCTATATTCAACGAAGAAAAAACCTTCAACATGCCAATTTTTCGGGAATTGGCTTATGGATAGGCCATGGAGAACCTCCCATGAATTATACGGCAAATACCTATCGATTCAGACAGGATAGTTCCTTCCTCTACCTATTTGGCCTGTCGCTACCCGAGCTGGTTGGGGTAATGGATTTTGATTCAAACCAAACTATTTTGTTTGGCGATGAGTGGACGATGGATGATATCATTTGGGTGGGGCCACAGCCCTCCTTGAAAGATCTTGCAGCTCAAGTTGGCATCTTGGATGTCCGGCCGCTGGCTCAACTACCGTCCTACCTCCAATCCCAAAAAATCATCCACTTTACACCGCCTTACCGAGGTGAAACGTGGCTCAAATTGATGGAATGGACACAACGTCCAAAATCAAATTTACAGGCCAGTACCGACTTAGTTCAAGCCCTCGTTCATTTGCGCTCCTACAAGGCTCCAGAAGAAATTGAACGAATGGAAGTTGCGGTGGAGATCACCAAACAAATGCACCTGGCTGCTTTGGCCTCCATTCAACCCGACCTCTACGAATATGAAATTGTAGGCGAGGTGATGAAACAAGTACACGGACATCATGCCGAGTTAGCCTACCCAATTATCTTTTCCGTACACGGCCAAACACTGCACAACCATAATCACCATCAAAAAATGCCTGCTAACCGATTGGCGCTTTTGGATGCAGGGGCCGAGGAGCCTTATGGATATGCAGGAGATATCACTCGGACATTCCCCGTCTCTGGAAAATTTTCCAGTCAAGCAAAAGATCTGTATACACTCGTAATGAACCTAGAGGAAACGGCTATTTCCAATGCAAAGCCAGGGGTTCTATACCGAGATCTTCACTTGGCTTGCAATCGTCAAATGTTGTCTGGCCTGCACTCGTTGGGGCTCGTCAGGGGCAATATAGACGACATGATGGAAGCAGGCATTGCAGGCCTTTTCATGCCACATGGCCTAGGCCACATGATAGGTCTGGATGTTCATGATATGGAAGATTATGGAGAACAATGGGTCGGATACACCCCCGACCTTACTCGAAGTTCCCAACTCGGATTGAAATCCTTACGCCTCGCAAAAGCTCTGGAACCTGGCTTTACATTGACTGTTGAACCCGGAATTTATTTCATTCCCGAATTATTGGAAAAATGGAAAAACGAAGGAACAGGTAGGGACTTCGTTCAATACGATGAAATTTCCAAATGGATGGAAATAGGAGGAATCCGAATTGAGGATAATATTCTCATCACTAAGCAAGATGCCAAGGTATTAGGGTCACGTATCCCTAAATCCATTCAGGAAATTGAAAATACTCCCAAAAGTTAATTCCACTCCTTACCATTCAACCAAATGAAAACATATGATTTTATCATTGTAGGAGCTGGCTCAGCTGGTTGTGTTTTGGCCAACAGGTTATCAGCGATACCCGAATTAAACGTGCTTTTGATTGAAGCGGGAGGGAAAGATTCAAAACTTGAAATCAAAATTCCTGCAGCCTATGCCAACCTACATCGTTCCGAGGTAGACTGGAAACTAGCTACTGAGCCTCAATCTTTTTTAGGTGGTCGGTCCATTTACCTACCAAGAGGTAAAGTAGTGGGTGGTAGTAGTTCCACCAATGCTATGGCCTATGTTCGAGGAAATGCATTCGACTACGATGATTGGAAAATTCCCGGATGGTCCTATGTCGATGTTCTCCCTTATTTTAAAAAATCGGAGCATAACGTCCAATTTCAAGATTCATTCCATGGCCAGGGGGGTGAGTTGTATGTATCCCATGCCGAATCTTTCCAAACGCCTTTTGCCCGAGGGTTTATTGAGGCCTGCCAACAGGCAGGCATACCTTACAATGAAGATTATAATGGGGCCAAGCAAGATGGAGCTTCGTACTTTCAATTCACAATAAAAAACGGAAGTCGGCATTCAGCAGCTCATGCATTTTTACATCCTATCCTGACTAGACCGAACCTCACTCTCCTAACGCAGTCAACGGTCAAGGAATTGATTATTCAAGACCAACGTGTAGTGGGTGTGCGGCTTCAAAATGGACTTGAGCTAAAAGCCCAAAAAGAAGTTATTCTATCCGCTGGTGCATTTCACTCGCCATTACTTCTTCAGGCTTCTGGTATCGGAGATCCCGCCGATTTACAAGCCATTGGTGTACCGATTAAACATGTACTTCCTGGGGTAGGTAAAAACTTACAAGACCATTTATTTTTGGGGGTTAGCTCCTTATCAAAAAAGCCTTTGGGACAAAACCATACGCTAAAACCCTGGCCCATGATGATGGGGATGGCCGAGTATTTTATCCGAAAAACAGGTCCCTTAACAGCAAGTCCATTAGAAGCAGTGGCGTTTGGAAAAACATCCAATGAAGTGAAGGGAATAGACTTCCAATTTCACTTTGCTCCGATTCATTTCGGAGATGATTATCAAGTTGACCCCTACAACCCCAAGACGTTTCCAACTGAGGATGGATTTTCTATTCTACCTACATTACTTAAACCCACTAGCCGTGGGTACGTTCGATTAAGAAAAGGGGTGGATCTAGGTCATCCCGAAATACAACCTCATTTTGTTTCTACTGAAAACGACCGTAACGTTTTGCTAAAGGCAACCAAGCTGGCAATGGAGGTAATTCAACAAGATGGATTGGCTCAATTTGCTAAAAAATGGATTACTCCCCCCCAGCGAGAAAGTGATGAAGCCATTTGGAATCACATCATCCAGCAAGTAGAAACCGTGTACCACCCGGTGGGCACCTGCCAGATGGGTTTCGGGGAAGACGCCGTGGTGAATGGTGATCTTAAGGTACATGGTTTGGACGGAATTCGGGTCATTGATGCATCCATTATGCCAACTATCGTGGCGGGGAATACCAACGCGCCGGTTTATATGATCGCCGAAAAAGGTGCCGATCTGATTTTAACTTCGTATGGACATGCATAATGTAGTTTGGTGGTGTCCCTAAATCGACAATAGGATCCTGTACTTTATACGCCGTATATTTTCACAGAAAATATACCTTTCCCTTCATATTTTCCTGGATGATAAGATTTATCCTACTTTTTTAGGATGTTTCCTCGTTTCTAGGACGAGTTATTGCCAAGAGATCGTGCAAAGACCACTTTCGGCCAAAAGCGATTATTATGCGTGGAAATGCCCTTGGAACGTACGCAGGAAGTTTAATGTACAGAAAACCTCACAAACGATGTACACGGGGGTTCGAGGCAATGTATTCAACAGAAGGACAATTCACCCACGTTGGTATCTGCTGGCCCTTCATTTGAGCGAGGAAGATTCATCAAAGTGGTAGATAAACAGTACCTGTCCCCCTATTTTGGTGGTTCATTTCTAGGAGTACTGTATTTCTTGATTTACGGAGTGAACTTGCCAGCATACGCAACGCCTGCTCGAGTCGTGTACCAACTCACCGACCGAATCGTATTGAATGCCAGTTTTGGAGCTGCCTCTTTTTAGCTGACTCATTTGTTTTTTTGGAGAATCACGACAAATTGGAGGTGGTAATTCGAATTCTCATCTAACGTCCATTCGTCTAAATGCTTGATTGACTCAGCAGTCGGGTGTGGGTGGAATCCTCACCTTATAGTTTGGAGGAGGCCTTAAAAGCAAGAATTGGTGCCAATCATTTTTCATGAATGGCACCAATTTTATTTTGAATAACTTACTTCTTAGCTTTCGGTGCCAAGATGACGGAAAGACGTTTCCCTTCCAACTTCGGTGGTGCTTCGGGTTTACCGAGCTCTTCCAGTTCGTTGACAAATTTTTCCAAAAGTTCAAAGCCTTGATTTTTGAAAACAATTTGGCGACCGATAAACTGAACGTACGCCTTTACCTTCGAATTTTCTTTCAGAAAGTTTTGAGCGTGTTTAAGTTTAAAGTTGAAGTCGTGGTCATCCGTTTGAGGGCCAAAACGAATTTCCTTAATCACCGTTTTATGTTGCTTAACCTTGAGTTCCTTTTGTTTTTTCTTTTGTTCGTACTTGAACTTCGAATAATCAACAATGCGGCACACGGGTGGAGCTGCATTGGGTACGATCTCGACTAAGTCAAGACTTTGTTCCCGAGCAAATTCCAACGCCTTGGCGGTGGGATATATACCGGGTTCTATGTTTTCACCAACCAATCGAACTTCTGGGACACGAATTTTTTGGTTGATTTTGTGCTCGTCCTCGGTCTTCCGAGGCATACGATTAAAATTTCCTCTGATATTTTTTGCCATTCAGTATTAGAATAAAAATTGCTTCCAGTTTATGTCTGGAAAAGACAGATGTTGTTTAAATCAAACAATATTACTAAAATATTCATTCCCACTTATTTATAAGAGGGAATATTTTTGAATATTTCTGATTTCGCAAATTGTATAAAGTCTGAAATAGGCATAGAGCCTAAATCGCCTTCTCCTTTCCGGCGTACGGAAACCTTTCCTTCCTCGGATTCTTTTTCACCGACAATTAGCATCAACGGTATTTTGTTTACCTCGGCATCCCGTATTTTTCGTCCGATTTTCTCGTCTCGGTGATCCACGTATCCACGGATATCCTCCTCTTGAAGTTGTAAAAAGACTTCATTGGCATACTCGGCGTATTTTTCTGAGATGGGTAAAATGGCCATTTGATCGGGTGATAACCACAAGGGGAAATTACCGGCTGTATTTTCGATTAAAATAGCGATGAACCGCTCCATCGACCCAAATGGGGCACGGTGAATCATGACTGGCCGGTGTTTTTGATTATCCGAACCGACATATTCGAGCTCAAAACGATTGGGTAATTGATAGTCTACCTGAATCGTACCTAACTGCCATTTACGACCCAAGGCGTCCTTGACCATGAAATCAAGTTTTGGGCCATAAAAAGCTGCCTCACCGTACTCAACCACCGTTTTTAATCCCTTTTCGTCGGCAGCGCGCTGAATCGCGGCTTCTGCTTGTTCCCAAGCTGCGTCATCACCAATGTACTTTGAACGATCCTCTAAGGAACGAAGCGAAACTTGAGCCAGGTAATCCTCAAAGCCTAGCGATTTAAAGACATACAAAACAAGATCGATTACCTTCTTGAATTCGTCTTCCACTTGGTCTTGGCGACAAAAGATGTGGGCATCATCCTGAGTAAATCCACGGACACGGGTGAGGCCGTGAAGTTCACCACTTTGTTCATACCGATATACTGTTCCAAATTCGGCCAAGCGAAGAGGCAAATCCCGGTACGACCGTGGACGTGATTTGTAAATCTCACAGTGATGGGGGCAGTTCATGGGTTTCAATAAAAACTCCTCATCCTCTTCGGGTGTGTGTATAGGTTGGAATGAATCTTTCCCATATTTTTCCCAATGACCTGATGTGATGTACAATTGTTTTGATCCGATGTGGGGGGTCACTACAGGTTGGTATCCCGCTTTCAACTGGGCTTTTTTCAGAAAGTTTTCTAGACGTTCCCGTAGCATGGCACCCTTGGGCAACCACAGAGGTAATCCTTTGCCTACTTTCTCCGAAAAAGTGAATATATCCAACTCTTGGCCCAGCTTGCGGTGATCTCGACGTTTGGCCTCCTCTAGTAATGCTAGGTATTCATCTAATTCCTTTTGCTTGGGAAAAGTTACCCCATAAATACGGGTCAGCATTTTATTGTTTTGGTCGCCTTTAAAATAGGCACCCGCCACATTCATGATTTTGGCAGCCTTAATAAAACCCGTATTCGGAATATGTGGTCCACGACAAAGGTCTGTGAAATTACCTTGTTGATAAAAGGTAATCGAACCGTCCTCCAAGTTTTCAAGCAGGTCAAGTTTATATTCGTCGCCTTTTTCCTGAAAATAGGCTAGAGCTTCTGCTTTGGATTTTGGAATTCGGACATATTCATTTTTCTGACGTGCCAATTCCAACATCTTTTGCTCAATTTTTGCAAAATCATCTTGGGAAATGGATTGTCCTTGGGTGTCGACATCGTAGTAAAATCCGTTCTCAACGGGTGGACCAACCCAAAATTTCACGCCTGGGTACAACGCCTCCAATGCCTCTGCCATTAAGTGGGCAGATGAATGCCAAAACGTGGATTTTCCATCCGCGTTATCCCACGTTAACAGATGTAACGTCGCATTCTCTGTCAAACCTTGATGTGCATCTTGCACTTTTCCGTTGACTTTAGCAGCCAACACTTGACGGGCGAGCCCTTCACTGATTGACCTAGCGATATCCAATGGGGTGGTCCCTTTCGGAACTTCCTGGATACGGCCATCTGGGAGGGTGATTTGAATCATCATCTATCGTATTTATTTGCCGGACGAATCCTTTTTGATTATAAAACTCTTACTTCGAATGGGCTTGATATCACGCCACTCGGGTTTTCCAGGGGTTGCTGGCTCTGCCACTGGGGTATTTTTTTGAACCGCAGGAGTTGCCACCCGACTTTTGGAAACATATTTAACCTTATTTTTAACACGCTCAATCCCCAGTTCTAAATTATAGTTGCCGGGGTGATTTCGGAGTCCCATTTCATAGATCGACAAAGCCTCCTGGGGTTTATTGAGGGTCTCGGCTAACTCACCCGACTTCATGTAAGCATCCACTTTATCTTTGGATAAGTTCAACGCGGTTCGATACAAAGCTAGGGCTAATTCAGGCCGATTTTTTCGAACATGCAGCGCACCAAGCCGCCACATGGCATCTACATTCTTTGGATTTTTTCTTAAAACTTGACCATACACCACAGTGGCACTATCCAATAAATACAAAGAAGCCAACGTTTGCGCCTTGGCCAATTGAAAGTCTAAACTATCGGGAAATAGAGCGATGGCTCGCTCATTAAAAATTAAAACAGAATCATTCCAACGTTTTCCTTGATACAAGGAAATGAGTTTCCGATATCCTTTTATTTCTTTTGGAAATAATTCAACCACTTTTTTCCAATTGGAAATCGCCCCTAAAGTATCTTGAGAAGCCAATTTGAGTTCAGCCAAAACCGCATACGGATCACCCGAATAGGGATCCATTTTCATGGCTTTATTGAGTGCATTTTGGGCGTTGAATCGATCTTGTAATCCTAGATAAGCTCTAGCTTGAGCAATGTACAAGGAAGAGGTGATCAAGTTCAGTGATTCTGCCTTTTGCAAAGCAGCTAGGGCCGCACGGTATTGACTTTTTTCAATCAACACTAAACCCATTAAATGAAGGAATTTCCCTACGTTGGGACGAATAGAGAGTGCTTTTTGCAGGTCATCGATGGCTAAGTCCCATTCTTTCTTTTGCGAAAAAATACGAGCGCGTTGGTAATAATTTTCCGAAACGCCGGGGTTTTCCTGGATCGCTTCCGTAATAATCTTGAGATCCAACTCCAACTGGGTCAAGGTATCTCCTTTTGCCCATTGGGGAATCTCAATGGACGCAGACTCTCCCGAACGACAGCTTAAGAAAGCTGACCCCAGTAAAGAAACGACAAGTAAGACTCGAAGTACGCCCATAATTAGATTTTACGGGTGCAAAGGTCACAAAAAAAAGGCAGTATCCCAAAAAGCAGCTATCGATTTAGTATCGAATTCGGTGGATGTAAAAGACTTTTCGGTTCCTTTCCTCCGAATTGGCGATACGTTGTATTCCCCAAGCCAAAAAGTATCGGTCATACCAATGGGCGGTATCCTCAAAAGTTGTTTCCCGAATGCGGTCTTTATCCTTTCCCGTGACAATTTCAAAGGCTCGTTTTTTGGGCTGATTGGTGGTGGGATCGAACTCTGTCAATACAAGTTCATTTTGACGCGTGTAGACTGCTACTTTTTGGTCATCTCGAACAGTAACTTTTAATTTCTCTTTGAGCTCATTTAATTTCAAGTTTTCATAGACGACGGTTTGATCGGAAAGGCGTTGCCCTTTCTCATTGAAAGTCACGACGATACCATGCGTATACCGAAATCCATTGAATACCTGATTATTGGCTGGTGAACCCATCAACCATGGATTCCAAGCCCACGAATTGAATCCCCAGTAGCTTCGATAGATTGGACTGAACATGTAAGGATATCCCCAAAAAGGTGAAAATGGACTCATCCCAAATGTATTATATTGGGTCACGTATTCAGGTGAAAAAACCTCAGCCACTAATGTAAAATCATCCTCAGACTCCAACACATCATGAATTAGTACACGAGCCGATGTCGCGTAATCGCCTCCCCTACTTTTTTTCCGACTAACGGTTTTCTCAACTCGTTCCTTGGCCCGATTGGGGAGGTAATTGAAGAAATTTTGAAAATCACCAAACGGATGATAGGTCATGGATTGAAGTCTTCCACCGGTTATATTGGCTAAATAAATCCCTTGCGTCTGGGGACCCGTCCGGGAGTTGGTAGAGGTACCTCCTATTCCATACGAACCAACTAAAAAAGTAGCTGATGCGAGTTGAAAAACCTTTCCTGTCAAGAGAGACAAACCGTCTCTGGGGTTGATCACCAACTGACGAACGACTCGTCCTTCAGGCGTTATTTCTCGGATCACTTGGGTAGCAAATTTCCGTTCCTTTACTGAAAAAGTTAGAAGTAGATTATCCTCAGCTGCTTCTAAATTTTGAATACTGGCATTTTTTCCATATCCTGAGGTGAGAAGACGAGGTTTGCCCATATTTTGAAATGCGTAGGATAACAAAATGGGTTCACTTTTTACGGATCCTGCTAAAAAAATCGATTCATCAACCACTCGAAATTGCTGCAAGTCGAAGCCCCGGATACCCGTCAATTTTACTTTTTGGACGGCTCCTAAAAAATGGGAGGATTTGACCATGACATATTGATCGCCGGTACGATTTCCAAAAAGAATATGTAGATGACTGGCATCAGCGTAATGATCGATGTAGGAAAATCCTCGATCAATTTCGGTCTCGATTTGCCAAACTTGGGCCATAGTCGTGTCGAATCGTGTCAACTGTAGGACCGAGGCGTTGGGTTGGCTGGCCAACAGGAAACCTTCCTCAGGTAAGGGTATTAATTTAAAGGATTCATTGGCGGTGGTCAAAGGCAGCTCAATCCGTTTGAAGCTCTGCCCAACCGTGGTCAAATGAATGCAAATCAAGACAAAAACTCCCCAAATTTTACGCATATGCTAACGACAAAATAATATCAAATTCCTCTTTTTTGATGGGCATTACAGACAACCGACTTTGTTTGATCAAGGCAATATCCTGCAATCGTGGATCTTTTTTTATGTTCGCCAATGAAACGGGTGAGGGAAGCTTTTCAACAGGCACCAAGTCAACCACCACCCAGTTCCCTTCTTGGATGGTAGGATCAGGATAATGCTCCCGAACCACTTTGGCGATCCCAACCACCTCTTTGCCTTCATTGGAATGATAAAACAAGACGAGATCCTCCTCTTTCATAGCCATTAAGTTGTTTCGCGCTTGAAAGTTACGAACACCATCCCAATGGTCTCTCCCTAAAGAAACGAAGGTATCCCAAGAATATTTAAAAGGTTCTGATTTGACTAGCCAGTAATTCATATCGATTCATTCGTTGGTAAATCATCTACATCTATAAATTGGGAACGATCCTCCTCCTGAAAAAATTCGACCTTCCAGGTATGATCGGCCAATAAAATAACCCGAGCCAAAAATTGATTGAATGGAAACTTCCGACCCCACTCCGAAGGAGACACCATAGACAGCACATCGGATCCGTCCTTTTTTTCATACAAATAGTAGACATGATTGATGATCGGTTCAAAGGACATATCTGCATCATAGATGCGTTCAGAGACCTGAATTCGATGTTGCACCTCTTTGGCTTGTTGGGCCAAGATTTCCATTTGTCGGTATAATTTATCAAGCTGCTCATGGGTTTGTTGCCGCATGGCCATTTGGGCTCTTCCTTTAGTTTTGCCCATATCCTCCGGCTTAATCACCGCACCGCCCGCCGAGTGAGCATAGGCGAGTAGACCAGGTTGTTGTGCAATTTTGAATTCAGGTATGGGGTTTTCTTCCATGGATTATTACTAAGCAATTTTTAAGGTAAACAAATCTGGGAACGAGTTGTTTTTAACAAAAATTAGGCAAAATTAATCAAATGGATTTGAAGGATAAATAAAGTTTAATAAGTCATTCACTCCCATTCAACCTTTTGCTTAGATTTAACGTATCTTACCGAAGTAATCTCAACCCATTTAGATCCCATGACAGAACAAACAGCTCCTGAATTTATCTCTAGGGCCGATTTCATGAAGAAAGCCGGTTTAAGTATTGGAGGAATTTTACTCCTCAATTGTCTCCAAGCCTGTGCGCCGGAAGACGATGTGATTCCTGCACCAGGTCCCGGGACCGGAACTGGCGGGACAGCCTTGGATTTTACATTGGATTTAAACATGGCAAGTAACGCGAGCCTCCGAAATGTAGGTGGATTTTTGGTGGTTGCCTCTCAACGCGTCATTGTAGTTCGTTTAGCCAATAATAATTTTTTGGCCGTTCAGTCTAATTGCACACACCAAGGAACGACTGTTACGTATCGCTCGGGCACCAACGATTTTTTCTGTCCTAATCATGGATCTGTATTTTCTTCGTCCGGATCTGTTGTTACTGGACCTGCCACCACTCCCTTGCGTGTGTACAAGTTTTCCTTTGATGTAACAGCCAACAGCGTACGGGTTTTCGCATAATCAGTTGAGGAAGCCCGTATTTTTCTCTACTTTTGCCTCAAAAAAGAATGATTTTTCAAGATCCCGATGGTTTTTTAGTTGCCACCGGTGAAAATTCGGACTACGAGGCAAAAGTTCTCTCCATTTGTCGACAATGGGATGAAGGCCAATCCACTTTCACTTTACACACGTCGGGTAGCACTGGGCCATCTAAATCCATCGTTGTTTCTCGTCAACAGATCGAGTCATCGATTCTCCTGACTCAGCAAACCTTTCAACTAGAGTCCAATGACATTGCTTTCTGCTGCTTGTCGGTTGACACAGTGGGTGGACTCATGATGGTATTGCGGGCAAGGCATCTAGGCATGGAACTATGGGTATTGGAACCCCAAATACAGCCTTTCCAATCCATGGAAAAATACCGTTCGTTGTTTTTTTCTACCGGTAAATCGGTCCTGTACGCTTTCGTGCCATCCCAACTGGACGCCATAAAGCAGGACCCGACGTCATATCCTTTTTTACACCGTGCCAAAGCCATATTGATTGGTGGCGCCCCCATGGCTCCCTCTTTGACGAATTGGGTGATGGAACAAAATATGCCCTTTTATGCAACCTACGGCATGACCGAAACGGTGAGTCATGTAGCCATTCAACAGCTAGCTCCCCATCATGACCCGGGTTTCCACCCACTTCCTTCGGTTCAACTTAGAGAGGGAAGCGAAGGCAATTTGGAAATTCTCTCACCGACCTCCGGACCCGAATGGCTGGTTACTCGAGATACTGTGGAATGGCTAGAACCACCTTATTTCCGAATTACTGGTCGACTGGATTCAATCATCAACAGCGGTGGTGTGAAAATACAGCTGCAACAAATCGATGAGTCGGTGGGGCAATGGGTAGCCTCCCGACAATGGCGCGGAGCTTTCTTCGCTTGGGGACTCCCCGATGCACAATGGGGTCAAAAATTAGTGGTTTTTTTCGAGGGAAATGAACCTCCGGGTGAAATTCACCTGTTCTGGGAAAACGTCGCCAATGTACTTCCAAAATATTGGAAGCCCAAAGAGTTTATATTACTCCCTCAGTTCGACTATACCACATCCCAAAAAATCGATAAAATTAACACCGTTAAACGTTATGCTGCACATTAAATTTCAAACCTCCGACCTCGTTCCCCCACCCTATGCGCATTCCATCGAATTGATCGCTAAATGGAGTGAGCAGGATCTACCTCAAGTCGATTTTCAGTTGACGTACTTAGGTCGAGAGGAATTGACCGATGAAGAAATAACAGAAGAGGGGTTTACAGGCCAAGATGACCTCGAACTCCACGTTCAACTCCCTGAAGTTTGGTTGAAAGAACTTCAAAGAATTAGTAAGTTTCAAGATTCAAGTCCAAAGACTCATTTGGAAGAGCAAGAAGATTTTTGGGAAATTCAATTGGCTGATGGGGCTCCTTTTTATCCTGCCCAAGCTCCCTTATGGTCTGCTTTTCTTCAAGAAATACAACAGGCGATTTTTGAAGTTGGAGGAATGGAAAAGCCATTACACCTTTTATTGAGTCGATCAGGAAAAGAGCTGTTCCAAGTACATGCCTCTTTTGCCAATCGAACTTTATGGTATGAACATCCAAATCAAGTCAAACAAGACTTACCTTGGAATAAATTAAATAGCCTGTTGCGAGAAGTTTACAGCGGAGAATTTTTGTACGAAGATGCCACTCAACAATTGCCTGCTAAACCGGGGATGTACCTTAGTTTGGGAGATGATTGGTGGTTTGAAGTTGGGAAATCGTATCTGAACAGCCCAAGACGTGTTTTGAAGATTTTTGGCATTTCGGAATAATCAAAGAAAATCCCGGAAAGTTTCCAACTCCCTCCGGGATTTTTTCTTTTTTATTTTAATGAACAATAAAGGTCTGATTTATCTCTATTTTTGAAATAAATTAAACCTACTCAATGAAACAACTCCTCACCCTTGCCTTACTCGGATTATCTTGCCTCACGGCTCAAGGCCAAAGTTCGATTGATGTAAAAAGTCCCGATGAAAAATTGACGTTGACCGTTGCTATTCAGCAAGGCCGACCAACCTATTCCGTTCAATTGGATGGACGTGTTTTTCTTGGCTCGTCCCCTTTAGGATTGGTTAGTTCAGAAGGTGATTTTTCGAAAAATCTACGCCTTGTCAAACATCAAATTCAACGGGTAACTGAGTCCTACACGTTAACTAAATCAAAGGTAAATCAAGTCAATTACCAAGCCAATCAGCTTGTATGTCAATGGATTAATGGCCAACAAGATACGCTTTCGGCTATCTTCCAAGTAACCAATCAAGACGTGGCTTTTCGGTATTTATTGCACCAAAATGGAAGGCCTGCCGGTTCTAATGCCACTATTTTGAAGGAAATGACTGGTTTTAAGTTGCCTAACCAAACCACCACTTTTCTAAGTCCTCAAGCACCTGCCTTGAGTGGTTGGGAAGAGACCAAGCCCTCGTATGAGGAAGAATACACACGGGATGAGTCTATAGGAACTCCCTCAAAATATGGACTGGGGTATACTTTTCCTGCCTTATTCCACCTAGGGTCAACGGGCTGGTTGCTGCTTTCAGAGACAGGGGTAGACCACCGGTATGTAGGAACCAAATTAAGTGAAGGAACAAAAGAGGGTCTATATACCATTTCTTTCCCAGAAAAAGAGGAAAATCGGGGACAAGGAGCTGCTACAGCCACTGCTACCCTACCTATGTTTTCATCTTGGAAAACCATTACGGTAGGCTCAACTCTGGCTCCGATCGTGGAATCTACGGTAGCCACCGATGTAGTCAAACCGATTCTAGAATCAAAAAAATCGTTCCAAGTAGGTCGTGCAACCTGGAGTTGGATTGTTTGGCAAGATCCCAGCATCAATTATCAAGATCAACTTGCATTTATTGATTTGGCATCGTCTATGGCATGTGAACTTGTTTTAATTGACGGAAACTGGGATGTCGAGATTGGAAGAGCCAAAATCGAGGAACTGGTTCGTTATGCCAAAAGCAAAGGTGTAGAAATCGCGTTGTGGTATAACTCCAATGGAAATTGGAACAAGGCTCCACAGACTCCGAAACAGCGGATGAATACCGTTGAGGCAAGGCGAGAGGAGATGGCTTGGCTTCAGAAAATCGGAGTCAAGAGTATCAAAGTCGATTTTTTTGCGGGTGATAAGTAAACCACTTTTCAGTTGTACCACGACATCCTGACCGATGCTACGGAGTTTGGTTTATCGGTAAATTTTCATGGCACAACGCTACCTCGGGGCTGGGAGCGCATGTACCCAAGTTTTGCGACGAGTGAGGCTGTTTTGGCCTCAGAAAACCTCGTTTTTCAGCAAGAATTTGCCGATCAATATGGGGTGACAGCTACCTTATATCCTTTTACGCGCAATGCTGTGGCCTCAATGGACTTTGGGCCAGTCTTCCTAAATAAACGGCTGGATCGGACGCAAGAAAAAGGAACCCTCCGGCGAACGACGGATGCCTTTGAAATGGCCACAGCGGTTGTATTCTTTTCCTCCATCCAACATTGGGGACTAACGCCCAACAACCTCCAAGAAGCTCCCCCGTTTTTATTGGATTACCTTCGAGCCATTCCGACCGTTTGGGATGAAACTCGATTTGTGGACGGTTACCCGGGCCAATATTGCGTACTTGCAAGAAGGAAAGGAGAAACCTGGTATGTAGCGGCTTTGAATGGAACCTCCCAAGAAAAAATTATGACCATGAGATTACCATTTCTGAAGGAAAAAAATCACCGAATCATCCTGGATGAGACGGGTCAAAAAGCCAAATTGGAGGAAATTTCCATAAACGAGCGCCAAGAAATTACGGTTCGATTGGCTCCTTTAGGAGGTGCTGTAGTAATTGGAAAGTAGCCTAGTACATAAAAAATTCCAATGGCATGGAAGGCCACTGGAATTTTTTAGGATTGACCCAATTCCTTACTTTCGTTTAGGAATGGACAATAGATTGGCAAATAAGCGATAAGCCCCAGGAACACCCGCAGGAAGCTGGCGGAAAAAGGCTAAGCCGGTAAATACATAATTCCCTTTTCCATACGGTGCATACAATAAAGAGCCCTCTTGAGCGGTTTCTTGGCCATCTTTCATCGAAAAGATGGTTTGGTAGTCGGGAGACCATTTTTCTGCGAAATACAAGCCCCTTTCCTGAACCCAACCTGTAAAATCGGAGGCACTTATTTTATTTGGGAATTGTAAAATTGGATGCTGTGGGTACATAATTTGAACTTCAGCTTCTTCATCTGTCACGCGTCCCCGCCCGATTTCAAATGGGAAAGGCCCTAACTGTTGCGCTTTGGGCATGCCATAAAATGCACGAGTTTGGTATTGAGTAACTACATTACCCCCATTTTTAACATATTCGTTCAGTTTATCGACATAATTTGGCAACCAATCCTCTGTGTTATAGGCTCGCACACCCACAACGATCGCATCAAATTCGGTAAGAGATTGGGTCATGCTGCTTTCTTTAAGCATCGTCACGTCGTATCCAATTTGTTCAAGAGCCGCAGGCACTTCATCCCCTGCACCGGCGATGTATCCAATTTTATTTCCTACCTTCTGGATGTTCATTTTGATAGCTCTTGCCTCAGCAGGTGGAAATGTGTGAAGTTCTGGAATATGCTCGTACGAAATCGTATGGTATCCTTGCTTATACACTTGATTTCCAATCGTCGCCACCGCCTGAATCTTCACTTCTTCGCTGGGTTTTGAACTTGGGGTCAAACTAAACGTAACTATCTTTTCTTCGCCTTTTTTATCTATCTGGACCACCTGTTTTTCGGGAGTTGCTTTCCAACCTGAAGGCACCTGCAAAGATACGGTGGTCGATACTTTATCTTTAGCAGCCCGAACCACCACAGCCACAGGTTTGGGTTTTACCTGATCAAAGGTCAGGACTTTTTGGCGGAAGGTCATGGTCACGGGTGGTTGAATTTCAAAATACCGGTAGATTTCACCTCTCGAAGGTTCAACGTACTTATTTTGAATCGGTAAACTCAATTGAAACGTCTCACCTTCCAATTGAACAATTAAATCGGCATGCAACGAAGCCGGAGCCATCGGCATACCAATTTGTTCCGGATTCTCGACTTGATAAAAGCCTTTCTCTGGCGTTTTCTTTAACCAATAGGGTTGAGTGATCGGGAAATTATCCGGAATGCGGAGATCCAAGGCCAACTCAGTCAATTTATTTTGAGGTAGTTGAATAGATACGCTGGAATCCTTGGCTAATTCAGGAATTTTTAGGCCGAGAAGCTTCATTTGACCAGTACCACGCGGATTCACCTGAACAAATACCTTGATCATCTCACCTTGCGCTACATAAGGATAACTGGCGGTGGCTTCGGTCCAAATACCGGCACATGCCAAGATAATTTGAGTCAGTTGTTTCTTTTTATAGTTTACAATCGCCAGGTTGGAGGGTAGCTGATCCAATTTCTTTTTAACGGCAATCAAACCAGGTAGACTTGCCGAAGGGTTCATGAATGAAAACTGTTGGATCACACGATCCACTAAGGTTCCTATTTCTTCTCCGTTGGGAATTCGCTTCCAAGAAACGTCAATCCCATCGAATAAATCTTTCTCGGCCCTGTCACCTTTTACATGAAGAGCGTAGTCAGTTCGTTGATCTCGAACTTTGGCAGATCCAAAACCTTGAGACCGGTGCTGACTTCTGGCATCCGCGGCAATTTCTCCATACGATTTTCCTAAGATAGGATTATATCCTCCAAGCTGTACTGGAATAAAGGAGTTTTCCGAAGGTTGGTCATTTTGAAAACCTGGGCTGTAGGAATTCCACACCAGGCGCTTGGGCTTCCAAATCGATACAAATTTTAACTGCTCTGGAAAACGAGTGGGATCTCCTGCCGCATCAAATGCCTCAGCAGAAAGGACTGCGGAGGCGGAATGATGCCCATGACCTGCCCGACTATCGGGCGGAAAACGATTGACCATGACATCCGGTTGAAAGGACCGGATTGCCCAAACTAGATCGTGTAACACCTTTTCTTTTCCCCAAGTAAGTAGGGCTTCCTCTGTTGTCTTGGTGAAGCCGAAATCCACCGCTCGAGAGAAAAACTGCTCCCCTCCGTCTCGTTTCCGTGCTTCCAATAGTTCGTGGGTGCGGAGTAAACCTACATTTTCTCCCTGCTCCGCCCCGATCAAATTTTGTCCACCATCACCCCGTGTCAATGCTATGTAGCCAGTTCTTACTTTCTTTTCGTTGGATAAATAGGTGATAAATAAGGTATTTTCATCATCAGGATGAGCCGCCACATACAAGGCAGTCCCCACCACTTGAAACTTCTGTAATTCATGGAGGATCTCTTGGCTTCCCACCGGCTGACGTTGTGCAAGCGAGCAACTCACCCAAAAACAAAGGGCAATTACTTTTTTCATAAAGGGTAATGGTAAGGTATTGGTCTCATGTATTTTTTAACAGCGTAAATCTAGAAAAAGATTCGATAGTCTACTCAATTAAAACCATGCATATTGAATACACCTGTCGACAAATTATACCACATTGTCGAAATGAAGGAAAAAATGATTTCAAATTAATCAATTGAAAAACTTTCATAATTCGCTTTTCCCTCTATTTTTGTGAACTATTCAAAGATTTTTTTTCACTAACCTGAACTCACTTTTATGAATTCAATTGTTTACTTGGTACCTGCCTTCGGTCTGGTTGGGCTTCTTTACACGGCTTGGAAGTTCAACTGGGTAGCGCGTCAAGAAGCCGGAGATGAAAACATGCAACGGTTATCCGGATATATTGCGGATGGCGCTATTGCATTTTTAAAAGCCGAATGGCGGATTTTAACCATGTTTGCCATCCCAACGGCACTCGTCCTGGCGTGGCTTGGCATGGATGAAGGCACTCCTGAAAACCCCATTCATTCCTCCCCTCTTATTGCCGTTGCATTTTTAATCGGTGCTATTTTTTCTGCAGTTGCAGGTTATATTGGAATGCGGATTGCCACGAAAGCCAACGTACGTACAGCTCAAGCGGCACGGACGTCCCTGGCCAAAGCACTACAGGTATCCTTTACCGGTGGAGCGGTTATGGGAATGGGGGTCGCTGGCTTAGCGGTACTAGGTTTAGGTGGACTTTTCATTATTTTTTATCAACTTTTTGCAGCTGGTAAAGGCCTTACCTCCATGGAAATGAAAACAGCCATCGAGGTTTTAGCAGGTTTCTCTCTCGGAGCCGAATCCATTGCTTTGTTTGCCCGCGTCGGTGGTGGAATCTACACCAAGGCAGCAGATGTGGGCGCCGACCTCGTTGGAAAAGTGGAGGCCGGCATTCCCGAGGATGACGTGCGTAACCCAGCCACCATCGCAGATAACGTGGGCGATAACGTCGGGGATGTTGCTGGTATGGGAGCTGACTTATTTGGATCCTATGTGGCTACCATTCTAGCCACGATGGTTTTGGGGCAGGAAATTGAAGTGACCGACCAATACGGTGGATTCTCTCCGGTTCTATTACCTATGCTAATTGCCGGGGTTGGCCTGATTGCCTCCATGATCTCTACCTTCATGGTACGGGTAAAAAATGAAACCGATTCGGTTCAAAATGCATTAAATCTTGGAAACTGGGCTTCCATTGTTATTACCTTGGTAGCATGTTATTTATTAACCTCCACACTTTTACCTGAAACATTGGTCTTACGTGGATTTGAATTCACCTCCACCGGCGTCTTTGCTGCCATTGTCGTTGGTTTAGTGGTGGGTGCTCTTATGTCCATTATAACGGAATACTACACGGCTATGGGGAAAAGACCTGTTGACTCCATTGTTCAAAAATCAGGAACTGGCCACGCAACCAACATCATTGGAGGGTTAGCCGTGGGTATGGAATCAACCGTTCTTCCTATCATAGTATTGGCTGCGGGGATTATCTTCTCGTATTCATTTGCTGGTTTGTATGGTGTGTCGATCGCCGCCGCTGGCATGATGGCTACCACAGCCATGCAATTAGCTATTGACGCTTTTGGCCCAATTGCTGATAATGCAGGCGGTATTGCCGAAATGTCGCAACTCGATCCACAAGTGCGGGAAAGAACTGACAACCTTGATGCAGTTGGAAATACCACAGCGGCTACTGGAAAAGGCTTTGCAATTGCCTCGGCAGCTTTAACTTCCTTGGCCCTTTTCGCGGCTTTTGTGGGCATTGCCGGCATTGACGCGATCGACATTTACAAAGCACCTGTTTTGGCGGGATTGTTTATTGGCGGTATGATTCCGTTCATTTTCTCTGCCCTATGTATATCAGCCGTAGGAAAAGCGGCCATGGAAATGGTGAATGAAGTTCGTCGCCAATTCCGTGAAATTCCAGGCATCATGGAATACAAAGCCCAGCCGGAATATGAAAAATGCGTAGAAATATCGACTCAGGCTTCCATACGCCAGATGATTCTTCCAGGAGCTATTGCCATTGTAGTGCCAATTTTGATTGGTTTTGGATTCAAAGGTGTATTCGAAACCACTAGCTCAGCGGAGATCTTGGGAGGACTTTTAGCGGGTGTTACAGTCTCTGGTGTCCTAATGGGTATGTTCCAGTCCAACGCTGGTGGGGCTTGGGATAATGCAAAAAAATCATTCGAAAAAGGTGTCGTGATCAATGGTGAGACCTTTTACAAAAAATCGGAGCCACACAAAGCCTCCGTGACGGGAGATACGGTGGGGGATCCATTTAAAGATACCTCAGGACCTTCCATGAACATTTTGATCAAGTTAATGTCCATTGTTTCCTTGGTCATTGCACCCTACATCGCCGTTCCAAAAGCAGGGGTGGCCGAGAAACAACTTCTCGAAAAAGCCCCTAAAGTGGTTCAGCTGGTAAAAAAATAAGAAAAAAAATAGTCGGTCAAGGCCGACTATTTTTTTTGATTCGATTCAACTCAAACTGTAATTCCTCCACGAGCTCGGTTACTTTGGTCAAGGAAGGTGGTGGTGGCGGAACTTGCCAAACAAAATATCCTTTCATCGACCACGCCTCTACAATATCCTTCACTTCAATTTCCCGAGGAGACACACCATCCAAATCGCTCACTAATAGGTAATTTCCTTTACTTTTAATTTGATTGTAGAGGCGTCTGTAGATCAACCCGTAGGGTTTAGTTTCGAGAATAAAGTAGTGTCCATCCGGAAGTGAGAGCAGATCAGAAATAGGTTCGCCCACCACCCAAGCCTCGGCGATGGGAAAGTCAGTCACTTTTTCAAAAGCTCTCGACTGCGGGGAACCCGAATAGCCCGGAAATACGGAGGGTGCTGGATGATGGGAATAGGCCATGGGAGTTGGCTTAAGAGACTCAACGGGCATTAACTCTACCTTCGTCCGAGTTTCTACTGGTACTTCAAACCGAGGAGACTCCACGACCGTTGGCTGAGGATCTTTTTTTACAGGCGGAAGTAGTTCATCGAGTAATTCCGTCACTTTTCTGGGTTCTGGAATAGGATTTCTTTTTTCGAATCCAAGCGTTATGTCGGGCGTTTCACGCATTCGACGGATGTCTTGCTTGATCAAAGCATCGACACTTACCCCAAACGATTGAGCGATTAATTTCAGTTTATCGAGAGGAGGATTGGCTCGGGCCTCCTCATAGGCGCCGAGCAAAGAGCGTTTGATCCCAATTCGCGATGAAAATTGCTCCTGAGTCAGGCGATTCAGATTTCGTAGGTATTTAATATTTTCACTAATAATTGACATGGACTAGCTCCAAAGTTAGGTTTGGCATGTAAATCTAGTCTAAACTAGATCAATTTTAGAAATTAGTAAAAAAAATAGCTGAGAAACATCGCAAACCTTATCCTAATGTTTCGATAACAAGGTTATGATTGGTGTAAATACAAATATCAGCCGCTATATGCAAGCCTTCTTCTACCATTTGTTGTGCGGTTAGGTGAGCTGCATGTTTTTTCAAAGCAATTGCTGCCGATTGGGCGTACATACTTCCCGAGCCAATGGAAGCCACCTCGTTGTCTGGCTCTAGCACATCGCCCGTTCCCGAAATCACTAAAATTTCCTCCCGATTCGCTACGATCATCATGGCCTCCAATCGGCGTAAATACCGGTCTGTGCGCCAATCCTTGGCCAGCTCAATAGCTGCTCGCTTCATATTTCCACCATAGGCCGCTAACTTCTCCTCAAATTTTTCCATTAAGGTGAAGGCATCGGCTGTGGAACCGGCAAATCCAGCCAGAACCTCCCCTTGAGCAAGCCGACGGACTTTACGAACATTCGACTTCGCTACGGTATTGCCCATGGTAGCTTGTCCGTCTGCACCAATGCATATTTGTCCATTGTGCTTGATCCCTAAAACTGTGGTTGCGTGTATTTTTTCCATGGATTAATTGGGTTATTGACAAAATAGGCCACCCGAGGGCGGCCTATTTTCTAGTTATGATTTGGTCTTACACCAATAAGGTATAAGGCTCTTCTAAAAGTTGCTTCAAGGTAACCAAGAAGGCTGCACCTGTGGCACCATCTACTACACGGTGATCACAAGTTAAGGTGATCTTCATGATGTTGGTTGCGTAAAATTGACCGTTTTTAACCGCCACCGTTTCTTTAATTCCACCCACCGAAAGAATACACGATTCATTTTTGGGGTTGTTAATAATGGAAGTAAACGAATCAATTCCAAACATACCTAAATTACTGACGGTGAAGGTATTTCCTTCCCAATCTTTAGGTTGAAGTTGGCCATTTTTGGCTTTACCACCTAAGTCTTTGGTCGTTGCTGCCAAGGCAGATAAAGTCAGCGTATTGGCAAAGCGAATGACCGGAACGACCAAACCATCTTGAATGGCCACCGCCATTCCGATATGAACATGCTGGTTTCGACGGATGTGGTTGTCTCTCCAAGAGGAGTTGATGGCTGGATGCTTGGTCAAGGCTACTGCACAGGCTTTCAAAACCATGTCATTGAAGGATATCTTCACAGGCGAGGCTTGATTCATGATCGTTCTCGCTTCAATGGCTTTGTCCATACAGATTTCCATGGTCAATTGGAAATCAACAGCTGACGTTTGTGACTCGGCTAGACTGCGTGCGATCGCCTTTCTCATTTGAGTCAGGCCTATTTCTTCAAAACTTTCTTGACCCACCGCTACAGGAGCCGGAGAAACGGCTGCTGGAGTCACTGATTTAACAGCTGGGACAAATTGATCGATATCTGATTTGATGATTCGACCACTCTCACCAGAACCTTTAACCTCCGCTAAATTGATGCCTTTTTCTTCAGCCAGCTTTTTCGCTAATGGAGATGCTAAAATACGACCCTGACCTGAGCTAGCAACCTCCACCACCGGGGTAGTGGCGACGGTAGTCGTCGCGGCTGGCGCAGCCGACGGAGCAGGGGCTGGAGTGGACTCTGGAGCAGTACCACCATTTGTTGCACTGCCATTTTGCGCATCAGCTGCCAGAAGGGTTTGATAATCGGCACCAGCTTTCCCTATGACCGCAATGATGGCATTTACGGGAACGGCTTTCCCGGCTTCTGCGCCGATGTAAAGTAATGTACCCTCATCGTATGCCTCCAATTCCATGGTGGCCTTATCGGTTTCTATTTCTGCTAATAAGTCACCTGACTTGACGGTATCACCCACTTGTTTTAACCACGCATGAATAACCCCTTCGGTCATGGTATCCGACAGCAATGGCATACGGACGATGTTGGCATCGATTCCACTGATATCAATCGAGGCTGCCGACGGAGTGGCTGCGACAGGGGCTTCGACAGCCGCTGGAGCGGGCACAGAACTGGTACCACCAGAAAGCAGATGTTGAAAATCTTCACCTGGCTTTCCGATCACCGCAATGATCGAATCGATCGGAACGGCTTGGCCTTTTTCTACGCCAATATACAAAATGGTTCCTTCTTCATAGGATTCCATATCCATGGTGGCTTTGTCGGTTTCGACCTCAGCCAAAATATCACCGGATTTAACTTTATCACCAACTTTTACATTCCATGATGCGATGACCCCTTCTTCCATGGTATCACTCATCTTGGGCATTCGGATAACTTCTGCCATTTTCGATTACAGTCTTATTGGATGTGCTTAGAATTATTCTGTCTTTCAAAAATAGTGGTTTAGGCTTGAATTTGCCTAAACCACTCTATCAATTTATTTTTAATACCGCCATAAATGCTTCTTGCGGAACCTCAACAGTTCCGATTTGACGCATCCGTTTCTTTCCTTTCTTCTGTTTTTCTAATAATTTTCGCTTTCTGGAAATATCACCTCCATAACATTTGGCTGTCACGTCTTTCCGCAATGCGCGTACTGTTTCACGGGCAATCACTTTCGCACCAATAGCGGCCTGAATCGCAATTTCAAATTGCTGACGTGGTAGTAATTCACGGAGTTTTTCACACAATTTCTTACCCCATTCGTAAGCTTTATCCCGGTGAACAATCGCCGACAGAGCATCAACTGGTTCTCCATTAAGAAGGATATCCAATTTCACCAAGTGGGATTCTTTGTAGCCAGCCAAGGAATAATCTAAGGAGGCGTAACCGCGTGAAATGGTTTTTAACTTATCAAAGAAATCAAAGACCACCTCAGCCAACGGAAGTTCGAAGGAGAGTTCAACTCGCGAGGAAGTCAAATACACCTGATTTTTAATCAGACCTCTTTTTTCCATACAGAGTGAGATGATCGGACCTACGTATTCAGAGGCTGTGATAATTTGAGCATTGATGAAAGGCTCCTCGACCCAACTAATCAGATTCGGATCCGGCATTTCGGATGGAGCCGATACCGGGATGACATTATCTCGTTTGTCGACCACATGGAATTTCACAGACGGTACCGTGGTAATCACGGTCATATCGAACTCACGTTCTAACCGCTCTTGGACAATTTCCATGTGAAGCATGCCTAGGAAGCCACACCGGAAACCAAAGCCCAAGGCCGCTGAGGTCTCAGGTTCCCACACCAGCGCCGCATCATTCAATTGGAGCTTCTCCATGGCCTCCCGAAGGTCTTCAAATTCGGTGGTGTCTACAGGGTAAATTCCGGCAAATACCATGGGCTTCACTTCCTCAAACCCTTTGATTGCTTGATCTGCAGGCCGACTAAGGTGTGTGATCGTATCCCCTACTTTTACCTCTTTGGCTACCTTAATTCCCGAAATGAGATAACCTACATCACCACATTCTAGTACATCTTTTGGCTTTTTTTGGAGGCCTAAATTTCCAATCTCATCGGCTTCGTATTCACGACCTGTCGCCATGAATTTAACTTTATCACCTTTCCGGATACGACCGTTCTTAACTCGGAAAATAACTTCAATTCCTCGATAGGAATTAAAAACAGAATCAAAAATCAACCCTTGAAGTGGCCCTTCCGGATCACCTGATGGAGCAGGAATGCGCTCAACAATAGCCTGTAGAATTTCATAAATACCGATACCCTCTTTGGCAGATGCTGGAATGATTGAATCAGGATCAACACCAATCAAATCAACGATTTGGTCTTTTACCTCTTCCGGCCGAGCCCCGGGTAAATCTATTTTATTCATGACCGGGATAATCTCCAAACCATGATCTAAGGCTAAAAAGAGGTTGGAAATGGTCTGGGCTTCGATCCCTTGGGCAGCATCTACGATCAACAAGGCACCTTCACAAGCGGCAATCGAACGGGAAACTTCGTAGCTAAAATCCACGTGGCCCGGTGTATCAATCAAGTTTAAGGTATATTCTTGATCTTGGTACGTATATTTCATTTGGATGGCGTGGCTTTTGATCGTAATTCCGCGCTCACGCTCCAAGTCCATATCATCCAATAACTGCGCCTGCATTTCACGTTGGCTTGTGGTACCAGTAAATTCCAGTAATCGATCCGCCAACGTACTTTTCCCGTGATCAATATGGGCAATAATACAGAAATTTCGAATGTTCTTCACGCCTTAAAAAATTGGGTGTTTAAATGATCCAATAAACCCCTGTTGAATGGGTTTGTTTCACAAAAGTAGTACAAATGAGGGATTTCTTCACCAATTATTTACACCATACCGTATGGGTTATTTCCCCCAACGGACCCAGTGTTTTTCAAATCCATGGTAGCTGGCACCTGAAACAAGGAGGACCAAACTTAAAAAGATACCCAACTTACCTTCAACTGGCACTTGAAAATGGGATTTAACGAACCAATTGACGCCGATGTAGACAAGCGGATGCCAGAGGTAGATTCCGTAACTCCAGTCTCCGAGAGTTTTAAAGACCCAGTGGATGGGTTTCCATGACACCGGGGGTAAAGAAGTGGCCCCAAATACGACAAGCAGGCAGGCACTACTTAGAATGACCTTTGGAGTATCGACCACTAAATCAATATGACCACCCCATACAGGAAAAAAAATAAATACCACCAACCCAACGAAGACGCTTGCGCTTTGTAGCTGCGCGGAAGGTCTTGGTACAATTGACAAAACGATTCCCCCCATAAAAAATAGGGCTTGATAGAGGGGGTGGATGTACAAGTTCCACTGCTTGGGTAAAGAAACGGTCTCACGGAGATAAAAATAGGGGATCAAGAGCCAAAGCAGCAACCAAATGCCTATGACGATGGATTGACCTTTTCCTTTGGCTAGAAACATGAGAAATGGAAACAGCCCGTAAAATACCAACTCATTTCCAATTGACCATGCCCCCGTTGCTATGTAGGCGTCTCGGTCAAAATAACCAAACAGCCCCGTGAGGTTTAAGAACCATTGCATCAGATCATAGGACTTTCTTGATACAAGCGCGGACGCTAGGGAGACAAGGATTAATAAAGGTAGAATACGGAAAAGACGCTTTTTGAAAAATTGAATCCAGGAAATTTGCTTTTGCCAATTCACTGAATCATACACTCGAGCAAGTGTGTATCCGCTTAAAATATAAAATAGGGCCACGCCATACAAACCCATTCGATCCAAAAAGGAGTCCGCTTGTGGAATGTAGCTTGGAGTCTCCCATAAGTGAAAATGATACGCTAAAATAGAAAGGGCTGCAAACCCCCGCAGGTAATCCAGAGAATACAATCGTTGCATATTGATGAAGAGGAATTGAGTTTTGAATTGAATATTATTTGCCGTTTATCCCTCTCCCTCTTCCATTTCACCGCAGATGGGAAGAGACATCCGATACCGGACCACGGCGGGCTCTGGATTTTCACCTAGTAAAAACATCAACTTGGTGACGGCAGCTTCAACGGTTAAATCTTTTCCTGAAATAACCCCAATGCGACCCAAGCCCACGCTGGTTTCATAACTCCCTTGAACAACCCGGCCACCTGTACATTGAGAAACATTGATGACCACAATTCCTTTTTGAATGCCCTCCTCCAGAACCTGAAGAAACTCAGGATCAGTGGGAGCATTACCAGCTCCATACGTCTCCAGGACCAGTCCCTTCAGCCCGGGGAGGGAAACCAGTTGCCGAATGAATTGAGATGAAATGCCCGGGAATAATTTTAAAATCAATACCTCTTTTTCCCAGCGCGTATGCAGCCTAAGTGGAAGGTCAGGTCGGTAAGGTTTAATGTAAGGAAAATTGTATTCGATGGAAATTCCAATAGTTGCCAGATACGGATAATTTTCAGAGTGAAAGGCATCAAATTGAGAACTTTCTACCTTTTTACTTCGGTTTCCGCGGAGTAGAAAACCGTTGAAATAGATACAAACTTCCGGCACCACCGGGCGCCCATCAATTTGGGCGGTTGCAATTTCGAGTGCCGTAAATAAATTTTCTCTGGCGTCAGTCCGGGCCACTCCAATAGGCAATTGGGCCCCTGTCAACACAATTGGCTTTGAAACGTTTTCTAGTAAGAAACTAAGTGCCGAGGCTGTGTAGGCCATGGTATCGGTACCGTGAAGAATCACAAATGCCCCATATTCGTTAAATTGATCGTGGATCAATTCAGCCAGCTGCATCCAATCCTCAGGGGTGACATTAGAAGAATCAATGGGTTGCGCCAACATCATGACGGTCAGATCGAAATTCAACCGCCTCAACTCAGGGACGTTTTCCATGATTTGCTCAAAATTGAAGGGAACCAACGCTTTGGTTTGTTCGTCAAAGACCATGCCTAATGTACCACCTGTGTAGATCATCAACACAGATGGACGAAGATGGCCCGTGCGCGAGCCTGTTTCTATGTGTAGTTTTTTCATGGGATTAGTCCAATAACATCTCGTCTTCAATTTGCCTTTTCAAACCATTCAATTCCTGAGAAATTTTTGTTTTGCTTTGCTCAGATGCATGTCGAATGCCTTCCTCTACCACCTGCAAAGCCTGGTCCCACTGTTCTACCTCCATCCACATTTGAGCTAACGGATAGTAGGTAGGAACATAACCCGGATGTTCTTTTTGAATCTTCAAAAACAACCCAAGGGCTTCTTCCCGATCAGTTTTTCGGTATTCTAAAGCCAAACTATACCAATTGAATGGATCCTCTGGATTTTCAGCAATCCATTCCTTTAAAATTTTTAATCGTTCTCCTTGCATGCAATGGGTTTCCCTTCTACCTTTGTAATATTATGCAAGCATAACATTTTTGGATAATTACTTGTTTGTTTAGCATAATCCGGAGAGGCTCCAGACAGCCTCACAAATATCTTTAAATTCATTCATTAACCCCAACATACCGATGAAAATCCTCGTATGCATATCCAATGTACCGGATACGACTTCCAAGATTTCATTCACGGAAAACGACACCCAATTCAACAAAACTGGTATTCAATTTATTATCGGACCGTACGATGACTATGCATTAGCGCGGGCCGTAGAGTTGCGCGATCAGCTGGGTGGACACGTCACGGTTTTAAATGTAGGTACGGCTGAGACCGAACCACAGATTCGAAAAGCACTAGCCATTGGCGCTGATGAGGCTGTTCGAATCGATGCAGAACCAACCGACTCCTTATTTGTGGCGGAACAAATTGCTGCGTACGCTGCCGGCAAAGAGTTTGATTTGATTTTGATGGGTCGTGAAACCACCGACTACAATTCGGGTGTCGTCCACGGATTAGTGGGCGAATTACTGGGTTTACCATCCTTTTCACCGGTTATGCAATTAACTTTGGCAGATGGACAAGCGACATTGATGAAGGAAATTGAAGGTGGAAAAGAATACATTCAAGCTCCATTGCCTTTAGTCTTGGGATGCCAAGAACCAATCGCGGAATGGAAGATACCTAACATGCGGGGTATCATGGCCGCCCGTACCAAGCCACTGACTGTTGTACCCCCGGTAGGTTCATCGGTGACTACCACATTGAAATACCAATTACCCCCTGAAAAAGGTGCATGTAAAATGATTCCTGCGGAGGAAGCCGCGACTCTTATTAGTCTACTACGTAGCGAAGCAAAAGTATTATAATCACATTAAAACTTCATCACGATGTCTGTTCTCATATTTGTCGAAGTTGCCGAAGGGCAAATCAAAAAATCATCTTGGGAAGCGATTGCCTATGGAGCAAAAGTTGCGGAACAAGTAGGTGGAAAAGCCACAGCTCTTGTGGTTGGACCAGCGGAGGCTGATGCATTAGCGCAAGCGGGTGCCTTAGGAGCCCATCAAGTGTGGCATGCCAACCAATCCGAATTGGCTCAGCCGATGAGTTTGCCATACAGCCAAGTAGTTCTTGAAGCGGTAAAAAAATCAGGAGCCCAAGTTGTTGTGGCTGCCAAGTCTTCCTTGGCTGATGCTACCCTAGCCCGTGTGGCGGGTGCGTTGAAAGCGGGAATTGTTGGGAATGTTACCAGTCTACCTGATTTATCCGCAGGATTTTCAGTCACCCGGTCTATCTTCACTGGCAAGGCGTTTGCACAAGTTGCAATCACGAGTGATGTTAAGATTTTGACTTTAAAAAAGAATACCTTGGAGGCTGAACTAGGATCCAATCAGGCCGAAGTGAGCTCGTTTGAGGTAAGTTTAGGTGCTGAGACCCTTGTTGGCAAAATCACGGAAACTGTAAAAGCCAGTGGAGCGGTTTCACTACCTGAGGCTGATATCGTCGTTTCAGGTGGACGTGGAATGAAAGGTCCTGAGCACTGGCAGCCTTTATTGGACTTGGCGGATGCCCTGGGTGCCGCCACGGCGTGTTCCAAGCCGGTTTCAGATGCCGATTGGCGCCCTCACCATGAGCATGTCGGACAAACAGGAGTAAAAGTAGCCCCTAATTTGTATATTGCGTGTGGTATTTCGGGAGCCATTCAACATTTAGCCGGAGTCAATTCTTCCAAGGTTTTGGTTGTCATCAATAAAGACCCGGAGGCTCCTTTCTTTAAAGCAGCCGACTATGGAATCGTTGGAGATGTTTTTGAGATTCTGCCGAAACTAACCGCGGCAGTAAAAGGTTTATAAAATGAAGCATTTCCACGGAAGTGGATAATCTTTGGTTTAAGCTAGAAAGCATAGTTCGTTTGAACTATGCTTTTTTTAGGGTTTAGACTCCGCATCCTCCGGGCGAACCCCAGGTATTCTCCTCATATTTAGCAACCATATTTTCATTTGATTTTTTTCGGCATGGGGATCGACTCGCAGGGGAGAAAGTGTATTGAGATCGGGTTGGCCGGCATCTACCCAAGCTGTATACCAGAAATCTCCTACCATTCGAATGGCCCGCTTAAAATGCCGCTCTACTTGTCCATTTAGTAGCTGGTGGTACTTTTGAGAAAAAGGGTAGCTGTAGGCACGAACGGTCTGCCTATTTCGGCTGGTGATTTCATACTTTTGATTCCATCCCATGTTGTCACTAATGGACTTTTCAAACCGCAAGACGGAGTCCAAGGCCACATGGGCCGCTAAAATAGCCATCCAAATGGTAGAATCAGGCCGTTCCAGATACGTAGCACGGCCTACCCAACGGCTGTATTGGTGCGAAAATAATTCGGGCAACCGCGATTCCCACAACCCATGAATGCCGGTTTGATTGGTTAGCTGGCCATTGTAGTTGTGGGTGGTGTGCAGAGGAACATTCGCATCCCCGATATAATGCCCAATTTCTGCTGATAATTGAATGATCCTTGGTGTATTTCGCTCTACAAATGCATCTGTTAATTGCTTTTTCATGTACAACACATGCCAAGGAACAATCCCATAAGCCTGGAGGGTATCTTCTGTCATGCGTTCTACTGCCTGGAACCACGGGGTTAATACTAGGGAGTCGCGCTGGGCTCGGGAATACACATCCCAGTCAATAAAATGCCGTGGGGCCTCCCCTTCCACAGCGTAGCGCCGCTGGTCGGGCCGAACAGCCCAATCCACTATTTGAGCTTGGTGTACTTTATAAAAAGAAGACATTTCAGGAGGTAGGGTGTAAATGGCCGCCTCATTGATTTGACGATGGGCAAAAAAGCCCCACCACCACCAACTGGTGAAGAGTAATATTTTCATGGCATAAATTGTAGTAAATGAAGGCGAAAACTACCGCGATTCTTTCAAAAAACAAAGGGCAAGTCGCCATTAATTTGATAAAATTTAGGCAATAATTTGTTCAGGTTGGGTAAATTATCTAACTTTGCACCCCTAAGAAAAGAAACGGAAATTTAATTTTTAATATGGCAAATCACAAGTCAGCACTAAAAAGAATTAGAGCTAACGAGACAAAACGGTTGAGAAATCGCTACCAACATAAAACTACCCGGACAGCTGTTCGTAAATTGCGTAGCACACAAGATGCTGCTGAAGCACAAACACTTTTGAAAACGGTATCCTCCATGTTGGATCGTTTGGCCAAGAAGAACATCATTCACAAAAATAAAGCGGCTAACTTAAAATCAAGCTTAGCAAAGCACGTGAACAAATTGGCTGCGTAATTTATCAGGCTATTTGATACATTTTAAAGTTCAGGTATTTTTTGATACCTGAACTTTTTTATTTTTGTACAAAAAAGCCATGTATACACAAAACACACCCCTTCACATGTGGGCGGAAGAGGACCGTCCAAGAGAAAAGTTAAAAGAGAAAGGACGACTTGCTTTAACGAATGTAGAATTACTGGCCATCCTGATTGGCAGTGGCACGCCTAAAACATCCGCCGTCTCGATTGCCCAACAAATCCTTTCTTGTGTCGGGCAAGATTTGCACCAGCTCAATAAGTTACAACTTTCCGACTTGATGAATTTTCAAGGCATTGGGGAAGCAAAAGCCATCACTATTTTGGCGGCTCTTGAACTTGGCCGAAGGCGAAAAGACGCTCCAAGCATTGAGGCCCCGAAAATTACCCATTCCAAAGATGCCTTCCAGGTAATTCAACCCCATCTAATGGATGTCAATCACGAGGAATTTTGGGTTATACTCTTAAATCGAGGCAATCGGGTAATAAAATCGGTACAAATTTCTCGAGGTGGCGTGGCCGGTACCGTGGCAGATCCGAAAATCATATTTAAAATTGCACTAGAGCACCTTGCCTCGTCGATGATCCTAATTCATAACCATCCATCCGGCAACTTAACTCCGAGTCAAGCCGATCAACAACTAACTAACAAATTAGTAGAGGCGGGCAAATGGTTGGACCTTCCCGTTTTAGATCATCTCATTGTGCATGATTTCCAATACTTTAGCTTTGCAGATGAAGGACAATTGAGATAAAATGAGGAGGCGACCAACTTTTCGCCTCCCATTTCCGTTTTACTTACAAATGAAGCCCATGACATGACTCTACTTCGCACCTTTCTTTTTTTTCTTTTACATAGTCTCCCTTTTCCCTTTTTTGGCCAGATATTATCCGACTTAGATGCTCGGCAAGATATTCAATATGGCATGGAGAAATTGTACAATATGGATTTTGTAAATGCAGAAGCTGCCTTTAGACGTGTTCGGGCGGCTTACCCTCAACATCCTGTTGGTCATCTATTGCATGCTTTGCAAATTCAATGGCAAAATATGCCATTAGAGAAGAACACGAAAGCCTTAAATTCATACCTTCAAGCACTACATTCATGCAAGATTTCGGCCCAAAAGTTATCTCATCCGGAGGAGGCAGCCTTTTTTATGATGGCATCGCATGGCTATATCGCTTTATCCTACAATTACCAAAAAGAATATGTTAAGGCCGTACAAGAAGCTAGGTTAGCCTATACTTTTTTAAAACAGGGAATGAAATTAACCCAAGTTTATCCAGACTTTTTGTTCACCTCAGGCCTCTATAACTTTTATCGAATTCAATACCCTGAAACCCATTCATTGGTAAAACCTGTTATGGTATTTTTTGAGGGAGGTGATAAAGAAAAGGGATTATTACAACTGGAAACAGCCACCCATAAAGCCACTTTCACCAAGGTGGAGGCTACCATGTATCTTGGTAATATCTACATAAAATACCTTAATAATCGCCCGAAGGCCCTTCAGTTCTGGGAACTACTTGGTAAAAAGTACCCCCAAAATCTTTTTTTTAAAATGAGGTATACTGAGGCACTTTTATTGAATGGAAGGTTTAGTGAAGCCGAACCTAACATCGATATTCTTGAAACTCATTCCTCCCCTATTTTTAGATTAGCCGGCCAGACTTTTCGTGGTATTTATCATGAGTTTGGTACACGGAACAAAGGTCTAGCTGCCCAATATTACCAAAAAGCCACCCAATTATCACCTGATAGTCGATATAACCAAGAATACCAAGCCATGGCTTACCTAGGGCTAGCTCGCTTTTTTTACCACGAAAAGGAGAACGAAAAAGCAAAAAATGCCTTAAAGAACGCGCAAACCTTGGCTGAGTATGCTTGGTTGCAGGCCGAAATCAAGGAATTAGGCAAACGCATATGAGTTAGAGAATTTATCTATAAAATTTTTACTTTCCTTTTTTTTCAGTCAGTTTTGTAATTCAAGATCGAAATTTACCTTATGTCCACTCTTCTAATCAAGAATGCCCAGATTGTTAACGAAGGAAAAGTTTTCGCTGGGGAAATTTTTATTCAAAACGGCCGAATCCAACAAATTGGAACTGACTTATCGAGTCCCCATGCGCGGATCTTGGATGTTCAGGGAAAATATGTAATTCCAGGAGTCATTGACGACCAAGTGCACTTTCGTGAACCTGGACTAACCCACAAAGCAACCATTTATACAGAGGCAAAAGCTGCGGTAGCCGGCGGAACCACCACATTCATGGAGATGCCGAATACGGTCCCCAATGCCTTGACTCAATCGTTATTAGCCGATAAGTACGCAATTGCTGCGCAGACCTCCCTGGCAAATTACTCTTTTTTCATGGGGGCCTCCAATGATAATTACGACGAAGCCATGAAAACGAACTTGCGGGAAGTTTGTGGTTTGAAAATTTTCATGGGCTCTTCCACAGGAAACATGCTTGTTGATGATCAAAGCACCTTGGCCAGGCTTTTTGGGAATTTCCCAGGTTTGATTGCCACACACTGTGAAGATGAGGCAACCGTGCGTGCTCAGGTGGCTAAATTTCAAGCAAAATATCCCAAGGAAAGTGAATTACCGGCTGATATTCATGCCCAAGTGCGAGATGTCGAAGCCTGTATTTTATCCTCACGTCGTGCCGTAGAATTAGCGACAAAATTAGGAACCCGGCTTCACGTCCTTCATATTTCTACCCAAGAGGAGCTGGCCTTGTTCCGAAATGACATCCCGCTTCGGGAAAAAAAGGTAACCGCCGAAGTCTGCATTCATCATTTATGGTTTGATGCCCAAGATTATAACCAATTAGGTAATCTAATCAAATGCAATCCCTCCATTAAACACGGACATCGTGAGGCCCTCTGGCAAGGGTTATTGGATGACAAACTGGATATATTGGCCACAGATCATGCCCCCCACACATGGGATGAGAAGAATCAATCCTATTGGTCGGCTCCATCTGGCTTACCCCTGGTTCAACATAGCTTATTGGCATTGCTTGAAAAAGTTAAATTAGGTGTAATTTCAATCGAAAAAATGGTGGAAAAAGCGGCCCATGCCCCTGCTATTTGCTTTGAAATCGAGGAGAGAGGCTTTATCCGAGAAGGGTACTGGGCCGATTTGGTTGTCGTGGATTTAGAAGGCACTACCACCGTAACCAAAGAAAATATTTTGGCAAAATGCGGCTGGTCACCTTTCGAAGGCCATACCTTCCCTGCTCAAATTGACACAACCATCGTCTCTGGGCATGTTGTTTACCACCAAGGAACGTTTGATGAATCGGTCAAAGGACAACGTATATTTTTTGAACGAAATTAACAACCAAAAGGAATCCGTGACATGGTAAAACGACATGTGTTTCCCACCTTCGAATGGATTGACTTTACCAATTCTTATTTGGAGGAAATTGAAAAGGAGGTCTCTCCCATCGGACTTGAAGCTACTTGGATCGAGGATAGTTTGGAACGAGGACATCTTCCCAAATTCGAGCAAAGGGAAAACATGGTATTTTTTATCTTACGTGCCCATGCCAAAGATACCACGGATAGAGAAAGCACAGTAGAGGGTATTTCCAATAAATTAGCTATTTTTTTATTGGAAAATACCCTCATCACCATCCATCGAGAGCCTTTCCCATTCTTCCCAAACCATCTCCCAACCATGGAAAGTGCGGAGGAATGGATGATCTCCTTAATGAATCTATTGATTCTGACGTATGATGAACCCATTGACAATCAAATTGACCAGTTAGATCAGTTAGAGAAGCAGATTTTTTTCAAAAAATCAGAGAGCATTCCGGTGGAGGCCTTGTATTTACAAAAGAACAAAGCCCGTATTTCGAAAAGAATCCTCCTGTTCATGCAGCACGTTTTACATCAATGGGAACCTTCGCCCACATTACGACCTAAATACCAAGATATCAAAGATTCCATCGTAGATCATTTACTCCATTATGATGAAATCATGGATTCCTCCAATGCACTAGTTCAAACAGCACTCTCACTTTCAAGTCAAAAAAGCAATGAAGTCATGAAATTACTAACCGTTATTTCGGTGTTCTTTTTGCCTTTGACTTTCTTGGTTGGCGTGTATGGAATGAACTTCGACTACATGCCTGAACTGCATTTACGTTATGGTTATCCCTTGACCTGGGGTGTTATGTTGATTTCCTGCTTGCTAATTTACCTGTGGTTTAAACGTAAGAAAATCATTTAAGAGCCTAAACAAACGAATTTCCAACTTGCATTGTTTCTAAAGGCAAAACACATTTTTTCCTTACATGAATTCGATATACTACCCCCTCATTTGGCAAAATGCGGTGGAATTGCCAGACTATTGGCGCAACTTTGAAACGGAATTATCGACTAGCCAAAAACAAGGTCCATATGCGGCCTATCTTCCAATAAACTGGCAAAGGGTTCAACGAATAAACAAGCAACTTCAATTACATCAGGATTGGGCGGAGTGGATTTCCACGTTAAAGAGTCAGATCAATTGGCTGATTATTTCAGAACATTGGTGTGGTGATGCAGCTCAAATTCTTCCCGTGGTAGAGAAAATGGCCCAACAAAGTGAAGGAAAAGTCAACATAAAAGTGATTTACCGAGATCAGAATCTGGAGGTAATGGACCGACACCTGACCCAGGGGAGTCGATCCATTCCCAAAATAATTGGCTTGGACTCCAACTTTCATCTACTCGGCGATTGGGGCCCTCGGCCGAAGGAAGCGCAGGCTTTACGCGCCCAATTTCCTACCAATTCTAAAGAATATGCCGATGCCCTGCACCTTTGGTATGGCCGAAATAAACAAGTGGCCATACAAAAGGAGGTATTGGATTGGATCAAATCCATTATTTAAATTCCGGGGGTGGTGGGTGGTCGATATCCTTCAAATGGAATGCGGATCAAGGCATTGAGTTGATCATTTTCTTTCGGATCCATGTGCGTATCGACACCGTAAACGATCTGATGGGGAGGTAGTGTTTTGAACGTGCCGAATATACGATCCCAAATCGAGAAAATATTGCCGTAATTTGAGTCCGTATAAGGCAACTGATAATGATGATGGATTTTGTGCATGTTGGGTGAAACGATCAACCAACTGATGGCTTGGTCTATTTTTTCCGGTAGTCGAATATTAGCATGATTGAATTGAGATAGGACGACTGACAGCGATTGATACAAAAAAACAATCCACATCGGTGCGCCAATACAGGCCACTCCAAGCAAAGTAAAGAAGAAACGAAAGACTGATTCACCGGGATGATGACGGTTGGCTGACGTTGTATCTACATGTGTATCTGTATGATGAATCAGATGAAACTTCCACATCCAACGAACCCGGTGCTCTGCCCAATGAACGGCATAGGCTCCAATCAAATCCAGACCGAGGACTCCAATAAGTGCTGTCCACAACAAGGACATTTCGGGCAACCATGCCAGCAATCCAAAACCTTGACGTTGCGTCCAATCGGAAGTTTCAACCAGCAAAAAAGCCAATACGAAGTTGATTAGGATTGTGGTAAATGTGAAAAAAAAGTTGATTCCGGCATGTCTCCATTTTTTATATTGAAACAAAGCCAAAGGGATTACGCCCTCTAGCAACCAGAAAAGAGTGATTCCACCCACTAGAATCAAACTTCGATGCAAAGAAGGAATGGTTGAAAAGTAATTGACAAGAGACTCCATTTATTTGAAAGATTCAAGTTTATCTTTCAAAAATACCATGAAAATGGAGGTTGTCAATACTTTTCAATCAAAACTTACAATCGTTGCATGAGTTGAGGCAAAATTGCTCGTTTCCAGTCGGCAAAATCACCTGCCAAAATATGGTTTCGAGCCTCCCCTACCAACCAAAGATAGAAGGCAAGGTTATGAATAGAGGCGATCTGAGCTCCCAATAATTCTTGACATTTGATAAGGTGTTTGAGGTAGGCTTTTGTATAAAACTGACTGATCTCATTGGTCAGACCAGGATCAATGGGTGAAAAATCATCCTCCCATTTTTTATTGCGAATATTGATAATACCTTGGGTGGTAAACAGCATGCCATTTCGGGCATTTCTGGTTGGCATAACGCAATCGAACATATCGATACCTAAGGCAATACCCTCTAGAATATTCTCTGGGGTCCCTACTCCCATCAAATACCGGGGTTTATCGTGGGGTAGAATGGCATTCACTACTTCAATCATACGGTACATGTCATCGGCCGGTTCTCCGACGGATAGGCCACCGATGGCATTACCCACTTGATTTTGTTCCGCGATAAACTCGGCGGATTGACGTCTCAAATCACCGTAAATACTACCTTGAACAATGGGAAATAGCGATTGGGAATACCCATATTTGGGTTCGGTCTCTTCCATTCGACGGATACAACGTTTCAACCATCGATGGGTCAGGTGCATGGACTTTTCTGCGTAACCATGGTCACAGGGATAAGGCGGACATTCATCGAATGCCATGACAATATCGGCGCCAATGGTGCGCTGGATGTCCATGACATACTCTGGCGTAAACAAATGGCGCGACCCATCAATATGGGATTGGAATTGAACACCCTCCTCAGTAATTTTCCTAATTTCTTTCAAAGAGAACACTTGATACCCTCCAGAATCTGTTAAAATAGGTTTATTCCAACCGTTGAACGCGTGTAACCCTCCCGCTTTTTGTAGAACATCTAAACCAGGACGAAGGTAGAGATGGTAGGTATTCCCTAATATAATTTGTGCTTGGATATCCTGATGAAGTTCCCGTGTATGCACCCCCTTTACAGTACCAGCTGTACCTACTGGCATAAAAATGGGGGTTAAAATATCTCCATGATCTGTGGTCAAACGACCGGCCCGCGCAGACGAACCGGGATCTTTAGCTTGTAATTCATATTTCATGTCGCAAAATTAGCTATTTTTTTGACCGTCGACTTCGATATTTACAGAGACTTTGTATTTTTGATTTTTACATTATTCAATTCCTTTCCTTATTCAATCATGCAGATGAACCGTTTGAAATTCGCCTCGACAATTATTTTGATCGCAGGTATGTCGGCTGCCTCCTTCGCCCAAGGAAAATATCCCAACACCCCTCCGGAGGTTTCACCCATGCCGATGAAACCCGAAATGACCGAGATTTGGGAACCTCAAGTTCGAGTTGTAACACCAGGAGCTAAATTGGGAGATGCACCATCCGATGCAATCATTTTATTCAATGGCAAAGATTTAACCCAATGGGTAAGTAAAAAAGATCCTACTAAACCAGCCCCGTGGAAAATTGTAGACAGCGACCACATGGAAGTAGTTCCAGGCTCTGGTGACATCCAAACCAAAATGAAGTTTGGAGACTGCCAACTTCATATCGAATTCTCGGCCCCAGATGTGGTAGAATCGCAAGGACAAGGACGTGGAAACAGCGGTGTTTTTCTTCAAAATCGATATGAATTACAGGTTCTAGATTCCTATAACAACCGAACCTACAGCAATGGTCAGGCAGGAAGTATTTATAAAGATGTTCCTCCGTTGGTCAATGCGATGCGCGGTCCCTTGGAGTGGAATGCATATGACATCATTTATACTGCACCTCGCTTCAAACCCGACGGACGTTTGGATTCTCCTGCTCGAATTACGGTCCTTCACAATGGCGTTGTGATTCAAAACAATACCACCATTGCAGGTCTGACTTTGTATATTGGTCTTCATACGTATCCTGAAGCACACGGAGAAGATGTCATCTCTCTTCAAGATCATGGAAACAAAACACAATTCCGCAACATTTGGATTCGGAGATTGTAAGATTAACCTTATCCCCGTCTCTTCTAGACGGGGCTTTTTTTTATGACAACAGCACAAAAAGTATATCAACAACTTCTGTTGGAATTAACAGAATCGGACGAAGAAGAAAAAAAAGCCATAGCTAAATTTCTATTAGCGGAAAAGTATGGAATCAGTTCCGTGGATATACTACTTGATCAACCGATTTCTCCCATTTCAATAAAAGAGGACGTTGGACGTCTCAATGCAGGTGAACCCATTCAATACGTTGTCGGGCAGGTCGTCTTTGCCAACCATCTGTTCTATTGCGGGCCGGGTGCCCTTATTCCCAGACCTGAGACGGAGGAGCTTGTGTATGAAGTTCAAAAAAGAGGTCCCTTTACTTCCATCTTGGATATTGGAACTGGTACAGGATGTATAGCCCACAGCTTGGCACTAGCCTATCCCCAGTCACGGGTGGAGGCATGGGATGTTTCGGAAGAAGCAATCCAGTGGGCCGAAAAAAATAAGAACCGACTGAATACTCGGGTTCACATTCGCCAAGTGGATGTGCTGATTGCCCCAAGTGAGGAGACTGAATCTTGGGATTTGATCGTAAGCAATCCACCCTATATTTTACCGTCGGAGAAAAAAATGATGCATTCTAGGGTGTATGATTATGAACCAACACAAGCTCTTTTCGTACCCGAGACGAACCCCTTACTTTTCTACGAAATCATCACCCAGAGAGCGTCGGTCACATTGAAAGAAAATGGGTTATTGGCCTTTGAGATCAACCAAGGGTATGGGAAAGAAGTTGTATCCTTGCTTGAAAAATTTTCATTTCGGCAAATTGAACTTTTGAAAGATATACCGGGAAGAGACCGAATGGTTTTTGGAAGGCGTTAGGGGAATGGAGAATTATTTGGTAAATTCACCCGTTCAGAAGACAAAAATACATGGAGCCACTTGATACCAAAGAATTATATAAAAAAATCACCGATGTGTTCGGAGAGGTCAGTCAAATTGTGGTTGGCCAAGAAAGATTGGTGAATCGCCTCCTCATCGGCCTATTTACGGAGGGGCATATTTTATTAGAGGGAGTTCCCGGATTAGCCAAAACCAAGACCATCAATACGCTAGCCAAGGTCTTGGATTTGCAATTTAATCGGATCCAATTTACACCTGATTTGCTACCAGCTGATTTGATTGGTACTATGATTTACAATCAAAAATCAGGGGAATTTGAGGTAAAAAAGGGGCCCATTTTTTCCAACCTTATTTTGGCCGATGAGGTCAATCGGGCACCTGCTAAAGTACAATCAGCCTTATTAGAATCGATGGCCGAGCGACAAGTGACGATTGGCGAGGAGACGTTTCCATTGGATCGCCCTTTTTTGGTGATGGCCACTCAAAACCCCGTTGAGCAAGAAGGAACGTACCCTCTACCCGAGGCTCAAGTCGATCGATTTATGATGAAGGTTTATGTAGACTATCTTTCAAAAACCGAGGAACTGGAGATGATGCGGAAAATGTGTTCTCCTCGTGAACCCTATTCGCCCAAGGCAATCTTAAATCGAACCGATATTCTTTCTATCCGAACGGCCATTCAACAAGTCAGTATTTCGGATATGTTGGAACGCTACATTATTGAGCTCGTTTTTGCAACAAGATTTCCGGAGGAAGCAGGTTTAAAGGACTTAGGTAATTATATTCAGTACGGTGTATCGCCACGAGCCTCTATATCCCTACATAATGCAGCGAAAGCCCTAGCCTTTTTTGATCGCCGAGATTATGTTTTGCCTGAAGATATTAAAGCCGTCATGTTGGATGTTTTCAATCATCGATTGATATTAAACTACGAGGCCGAAGCAGAGGGAGTAAAAACGAGCGAAATCTTAGAGTCAATTCTCCAGCGTGTCGCCATTGGAAGGTAAGAAAGAGGTGAAATAAAATTAGGCTTAAATTATTGCATCATTTCTAGAATTTATTTAACTTTGTTTTGATCAAAGAAGAAATTCTAGACTCCATTTGAATCAGTTGGAGTTATTTGACAAGATAAAAGTTGTGTGGATTTAGTAGCGGGAAAGGCTGGGGCATGTTGTTCCAGTCTTTTTTTCTGTTGGGAAAACGGTCGATAGCCGTCTTCCCAACGGATTTTATTATAGCGTTATTTCAAGAATTTCTACTTCAACTACACCAGCAGGAGCTTGTATCTGGGCCATTTCGCCAACTGTTTTTCCTAAAAGTCCTTTGGCAAAAGGGGAATTAATGGAGATTTTCCCTTCTTTCAGGTTGGCTTCTTCCTCTGCGACCAAAGTGTATTGCATGATGGCTCCATTTTTAACGTTTTTGATCTTCACCTTATTCATTAACGAAACGGAGGATGTATCAATATCCGATTCGTCTAGAATGCGCGCATTCGCCATCAAAGTTTCCAATTTAGAAATTTCAGACTCCAAAAGTCCTTGCGCATCTTTCGCCGCATCGTACTCTGCATTTTCTGAAAGATCCCCTTTATCTCTCGCCTCAGCAATTTGACGGGCGATTTCTGCCCGACCCTTCGTCTTCATTTCATGAAGTTTGTTTTTCAAATTGTCGTAGCCCTCTTGGGTATAATACTGATACTTTGACATACAAAAAAAAGTTTGACCTGATTAAGGAACAGGTGTTGAACTAGGTAATAAATTGAGTTGAAAACCTTACCAGACTTGGTATAGGATGAAAAAAAAAGAACGGATCAATATCCGTTCCTGATCTTTTAATAAAAAGTTCAGAAACTAACTCGTCATGGACTGAATCGTTTGCGGGAACAGTTTGATCATATTTCTTTGCGTGTTTGTTGAACAAATATACAGATCTTTATCTATAATACTCCCCAAAAACGGGACCAGAGGTTAAGTTAAGGAAAAACGATTAAAT
>VFQO010000165.1_pt1 | contig 84113 bp, 79 predicted proteins | sample 3512331 | NCBI WGS metagenome assembly VFQO01 (sample SAMN10412371, study PRJNA504923) | tailings metagenome | isolation source: Replicate 3 from Balatoc abandoned mine | place: Philippines: Itogon, Benguet | collected 2017-08-28 | reverse complement strand
GTCCATCGGCGCGACGATGATCGACAGCCCGACGACCTCGCACACGCAGGATCGTAAAAATGAGAACAGAAGTCCCCCTCGTGATGCTTTCTTTGGTTCTGCTCAGGCTCGACGGATGATTTGGGGACAGAACACCCCTTATCGCGTCAGTGCCCCGACGATTCGCAGAATAGTCGGCAGATCTTCGACCGCCGCCTCCGGTGACGCTGGCGAGAACTCGGTGATGCCTGCCCCGGCGAGTTCGAACCGTTCCCGCAGCGCCCGGATCGCGGCCACCACCTCCGCCGCAGCCATCCCGAACGGTTCCGGGTAGTCCACTCCTGAGAACTCCCCGGGGTCGAGCACGTCCAGGTCGACATGCACATACACGGATGCCGCGCCTGTGGCCTCCACGGCAGCCACCAGTTCGCCGGGGTCGCCGCCGAGCACCGGGACGCCGCGGGAGGCGATGAACTCCTCCTCGGGCGGATCGAGCGTTCGCGTTCCGACCAGCACGAGCCGCTCCGTCGGCAGCGGTGCCGGGGCGACCAGCTCGGGCGCGCCTTCCCCGAGCACCGCCCGCAGCACCATCCCGTGAAAGTTGCCGGACGGCGAGCTCTCGGGGGTGTGCAGGTCGGCGTGCGCGTCGAACCAGACGACCGCGACATCCTGCCGGTTTGCGGTCACCGATTCGATGGCACCGAGCTCCACGCCGCAGTCGCCGCCGATGGTGATGGCGGTGCCGGTCACCGAGCGCAGCTCCTCGACGAGCAGATCGCGGATCATCCGGATCGACGACATGCGGTGGATGCCGCTGCCCTGAGCGTCACCCGCCTCGAGCGGGATGTCGACGACCCGCGTCGCCGCCGACGGTAGGTCGCCTCGGATCGCCTCAGCGCCGTCGACGAGCCGCATGGCGCGCGACGATCCCGAGGCCTGCCACTGGGGTACGACGATGAAGGTGGCCGCCATGACGGGTTAGGAGGTGACCGCCTTCGGAGCGCTCCCGGCTTTCAGTGCCGCCAGTCGAACATCCACCTCGGCCTGCTTGTCGAGTTCCTCCAGCGAGTTGAACTGCGCGTCGAGACTGGATGCCGCGATCTCCTGCTGCCCGAGCACGAGCGCCTCCTCGCGGCGGATCTTCTCCTCGAACCGGCCGATCTCGCTGGTCGGGTCCATGATGTCGATCGACCTCACGGCCTCGAACACCTGCTGCTGAGCCTGAGCGGTCTTGGCCCGCGCCACGAGCTCATTGCGCTTGGCTGTCAGCTCGTTGAGCCTGCCCCGCATGCCCTCGAGGCCGTTCTTCAATTGCGCGACCACAGAGGTCTGCGCAGCGATCGTCGGCTCGACGGCTTTGGCCTCGTTCTCGCTGGCGACCTGCTTGCCCAGGGCGACCTTCGCCAGGTTGTCGAATCTGTCGGCGTCGGCGGTGTTACCGCCGGCGCGCAACGCGTCGGCCTTCTGGCTGGCCGCGAGCGCTTTGCGGCCCCAGTCGGCGGCGGCCGCGACGTCCTCAGCGTGGTCCTGCTCCATCAGGCGCAGGTTGCCGATGGTCTGCGCGACGGCGCTCTCGGCCTCGGCGATCGAGTTGGTGTAGTCGCGCACCAGTTGGTCGAGCATCAACTGCGGATCCTCGGCCTGATCGAGCAGCGAGTTGATGTTCGCCTTGAGCAGTTGAGAGATGCGTCCGAGGATCGATTGCTTGGCCATGATCGCCTTTCTGGTGATGTGCGAACTGCGATAGAATCTACCGCTTGCAAGCGCCCCCATTCCTGCGAGATCAATGCGAGCTGGCGCCGAGCGGACTGTGGGCAAGCTGTGTGCCGCGCCGCCCGCTGCTGCCGCGTCGCCCCCGCATCGGAGAAGGCGCTTGACCGTGGTATCCGACGCCCCCCGAAGGGGGTAGAGTGTGCTCGCGACAAGGGAGCCCCGTCACAACGGCGTGACGGGGTTTCTCGCGTCTGCGCCGTTGATCTGCTCAGTCCAACTCGATCGTCGTCGAAGGCCCGGTGACCAGGTCTGGAGGTCCGGGCTCGACGGGCGTGAAGTCGATCGCGGCCGAGAGGTCGTAGGTGCCGGGTGCCAGCGGCGGCAGGTCGGCGCGGAACGCCTCCAGCGCCTCATCGGCCGCAGTGCACCGCACGGGAACGAAGGATGCCTCGTACCGCACGCTCTCACCCGGGCCGAGATCGACGGCGATCGCCGAGGCATCCACCGGTCCGTTGGTGTGCCAGAGCACCACGCCACCCTGCGACACGGTGATGGCGGGAATGGCGGCGGTGGTCCCGATCACCTGCGTTTCCGAGGTGTTGGTGAGCGTGACCGCGCCGGCGATCTCGGCGTTGGCGGTCGAGGCTTGCGGCGGGAACATCACCTCGAGCTGGAGGCCGTACAGGCTCGGCCCGATCTCGGCCAAAGCGCCCTCGCAGAGGTTGACCTTCTCGGCGGGCGCTTGGCGCGACTCGAACGCCTCGTCCTGAATCGCGGGCGCCCCGCCCTCCATCATGGTGGCCTGTTGCACCGGCACGAGCGTCTGCACGCCCACCACGAGCACGCCGACCAGGGCCAGCGCGCCGGCCGCACCGGCGGCGAGCTGCTTCGGCCGTCGCCTGCGTCGGGCACGCCTCAGCACGCTCGCGGTGTCGATCCGGCCCGCGGAGTCTGTGTCGGCGAGCATCGCACGCAGGTCGTTCTCGTCAGGCATTCCGGTCCACCTCCGCCCCTATCGCGACCTTCAACTTTGCCAGTCCGTCACTGAGGTACCGCTTGACGGCACCCGAACTCAGCCCGAGCGTCTCGGCGATGTCGTCGACCTTGAGGTCGTCGTAGTAGCGCAGCACCACGCACGCGCGCTCGCGAGGCGTCAGCCGGGCGAGCTGCGACTGCACGTCGAGCCGCGCGTTCACCTCGCCATCGCGCGGCTCGTCCGCGTCGGGCGCCACCTCGAGGTGACGGATTCTGCGCCAGCGAGACATCCGCCGCCCTGCATCGATGTGGGTGTTCAGGATGGCCCGGCGCACGTAGGCCTCGGCGCTGGCGATCGAGTACCCGTTGCGAAGCCGACCGAACGTCTTCACCAGTGCGTCCTGCACCAGGTCGGCCGCGTCCTCGCGGCTGCCGCACACGAGCATCGCGTACCGGGTGAGGGCGTCGCCGCGCTCGGCGACAAGTCGCGTGACCACATCCTCCCAGCGCGGCTCGTCACTCACGCGCTCCATTGTGGCGGAGGGCGCAGGCATTGCGGGCGCGAGAGTGCTCACACCCACTAAGACGACCCGCCGGCGCGGAGCGTTGGGCGTCAGCCCAGCCTGGTCCGCAGCACGTCGAGCTGCTTCACCACGGCCGCCGGTACCCGCCCGTCGAAGTTCGCGAAGAATGCCTCGGTCGCGTCGGCCTCAGCGTGCCAAGCCTCCGCGTCGATTGAGAACAGCTGCTGAAGCTGATCGTCGGTCAGGCCGAGTCCGTCGACGTTGAGGTCGCCGTCCGCCGGTACGTAGCCGAGCGCGGTGTCACGGGCGGGCACCCTGCCGTCGACGCGCTCGAGCATCCACTCCAGCACCCGGGAGTTCTCGCCGAAGCCCGGCCAGAGGAAGCTCCCGTCGCTGCCCTTGCGGAACCAGTTCACCTGGAAGATGCGCGGGACCTTCCCGGTCGAGCGCAGCCTCGCGCCGATCGACAGCCAGTGCGCCCAGTGGTCGGCCATGTTGTACCCGCAGAACGGGAGCATGGCGAACGGATCGCGTCGCAGCGTCCCCACAGTGCCCTCGGCGGCCGCCGTCTGCTCGGATGAGATCGTGGCGCCCAGGTAGACGCCGTGCTCCCAGTCCCGTGCCTCCACCACTAGCGGCACGTTGGTCGCGCGGCGACCGCCGAAGATGATCGCGTCGATGACGACGCCCTCTGGGTTCTCCCAGTCGTCCGAGATGCTCGGGCACTGCCGCGCGGCGACGGTGAACCTCGAGTTCGGGTGCGCGGCCGGGCGGCCGGAGTCAGGGGTCCACGGCCTTCCCTGCCAGTCGGTCAGGCGGGCCGGTGGCTGATCGGTCAACCCCTCCCACCAGACATCCCCGTCGGGCCGAAGCGCGACGTTCGTGAAGATCGTGTTGCCCCACAGCGTCTCGACCGCGGTCGGGTTGCTCGAGAGCCCGGTGCCCGGCGCCACCCCGAAGAATCCGGCCTCCGGGTTGATGGCGCGCAGACGACCGTCGGCGCCGATGCCCATCCACGCGATGTCGTCGCCGACGGTCTCGACCCTCCAGCCGGGGATGCTGGGCTGCAGCATGGCTAGGTTCGTCTTGCCGCACGCGCTCGGGAAGGCAGCGGCCACGTGGAACACCCGGCCGCGCGGGTTCGTCACCTTGATGATGAGCATGTGCTCGGCGAGCCAGCCCTCCTCCCGCGCCATCGTCGAGGCGATGCGGAGTGCGAACGCCTTCTTCGCGAGGATGGCATTGCCGCCGTATGCGGACCCGAACGACCAGATCTCCCTGGTTTCGGGAAAGTGCGAGATGTACTTCGTCTCGTTGCACGGCCACGGCACGTCCGCCTCGCCGGGTGCGAGAGGTGCGCCGACGCTGTGCACGGCCTTCACCCAGCGGGTGCCGTCGGTGATCCGCGCCAGCGCAGCAGAGCCCATCCGGGTCATGATGCTCATGCTCGCCACCACATAGGGGGAGTCGGTGACCTGCACGCCGAGGCGCGAGAGCGGCCCGCCGACCGGACCCATCGAGAACGGCACGACGTACATCGTGCGTCCGCGCATGCTGCCGTCGAAGAGCTCGTCGAACTCGGCGCGCATCGCGCCCGGTTCACGCCAGTTGTTGGTCGGGCCGGCGTCGTCCTCGTTCACCGAGCAGATGAACGTACGCGACTCGACCCGGGCCACGTCGTCGGGATCGCTGCGGGCGAGAAAACTGTACGGACGGTGCTCCGGGTTGAGCTGGATCAGGGTGCCCGAGGCGACCATTCCCCGCACCAGAGCGTCGTACTCGGCGGGCGACCCGTCGCACCAGACGACGTCGTCGGGCCGGGTGAGCGCGGCGATCGCCTCGACCCAGGCGACGACGGATGTCGCCGCTGAAGCCGGTGCGGGTGCGTACTGGGTCGTCAACTCGGCGATGCTCATCGTGATCTCCGCTCGTGGAAGGTGCGCTGTTCTTCCACTTTGCGGCAGAGATTTACGATCTGTTCCGTGCTTCTGCCGCAAAGATCGTCACATCTTTCGTTATGGTAAAGCTCATGAACGATCTCGTGACGCTCGGCCAGCGCATCCGGCACTTCCGAACCCGAGCAGGCCTGACGCTCGACCAGCTGGGCGAGCGGGTCGGCATCGCCGGCAGTCAGCTCTCGCTCATGGAGAACGGGCGACGCGAGCCGCGGCTGACCCTGCTGACCGCGATCGCCGCAACCGTCGGCATCCAGCTCTCTGACCTGCTCGATGAGGCGCCGCCCAGCAGGCGCGCCGCACTCGAGATCGAACTCGACCGGGCGCAGCGCGGCAGCGTGTACGCCTCGCTCGGGCTGCCGGTGATCCGCCCGCCGAGGGCGACCAGCGACGAAATCCTCGAGGCGCTCGTGGGCATGCACCGAGAACTGGCGCGCAGGGCGCACGAAGCGATCGCGACGCCGGAGGAGGCGCGCCGGGCCAACACCGAGCTGCGGCGGCACATGCGCACGCTGAACAACTATCTTCCCGAGATCGACGAGCTCGCCGAGAAACTGATCACCGACGTCGGGCACACCACCGGCGCGCTGACGCACCGCTCGGTGTCCCGCATGGCGCAGACTCTCGGGTTCGAACTGGTGCACGTCAACGACCTCCCGCACTCGGCCAGGTCGGTCACCGACCTCGCGAACGGGCGCATCTACTTGCCGCCGGCATCCATTCCGGGCGGTCACGGACTACGGGGCCTGGCGCTGCAGGCGATGGCGCACCGCGTGCTCGGGCATGAGCGGCCCACCACCTACGCCGACTTTCTGCAGCAGCGCCTCGAGATCAACTACTTCGCCGGTGCGGTGCTCATGCCGCGCACGCAGGCGGTGAACTTTCTCACGCAGGCCAAAGCCGACCGCAACATCGCTGTCGAAGACTTCCGGGATGCCTTCGGCGTCACCCATGAAGCGGCCGCGTTGCGCTTCACGAACCTTGCGACCGCACACCTCGACCTGCAGGTGCACTTCCTGCGGGTCGCCGACAACGGCGCGGTGCAGAAGGCCTACGAGAACGACGGGCTGCGCCTGCCCGTCGATGTGACCGGCTCGACCGAGGGCCAGTTCGTCTGCCGGAAGTGGAGCGCCCGCACCGCCTTCACCCGCACCAACCGCACCACGGAGTTCTACCAGTACACCGACACGCCAGAGGGCACGTTCTTCGACTCGACCCAGACCGGGACCACCGCCAACGAGGAGTTCTCGATCACGATCGGCGTGCCGTTCGCGCACTCCAAGTGGTTCAGAGGGAGGGAGACGAGCAACCGGATGTCGTCGACCTGCCCCGACGAGGCCTGCTGCCGGCGGCCCGAACCCGCGCTGACCGAACGCTGGTCGGGCAAGGCGTGGTCGAGCGCGAAGCTACACGCGCACGTGCTGTCGCCGCTGCCGGGAGGAACGTTCCCGGGGGTGGACGACCGCGAGCTGTACGAGTTCCTCGAGGCGCACAGCGCGACGGTGGATTGAGGCTGCCGCCACGAGTGTCGCCCATTCCGGGCCGCTTCGGTCACACCGGGTCGGCACGTCGGCCCGAGTCGTGGCGAATCGGCCCGTGTCGGCTGGCGGCAGCTTGAGCGCCGGCCCATCCGTCGCCTCGTGCGAAATGGCTCGCAGTTAGTCAGTGAAGCGCCGATTGGCACGAATCGCCGAAGTGGTGGGTGCCCCCAGCAGGATTCGACTCCCCAGCGCCACGGCCGTCACGCCGCTGCGCGGCGCGCCGGAACCGGGCGCCCACGAGCAGGTTCTCGTGCGAAATGGCTCGCAGTTACTCGGTGAAGCGCCGATTGGCACGAATCGCGGAAGTGGTGGGTGCCCCCAGCAGGATTCGAACCTGCGCCCCTGCCTCCGGAGGGCAGTGCTCTATCCCCTGAGCTATGGGGGCCAGGGAACTCGTCAAGGGTAGCAGCGCGAACTCGCCTTAGCGCAGTCAGGCGGGTCAGCGCAGCGAGTTCGTCGCGATGTCCATTAGCGGCGCGGCATCCTGCTCGCTTGTCAGGTCGGCGGATGCCACGGACACCCAGTACGGCCCGACCACGGTCTGGGCCACACCGACCCCGTCCACCAGCTCGAACGACTGACCAGCGTCAGCCGGAGCCGCCTGCGCGAACCCGAAGACGATGGTCGACCCGCTCGACGTGTTCACCCAGGTGCAGGCGATGCCGCCGAGTTCCACCGCCCGAGCGGCCAGCGTTCCCGCGGCCGCTGCCGCGTCGGTCTGGCTGTAGATGCTGTTGAAGTCGTACATCTCCTGCGCCGTCACGACATCCTCGCAAGCGAAGCCGACCGGGGTGGCGCCCGGCTCGGCGGTCGGGGTCGCCGTGGGCTCGGCGCTTGCACTGGGGGTGGGTGACTGCGTGCCGCTCGTGGCGGTCGGCGTGGGTCCGGCGACGTTCGTCGGGACGCACCCCGCGAGCGCGGTCACGGCGAGAACAGCAATGAGAAGGATGCGGCGCACGCGACCATTGAAGCGAACGCGGCACGGCATCCGCCCGATCCCGCGCCGGTACGCTTGATTCTCGTGAATCCCGCCGACCTCTCCGCCGCCCTGCTCACCCTGGTGAACGGCATAGCGGAGCGCCGCGGCGGCAGCGCGGTAGGGATCGAGGATGTCGCGCTCGAACGTCCCCGCAACCGCGAGCACGGCGACTGGGCATCCAACATCGCCATGAAGCTGGCGAAACCGCTGGCGGCGAACCCGCGTGAGCTGGGCGAGCAGATCGCGAGCGAACTGCGATCGGTGCCAGGCATCCAATCGGTGGATGTCGCGGGCCCCGGCTTCATCAACATCACACTCGAGGCGGCCGCAGCCGGTGCGCTCGCCAGAACGATCGTCGAGGCTGGCACCGAGTACGGCCGCGGGAATCTGTATTCCGGTGTGAGCATGAACCTCGAGTTCGTGTCGGCGAACCCGACCGGGCCCCTGCACATCGGCGGTGTCCGCTGGGCGGCGGTGGGGGACAGCCTGGCCCGCATCTTCACCGCGCAAGGCGCGGCCGTCACGCGCGAGTACTACTTCAACGATCACGGCGCGCAGATCGACCGCTTCGCCCGCAGTCTGCTCGCGAGCTGGCTCGGCGAGCCCGCGCCGGACGACGGCTACGGCGGCGCCTACATCGCCGACATCGCCGCGCGCGTGATCGCGCTCTATCCGGGCGACCTGTTCCACATCCCGCGTGACGAACAGCAGGAGGTGTTCCGCTCGGTCGGCGTGGAGTTGATGTTCGGCGACATCAAGAAGAGCCTGCACGACTTCGGCGTCGACTTCGACGTGTACTTCCACGAGAACGACGTGCACGAATCCGGCGCCGTCGACCGTGCGATCTCCCGCCTTCGCGATCTCGGCCACATCTACGAGCAGGACGGCGCGACCTGGCTGCGCACCAGCGCGTTCGGCGACGACAAAGACCGCGTCGTCATCAAGTCCGACGGCGAGGCGGCGTACATCTCGGGCGATCTCGCCTACTACCTGAACAAGCGCGAGCGCGGGTTCGAGCGCAACCTGATCATGCTCGGTGCCGACCACCACGGCTACGTGAACCGCCTGATGGCGATGGCGGCCGCGTTCGGCGATGAGCCGTACGTGAACCTCGAGATCTTGATCGGCCAGCTGGTCAACCTGGTGCGCGACGGCGAGCCGGTGCGCATGTCCAAGCGCGCCGGTACCGTCGTCACCATCGACGACCTCGTCGAGGCGGTGGGAGTGGATGCCGGACGGTACGCGCTGGTCCGCTCCTCCATCGACTCGCAGGTGGACATCGACCTCGACCTCTGGGGCAGGAGCACCAACGACAACCCGGTGTACTACGTGCAGTACGCGCACGCTCGCACCCGATCGGTGGCGCGCAACGCGGCATCGGTCGGCGTCGACCGCAGCGCGTTCGATGCCGCCCTGCTAGACCACGAGACCGAGAGCGTGCTGCTGGGTGTTCTCGCCGAGTTCCCGCGCGTGGTTCGTCAGGCCGCCGAGCTCCGGGAGCCGCACCGCATCGCTCGCTATGCTGAGGAGCTGGCCGGCGCCTACCACCGCTGGTACGACACCTGCCGGGTGACCCCGCTGCGCGACGAGGTCGTCACCGACCTGCATCGCACCCGGTTATGGCTGAACGACGCGGTCGGCCAGGTGCTGCGCAACGGGCTCGGCCTGCTCGGCGTGAGCGCCCCGGAGAGGATGTAAGTGGCCGACACCACAGCGCCGGTCGAGCTTGTCGAGACCGCACCCGCGACCCCGCCGAAACCCAAGCGTCGCTTCGGCTGGATCATCGCGCTCGCCGTCGTACTCGTGGTGCTCGTGGTCGGCTTCTTCGTCGCCGACGTGATCGCCAGGCAGGTCGCCTCGGCGTACGTGCGCGAGCGCATCGTCGAGGTGCTGAAGCTCGATGCGTCCACGCCGGTGGATGTCGACCTCGGCTCCGGGTCGCTGCTGCTGCAGGCTGCGGCCGGTGCGATCGACGAGGTGGGCGTGACCGTCGGCGAGCTGGCGTTCGGCGAGGTGACCGGCGCGGCCGTGCTGACCGCGACATCCGTTCCCCTCGACAGTGCGAAGCCCGTCGACACGCTCGACATTGAGGTGACCGTCGGCGAGGACAGCGTGCGCAGCCTCGCGGGCTTCCTGAGCGGGAGCCCGCTGCAGACCATCGAATTGCAAGACGGCGTGGTGCGAGTGGGCACCGAGTTCAACCTGATCTTCGTGGTGCTGCCTGTGCAGGTCGATCTCGTGCCGTCGGCGATCGAGGGCGGCATCAGCTTCGACCCGCGAACCATCGTGCTCGGGCAGGAGGAGATCTCGGTGCAGGAGCTGCGCGACACCCCCGAGTTCGCCGCACTCGCAGGCGATCTGCTGAGCTCCCGCGATTTCTGCGTCGCCGGCTACCTGCCCGAGGCGCTCACCGTCGACGGTGCCGCAGTGGTCGGCAGCGACCTGGTGGTGTCGATCAACGGCGACGGCGCAGCGCTCGGCGCGCTGTCGACGTTCGGCACCTGCCCGGAGGGTCAGTGACGATGAGCAACCCGCTTGCCCCGCCGTGGCTGACCGTGCCCGACGACGTGAACGCGCTGCCGGCGCGAGTGTGGTCGGCGAACGCATCGCGCGACTCCAGCGGCGAACTCGAGATCGCCGGAGTGACCGCTGGCGCGCTGGCCGCCGAGTTCGGCACGCCCGTGTTCGTGGTCGACGAGGCCGACGTGAAGGCCCGGGCCCGAGGCATCCGGGCCGCGTTCGCTCGCGAGCTGGAACGGGTCGGGGGCAGCGTCAAGGTGTACTACGCGGGCAAGGCATTCCTGTGCACCGAGGTCGCGCGCTGGGTGACCGGCGAGGGCCTGAACATCGACGTCGCCTCGGGCGGCGAACTGGCCGTCGCGATCGCCGCCGGGGTGGATGCCTCGCGCCTGGCGTTCCACGGCAACAACAAGTCGCCGGGCGAGCTCGACACCGCCGTCGGCCTGGGCATCGGCTCGATCGTGCTCGACAGCTGGGCCGAAATCGAACTCGTCGCCCAGACCGCTGCCCGCCAGGGCCGGGTGCAGGCGGTGCAGCTTCGCATCAACAGCGGCGTGCACGCCAGCACCCACGAGTACCTGGCGACGGCGCGCGAGGACCAGAAATTCGGTGTGCCGATAGCGGATGCCTCCGCGCACGTCGACCGCATCCGCTCGTTCGACTCGCTGAACTTTCTCGGGCTGCACAGCCACATCGGTTCGCAGATCTTCGAGTCCGACGGTTTCGCCGAGGCTGCCCGGCGGCTGTTCGCGCTGCACGCGCAGCTTCTGGACGGCGGCGACGTGCCGCAGCTGAACCTCGGCGGTGGATTCGGAATCGCCTACACCAGCGCCGACGAACCCCTGTCGATCGACGAGGTGGCAGGCCGATTCGCCGACATCGTCGCGGCAGGAGCGGCGGAGTTCGGCGTCCCGGTGCCGGTGATCGCGATCGAGCCGGGCCGATCGATCGTCGGCCCGTCGACCACGACGCTGTACACGGTCGGCACCATCAAGGACGTGCTCGTCGAGGGCAAGGCCGTCCGCAAATACGTCAGCGTCGACGGCGGGATGAGCGACAACATCCGTCCCTCCCTGTACGGTGCCGAGTACTCGGCCCGCATCGCCAGCCGCTGCTCCGACGCCGAGCCCGCCCTGGCGAGGGTCGTCGGCAAGCACTGCGAGTCGGGCGACATCGTGGTGTACGCCGAGTACCTGCCGGGTGACGTGCGCACCGGCGACCTGCTCGGGGTGCCGGCGACCGGCGCGTACGGCGCCTCGATGGCGAGCAACTACAACTACCTCGCGCGTCCGCCGGTGGTCGCGGTGCTCGACGGCGCGGCGCGACTCATTGTGCGCGGTGAGACGGTGGACGACCTCTTAATTCGGGATCTGGGAGTACGTCGATGATCGAGTACCGCAACCTGCGCGTGGCCGTGCTCGGCGGAGGGTCCGTCGGCTCGCAGGTCGTGGGGCTGCTGCGCACCCACGGCGACGAGCTCGCCGCCCGCGCCGGTGCAGGCCTCGAACTCATCGGAGTCGCGGTTCGCGACGTCGACGCGAAGCGCGACACCGACATCCCGCGCGAGCTGCTCACCACCGACGCAGAGTCGCTCGTCCTCGGCGCCGACATCGTGGTCGAGCTGATCGGCGGCCTGGAGCCCGCGCGCAGCCTGATCCTCCGCGCACTGGACTCGGGCGCCGACGTCATCACCGGCAACAAGGCGCTGCTGGCAGCCCACGGTCCTGAGCTGTTCGCGCTCGCCGAGCAGGTCGGCGCGCAGCTCTACTACGAGGCGGCGGTGGGCGGCGCGATTCCGATCATCCGGCCGCTGCGCGACAGCCTGGCCGGCGACCGCATCACGCGCATCCTCGGCATCGTCAACGGCACCACCAACTACATCCTGGATCGAATGGATGCCACGGGCGACAGCCTGGCGGACGCTCTCGCCGAGGCCACCGCACTCGGGTACGCCGAGGCGGATCCGACCGCAGACGTCGAGGGCTACGACGCCGCCGCGAAGGCCGCGATTCTCGCGTCGCTGGCCTTCCACACCACGGTGCCGCTGGACGCCGTGCACCGTGAGGGCATGACGAGCATCACCGGGGAGCAGGTGTCAGCTGCGCGCAGAGCCGGCTACGTCGTCAAGCTGCTCGCCATCTGCGAGCGACTGACCGACCCCGCGACCGGCGTCGAGGGTGTGAGTGCACGCGTCCACCCTGCGCTCGTGCCGCGCGAGCACCCGCTGGCAGCGGTGCACGGCGCGAACAATGCGGTGTTCGTGCAGGCGGAGGCGGCGGGCAGCCTGATGTTCTACGGGGCTGGGGCGGGAGGCATCCAGACCGCGTCTGCCGTGCTCGGCGATCTGGTGTCGGCCGCGCGGAGGCACGTCGCCGGCGGGCCTGGTGTCGCGGAGTCGACCCGATCCGACCTGCCCATCCTGCCGATGTCGAGCGCGCTGACGCGCTACCAGGTCACGCTCACCGTCGAGGATCGGCCCGGAGTGCTCGCCGCGATCGCGGGTCTGTTTAGCGACCACGGGGTATCGGTGGAGACCGTCTCTCAGACAGCAGGAGAGTCCGACACCGCTAGCCTGATCATCGTCACGCACGAGGCGCAGGAGTCCGCGCTGGCGGCCACGGTCGTCGCACTGGGTCTCAGCCCGGTGGTTTCTCGCGTGGTATCCGTTCTGAGAGTCGAAGGACTGTAGCTCGTGGCCCACCAATGGCGCGGAGTGCTCCGCGAATACGCCGACCGACTCGACGTCACCGAGGCGACCCCGGTCGTCACGCTGGGCGAGGGCGGCACCCCGCTCATCCCGGCGGACGCACTGTCGGCGCGGACCGGCGCGCGGGTGTGGGTCAAGTTCGAGGGTATGAACCCGACCGGCTCGTTCAAAGACCGCGGCATGACGATGGCCGTCTCGAAGGCCGTCGAGCGGGGCGCGAAAGCGATCATCTGCGCGTCGACCGGCAACACCTCCGCGAGCGCGGCAGCGTACGCGGCCCAGGCCGGGATCACCGCGGCGGTGCTGGTGCCGGAGGGCAAGATCGCGCTCGGCAAGCTCAGCCAGGCGATCGCCCACGGTGGGGAGCTCATCCAGCTGCGCGGCAACTTCGACGACTGTCTCGAGATCGCGCGCGAACTCGCCGAGCAGTATCCGGTGCACCTGGTCAACTCGGTCAACAACGACCGCATCGAGGGGCAGAAGACCGCGGCCTTCGAGGTGGTCGAGGTGCTGGGGGATGCGCCCGACTTCCACTTCGTGCCGGTGGGCAACGCGGGCAACTACACCGCGTATCACCGCGGCTACACCGAGGAACTGGCGGCCGGGGCCACGCAGCGGATGCCTCGGATGTTCGGGTTCCAGGCCGCGGGCAGCGCACCGATCGTGCTCGGTCACGTCGTCAAGGATCCCGACACCGTGGCCTCCGCGATCCGCATCGGCAATCCGGCGTCGTGGGAGCTCGCGTTGAAGGCCCGCGACGACAGTGACGGCTACTTCGGCGCGATCGACGACGACGGCATCCTCGAGGCGCACCGCATCCTGTCGAGCGAGGTGGGCATCTTCGTCGAGCCGGCCTCGGCGATCAGCGTCGCCGGACTGCTCGAGCGTGCCGGAGTCGGCGCGATCCCGAAGGATTCCACGGTCGTGCTGACCGTCACCGGGCACGGGCTGAAGGACCCGCAGTGGGCGTTGCGAGCCGCCGACGGTTCCGATGTGCAGCCCACGGTGGTCGGTGTCGACCCCGCGGAGGTCGCAAGCGTGCTGGGGCTGGCGAAGGCATGAGCCCGGCGGCACGCACCGTCACCGTGCGGGTGCCGGCCACCTCGGCGAACCTCGGCCCCGGCTTCGACACCCTCGGGCTCGCACTCGCGCTGTACGACGAGCTCACGGTCACCGCGGTTGACGAGCCCGGCGTTCGCGTCGATGTCACCGGCGTCGGCGCCGACGACGTGCCGACGGATGCCTCGAATCTGGTGGTGACCGCGATCGCCCACGCGTACGCGCACGCGGGTCGTCCGCTGCCGGGGCTGCACCTGACCGCGACCAACGTCATCCCGCATGGCGCGGGCCTGGGCTCCTCTGCCGCCGCCATCGTGTCGGGAATCATGGCGGCGAAGGGGCTGCTCGCCGGCGACGTCGAGTTCGACCTCGACACCATGCTGGTGCTCGCGACCGAGCTCGAGGGGCATCCCGACAACGTGGCCCCCGCGCTGTTCGGGGGGCTGACGATCGCATGGACAACAGATGATGGTCCCCGCGCCAAGAAGCTCATCGTGCACCGCGGGGTGTCTCCGCTGATCTGCGTGCCCGACCACACCGTCTCGACCAGGCTCGCTCGCAGCCTGCAGCCGGCGTCGGTACCGGTCGAGGACGCGGTGTTCAACCTGTCGCGATCCGCGCTGCTGATCGCCGCGCTCATCCAGAGCCCCGAACTGCTGCTGCAGGCCACCGAGGACAGACTGCATCAGGACTACCGTGCCAGCGCGATGCCCGAGACGAGCACGCTCGTCCGTGCGCTGCGGCAGGAGGGCCTCGCCGCGGTGGTGTCCGGGGCGGGTCCGTCGATCCTGGTGCTCGCCAGCGACCCGGCTCAGCGACTGCTCGCTGCGGAACTCGTCGAGCGCCACTCCCGGGCCGCTTGGGCGTCGCTGCTGCTCGCGGTCGACTTCAAGGGTGCTACAGTGAACACGCACCAGGTAGAGCACACGGCCTAGGCCGCCTCCCTGGGGTATCACCCCTCGTTCACCGTCGCATTCGCGCACGGGAACGATCAGCCCTCCGCCACGGGCAAGCCGCCGGGGCAGGGGAAAGGAACCCCGAATCACGTGACAGACGTCGATATCCGCACCACCGGTGCGGGTTCACGCACCGACCTGGCCGCGCTCACGGTCGCGCAGCTGCAGGCGCTCGCCGGCGAGCTCGGCATCGGCGGTGCATCGAAACTTCGCAAAGGAGAACTGGTGAACGCGATCAACGAGCAGCAGGACGGCGACAGCCCCGTCGATACCGCCCCCGCCATCGACACGGACGAGGCGCCGGTCACCCTCGCGGTGCGCAAGCGCGCATCGCGACGTGCGACCAGCGCCGATGTGCCGGCCGATGCTGTGATCCCGGCGGGCGCACCTGAGCCCATGCCCGCGGTCGAGACAGCACCGGTGGATGCCTCGGCTCCCCGCTCCGCGTCCACTCATGTCAACCGGGCCGAGTCCGGGCTGGAAACGCCGGTCGCCGAAGACCAGACGCCAGCAGACGTGCCGGTGGAGGCATCCGACCCCGCCGAAGGGGACGAGACCCCCGCCGAAGGCTCCGAGACCGACGCCGCCCCGAGCCGGTCGCGTCGCAACCGCAACCGCAACAACGCCGGCAACGGTCAGCAGGGCGGCGATCGCCAGCAGGGCGGCAACCGCCAGAACAGCCAGCAGCAGAACAACACCACCGCGCAGCGTGATCGCGTCGAGGCCGACGGCGATCAGAACGAGCGCGGCGGTCGCAACCGGTTCCGTGATCGCAAGCGCGGCCGCGGCCCGATGGGCGACGACTTCGAGCCGGAGCTGACCGAGGATGACGTGCTCATCCCGGTCGCCGGCATCCTCGATGTGCTCGACAACTACGCCTTCGTGCGCACCTCCGGGTACCTGCCGGGCAACAACGACGTCTACGTGTCGCTCGGCCAGGTCAAGAAGTACACCCTGCGCAAGGGCGACGCGGTGGTCGGCGCCATCCGCCAGCCGCGCGAGGGCGAGGGCACCCAGTCGCGCCAGAAGTACAACGCGCTGGTGAAGATCGACTCGATCAACGGGCTGCCCGTCGAGGAGGCCGCCAGCCGCGTCGAGTTCGGCAAGCTCACCCCGCTGTACCCGCAGGAGCGGCTGCGACTCGAGACCGAGTCGGCCAAGCTGTCGACGCGCATCATCGACCTGGTCTCGCCGATCGGCAAAGGCCAGCGCGGCCTCATCGTCTCCCCGCCGAAGGCGGGCAAGACACTCGTGCTGCAGGCGATCGCCAACGCGATCTCGAAGAACAACCCCGAGGTGCACCTCATGGTCGTGCTCGTCGACGAGCGACCCGAAGAGGTCACCGACATGCAGCGCACCGTCAAGGGCGAGGTCATCGCCTCGACGTTCGACCGCCCCGCCGAAGACCACACCACGGTCGCCGAGCTCGCCATCGAACGCGCCAAGCGGCTCGTCGAGCTCGGTCACGACGTGGTCGTGCTGCTGGACTCGATCACCCGTCTGGGTCGCGCGTACAACCTGTCGGCCCCGGCCTCGGGCCGTGTGCTCTCCGGTGGCGTCGACTCGTCGGCGCTCTACCCGCCGAAGCGCTTCTTCGGGGCGGCGCGCAACATCGAGGAGGGCGGCTCGCTGACCATCATCGCCACCGCGCTGGTCGAGACCGGTTCGAAGATGGACGAGGTGATCTTCGAGGAGTTCAAGGGCACCGGCAACATGGAGCTGCGGCTCTCGCGCCAGCTCGCCGACAAGCGCATCTTCCCCGCGGTGGATGTCAACGCATCCGGCACCCGCCGTGAGGAGATGCTGCTGGCTGCCGAAGAGGTCAAGGTCACCTGGAAGCTGCGTCGCGCCCTGGCCGGGCTCGACCCGCAGCAGGCGGCTGAGATCGTGCTGGGCAAGCTCAAGGAGACGCAGTCCAACGTCGAGTTCCTGGTGCAGATCCAGAAGTCGATCCCGGGCGGCAACGGCCACAAGGACGACTGAGCGTGTTCGAGTCAGTGCAGTCGCTGCTGGCCGAACACGACGAGCTCCAGGCCCAGCTGGCTGACCCGGAACTGCACTCGGACCCGGCGAGATCGAAGCGCGTCAACCGGCGGTACGCCGAGCTCTCGCGCATCGGCGCGGCGTACAGCCACTGGCGTCAGGCCGCTGACGACCTCGCTGCCGCTCGGGAGATGGCGGCCGACGACGCCTCGATCGCCGACGAGATCCCGGGCATGACCGAGGCGCTGGAGGTGTCGCAGGAGACGCTGCGCAGGCTGCTCATCCCGCGTGACCCCAACGACGCCCGTGACGTGATCATGGAGATCAAGATGGGGGAGGGCGGCGCCGAATCCGCGCTGTTCGCCGGAGACCTGCTGCGCATGTACCTGCACTACGCGGAGTCCAAGCGGTGGAAGACCGAGATCATCGAGCAGACCTCGAGCGACCTCGGCGGCATCAAAGACGTGCAGGTCGCGTTCAAGGGCAACTCGACCGACCCCGCTGAGGGCGTCTGGGCCCACCTGAAGTACGAGGGCGGCGTGCACCGCGTGCAGCGTGTGCCTGCGACGGAGTCGCAGGGTCGCATCCATACCTCCGCTGCCGGCGTGCTGGTCTTCCCCGAGGTGGACGAACCGGAGGAGGTCGACATCAGCCCCAACGACCTCAAGATCGACGTCTACCGGTCGTCGGGGCCCGGCGGCCAGTCGGTGAACACGACAGACTCCGCGGTGCGGATCACGCACATCCCGACCGGCATCGTCGTGGCCATGCAGAACGAGAAGTCGCAGCTGCAGAACCGCGAGGCCGGCATGCGGGTGCTGCGGGCGCGCATCCTCGCCCACCACCAGGAGATCGCGGATGCCGAGGCATCCGAATTCCGCAAGGGTCAGATCCGCACCATGGACCGTTCCGAGCGCATCCGCACCTACAACTTCCCGGAGAACCGCATCGCCGACCACCGCACCGGCTACAAGGCCTACAACCTCGACAGCGTCATGAACGGTGCGCTCGAGCCGGTCATCCAGTCGTGCATCCAGGCGGACGAGGAGGCGCGGCTCGCCGAGGTCGGCTCGGCGTGAGCGACCCGCGTCGGGTGGATGCGGTTCTCGCGCGCGCCACCGCCGTGCTCGAGGGTGCTCGCGTGCCAACACCCGCGGTCGACGCGGAGCTGCTGCTCGGGCACGTACTGGGCATCGGACGTGGCCAGGTGCAGGCGAAGGCCGCCAGCGACGCGCTGCTCGACACCGAGCAGCTGGTCGCCGTGACCGAGTTCGTCGAGCGCAGGGCCGCGCGCGAGCCGCTGCAGCACATCACCGGCGTCGCCCCGTTCCGTCGGCTCGAGCTCGCCGTCGGGCCCGGGGTCTTCGTGCCGCGGCCCGAGACCGAGTTCGTCGCCCAGTTCGCGATCGACGCGCTGGCAACCACCGCCTCGCCGCGACCCGTCGGCGTCGACCTCGGCACCGGTAGCGGTGCGATCGCCCTGGCGATGGCGACCGAGGTGCCGCACGCCGAGGTCATCGGGGTCGAGGTCTCGCCGCTGGCCTACGTGTGGACGCGACAGAACTTTCGACGGGTCGGCGGCGACAACGCGCGGTCCGTGTTCGCCGACCTCGCCGACGCGCTGCCCGAGCTCGACGGCGGTGTCGACGTCGTCATCTCGAACCCGCCGTACATCCCGTCGGGCGCTCTCCCGCGTGACCCGGAGGTGCGACTGTTCGACCCCGAGATCGCGCTCTACGGCGGCGAAGACGGTCTGGATGTCGTGCGCCAGGTCTCCGCCACCGCTCGCCGCCTGCTGCGCCCGGGTGGCACTCTCGTGCTTGAGCACGGCGAGATGCAGGCCGCGCCGATCGCCGCGCTGCTCAAGCTGGACGGCTGGCGAGCCATCGCCGCCCACCGCGACCTCGCCGGCCGCGACCGCGCGACCACCGCGCTGCGCTGAGCTCCCGTCGAGAACCCTCCCGCACTCCTGCTTGAGCTACAGAAAAGTGCGTGCGCTACAGCCGCAAGGTGGCGCGCACGCACTTTTCTGTAGCGCAACGGGCTCGCGCGGGTTGCGCGACACGGTGCGTCGATTGGTGAAAACGCTGTGCGCTGCTTACCGTCGAGGTATGGCCCTTCTCGAGGACGAATCCACCAACACCGTCACGACAGGGCGATCGAGGGCCTCGGCGGCGAGGTCGCTGACGGCGGCCGGCATCGCGACTGCGGTCGGCGATGCCGACATCATCGTCGCCCACGTGCTGGGCCTCCGTCGCGAGGACGTGCGCGATGGCGCGCTCGATCACACTGAGCTCGACGCAGACGAGGCGGTCAGGATCGCCGGTCTGGTGTCGCGCCGGTCGAACCGTGAGCCGCTGCAGCACCTCACCGGCAAGGCGTTCTTCAACTCGCTCGAGTTGGCGGTCGGGCCGGGGGTGTTCGTGCCGCGTCGCGAGACGCAGTTCGTGGCGGGACTCGCGACGGAGGCTCTCAAGCGTGCCGGTGCCAACCCGATCGCGGTCGACCTCGGCACCGGTGCCGGGGCGATCGCGCTGACCATGGCCACCGAGGTGCCGACCGCGACCGTCTACGGGGTCGAACTCGCACCCGAGGCGTTCGAGTGGACTGTGCGGAACTTCGCGACACTCGCGCCGGGCAACGCGATCCCGGTCCTGGCCGACATGACCGACGCCCTGCACGAGCTCGACGGTCGCGTCGATGTGGTGTCGGCCAATCCGCCGTTCATCCCCGACGGCACCGACCCGGCGACGCCGGAGGTGCGGTTGTTCGATCCCGGCGTCGCGCTGTTCGGCGGTCCAGACGGGCTCGACCTGGTCCGCGCCGCCTCACGCACAGGGATGCGGTTGCTCCGATCCGGCGGGTTCTTCGCGATGGAGCACGGGGTTTCGCAAGCTCAGCGGGTTGCGGCCGTCCTCGAGCACGACGGCTGGGCATCCGTCACCACACATCGCGATCCCCGCGGGCACGATCGCGTGACCACCGCCCGCCGCTAGCGTCAGCCGCGATTCGTGCGAAATGGCGCTCGCGCGGGCGCGCAACCGCCATTTCGCACGAATCGCGAGCAGAACGCGAGCCGCGCGGCACGAATCGCGAGCGGAACGCGAGCCGCGCGGCACGAATCGCGAGCGGAACGCGAGCCGCGCGGCACGAATCGCGAGCGGAACGCGAGCCGCGCGGCACGAATCGCGAGCGGAACGCGGGCCACGCTACGACCGCGTCGCTGCGAACCCCTCGATCGCGTCCAGCAGTCCCTCGGGGGTGCCGTAGTGGTACGTGGTGATGCCGATCGATGCCGCACCCGTGACGTTCACGGCGAGGTCGTCGGCGAAGAACGCGTCGCCCGCGGGAACCCCATAGGACTCGAGTACGCGCTCGAAGACGACGGGATCGGGTTTGCGCGCCCCGTAGTCACTCGACGTGAACCGGTGGTGCCCGAACAGCTCGACCAGCTCGGGCGCGAGCGTGCCGAGGTGCTTGCTCGCGAGCGCGCCGTTGTTGGTCAGCAGCGTCACCTGCCCGAGTTCCGACGCCCGACGCACCGCGGCGTGCGCGCCCGGCCTGGGGGTCATCGCCCCAGCCCGGATCCGCGCCCAGTCTGCTTCGTCGACCCGCACGCCCATCGCGGTCTGAAACGCCGCCAGGTACTCCTCAGGCGTGGTGAATGCGCCCGCCTCCGCTGCCAACTCGCCTGACTCGTGCCACCATCGACGGCGCAACTCCTCGAGACTATGGCCGGTGAGCCGGCTCAGTCCGGCCATGCGCATGCGCCAGTCGTAGTCGTAGAGCACGTCGTCCATGTCGAAGATGAAGAGCAGAGTCATCCGTGCCTCCCGGCGTACGCGTCGATCGCCGCGACCACGCCGTCGGTTCGCGCCACCCCGTCGACCCACTCCAGGTGCACGGCGGTCAGCCCGGCCTCCCGGGCGCCGAGCACGTTCGGCAGCGCGTCGTCGAGCAGGAATGCCGTCTCGGCGCCGTAGCGCGCGAGCGCTCGCCGGTAGAGCTCGGGGTCGGGCTTGCGGGTGCCGAGCTGGTAGCTGAACAGGGCGTTCGGCCCGATGATGTCGGCGACGTCGGGTGCGATCAGCGGCAGCGCAGCTCCGGTCGCCGCGGGATTGTTCGACAGCAGCGACACCGTGCCCAGCGTCGCGGCGTGCCGCAGTGCGGCGATCGTCGTGGGCATGGCCGTCATCGCGGCGCTGCGGGCCTGCGCCCACTCCTGCAATGACAGACGACGGGATCGGGTCACCTCGGCGAACCGATCCAGGTACGCGTCGGGTGTCGGCCACGCCCCGGCCTCGGCCTGCCGCTCGTAGCCACCTGCCCACCAGCGCTTGGCGAGGGCGTACTGGCTGACGCCGGCGAGCGCGGCCAGTGCGGGCAGCCGTCGACGGAAGTCGTACGCGTACAGCGTCTTGTCGAGGTCGAAGAAGTAGAGGTCCACGGGCGTCCAAGTCTCGCATCAGAGCCGTGGGTACGATGGTGTGGCCATGGCCCCCATCTACGACTGCTCGGTCGATGCCGAGCTTCTCACCGGTATGCGGCTCGCACGCACGGCCATCGGTCGGGGGGACCTCGTGGTGCTGCCCACCGACACGGTCTACGGGGTCGCAGCAGATGCGTTCAATCCCACGGGGGTGCAGAAGCTGCTCGACGCGAAGGGACGCACGCGCCAGTCGCCGCCGCCGGTGCTGATCCCAGGCATCCCGACCCTCGACGCGCTCGCCGAGAGCGTGCCGGGGGAGGTGCGCGAACTGGTCAAGGCGTACTGGCCGGGTGCTCTGACGGTCATCCTGCCCGCGCAATCCTCGCTGGCCTGGGATCTCGGCGACACCCGTGGCACGGTCGCGCTGCGGATGCCGAGCAATCGGCTCGCCCTCGAACTGCTGTCGGAGACGGGGCCGCTGGCGGTCTCCAGCGCCAACCTCACCGGCGAGCCGGCGGCGACCACGGCGCAGGATGCCGAGGCGATGCTCGGCGACTCGGTCGCGGTGTACCTCGATGGCGGTCCCGGCGGCTCGGTGCCGTCGACGATCGTGGATGCCACGAGCCTGAGCCTGCCCGAAGGCAAGCTGCGCATCGTGCGCGAGGGCGCTCTGCCCGCCGACGACATCCGTGCACTGCTCGGTGCGGAGCGCGTCGCGTGATCTTCTACCTCCTCGTCGCGGCGGTCTCGGCGATCGTCACGTTCGGGCTCGCTCTGGTGATCGTCAGGCTCAGCAACCGGTACCGGCTGTACCCGAGGATCCGAGAGCGGGATGTGCACACCCGGCCCACCCCGCGACTGGGCGGTGTCGCGATGTTCCTGGGAATGGCGGTCGCGTTCGGGCTTGCCAGCCAGATCAGCCTGTTCAGCATCGTGTTCCGTGATCCGCAGACCGTACTCGCCGTCGCGGGTGCGGCCCTGCTGATCGTGCTCTTGGGCGTCGCCGACGACGTCTGGGATCTCGACTGGCTCACCAAGCTCGCCGGTCAGATCATCGCCGCAGGTCTGCTGGCCTGGCAGGGCGTGCAGATCTCGACCCTGCCGATCGGCGGTCAGACCATCGTCTCGCCGTACGTCTCGCTCAGCATCACCATCCTGGCGGTGGTGCTCGTGATGAACGCGATCAACTTCATCGACGGCCTCGACGGACTGGTGGCCGGCGTCGCTCTCATCGCCAATGCGGTGTTCTTCGTCTACGTTTATTTCCTGCAGCAGCAGGCACAGACCGAGTACTTCAACCTGGCGTCGCTGATCACCGCAGTCGTCATCGGTGCGTGCGCCGGGTTCCTGCCGATGAACTTCCACCCCGCCAAGCTCTTCATGGGCGACGCCGGGGCGCTCACGATCGGTTTGCTGATGGCGACCTCCGCGATTCTCGTGACGGGCGAGGTCGACCCGGGCCTCATCGCGCAGCCCGACCGATTGAATGCGTTCCTGGTCGGCGCGTACATCCCGATCCTGCTGCCGTTCGCCGTGCTGATCGTGCCGCTGCTCGACTTCGGATTGGCCATCATCCGTCGATTGCGGGCTGGCAAGTCGCCGTTCTCGGCCGACCGCAAGCACCTGCACCACCGCCTGCTCGACATGGGTCACTCGCACCTGCACGCGGTGCTGATCTTCTACGCCTGGACGACGGTGGTCGCTCTGGGCTCCCTCGCGTACATGTTCGTGCCGTTCTGGTGGACCACACTGTTCATCGTCGTCGGCCTCGCGATCTGCACGATCGTGACCCTGTCGCCGCTGTCGAGGCGGAAGGCGCTCGAAGCGGTGGCGCAGACCACGGGAACGCGCGATGAGAATGCGGATGTCGCCCGATACGACCAACTGGATGCTGCTGCCGACGCGAGCGCCTTGAGCCACGCAGCAGCCGACAAACCCGAGGAGTCCCTTCGATGACCGCTGCACCCATTCTCAAGCGGATTCTGCTCTACGGCGGGTTGCTCGCGGCCGCCATTGCCATCGTCGGCGGCATGGTCGGCTTGGCGGTTGCGGGATCGGAGGGCCTGACGAGCGCTCTGATCGGCACTGCGATGGCGTTCCTGTTCCTTGCGGTCACCGCCGGGAGCATCCTGCTGGCCAATCGCAGCACGAACTCCGACATCCTCAGCCCGGCCTTCTTCGGCATCGTGCTCGGCGGGTGGCTGCTGAAGTTCGTGATGTTCCTGGTGCTGGTGTTCGTGCTCAAGGATCAACCGTGGATCGACAACACCGTGCTGTTCCTCAGCATCGTCGCCGGCGTGGTCGGGAGCCTCGTGGTCGACGTGCTGGTGGTGGCGCGGTCACGCATGCCGTATGTATCCGACGTGCCGCTGCCCGGCGATGGCGAACGCCGCGGTCCCGAGTAGCTCAGTTCGGAGCGCTACAAAACTCTTGATAGGGTTTTACCCGATCGCCCCCATTCCATCGCCGCGTGATCGCACGCCCCGATAACGGAGAACGCGCTGTTGCACGCCCCCGCCCTCCTTCCCGCCGCCGCCGACACCCCACCACCCGGCGACGGTGGCTTCAAGGGGCCGTCGATCATGGAGTTCTATCCCGAGTCGATTCTGTTCATAGGCACGCCGTTCGAGCTGAACCGGATCATGCTGATTCGCCTGCTCGTGCTGGTGGTGATCGTGCTGGTCTTCTGGCTGGGCACCCGCAAGATGAAGCTGGTGCCAGGCCGCTTCCAGGGCCTCGTGGAGATGGGTCTCGACCTCGTTCGCGTCAACATCGCCGAAGACCTGCTGGGCAAGAAGGACGGTCGCCGGTTCCTCCCGCTGCTGACCACCATCTTCTTCATGGTGCTCTTCATGAACATCACCGGCATCATCCCGGCGCTGAACATCTCGGGATCCTCGGTGATCGGGGTGCCGCTCGTGCTGGCGATCGCGTCATACGTGACGTTCATCTACGCCGGGATCAAGAAGCATCCCGGTGCATTCTTCAAGAACGCGCTGTTCCCCTCCGGCGTGCCGAAGGTTCTGTATCTGATCGTCACGCCGATCGAGTTCGTCTCCACCTTCGTGCTGCGTCCGATCACGCTCACGCTGCGACTGCTCATGAACATGGTCGTCGGCCACCTGCTGCTGGTGCTGTTCTTCTCGGCCACGAACTTCTTCTTCTTCACAGCCGGGAGCTGGTGGTCGCTGTTCGGCGTCGGCACACTCGCCTTCGGTATCGTCTTCACGTTCTTCGAGATCCTGGTGGCCGTGCTCCAGGCCTATGTCTTCACTCTCTTGACCGCCGTCTACCTCCAGCTCGCGCTGGCGGAAGAGCACTAACCGGGTCGGCGCTCGCCGCACTCGATTCACCGGAAGGAAAACAACGTGGACGCAACATCCATCGTCGCGCAGCTCAGTGGCAACATCGCCACGGTAGGGTATGGCCTCGCCGCCATCGGTCCAGCCATCGGCGTGGGCATCGTCGTCGGCAAGACCATCGAGTCGGTTGCTCGCCAGCCCGAGTTGCAGGGCCGCTTGACGGTGCTCATGTACATCGGTATCGCATTCACCGAGGCGCTGGCCTTCATCGGCATCGCCACGTACTTCATCTTCGTCTAGGAGACCGGCATGTTTCAGGCGCTGCAGCGGGCTGCGGATGAGGGCGCCAAGAATCCGCTGCTTCCCGCGATCTACGACATCGTCTGGTCGCTCGTGCCCTTCACGATCATCCTCGTGCTGTTCTGGTTCGTCGTGCTGCCGCGCATGCGCAAGGTGCTCGACGCACGGGCCGAGCTGATCGAGGGTGGCATCACCAAAGCCGAGAAGGCTCAGGAGGAGGCCGCTGCTGCGCTCGAGCAGTACCAGGCGCAGCTGGCCGAGGGCCGGGCCGAGGCCGCGAAGATCCGCGAACAGGCTCGCCTGGACGGCACCAAGATCCTGAACGAGCTCAAGGAGCAGGCTCAGGTCGAGGCGGCGCGGGTCACCGCAAACGCACAGGCCACCATCGAGGCCGAGCGGCAGGCGGCGATCGTGTCGCTGCGCGCCGAGGTCGGCTCGCTCGCCATCGACCTCGCCTCGGGCGTGATTGGCCAGGCGCTGACCGATGACAAGAAAGCCACCGCGATGGTCGACAAGTTCCTCGCGGACTTGGAGTCCAGCGACAGCAAGGCGGCCAAGTAGGCATGGGTTCAGCGACCAGGGAGGCACTCGCCGCAGGGCGCGCAGCACTGTCGGGCGTGCGCGGTGCGGACGGGCTCGCCGTCGGCGAGAACCTGTTTCAAGCCGCCCGCGCGCTCGGCGATTCCGCACAACTCCGCGCGGCGCTCGCCGACCCGGCCGCCGACCCCGAGGCGAAGGCCACGCTCGTGGCGGCGGTGTTCGCTGACATGCCGACCGGGGCCCGCGATCTGCTGACCGCCCTGGTTTCGAACCGCTGGTCCAACCAGGACGAGTTGCTCGCGGGCATCGAGGAGATCGGCATCCGCGCCGTCGCTTCGTCGGCACCGCAGGGCACCTCGATCGAGGACGAGCTGTTCGCGTTCTCCAACGCCGTCACGGGCAACGCCGAACTCGAGCTCGCAGTCGGCAGCAAGCTGGGCTCGCTCGACGCGAAGGGGTCGCTTGTGAACGCGCTGCTGTCGGGCTCGAGCGCTCAGACCCGCGCCATCGTCGAGCAGGTCGTACGTCAGCCCCGTGGGCGTCGCATCGGCCAGGTGCTGGCGCACGTGGCATCCATCGTCGCCGACGATGCCGGCCTGCGCATCGCCACCGTGGTCACGGCCGCGCCCCTGACGCCCGCCCAGCTCGCCCGCCTCACCACAGGGCTCGCCCGTGCCTACGGTCAAGACCTCAAGGTCAACCAGGTCATCGACCCGTCGATCGTCGGCGGCGTGCGTGTACAGATCGGCGACGACGTCATCGACGGCACCGTCGCCACCAGACTGACCGACCTCAGACTTGCGCTCGCCGGCTAGCGGGCTCAGAACACCGAGAAGGAAATCCCCATGGCAGACCTCACCATCAGCCCGGACCAGATCCGCAGCGCGCTCGCGGACTTCGTCAGATCGTACGAACCCAGCGGTGCCACCACCACCGAGGTCGGCACCGTCGTGGACGCCGGAGACGGCATCGCTCACGTCGAGGGCCTGCCGGGTGTCATGGCCAACGAGCTGATCCGCTTCGCCGACGGCACCGCGGGTCTGGCGCTGAACCTCGACGAGAACGAGATCGGCACGATCGTGCTCGGTGAGTTCGGCGGCATCGAGGAGGGCCAGGAGGTCACCCGCACCGGCGAGGTGCTCTCGGTCCCGGTCGGCGACGGCTTCCTCGGTCGTGTGGTCGACCCGCTCGGCGCTCCGATCGACGGCCTCGGCGAGATCAAGGCGGAGGAGCGTCGCGCGCTCGAACTGCAGGCGCCCGGCGTGATGGCACGCAAGAGCGTGCACGAGCCGATGCAGACCGGCATCAAGGCGATCGACGCGATGATCCCGATCGGCCGCGGTCAGCGTCAGCTCATCATCGGCGACCGCCAGACCGGCAAGACCGCGATCGCGATCGACACCATCATCAACCAGAAGGCCAACTGGGACTCCGGCGACGTGACCAAGCAGGTGCGCTGCATCTACGTCGCGATCGGCCAGAAGGGTTCGACGATCGCCGCCGTCAAGGGCGCTCTGGAAGACGCAGGGGCGATGGAGTACACCACCATCGTCGCCTCGCCGGCCTCCGACCCGGCCGGCTTCAAGTACCTCGCCCCCTACACCGGCTCGGCCATCGGCCAGCACTGGATGTACGGCGGCAAGCACGTGCTGATCATCTTCGACGACCTGTCGAAGCAGGCCGAGGCCTACCGCGCCGTGTCGCTGCTGCTGCGCCGCCCGCCGGGACGCGAGGCATATCCGGGCGACGTGTTCTACCTGCACTCCCGCCTGCTGGAGCGTTGCGCGAAGCTGTCCGACGACCTCGGCGCCGGCTCGATGACCGGGCTGCCGATCATCGAGACCAAGGCGAACGACGTCTCGGCATACATCCCGACGAACGTGATCTCGATCACCGACGGGCAGATCTTCTTGCAGTCCGACCTGTTCAATGCCAACCAGCGCCCCGCGGTCGACGTCGGCATCTCGGTGTCCCGCGTCGGCGGCGACGCTCAGGTGAAGAGCATCAAGAAGGTCTCCGGAACACTGAAGCTCGAACTCGCGCAGTACCGCTCCCTCGAGGCGTTCGCCATGTTCGCAAGCGACCTGGATGCTACGTCTCGCCGTCAGCTCGCGCGAGGGGCACGCCTCACCGAGCTCTTGCGTCAGCCGCAGTACTCGCCGTTCCCGGTCGAGAAGCAGGTCGTCTCGATCTGGGCGGGCACCAACGGCAAGCTCGACGAGGTGCCGGTGCCAGACATCCTGCGCTTCGAGGCCGAGTTGCACGACTACCTGGCCCGCAACACCACGGTGCTCGACACGCTGCGCGACACGAACGTGCTCGACGACGACACCGTCGGCGAGTTGGACAAGGCGGTGGATGCCTTCAAGCTCGAGTTCCAGACCGGCGAGGGCAAGCCGCTCAACGGCCCGGGGTCCGAGCAGTTCGTCGAGATGCCCGAGGAAGAGATCGAGCAGGAGCAGATCGTCCGCCAGAAGCGCTAGCTCGAGCATCACGACCACGACGACAGGAAGATAGACAGACATGGGAGCGCAACTTCGGGTCTACCGGCAGCGCATCAAGGCTGCCCAGACGACCAAGAAGATCACCAGGGCGATGGAGCTCATCTCCGCCTCGCGCATCCAGAAGGCGCAACAGCGGGTGGCGGCCTCCGGGCCGTACTCGCGTGCGGTCACTCGGGCGGTCTCGGCCGTCGCGACGTTCTCGAACGTCGACCACGTGCTCACCACCGAGCCGGAGCGCATCGAGCGCGCCGCGATCGTCATCTTCTCGTCCGACCGTGGTCTGGCCGGCGCGTTCAACGCGAACGTGCTGCGCGAGGCCGGCGAGCTGGCCGCTCGACTGCAGGGTCAGGGTCGTGAGGTCGTCTACTACCTGGTCGGTCGCAAGGCGGTGGGCTACTTCACGTTCCGCAAGCGTGAAGCCGAACGCATCTGGACCGGTGGCACCGACTCGCCCCAGTTCGAGACGGCCAAGGAGATCGGCGACGCGGTCGTGCAGAAGTTCCTGCAGCCGAGCGCCGAGGGCGGCGTGGACGAGATCCACATCGTCTACAACCGCTTCGTGAGCATGCTCACGCAGGTGCCCGAGGTGGTGCGCCTGCTGCCGCTCGAGGTCGTCGAGGGGGTCGAGCCTCCATCGAAGGATGAGGTGATGCCGCTCTACGAGTTCGAGCCCGAGGTCGGCGACGTGCTCGACGCCCTGCTGCCGGTGTACATCGAGAGCCGCATCTTCAACGCGATGCTGCAGTCGGCGGCCAGCAAACACGCGGCCACCCAGAAGGCGATGAAGTCGGCCAGCGACAACGCAGACAAACTCATCCGGACCTACACGACGCTCGCCAACAACGCGCGCCAGTCCGAGATCACCCAGCAGATTTCCGAGATCGTGGGCGGCGCAGACGCCCTGTCCTCGGCGAAGTAAGCCTCGATTGAGCAAGACCTCGTTTGAGTAAGAGTTTGAGCAAGAAGAGAGAGACCATGGCTACCGCAACCAAGAAGGCCCCGGCAGCACCGGCGACCGTCGCCGGCACCGGACGCATCGCCCGCGTCACCGGCCCCGTCGTCGACATCGAGTTTCCGCACGACGCGATCCCGCCGATCTACCAGGCGTTGAAGACCACGATCACGATCGGCGGGCAGTCGAGCGAGATCACCCTCGAGGTCGCGCAGCACCTCGGCGACGACCTGGTTCGCGCCATCGCGCTCAAGCCGACCGACGGACTCGTGCGCGGCGGCGAGGTGCGCGACACCGGCGCCCCGATCTCGGTGCCGGTCGGCGACGTCACCAAGGGCAAGGTCTTCAACGTGATCGGCGAGGTGCTCAACGGTGCGCCCGGCGAGCAGCTGGAGATCACCGAGCGCTGGCCGATCCACCGCAAGCCTCCGGCCTTCGACCAGCTCGAGTCGAAGACCGAGCTCTTCGAGACCGGCATCAAGGTCATCGACCTGCTCACGCCGTATGTGCAGGGCGGCAAGATCGGTCTGTTCGGCGGCGCGGGCGTCGGCAAGACGGTGCTCATCCAGGAGATGATCCAGCGCGTGGCGCAGGACCACGGCGGTGTCTCGGTGTTCGCCGGCGTCGGGGAGCGCACCCGTGAGGGCAACGACCTCATCGGCGAGATGGAGGAGGCGGGCGTCTTCGACAAGACGGCCCTGGTCTTCGGTCAGATGGACGAGCCGCCGGGAACGCGGCTGCGCGTCGCGCTGTCGGCGCTGACCATGGCGGAGTACTTCCGCGACGTGCAGAAGCAGGACGTGCTGCTGTTCATCGACAACATCTTCCGGTTCACGCAGGCCGGCTCCGAGGTATCCACGCTGCTGGGCCGTATGCCGTCTGCGGTGGGCTACCAGCCCAACCTGGCCGATGAGATGGGCATCCTGCAGGAGCGCATCACGTCGACCCGCGGTCACTCGATCACCTCGCTGCAGGCGATCTACGTGCCAGCCGACGACTACACCGACCCGGCGCCGGCCACCACGTTCGCGCACCTCGACGCAACCACCGAGCTCAGCCGCGAGATCGCGTCCAAGGGCCTGTACCCGGCCGTCGACCCGCTGACCTCGACCAGCCGCATCATGGACCCCCGCTACCTGGGTGAGGACCATTACCGGGTCGCGACGAGCGTGAAGGCGATCCTGCAGAAGAACAAGGAACTGCAGGAGATCATCGCGATCCTCGGTGTCGACGAACTGTCGGAAGAGGACAAGATCACGGTGTCGCGTGCACGCCGCATTCAGCAGTTCCTCTCGCAGAACACCTACATGGCCAAGAAGTTCACCGGCGTCGAGGGGTCGACCGTCCCGCTGAAGGACACCATCGAGTCCTTCGGTGCGATCGTGCGCGGTGACTTCGACCACGTCGCCGAGCAGGCGTTCTTCAACGTCGGCGCCATCTCCGACGTCGAGGCCGCCTGGTCGCGCATCCAGAAGGAGAACGGCTGACCATGGCCGAGTTGAAGGTCAGCGTCGTCTCGGCCGACCACGAGGTGTGGTCGGGCGCGGCGAGGCAGATCATCGCGCGTACCACCGAGGGCGAGATCGGCATCCTGCCCGGTCACGAGCCGATCCTGGCGATCCTCGGTGCGGGCGAGGTGCGCGTGACCGGAACCGACGGAACCGTGGTGACCGCGAACGCCGAAGACGGCTTCCTCTCGGTCGAGCACGATACGGTCACGGTCGTCGCGCGCAACGCCGAACTCGTCTAGGTTCGACACATGCTCATCGTCATGGCCGGACTCCCGGGTGCCGGCAAGTCGACCCTTGGACAGGTCGTCGGCGCGCGCCTCGACATCCGGGTGATCTCGGTCGACCCGATCGAGTCGGCGATCCTGCGTGCCGGGATCGACGCCGATCAGCCGACCGGCCTCGCCGCCTACCTGGTGGCCGAGATGCACGCCGAGGGCGCGCTCGAGGCCGGGCGCAGCATCATCGTCGACGCCGTGAACGCGGTCGACCCGGCGCGCGAGCAGTGGGTGAACCTGGCGGCACGTCACGACGAGAGACTCAAGTTCATCGAGGTGATCTGCTCCGATCAGGAGCTCCACCGCCAGCGGATCGAGGCGCGCGAGCGCACCCTGCCGCACCTGGAGCTCACCTGGAACGCCGTCGAGCAGAGCCTCGAGGAGTACGTGGAGTGGAGCGGCCCCAGCGCCGCGATCGCCCGCATCACCCTCGACTCGGTCGAGCCGCTCGGTGTGAACGTCGATCGGGCGATCGCTTTCATCGAGTCGTAGTGCTGCTGGTCCTGCCGCCGTCAGAAACCAAACGAGACGGTGGGGATGCCGCGGCTCTCGACCTCGGGACCCTCTCGTTCCCCGAACTCACGCCGCAGCGCCGCGCCACCCTCGCCGCCCTGGCGCGGCTCTCGCGGAACGTCGCGAACTCGTCCGCCGCCCTCGGGCTCGGGCCGACGCAGCGCTTCGAGATCGAGCGCAACCGGGCACTTCGGTTCGCGCCGACGATGCCCGCCATCGAGCGCTACACGGGCGTGCTGTACGAGCCGCTGACCGCGCTGACCGGTCGCGAGGCGGCCTTCGCGGCGCAGCACGTGGCGATCCACTCGGCGCTGTTCGGTGTGCTTCGCGCCGGCGACCGCATTCCCGCGTACCGGCTGTCGCATGACTCCCGGCTGCCCGGACTCTCGCTGCGCCGGCACTGGCGCGGGTCGGTGACCGGCGTGCTCGAGGCACATCCCGGCCTGGTGCTCGATCTGCGGTCGGAGTCCTACGTCGCGCTCGGTCCGGCAGCGGCGGCCAGCTACGTGCGCGTCGTGTCCGAGGGTGCAACCGGGCGCCGGGTCGCACTGAGCCACTTCAACAAGCACGCGAAGGGGATGTTCACCCGCGCCGTCATCGCGGCGGGCATCGTGCACGACGACGTCGACTCCCTGCTGACCTGGGCCGCGGGCGCGGGCATCCGGCTCGAGCCCGGCCAGCCTGGGGAGTTGGCGCTGATCGTCTAGTCGCCGGCCCGCCAGCACCCGGCCAGGTGGTCGTCGACCAGGCCGGCGGACTGCATGAGTGCGTACACGGTGGTGGGGCCGACGAATCGGAAACCGCGGCCCCGGAGCGCGCCGCTCAGCGCGGTGGACTCGACGGTGAGGGCGGGAACGTCAGCCGTGGTGCGCGGGCGCGGCCTGCCCGCAGGCGCGAACGACCACACCAGCGCATCAAGTTCACCGTCGGCCATCGTGATGAGCCGCCGGGCGTTGCCGATGGTGGCCTCGATCTTCGCCCGGTTGCGGATGATCCGCGGGTCGAGCATGAGCTGTTCGATCCGCTCCGGGCCGTAGGCAGCGATCAGGTCGGGGTCGAAGCCGTCGAAGGCATCCCGGAATCCCGGTCGCCGCCGCAGAATCGTGATCCACGACAGCCCGGCCTGAAAGCCCTCGAGACAGAGCTTCTCGAAGAGGGGCTGGTCGCCGTGCAGCGGCCGGCCCCATTCCTCGTCGTGGTAGCGCGAGTACTCGGGATCGGCACCGACCCAGCCGCACCGTGCCAGACCGTCTGCGCCGACGAGCACGTCGGGCCGGCTCACCGGTGCGCGATGCCCTCGTGTTCGAGCAGCCACACTTTGGTCGGCACGCCCGCACCGCCGGAGTAGCCGGTGATCTTGCCATTGCCGGCCAGCACCCGGTGGCAGGGCACGATGATCGGGATCGGGTTCGCGCCCACCGCCCCGCCGACCGCGCGACCCGCGGTGGCGCGACCCGCACCGATCCCGAGCCGGCCGTAGGAGGTGACGCCGCCGAACGGCAGGGCGGCCAACTGCGCCCAGACCGACTGCTGGAAGGCCGTGCCCTGCAACAGCACGGGCAGGTCGAAGTCGCGGCGCTGCCCCGCGAAGTACTCGGTCAGCTGCGCGGTCGCGCGGTCGAGCAGCTCGTCGCGGCGCTCCGGCTCGTCGTCCCACGGCAGCACGCCATCGCGTTCGATGGTCAGCGAGGTGATCGCGTCACCGTTGCTGGTGATCTCGATCCGGCCGATGGGGGAGTCGATGCGGGCAAGGTAGGCGGGGGTTGCGGTGGTGGCGGTGCGGGTGGGCATGCCCTCACGATAGCCGCGGCATCCGACCGTCTCTGGCGGTTTTCGGACCCGGGGGAGAGCGCACCGGCCGTGAGCGATGATGGGGAGATGACGATCGAACACCGCACCCTCGGCAGCAACGGCCCCAGCGTCTCGACCATCGGGCTGGGCTGCAACAACTTCGGGCGCGAGGGCACGTTGACTGCGACACAGGAGGGCACGACCGCGGTGCTCGACGAGGCGATCGAGCAGGGCGTGACCCTGCTCGATACCGCGGACATCTACGGACGCACCCTGAGCGAGACCTTCATGGGGGTGGCGTTGCGCGGTCGCCGCGACAAAGTGCTCATCGCGACGAAGTTCGGTCACTCGCAGGTGGACCTCGGTCTCGCCCCGGGGGCGGCCAAGGGGTCGCGCGAATACATCCGCGCGGCGTTGGATGCCTCGCTGACGCGACTGCAGACCGACTACGTCGACCTCTACCAGCTGCACACACCCGACGAGGTCACGCCGATCGAGGAGACCATCGGCGCGCTCGAAGAACTGGTGGTCGAGGGCCGAGTGCGCTACTACGGACACTCGAATTTCAGCGCGACGCAGATCGCCGACGCGCACGCGACCGCGCAGCGAATGGGCGTCACCGGGTTCGTGTCGGCGCAGGACGAGTACAGCCTGCTCGCCCGTGGTGTCGAGCGCGACGTGCTGCCCGCTGTTCGCGAGGTCGGCCTCGGATTCCTCCCGTACTTCCCGCTGGCGAACGGGCTGTTCACGGGCAAGTTCTCGCGCACGCAGCGACCGGCGGACTCGCGCATCGCCCGGCAGCGGCCCGAGGTCGCCGAGAACGCGCCCTGGGACGCGATCGAGGAGTACGAGCGGTTCTGTGCAGCTCGCGGCATCACGATGCTCCAAGCCACGTTCGGCTGGCTGCTGGCGCAACCCGGGCTGACGAGCGTGATCGCCGGGGCTTCGAAGCCGGAGCAGATCGCCCAGAATGCCCAGGCATCCGGCGCTTGGCGTCCTGACGCAGACGAGTTGGAGACGATCTCGGGGCTGTTTTCGGCCTAACCGACCGGCGACTCCGTTCGCGGCTGAACGTTGATGCTCGCGTTGAGTTCGTCCACCTCGGCGTTCAGCGCCTCGAGTTGCACAATGAGGGCGGCGTGCTCGTCGGCGCGGGTTTGGATGGTCCCAAAGAGCGCGTCGAGTTCGTCCTGCCGTTGCATCAGTGCGTCACGTTCGGCTTCGAAGTCGTTATACGACTCGAATGCGCCAGACGCAGCGCGGGCATTGAACGCGAGGATGTCTGCGTTCAGCTGGTCGTACCCGGCGTTGTATGCGGCGTAGTCGGCGTCGATCGACGCTCGGAGCGCATCCAGTTGCGTGACGAGCGCGTCGATCTCGGCCTGCTGCTGCTCGAAGACCGCGTTGGACTGTTCTTGCAGCGAGACCACCACCGAGCGATCGGCGAAGTAGCGATCGTAGTAGGTGCTCAACTCGGCGCCCAGGTTTCGGTACTCGGTGCCGAGAATGGAGTGCAGCTCGTTGGCTCGCTGGCCCGGCTCGACCTGCGCGTAGAACGCGAGCGTCTCGGCGAGCGCAGTATCGTCGGGGCGCGCGGCGACTTCGGCTTCGAGCAGCCCGCCGATGCGCTCGCGTTCGTCGTCGCTCATCCGAGCCCAGGCGGCGTGCAGCATCTCGTGCGCGGCCACGACCTCTTCGATACCGTCGAGCCGCTCGTCGGTCACGTCGAAGAGGTAGATGCGGCGGTCGGCGTGCACGTAGCAGCCGAGCACACCGACGTCTTCGAGGTGAGCCGCGCAGATCCGGTCGAAGTCGTCGCCGTTCATGACGGCGGGACGGCTGGCGTAGAAGAGGAATCTGCCCTCGTCGGTCATGTCAGTGCGCTCGGCGTAGGCGGCGATGGTTGCCGAGGGCTCGTACCGCCAGACGGCGATCTGGTCTGAGAGTCGCTGCGGGTTCGTTGCGATCACGATGATGGCGGCGACGAGCGCGAGGTTGACCAGCGCGGCAAGCACGATCGCGAGGACCCGGCCCGGACTGGCACGTGGCCGAACCTCGGGATCCTCAGATGTCACGGCGGAAACTCTAGTGCCCGCTCCCTGAGCATTTGACCGATCCGCCCGGCGGGTCAGTGCCAGCTCATCAGTGCCCGCTCATCAGTGCCCGACGAGCGGACCCATGATGCGCGCCGCGAGCGAGCGCCTCTTGGTGATGCGCTCCTCGACGTCTGCTGCGGCCATGGCGAGCATGCCCGCGTTGGCGCCGGCGAAGCGAAGCGGTTCGGGCTCCCAACGCGGACTGCGGTGGCCCACCCAGGGCAGGGCCACCAGTTCGGTGTCCGCTGCGGTGACGAGATCGGCCAGTGTGCGCCCGGCCAGGTTCGTCGTGCTCAGCCCGTCGCCGACGTAGCCCCCCGCGCCGCCGATGCGGGTGCTCGGGTCGAATCGCACTGAAGCGTGCCAGTCGCGCGGCACGCCGAGCGGACCTCCCCACCGGTGCGTGACCTCGATGTCCCCGATGGCCGGGAACAGGTCGATCAGCGCGCGGCGCAGGTGCTCGAACACCCGCGGGTCGCGATCGTATCCGGGCCGGATGGCGCTGCCCCAGTGGTACCGGGCACCGCGTCCGCCGAATGCGAATCGGTTGTCGGCGGTGCGCTGCCCGTAGATCAGCAGGTGCCGGTAATCGGTGACGGTGTGCCCGTGCTCGATGCCCAGTTCGCGCCACGTGGCATCCGGTATCGGTTCGGTCGCGATCATCAGGGAGTACAGCGGCAGCACCTCGCGGCGCGTTCGCGGCAGTGTCGCCCCGTACCCCTCGGTGGCGATCAGCACGGTGTCGCAGCGCACGGTGCCGCGGTCAGTGCGCACCTTCCCGGGCGCCCAGTCGAGCACGGCGGTGTCCTCGGCGATGCGCGCACCCCGAGCCTGAAGCACCCTCGCCAGCCCGCGAACCAGCTTGCCCGGGTGGATGCGCGCACAATTCGGGTCGAGCGTCGCCGCGAGCGCGCCGTTCGGCTGCGGGCCGAGCAGTTCCAGCGCATCGACGCCGTACTCGGCGGCCTCGGTGATGTCGGCACGCGCGGCGGTCAGCTGCGGGGCTGAACGCACGTAGGCGAGCGTGCCGCGCTTGGCCCAGTCGACATCGAGCCCCATGGATGTCGCGGCACGCCCGACCTCGTCGACCGTCGCGATCATCGCCCGCCGCATCGCGACCGCGGCCTCCCGTCCGTGCAGGCGCTCCAGCGATGAGGCGGACCGGGGGAACAGCGCGCTGCACCATCCGCCGTTGCGGCCGCTCGCGCCGAACCCCGCGATCTCGCGCTCGAGCACCAGGATGCGCAGGGTCGGGTCGCGCGCCAGCAGGTACCAGGCCGACCACAGGCCGGTCAGGCCGCCGCCGACGATGGCGACGTCGGCATCCGTGTCTCCGGCCAGCGGTGGCCGCGGTGTGAGTTCGTCGGGCACCGTCTCGTGCCAGAACGACAGGTCGCGGTACCCGGTCACGGCACACCCGCAGCGGAGGATGACACGCCGTGCCGCGAGCCTCTAGCCCCGCGCGGCGGCGTGTCGTCCTCCCCTGTGGTCGCGCGGAGCACGATTAGAGTCGCGACCACGCCTCGGTGAGCACCGCGCGCAGGATGCCCTCGATCTCGTCGAACTCGGCCGGGCCGATCGTCAGCGGCGGCGCGAGCTGGATCACGGGGTCGCCGCGGTCGTCGGCGCGGCAGTACAGCCCGGCCTCGAACAGCGCCTTGGAGAGGAAGCCGCGCAGCAGCCGCTCGGACTCGTCATCGTCGAACGTGGTCTTCGTCGCCTTGTCCTTAACGAGTTCGATGCCGAAGAAGTAGCCGTCGCCGCGCACGTCGCCGACGATCGGCAGGTCGTTCAGCTTCTCGAGCGTCCGGCGGAAGATCGGCGAGTTCTCGCGCACGTTGGCGGGCAGCTGCTCCTCTTCGAAGATGTCGAGGTTGGCCAGCGCGACCGCCGATGACACCGGATGCCCGCCGAACGTGTAGCCGTGGTAGAAGGCCGTGCTGCCATGGCGGAACGGCTCGTAGATGCGATCCGAGACGATGGTCGCGCCGATCGGGGAGTACCCGCTCGTCATGCCCTTCGCGCACGTGATCATGTCGGGCTGCACGCCGTACGCGGTCGAGGCGAACATCTCCCCGATGCGGCCGAAGGCGGTGATCACCTCGTCTGCGACCAGGAGCACGTCGTACGCGTCACAGATCTCACGGACACGTTGGAAGTAGCCGGGCGGGGGCGGGAAGCATCCACCACTGTTCTGTACCGGCTCGAGGAAGACCGCAGCCACCGTCTCGGGGCCTTCGAACAGGATCATCTCCTCGATGCGGTTCGCGGCCCACTGCCCGAAGCCCTCGAGGTCGCCGTGGTAGCCCATCTCATCGGCACGGTAGTAGTTGGTGTTCGGCACCCGGAACCCGCCGGGCGTGACCGGCTCGAACATCTCTTTCATGGCGGGGATGCCGGTGATCGCCAGTGCGCCCTGCGGGGTGCCGTGGTAGGCGACGGCGCGCGAGATCACCTTGTGCTTGGTCGGGCGGCCCTGGAGCTTGAAGTAGTACTTCGCGAGCTTGAACGCGGTCTCGACGGCCTCGCCCCCGCCGGTGGAGAAGAACACGCGGTTGAGGTCGCCGGGCGCGTAGGAGGCCAGCCGGTCGGCGAGCTCGATGGCCGATGGATGAGCGTACGACCAGATCGGGAAGAAGGCGAGTTCCTCCGCCTGCTTCGCGGCGACCTCGGCGAGCCGCTTGCGGCCGTGGCCGGCGTTGACCACGAACAGGCCGGACAGCCCGTCGAAGTATCTGCGCCCCTTCGAGTCCCAGATGTGGTGGCCCGAGCCCTTCACGATGATGGGGGCTCCGTGCTGCTCCAGCACGGACTGACGTGAGAAGTGCATCCACAGGTGCTCTTTGGCCTTGCGCTGCAACTGACTGTCGTCGGTGGTGGTGATGGTTTGTTCGGTGATGGTCATCGCGTGCCCCAGTTGTAGAACTGCTTGTGCAGTTTCAGGTAGACGAAGGTTTCGGTGGACTGCACGCCGTCGATCCCTCGGATTCGCTTGTTGAGCAGGTCGATCAGGTCGTCGTCGTTCTCGCACACGACCTCGGCGAGGATGTCGAAGCTGCCGGCCGTGAGCACCACGTAGTCGACTGCGGACAGTGCACTGAGCTGCTCGGCGACCGCCGTGGTGTCGCCGGCCACCCGCACGCCGATCATCGCCTGCCGGTAGAACCCGAGCTGCATCGGGTCGGTCACGGCGACGACCTGCATCACGCCGGACTCGGTCAGCTTCTGCACCCGCTGGCGCACCGCCGCCTCGCTGAGCCCGACCGCCTTGCCGATCTCCGCGTATGAGCGACGCCCGTCGGACTGCAACTGCTCGATGATCCGCTTCGAGACCTCGTCGAGCTGCACCGGGCGCGCTCCGGTCGGGCGCGGTGAGGGGCTCATGGTTCGATTCTGTCAGCGCGAGAGGGGACTGACAAGCGAATCCGCATGCGTTCGGGCGTTTCGCGACGGAATCGGTAGTAGGGCGCTTGTCACTGTCTCGCTGACGATGCGATCACCGCTCAAAGCGGTCGGCGTCTAGGCTTTCGTGAACTGGCGATCGCGAACGCCGCACCAGTGACAGCGATCCCGGCTCGGACTCGCACGGGGGTCGTGTGATCATGCAAGAGCCTCGAACAAGCGCGCGACGACACCCGAGTCGATGAGGATGTAGAGGCCGAGGCCGATGAACACGGCCGGGACGAGCCAGTGCTCGATTCGCTCCAGGGCCTCCGTAACTCTCGTGTTGGTGCCGACGAGACGAGCGATCAGGCACCAAACGCCGACCAAGAGAAGGAACACGATGATCGTGACCACGGTGTCCGGGATGGGGCTGGTGCGGAACACCGGCGTGTAGAGGGAGATGTTGTCGGCGCCGTTGGCGATAGTGATGCCGGCGACGCCGAGCACGCCGCCCGCGCGAATCGCGGACTCATCATCGTCATCCTCGCCGCGGCGCCTCAAAGTGCGGATCAGGCTGTGAACGCCGATGCCCAGTGGGATCAGACCCAAGAAGCCGACCCACTCGTCCGGGATGACCGTCAGGCCCGCCGCAGCGATCACGCTGAGAGCGACCAGAGCGAGAAAGCCGAGGTATTGGCCCGCGACGACTTTCCAGCCCCGCAATGACCCGCGCGTCGAAGCGAGGAACAGCACGGTGAGCACGACGATGTCATCGACGTTGGTCGCTGCGAAAAGCCCGACCGCCGCGGCTATGGTGCCGATCATCGAGCGTCACGACCGTACGTGGCGCAGAGGTCGACTTCATATCCGGTCTCGGCGAGCAGACGCTCGGCCGCCTCGAACAGGCCGATGACCTCAGGAGTGGCAACCGAGTAAAAGTTCTGGCGCCCTTCCACGCGGGCCACGATCAGGCCGCAGTCTCGGAGGCAGGCAACGTGCTCGGAGACCGTCGACTGCGCAAGCCCGAGCTCCTCGGTGAGATCTCGAACCCGCACCTCGCCCTGGCTCATACGGCGCAGAATCACGAGCCGATTCGAATCTGCCAGGGAATGGAACAGCGAAACCGCGGCTGAGAAAACAGATAGGATCGCCATCGTTCGATTATATCGGCGCTACCCGATGTACTGCGGCCTACGGGTCGTCCGCCCGATCGTGATCGGCTTGAGCGCTATCGCCGCGACCTCATCGGAGGCGTGGCGATAGCCGAGCAAGTAGCGGGGCTCCCCGCTGTCCTCCACAGCAGTCGAGTTTCCCGACTCATCGCCCACGCGCCGTCGGCGTCCGTGCCGCTGCCTAGACTGAACCAAGACACGAGGAGGAGCGGGCGATGAGTGCGGTCGACGACAACAGTCGTTCCCCCGAGCAGGTCGCCCGTGAGCAGGCGCTTGCCGAGGTCAGCGACGTGCTGCTGAATCTCGAGCACACCATCGCGAGGTCGAAGAAGGCGCTCGCGCGGGTGCACAAGATCGGCGGCGATCACACGATAGAGCTCGCGCTGATCGAGACCATCGACCGACTCGAGAAGGCGCACAAGGCGTTCATGCAGAGCACGTACTACGCCGGTTCCACGGTGCGGCTGTTCTGATCCGTGCGCAGCGGGCTCGAGATTCAGGAGGCGCTTCGCGCCTTCGTGAAGAAATGGCGTGGATACACCGGCTCTGAGCGCGCTGAAGCTCAGACATTCCTCAACGAACTCTTCGCCTGCTACGGCTCCGACCGTTCGGCAGTGGGTGCGCTTTTCGAGGACTTCACCAGCTCGGCCGGTTTCATGGACCTGCACTGGCCCGGCAACCTCATCGTCGAGATGAAGGCTCCGGGAGTCGCGCTGGCGAAGGCCCAGGATCAGCGCCGGCGGTACTGGCAGGAGTCCTCGGATGCCGAGCGGGACATCCCGGCCGCGAGGTTCGTGATCGCCTGCAACTTCGGCCAGTTCGAGGTGTGGGAGCCCGGCAGGTTCCCCAACGAGCCGCGCATCGTGTTCACCCTCGACGAGCTGCCCGACCGATACGATTCCCTGCTCTTCCTGCAATCCGAGAGAATCGAGCCGGTCTTCGCCGAGCACCGGCGAGCGCTCACCCGTGACGCCGCGGACCATATTGCCACACTCTTCACCTCGCTGGCCGATCGCGGCGCGGCACCCATCGATGAGATTCAGCGCTTCGCCATGCAGGTCGTGTGGTGCCTGTTCGCTGAAGACCTGGGCATGCTCGACGGTTACCCGCTGCAGGCCACAGTGAATGATCTGCTCTCACAGGCCGAGCCGGACTCGGCGCGCGACATCGGCCACCTGTTCCGTCTGCTGAATCAGAAGGGCGACCACAACCGCCAGGGGCGCTACTCAGGCACGAGGTATGTCAACGGCGAGCTGTTCGCTCGACCGGCCGAAGTCTTTCTCGACCGCTCGGAGCTGGTGCTGCTGCGTGCCGCGTCGGAGTTCGACTGGCGCACCGTCGACCCGACGATCTTCGGCTCGCTGCTGGAGGGAGTGCTCGGGGACGAGCGTCGTGAACGACTTGGTGCCCACTACACGCACGAGGCCGACATCATGAAGATCGTCACCCCGACGATCATCAGGCCGTGGCGTGAGCGGATCGAGGCGACCACCGACGCGGCACACGCTCGGGTGCTGCTGGACGAGCTGTGCCGGTTCCGGGTGCTGGACCCCTCGTGCGGCAGCGGCAACTTCCTCTACGTCGCCTATCGCGAGTTGCGCGCGCTCGAGTTCGACCTCAAGCAGCGCGTGCGGTCGCTGGCGGCGGCAGCGGGCACACCCGTCCCTGACCTGACCGACGTCTACTATCCGTTGGCCAACATCATGGGCATCGACATCGAACGCGTCGCCGTGATGATCGCGCGGGTGACTCTGTGGATGGGGCACCGCCAGATGGTCGACCGGTTCGGCCCCGCGGAGCCGGTGCTGCCGCTGGTCGATTTGTCCGGCATCCGCGCTGCTGACGCGTTGACGACCCCCTGGCCACGAGTGGATGCGATCATCGGCAACCCGCCGTTTCTGGGGTCCCAGCTCATCCGCAAGAACCTCGGCGATCAGTACATCGCCTGGTTGAGTTCGGCGTTCGGTGTGGGCGTCAAAGACCTTTGCGTCTACTGGTTCCGCAAGACGCACGAGGCGCTCGAGCCAGGTCAGCGCGCCGGGCTGGTCGGCACGAACTCGATCGCGCAGAACCGGGCACGCGAGGCGTCGCTGGAGTACATCGTCAACGGCGGCGGCGTGATCACCGATGCGGTGTCGTCGCAGAAGTGGCCGGGCGACGCGAAGGTGCACGTGAGCATCGTCAACTGGGTGAAGTCGCCAGCGAGCCCTCCGACCGAGTACAGCCTGGATGGCGCGGCCGTCGATCACATCAACTCGAGCTTGACGGCCGGGGTAGCTGCTCCCGCGGCGCGGCTCGCTGCGAACGGTGGCAAGAGCTTTCAAGGGCCGATCCCGGTCGGCGAGGGATTCGTTCTCGACGCCGACACTGCACGAGCGTTGCTCGCTGATGCCACAGTGGACTACGCACCGGTTGTTCGGCCATACCTGGTCGGTGAAGACATCGCGAACCAGGTCAATCAGGGACCGAGTCGCTGGATCATCGACTTCGCAACGATGCCGCTGGAGCAAGCTATCAAGTATCCGCGAGCACTCGACATCGTTCGTGATCGGGTCAAGCCGATGCGTGACGTAATGGTGCACCGCGCGCGACGTGAGCGATGGTGGATGTTCGGAGCGAACGCGGTCGGGATGCGATCCGTGCTCGCGCCTCTCGCCAGGTACGCCGCCCTGGGGCGCGTGGGAAAGCGGGCCCTTCTCGCCTGGCAAGACTCAGCAGTGTGTCCTTCCGACCAGACCGTCGTCTTCGCCTTCGACGACGACTACTCGATGGGCATCCTGCTCTCCCGGGCGCACGACGCGTGGGCGTGGTCGCGCTCCTCGACACTGGAAACGCGACTGCGCTACACCCCGACGAGCGTGTTCGAGACGTTCCCGTGGCCCGACCCCGTGACGCCTGAGCAGCGCGCCGAGGTGGCGGCTGCGGCATCCGATCTGTATGCCCGACGCAGCGAACTGTGCACCGAGCATGGGCTGGGCCTGACCAAGCTCTACAACCTGATGGACGACGGCGGATTCAGAGACCTTGCGGCGCTGCACAAGCGACTCGATGCGGCTGTCGCCAAGGCGTACGGGTGGCCCGCTGCCGTCGCACAGGATCCGGTCGAGCTGATGCGCCGGCTGGCCGAGCGCAATCAAGAGATCGCGTCGGGTCGTCGCGCGTACGCTCCGTTCGACTGATTCCGCGGGCTCTTCGGCGATCGACCGCGCAGAAGTAGGGTGTTCTCATGGCGACCAACGAAATCCGCAACTTCATCAACGGCGAGTATGTAGCGGCACGCGGCGACGACAGCTTCGAGGTGATCGACCCCGCGACCGAGGAGGCCTACGCCACCTCGCCCGTCAGCGGGGAGGCAGACGTGGATGCCGCGTTCGCCGCCGCATCCGCTGCCTTCGAATCGTGGGGTGAGACGACACCCTCGCAGCGTCAGCTGGCGCTCTTCCGCATCGCGGACGAGATGGAGCGCCGCGCCGACGAGCTCGCCGACCTCGAGTCGAAGGACACCGGCAAGATCCGCGCGTCGCTGGTCGACGACGAGATCCTGCTGTCGGTCGACCAGATCCGCTTCTTCGCCGGCGAGGCGCGACACCTGCAGGGGATGTCCGCCGGCGAGTACATGGCCGACCACACCTCGTTCATCCGCCGGGAACCGATCGGCGTCATCGGTCAGGTCACGCCGTGGAATTACCCGCTGAACATGGCCGTGTGGAAGGTCGCACCGGCGATCGCCGCCGGCAACACGACGGTGCTGAAGCCGTCGGACACCACCCCCTCCTCGACGCTGCTGTTCGCGGAGATCGCCGCGCAATTCCTGCCGCCGGGCGTGTTCAACGTGGTCACCGGCGACCGCACCACCGGCGCGCGCATGATCGAGCACCGCACCCCGCAGATGGTGTCGATCACCGGCTCGGTGCGGGCCGGTATGGAGGTGGCGCGATCCGCGGCATCCGATCTCAAGCGGGTGCACCTCGAACTCGGCGGCAAAGCACCGGTGATCGTGTGGAACGACGCCGACCTGGCTGCGGCCGCCGAGGGCATCGGTGGCGCTGGATACTTCAACGCGGGGCAGGACTGCACCGCAGCGACCCGGGTGCTGGTGCACGAGGACGTGCACGACGAGTTCGTGTCCGAGCTGGTCGCCTGGGCCAAGGCCAACGCCGCGACCGGCGCGCCGGACGAGGACGTGTACTTCGGTGCTCTCAACAATGCCAACCAGTTCGAGCGGGTGACCGGGATGCTCAGCGCACTGCCCAGCAACGCGACCGTCGAGCTGGGGGGCAAGCGCCAGGGCGAGAGAGGGTACTTTCTCGAGGCATCCGTCGTCACAGGGCTGAAGCAGACGGACGACGCGATCCAGAACGAGATCTTCGGGCCGGTGATCACCGTGCAGAAGGTCTCGAGCGAGGCCCAGGCGCTGGAGTGGGCGAACGGGGTGCAGTACGGGCTGTCGTCGAGTGTCTGGACGTCGGACCACTCCCGGGCGATGCGCTTCGCCAAGCACCTGGACTTCGGGTGCGTGTGGATCAACACGCACATCCCGCTGGTGGCGGAGATGCCGCACGGCGGGTTCAAGCACTCGGGGTACGGCAAGGACCTGTCGTCGTACGGCTTCGAGGACTACACCCGCGTAAAGCACGTCATGTCGTTCATCGGCTGACCCCACAACCCGCGGCGGGAGCCGCGATAACTCCCGTCGCGGCATCGCCGTCCACGAATAGGCTGAGGGGGTGCGCTCGGACGACGACACAGTTCTCGTGCCTCCGCGCGTGCCGCCCGAACCGGGCGGGCCGGACCTCGAGGATACGGTCACGACCGGGCGAGGCATCGTGCCGGGTCCGCAGGCGCGGCTCGTGACAGCGAGCCCGGCGTTCTACGCCTTCCGAATCGGGGACGGCGCACCCGTGCTGCTCGACCGGCCGTGCTACCTGGGTCGCACGCCGAGCATGCCGCGCATCGTCGACGGCCCGCTGCCGAGGCTGCTGCGCGTTCAGTCGCCCCTCCGCGAGGTGTCGGCGACGCACCTCGAGGTGCGTCAGCTCGGCAGCAGCGTGGTCGTCACCGACACGCGCTCGACCAACGGCTCGGTGGTCGCGCTGCCCGGCAGCGTGCCTCGGCGCCTGCGCCAGGGGGAGTCGGTGGTGGTCGTCCCCGGCACGATGGTGGACATCGGAGACGGTAACGTCGTTCACATCCTGCCCATGCAGGCAGGCGAGAGGTCGGCGTGACCCAGATCGGCGCGAACAACCCCGGGGCGACGATCGCGATCCCGGGGCGTTCGGAGTCGGTGTCGATCGCCTGGGGTGCCGCGACCGACACCGGTCGGCGACGCACCGCCAACGAGGACAGTCTGATCGCCGCGTCCCCGCTGTTCGTCGTGGCGGACGGGATGGGCGGCCACTCCGCCGGCGATCTGGCCAGCGCCGCCGTCGTGCAGCGGTTGGCCGAGGTGGTGGTGTCCGACTTCGTGCAGCCACGTACCATCGAGCGCGCCCTGGAGCGCGCGACGGACGACATCGGCGAGATCGCCGACGACAGCGAGGTGGGCGTCGGCACGACCGTCACCGGTGCGATGCTCACCCTGCAAGACGACGACCCGTACTTCGCCGTCTTCAACATCGGCGACAGCCGGGTGTACGCCTTCGAGCGCAACGAGCTCGCGCAGGTGACGGTGGATCACTCCGTCGTGCAGGAGCTGCTGCAGGCCGGCGCACTGACGCGCGACGAGGCGGAGCATCATCCCGATTCGAACATCATCACGCGTGCCGTCGGCTTCCACGCGACGCCGACGCCGGACTACTGGATGCTTCCGCTGCGCGCCGGACTCCGCCTGCTGGTGTGCTCTGACGGGCTCTCCAAGGAGCTGTCGGACGAGCGCATCCGGCTGCACCTGGCCGCCGCGATGAACCCGGCCGAGACCGCGGGGGCGCTGGTCGACGCCGCGCTGGCGGCCGGCGGCAGGGACAACATCACCACGATCGTCGTCGACGTGCTCGCCGCCCCGGAACACCGGGAGATCGGCGATACGAGGCCGCGTCCGCGTCACGCATAGGGGCGCCACGCGCTGTCCCCCCGTTGGGGGCACAAACCCTCAATACGCCCACCCCTCTGCCTAGAATGTTGCATCCGTTGACCGACGACTGAGGGGGGTCACCGTGGCGCGTCGTTTGCCGTCTCGCCCCCCTACCCTCCCCGGGTTCTCGTTCGTGCACATCCTTGGCTCGGGCGGATTCGCCGACGTGTTCGCGTACGAGCAGAACATGCCGCGTCGGCAGGTCGCCGTCAAGGTGATGCTGAGCGAGGTCGTCAACGACCAGGTGCGCCGGATGTTTCAGGCCGAAGCCAACCTGATGGCACAACTGAGCTCGCACCCTTCGATCCTCACCGTGTACCAGGCCGGCGTGTCGTCCGATGGTCGCCCCTATCTCGTCATGGAACTGTGCTCGGCGACGCTGAGCGCGAGATACCGTCAGGAGCGCCTCCCCGTCCCCGAGGTGCTGCGTATCGCGGTGAAGATCGGCAGTGCAATCGAGACCGCGCACCGGGCGGGCGTGCTGCACCGTGACATCAAGCCGTCCAACATCCTGCTGACCGCGTACGGGCATCCTGTGCTCAGCGACTTCGGAATCGCGTCGACGTTGGGGGAGTCCGAGGCGGTGGAGGCCGTGGGCATGTCGATCCCGTGGTCGGCGCCCGAGGTGCTCATGGACGAGACGGGCGGCAGCATCGGCAGCGAGGTCTGGGCGTTCGCGGCCACGGTGTATTCGCTGCTGGCCGGACGTTCGCCGTTCGAGGTGCCTGGGCAGCCGAACAAGTCGACGGACCTCATCGCGCGCATCAACCGTGCGAAGCCCGAGCCCATCGGCCGTCCGGATGTGTCGCCCAGCCTCGAGACAGCGTTGCGTCGCGCGATGTCGCGCCGCCCCGAGCAGCGACCGGGCAGCGTGCTCGAACTGGTGCGCGAGCTGCAGGCGGTCGAGTCGGAACTCGGCGTCCCGCAGACGCCCATCGAGGTGGCGATGGACGACTGGGCGCTGGCGACGGTTGCCGATCTCGAGGAGCGCACCCGGGTGCGCGGAGCCGTCGGCTCGTCGAGCTCGGTCTCGCAACGTCGACGGCGACGGCGCGGCGACGACACCTACAGCAGCGTCGGCACGGTGGTGCGCGACAGCAGGGCTCCCGGGAGCACCGGTGCAAGTGCCGGGGCATCGCCGCAGCGAGGGCGACTGTCGTTCTGGACGCTGGTTGCCACCGTGGCCCTCGCGCTGGTGCTGGGTGTGGTCGCGATCGTCACCTTGGTGAACGTGAACGCCTCGGGCATACCCGGCGTTTCAGACATCCAATCGCAGGTCGTCGACGCCACCGTCACGTTCTCGTGGTCCGACCCCGGCCTGCGACCGGGCGACAGCTACCAGATCGCCACGGCCGACGGCTCCCCGCCGGTGCGCCAGCGCGACGAGAGTTTCACCGTGGACTCCGAGCCCGGGCAGCGCGTCTGCATCACCGTCGCCGTGAACCGCGAGGGCAAGACCGGGGCGCCGAGCGGCCAGACATGCGCGGATATCCCACGATGAGGTCGTGGTGGCGCAAGCGGCTCCCGCTCTCGATGAGCGTGCTCAGCGGCGTGCTCATCGCCGCGCTCATCGCGACGGTGGCCATCGTCTCCGACGGCTACACCGCCCTGCGTCTCGACCTGGACGACGGCTCGGTGTGGGTGGTCAACAGCGCGCAACAGGCGGTCGGCCGGGCGAACACCGAGGTGCTCGAGCTCAACGCGGTGGTGGAGTCGACCGGCAACGACCTGGAGGTGCTGCAGTCGGGGCGGACGGTGCTCGTGGTCAACCGCAGCGAGAACAAACTCGACCTGATCGACCCTGCCACCGCCGAGGTCACCGAGAGCGCGGCACTGCCACCGAATGCGCCCGAGGTCTCTCTGGCGGGCGATCGGGTGGTGATCTTCGAGAGCGGCACCGGGCAATTGTGGATCCTCTCGATCGCCGACCTGCCGAACTTCGACGCCGAGTCTCAGCCGTCGCTGTCGCTCGGGGTCGACGCGACGATCAGCGTCGACTCCAACGGGCTGCTGTTCGCGCTGGCGCCGTCGACCGGTCAGCTCTACCGGGTCGACGCGGCTGTCTCGGACGAGGCCGAGACGGTGTGGGATGCCCCGTTCCCGACGACCGCCGGCCAGAGCATCACCTCGGTGAGCGGTCAGTGGGCGGTGCTCGACCCGGATGCCGAGCGGCTGTACCTGGACGGCGCGAGCGTGGATCTCTCGAGTCTCATCATCGCCGGTACGCCACCCGCGCTGCAGTGGGCGAGCGTGACGGGAGACCGCGTGCTGATCGGTCACGTCGGCGGGCTGATCGCCGTGGGAATCGATGCGGGCCAACCCGTCGCGGTGGTCGACGACCGCACCGGCATACCCGCCCGGCCCATCGCCGTCGACGGGTGCGAATACGCCGCCTGGGCTGGGGCCGCGGCATGGCGCTGGTGCGCGGGGGATGAGGTGGGCGGCGCGACGCTGGCCCTCGAATCGGCGGTGGGGACCGCTGCGCTGAGCTTCGCGGTCAACGGCGATCGGACGGTGCTCAACGACAGGCGTTCCGGCAACTCGTGGGCGGTGCAGCGCGATGGCGAACTGATCAACAACTGGAGCGACCTCATCGTCGCCGACGACCAGCAACCTGAGCAGCAGCTCAACGATCAGAACCTGCCACCGGAGGTCGAGCGCGTGCAGGAGCCGCCGGTGGCCGTCGACGACGCATTCGGTGCCCGACCAGGTCGGGCGAGCGTGCTCCCGGTGCTGCTGAACGATTTCGACGCCAACGGCGACGTGCTCGTGATCGCAGAGCCGGTGCCGATCGACCCGGCTCTCGGGCGGATCGACCTCGTCAACTCCCGGCAGCAGTTGCAACTCACGCTGGCTGCGGGCGCGACCGGGCAGATTTCGTTCGGCTACACGATCACCGACGGTCGCGGGGGCAGCGCCGACGCGACGGTGGTGGTGACGGTGCGCGGCGAGAACGAGAACGCACCTCCCCAGCAGGTGCGCGATACCCGAGCGACGGTGGCGACGGGTGGGCGCGTGACGACCAGTGTGCTCGGCGACTGGGTCGACCCCGACGGCGACGCCCTGTATCTCGCGTCCGTGTCCACGACGGCACCCGATCAGGTGATCTCGAAGCCGGAGGGCACCGTGCGGTTCTCCGACGCGGGTTCGGGCGGCGAACTCAAGATCGTGACGCTGGTCGTCTCAGACGGGTTCGCCGAGGCATCCGGTGCTCTCAGTGTGTCGGTGCGCGCTCCCGGTGACGTACCGATCGAAGCCGACCCGTTCGTGGTGCAGGTGCCAGCTGGCCAAGAGGTCACGATCGAGCCGCTGCTGCACGTGCGCGGCGGCACCGGCACCGTGCGGCTCAACAGTGTGCCCGCCAAGCCGGAGTCGAGCATCGTGCCCAGCTACGAGACGGGCACCTTCCGCTTCGTCAGCGACGCGGTGCGCAGCCACTACGTCGAGTACGTGGTCACCGACGGCACGCAGACACTGACCGCGCTGGTACGCATCGACGTCACCCCGCCGCCGAACGGCAACACCACCCCCATCACGGTGCCCAAGACCGTCTTCGTCGAAACCCTGCGCAACACGCGCATCGATGTCGCGGCCACCGACGTCGATCCGGCCGGTGGGGTGCTGGTGGTCACCGGCGTGACGAACCTGCCGTTGGACTCGGGGGTGCGTGCCGAGGTGCTCGACCAGCGGCTGGTGCGTGTCAGCCTGGAGAAGCCGCTCGACGACGGGCCGGTGGTCTTCAACTACCGGGTCAGCAACGGACTGGCCGACGCCGAGGGCGTGATCACGGTGATCGAGATCCCGGCACCGGCTCAGTTGCAGCCACCGGTGGCCTACGACGACGACATCACCGTGCGGGTCGGTCAGGCGATCGACATCCCGGTGCTGGCCAACGACGAGCAGCCGGATGGCCGCACGCTGACGCTCGACCCGCGGCTCGACCAGCAGTTGCCCGGCGACGGGGGTCTCCTGTTCGCCTCGGGATCGGTGCTGCGTTACCTTGCCCCCGAGCGCACCGGCAACTTCACGGCGGCCTACCGGGTCACCGGTCCCGACGGCCAGGCAGCGACAGCCCGGGTGCGCATCGCCGTGCGCGAAGCGGATCTCGCGACCAACAACGCTCCTGTCGCCGAGACTGTCACGGCTCGCGTGCTCGCCGGCGAGTCGGTGCGGGTGCGCATCCCGCTGGCCGGGACTGATCCGGATGGGGATGCCGTACAACTGCTCGGGCAGTCCAGCAACCCTCAGAAGGGTTCGGTGGTCGGCGTGGACGGCGACACGCTGGTCTACCAGGCGGGGGACTACTCGGCGGGGACCGATACCTTCACCTACACGCTCATCGACTCGCTTGGCGCTCGTTCCGACGGCACCGTCAGGGTGGGCATCAGCCCGCGGCTGGACGGCGCCCGAAATCCGGTAGCGATCGTCGACGAAGTGCTGGCGCGGCCGGGCACGACGGTGTCGGTGCAGGTGCTCGCCAACGACTCCGATCCCGACGGCAGCCCGCTGACCGTGGTATCAGCGCAGCCGAACGACGACCAGACGACGGCCGAGATCGTCGGCGACCTCGTGCGCGTGACTCCGCCGCGCACACCGGGAGACTACGGCGTCATCTACGTGATCGAGAACGCCACCGGAGGCACCAGCCAGAACTTCATCCGGGTCACCGTCGATCCTGAGGCCCCGCTCGCCTATCCCCAAGCCCGGGACACGACGCTCACCCTGACCGACATCATCGATCGCGACACCGTGACCGTCGACGTGCTGGCCAACGTCTTCTTCGCCGACGGTGATCCGAGCCAGCTCGGCCTGTCCATCTACCCCGGCTTCGACGGCACCGCCCGCGTCACCGCAGACCAGCGCATCGAGGTGACGATCGGTGCACGCAGTCAGATCATTCCGTTCAAGGTCACGCACCCGGACGACCCGAACGTGTTCGCGTACGCGTTCATCAGGGTGCCGGGGACCGATGACGCGCTGCCGCAACTCGACCGTCGAGCTCCGCTGCTGCGCGTCAACAGCGAAGACCGGCTGGTCATCGACCTGAACGACTACGTGCTCGCGTCGCGTGGCGATGTGCGGCTGACCGATTCGAGCACCGTCGCGGCGACCAACGCGAACGGCGACGACCTCGTCCTCGATCAGGACACGCTGGTGTTCACCTCGGCGGACAAGTACTTCGGGCCGGCTTCGATCTCGTTCGAGGTGATCGACGCCGACGGTCGAACGGCTATCCTCGTGCTGCCCATCGTGGTCGCACCACGCGACAATCAGCCGCCCGTGTTCGGCGGCGGGCTGATCGAGTTCGAACCGGGCCAGGAGAAGGTGCTCGACCTGGTGCGGCTGACGAGCTATCCGTATCCAGACGACCTCGAGGAGTTGGCGTACTCGCTGATCGGTACCCCGCCGGTCGGCTTCACGACCGCGCTTAACGGCACAGAGCTGAGCATCCGTGCGGACGAGTCGACGCGGAAGGGGTCGACCGCCAGCGTGGGCGTGGCGGTCCGCGACGCTCTCAGCGAGGGTGAGGCGGGCAGGATCGATCTGCGGGTGGTGCAGTCCACCAGGCCGTTGGTGCAACCCGCCGACGACGTCGCGATCGCCAGGCGCGGGCAGACCACCGCCGTGGATGTGCTCGCCAACGACGCGGCGACGAACCCGTTCCCGGGGCAACCGTTGGTAGTGCTGGCCATTCGCGGCCTCGACGGCGGTGCACTGCCGGCCGGCGTCGTGATCGAGCCGAGCGCGGACCGCTCCAGATTGACCGTGGCGGTCTCTCAGGACGCGCTGCCCGGGGATGTGAGCCTGCAGTACCAGGTCGGCGACGCCACGGGCGACGCCGACCGCGCGGTGTGGGGTGCCATCACGGTGTCGGTGCAGGATCGGCCCGATCCGATTCAGAATCTGGCACCGACCGGGTTCAGCGACCGCGAGATCGTGATGCGCTGGAACGCCGGTTCATTCAACAACTCGGCGATCACCGGCTATCGGGTGACCTCGACCCGAGACGGCTCGGTGACGGATGTGACGGAGTGCACAGGCACCACCTGCGCGATCCCGACGGAGGGTAACGGGCCGGGTCAGTCCGTCATCGTCAGCGTGGTGGCGATCAACGCGATCGGGGAGTCGGATGCCGTGACGCTGGGATCCCCGGTCTGGTCGGACATCATCCCGCCCGCGCCCGGCGGTTTGAGCGCCGCGCCGCTGGATCGCGGCCTTCGACTGAGGTGGAACGCAGTGGAGACGCCCGCCGGTGGCAGCGCGGTGGACCGCTACCGCGTCGCGGTCGGGCCATACGCGGTCGACGTCGGTACTGGCGCATGCAGCGGCGGTGTCTGCGAGTGGGACACCACCGCGGCCGGCCCGCTCGACAACGGGGTCGCGGTCACGTTCACGGTGAGCGCGCGAAACAGCGCGTACACCGCACTGTCGGTGTGGAACACGAGCGAGCCCTCGTCCGGCGTTCCCGCCGGTCCGCCGCTCGCCGTGGGGATTCCGCTGGCGACCGCGATCAGCGACAGTATCGTGCGGCTCGAGTGGGGCGGCCGGTTCGCCGACAACGGGCGGCCCATCGAGTCGTACTCGGCTGTCGTCTATACCGGCGCGCCGCCGGCCTGCTCGGCGACCGGCGGGTCGGCGATCTCCGCAGATTTCGGCGGTCTGCAGCCGGGCACCGAATACCGCTTCATGGTGTTCGCCGAGAACTCCCAGGGCTGCACGGCCAGCGCCGAGGTGATCGCGAGAACGCCGCCTGGTGTCGTCACGTCGATCACCAACGCCATCGTGCACAACGGCAACACCTACGACTACTCGCTCACGGGCGGCGCCACGGGCGGTACACCACTCAACGGCGACTACGTGCTGTACTACACGCTGTCCACCGGCGGCGGTGAGCAGGGGCCGATCGCTCTCGGGGCGCCGATTCCCGCGCAGTTCCCGGGATACTACGGTGCGCAGACATCCGTCAGCGTTCGAGCCTGCCGCGATTACGGCGCGGGCCTGCTGTGTCAACCAAACGCTTCGCCGTTCCTCCCCTTGACCGGGGTCGCGGTCGACCCGAGCATCTCCGATCTCAGCTACACCGCTGATGGGCTCGGCGGCGGAGTATTCGAGTGGCTGGGGTGGCCGACCGGCGCGTACGAATCCATCCAGTACCGTTGCGACAACAACGCTGGCAACGGCGGCGCATTCACAGTCGCGGATACCTCGGCACCGGGCCGCTGCGAGGTCGGCGGTGTGCTCGTACGCAACGCGATCCTCACCATCCGCGTCGTTGCCAATGGTGGCCAGTTTTATGACCGCACGTACACCGGGAATTGACGAAGGAACCCCCATCAGCATGACGATGACACCCGAACAGGCGACGTGGTTCGCGGACAACTTCAACCGCCTCGTGGCCAACGTCGAGCAGGTGCTGCTCGGCAAGACCTTCGTCATCCGCCTGGGATTCACCGCGCTGCTCAGCGAAGGGCACCTGCTGCTCGAGGACTACCCGGGCACCGGCAAGACCTCGTTCGCGCGTGCGATCGCCGAGAGCGTCGACGGCACCAGTAATCGGGTGCAGTTCACGCCCGACCTCCTGCCCGGCGACATCACCGGTGTCAGCATCTTCAACCAGGGCAACGGGGAGTTCGAGTTCCACGCAGGGCCGATCTTCGCCAACATCGTGCTGGCTGACGAGATAAACCGCGCCAGCCCGAAGACCCAGTCCGCCCTGCTGGAGGTGATGGAGGAGGCTCACGTCACCGTCGACGGCGTCAGGCACCCCGTCAGCGCCCCGTTCATGGTCATCGCCACGCAGAACCCGATCGAGCAGGCCGGCACGTATCGGCTGCCCGAGGCGCAACTCGACCGCTTCCTGATGAAGACCTCGATCGGATACCCCGACCACGCGTCAACGCTGCGCATACTCGAGGGCGCCTCGGTGAAAGCGCACGAAACCGTGGTGCCGGCCATTGTCACCGCGGCGGTGGTGAGCGAGATGGCGCAGGCTGCCCGCACCGTGCACGTCGACCCCTCCATCAGCGACTACGTCGGTCGACTCGTCGAGGCGACACGCTCGGCGACCGAGGTGCGGCTCGGCGCGAGTGTTCGCGGTGCACTCGCCCTCATGCGCACCGCCAAGACGCTGGCGGCGGCCAGCGGGCGCCACTATGTCATCCCTGACGACGTCAAGGCGCTCGCCGAGCCGGTGCTCGCCCACCGACTGGTCATCGACCCCGAGGCCGAGTTCGACGGGGTCACCGCCCCGAGCATCGTCGCTCAGATTCTGATCGAGACCCCGCCGCCGAGCGACCGCCAGGCCCTGTGACCGCATCAGCCCGATGACCGAACAAGCAGTGTGACGGCGCAGGAATGACACGAACCGAGCAACGGCCCACCCCGCGTGGGAGAACCCGCGCAACGGTCGGATCGAGCAGTTCGCGGTTCGACTCACAGTTCACCACCCGAACGCGGGGGCTGACCAACGCACGTACCAGGATCGTGGGCGAGCGCACCGGCATGCTGGCCGACGCGGTGGTCGCGGTCGTCAGATTCGTCGCCATCGCCCGAGCGTCGACCGGTCGGATACTGTCGCGGATCGCCGCGGTGGTCACCCCCCTCGGCTGGGCGCTGACCGTCGCCGTGCCGCTGACGCTGTCACTGGGGTACGCCTTCGGTCTGACCGAACTGCTGGTGGTCGGCTGGACCAGTCTCGCTCTGGTGATCATCGCCGTGATCTATCTCATCGGTCGGATCCGCACCCGGATCGACCTCCGAGTGGCGCACACCAGGGTGGTCGTCGGCGAGGCCGCGACCGGCGAGATCGTCGTCAGCAACCCGACCCGGGCCCGCACGTTCGGTCTGACCGTCGAGATCCCGGTGGGTTCCGGTCTGGCCGAGGCGGCGCTTCCCGGTTTGCGGCGTGGAGCTGCGTTCACCCATCGCTTCGCGATCCCGACGCTGCGCCGTGGTGTCGTGCCGGTCGGTCCGGTGCGTACGGTGCGTGCCGACCCGCTGGGCATCGTACGGCGCGAGGTGGTGTGGACCGACAGCACGCAGTTGTTCGTGCACCCGCGCACCATCGGCATCCCGAGCATGTCCACCGGGTTCGTGCGCGACCTCGAAGGGAACCCGACTCGCGATCTGTCCAACAACGACGTGTCGTTCCACGCGCTCCGCGAATACGTGCCCGGTGACGAGCGTCGCTATATCCACTGGAAATCGACGGCACGCACCGGCACATACATGGTGCGTCAGTTCGAGGAGACCAGGCGCAGCCACCTCGTCATCGCCCTATCGCTGGCGAGCCGCGACTACGCCACCGAGGAGGAGTTCGAGCTGGCGGTGAGCGTCGCAGGCTCGCTGGGCGTGCGCGCGATCCGTGATGTGCGCACCGTCACCGTGGTGACCTCCGAGCTGACCCCGGAGTTCGCCAAGCGCAAGGTGTTCGCGGTGCGCATGCTCTCGACGCTCACCCGCGCCCGGCTGCTCGACGACCTCGCCACCGTCGAGCATGCCGAGTCCGCGCTGTCGATCGAGGATGTCGCGCGCGTGACGGGCGAGCAGGCGGGCGGGGTGAGCGTGGCGTTCCTGATCTGCGGATCGGGTACCTCCGCGCAGGAGCTGCGCGCAGCATCCACCAGATTCCCGCTCGGCGTCGAGACCGTCGCCGTCGTGTGCAACCCCGAGAGCACGCCCGGCTTGCGGCGGGTGTCGGGTCTGAGCGTGCTGACCATCGGTTACCTCGAAGACCTGCAGAAGTCGCTCGCGAGATCGGCGGCGGCGTGAACGCGCGGCGACCGAGCGCGTCGTTCGTCGTGGTGAACACGGCCTTCTCGTGGCTGTCGACGGCGATCGCGGCGGTCGCGCTGTGGCCGATCTATCAGTCCACCGCCCTGATCGTGCTGGTCGGGGTGGCACTGCTGGTCGGCTCGCTCCTGGCGATTCTCGGCGCGGTGCTGCGCTGGCCCTCGCCCGTGGTGCTGGGAGCCGCGATCCTCGCGTTCCTGGCCGTGGGTGTGCCGCTGGCGGTGCCGGCGAAGGCCTGGTTCGCCGTGCTGCCGACCCTCGACGGGCTGATCGATCTGATTGCCGGCGTCGCCCTCGGCTGGAAGCAGCTGCTGACGATCACCCTCCCGGTCGGCGACTACGAGGCGCTGCTGGTTCCGGCGCTGGTGACCGTGCTCGGCGCAACGACGCTCGGCCTGAGCGTCGCGCTGCGCACCAAGTTCACCGAGGCGGCCGCGCTGGCACCGATCGCCGTGTTCGGCGTCGCCGTCGCGTTCGGTCCGCAGCTGACGCCGCGCCCGCTGCTCGTGCCGATCGCGCTCTTGGTCGTCGTGCTGTTCTGGCTGGTGTGGTTGCGCTGGTACCGACGGCGGTCGGCGATCCGCGCGCTCGACTCGGGTGCGGGCCGTGTCTCCGACGGTGCGGGTCTGCGCACTGCCGTCAGTGCGACGCTGATTCTCGCCGTCGCCAGCGCGGGTGGCGTGGCCGCCGTCGCCGCGGTGCCGCCGACCGCGGATCGCACCGTGCTGCGCACCGGCATCGAGCAGGCGTTCGACCCGCGCGATCTCGTCAGCCCGCTGTCGGGGTTCCGGCAGTTCTGGCGCCAGCCGACCCGTGATGCCGTGCTTCTGAGGGTCAGCGGGCTGCCCGACGGTGCGCGCATCCGCCTGGCAACCATGGACACCTACGACGGCGTCGTGTACTCGGTCGGCAGCGCCATGGTCACCAGCGAATCCGGTTCGTTCACAAGGGTCCCCTCGAGCATCGATCAATCGGATGTCGCGGGCGAACGCATCGAGGTGACCTTCGAGATCGCCGCATACGAGGGGATCTGGCTGCCGACAGTCGGAGCGTTCGAGTCGATCGTCTTCGCTGGGCCCGACGCCGCCGCACTGCGGGCGGACTTCGCCTACAACGATGCCTCCGGAGCAGCCGCGGTGCTGAGCGGTGTCGGTACCGGCGACGTCTACACCTTGACCGCGGTGCTGCCCGAGCAACCCGACCCCAGTGCATTGATCGAGCTGGAGCCGGGCAGCGCCGTGGTGCCGTCGCCGGCGGATCCACCGCAAGAACTCATCGCGAAACTCGACGCATACACGCGAGGCGTCGACGGTGCCGGAGCCCGACTGGTCGCGGCACTCGACGGCCTCGCCGACGAGGGCTACATCAGTCACGGCGTGGGCGAAGACGAGCCGCCGAGCAGGTCTGGACACTCGATCGACCGCATCGCAGAGCTCTTCGGTGGTACGCGCATGATCGGCGACGCCGAGCAATACGCGGTGGCTGCGGCGTTGATGGCCGATCAGCTCGGCTTTCCGGCGCGGGTCGTGCTGGGTTTCGTCGCCGACGGCGGGCAGGTGCGCGGCGCCGATGTCGCCGCCTGGATCGAGGTCAACACGGCCCAATACGGGTGGGTGAGTATCGACCCGACCCCGCCGGAGCGCGAAATCCCTCAGGAACTGCCGGAGGACAACGCTCAGGTAGCCCGACCGCAGACGATCGTGCCGCCCGTGGTGGTCGACGACGAGCCGCTCGATCGGCAGTCCGCGCCCGACAGCGAGCAGGAACTGCCGCCCGATCTCGACCCGGCGCTGCAGTTCGTGCTCGCGGCGCTGCGTGTGCTCGGGTGGGTGTCGCTGGTACTCGCGGTGGCGCTAGCACCGTTCCTGCTGGTGATCGCGGCGAAGCTGCGACGACGGCGGTTGCGGCGCACCGCGGCGACGCCCTCCGAGCGCATCAGCGGCGGCTGGCGCGAGTTCCAAGACGCGGTGCTCGACCACGGACTGACCCCGGCGACGGCGTCGACGCGCAACGAGATCGCGGACGTCGCGGGCGGCCCGCAGTCGCGCGTGCTCGCCGCGGTGGTCGATCGCGCGTCATTCGCGCCGGAGCGCCCGGATGCCGAGGAGGCCGACAGGGTCTGGCGCGCGGTGGACGAGTTGCGCGCCGTCCTCGACAACGGTCTGACGCGCTGGCAGCGAATGCGCGCCCGGATCTCGGTGCGCTCGCTCGGTGCTTATAGTGTCACCAAGCTGTTCAAACGATAGAGGGGATGTCGTGAACTGCAGCCACTGCGGGGCCGCACTGCCCGACGGCGCCCTGTTCTGCGGGGACTGCGGTCGATCGGTCGCAGCGCCGACCGCTGAACGCTGCGCGCAGTGCGACGCTGGCCTCGCGCCCACCGACATCTTCTGCGGGGAGTGCGGGTTCGTGCGGCCCAGCATCGCCGCACGCCGCCGCGCCAGCGACACCGTCGTGCTCGACCCGTTCCCGTGGGGCGCGCCGGTCGAGCCGAAGCGAGCCGCACTGCCCGAAGCCGACCCGAGCCCGGTCGGACGCGAACTCCCGCCGCCGCTGGCCGAGGCATCCGACCCTCGTCCACCCGCGCTGGTCGCCCCTCCGCCGCAGGCCGCGAGCCGGGTCGAGTTGCGCCACGATGTCGATGTGCATGAACTGGATCTCGATGAGACCCGCCTCGTCGACCGGTCGGGGCGCGGCGAGTGGTTCGTGCTCCAGTTCAGCACCGGCGAGAGCGTCAGGGTCAGCGGCACCGGCCTCATCGGTCGCAACCCGGTCGCCGAGCCGGGGGAGTACTTCGACACCTTCGTGACGATCGTGGATCCCGGACGATCGGTGTCGAAGACGCACATCGAGTTCGGTCAGGACTCCGGCGTGTTCTGGATCAGCGACCGCTACACCGGCAACGGGACCGTTCTGCGCGAGCCCGACCGGGCGCCGCGCCGGTGCGACGCCGGCAAGCGGTACCGGGTGGCGCGTGGCACGCGTGTCGACATCGGCGAGCAGTTCTTCATCGTCAGCTGATCGGGCGCCGCATCCACAGAAGACGGCGGATGTCTGCTGACCGCTCGCGAGGAGCGGTTGGCTGTGCGCATGGTCGAGCGCATCGCGGCTCCGCGTCCGCCCGAGGCGCCGACGCCCTACCGGTTCCCGCTCGTCATGTCCCTGGCACCGGTGGTGGCTTCGCTGGCGATCTGGGCTTTCACCGGCTCGGCCTTCGCACTGATCTTCGCCGCGCTCGGACCGATCACGGCGATCGCCGGCGTGCTCGATGCCAAGCTCGGGGCTCGGCGGACGGGTGCGCGAGAACGGGTTCGATTCGCCGAGGATGTCGACGCCGCCCGCGGTCGGATCCGCTCGGCACATGAACGGGAGCGTGCCGCGCTGTTCGACGACGCGCCGCCGGTACGGGATCTGCTGGCCGTGCCGACCGACGTGGGGCGGTGGACGGCTCGCCTCACCGATCCCGTGCTCGTCGGGATCGGCACGGGCGAGGTGGGCAGCGCAGTGCAGTTCGAGACGGTAGCTGATGTCCGGGGTGAGGTCGGATGCTCGCTGGACGATCTGACGAGCGAGGCCGCGGTGCTGCGGGAGGCGCCGATACTCGTCGACGCCCGGCTGGGCATCGGCATCGTCGGCGCCGGGTCGCTCGGCCTGGCGGTGGCCAGGGGCATCGCGGTCGCGCTCGCCCGGACACTGTCGCCCGCACGAACCTGGTGCGGGTGGTCCGGCTCGGACGACGGGTGGCTGACCGAGTTGCCGCACCCGACGGGACCGACGCCGACAGCAGCGGCCTGGGCGGTCGCGTTCGGCGAGCGCGGCGAGGTCGCGCCCGCCGTCCTCGTCGCGCTGGCCGAGCACGAGGCGGCGCTTCCCGGTGGATGTCGCGTGGTGGTGCACCTCACGCCCGGCGGTGCAGCCATCACCCGGCATCCCGACCGAGCGGCGCGAACACCGCTTCGCGTGCAGCCGGTTCCGCGGGCGGCCGCCCGCGCGTGGGCAGTCAACGCCGCCATTCATGCCCGACGTGACGGGCTGGTCGCCGACGACCGCGCGCTGCCGACCGAGGTCGCGCTGGGCGAACTGGGGCTGCCCGCCCCGAACGGCCTCGCCGCGGCCGTCGGGGTCGGCATCGCCGGCCCGCGGCTGCTCGACCTGGTCGCGCACGGGCCGCACGCCGTGGTCGGCGGTACCACCGGCAGCGGCAAGAGCGAATTCCTGGTGTCCTGGGTGCTCGCGATGGCCTCGACGCACTCGCCAGAGGCGTTCACCGCGCTGCTGATCGACTTCAAGGGCGGCGCCGCGTTCGCGCGGCTGGCCGACCTGCCTCACACGGTGGGCATCGTGACCGACCTGGACGAGCGCAACGCCGCGCGTGCCCTGGACAGCCTGCGAGCCGAGTTGCGCTACCGGGAACGCGCGCTGCTCGACGCCGGCGCGACCGATGTCGCCGACACGCCAGGTCTGCCGCGGCTGGTGATCCTCGTCGACGAGTTCGCCGCGATGCTCGCCGAACGGCCCGAGCTGCACGACCTGTTCGCCGACCTCGCCGCGCGGGGCAGGGCGCTCGGGGTGCACCTGGTGCTGTGCACGCAGCGCCCCAGTGGCGTCGTGCGCGACGCCGTGCTGGCCAACGCCGACCTTCGCATCTGCCTGCGGGTGAACAACCGCGCAGACAGCACCGCGGTGGTCGGGACGGATGCCGCGGCGCAGCTGGCGGCGACCGCACGCGGGCGCGGCGTGGTGAGCATCGCGGGCTCGGAGCCGCAGCCGGTGCAATTCGCCCTGTCCACCACTGCCGACGTGGACGCGGTCGCCCGCCGCTGGTCGGTCGCGCCGCCACCGCGCAAGCCGTGGTTGCCACCGCTGCCCGCGGTGGTGCATCCCGAGGATCCGGCCGCGTTCGGGGTGCTCGACCGACCGGACGAGCAGCGCAGGGAGCACGCGATCTGGAGTTCCGAGCACGGGCACGTGCTCGTGCTCGGAACGGCTGGCAGCGGCGCGAGTACGGCGCTCGCGGCGCTCGGCGGACCCGACGCGTTCTGGATCCCGCCCGACGCGGCCGCCGCCTGGGACGCCCTCGCAGCGATCCCGGCCGCGCAGCCGCGCGTCGTGCTGCTCGACGACGCCGATGCGCTGCTGGCGCGGTTCGCGCCCGAGTACCGCCCGGTCGTCATCGACGCTCTGGTGGCGCTGCTGCGCGACGGCGGCTCGCGCTTCGCGATCGCGGCCCGCCGGGTGACTGCCGATCTGCAGCCGCTCGCCGCGCTCGCACCGACCCGGCTCTTCTTGCGTCATGCGTCACGGCAGGAGGTGGTGCTCGCCGGTGGATCGAGCGACGACTTCATCGCGAACCTGCCGCCGGGCGGTGGCAGCTGGCTGGGGCATCGGGTGCAGGTCGCGCTCACCGTGCCACCTGGCGTCGATCGGCCGCCGCTGATCGCGTCGTTGGACGACCGGCCCGTCGCACTCGTCAGCACCCGGGTCGGCGCGCTCGCGCCGCGGCTGGCCGGACGGGTGATCCCACTGGCAGAGGCGACCGACCCTGCGCCTGGCACCGTCCTGCTCGGCGACCCCGACGAGTGGCAGTCGCGCTGGGGCGCCATCGCCGCCCTGCGGCCGACCACGCAGATACTGCTCGACGGATGCTCCGCCGCCGAGTATCGCGCCGTGACCAGGTCGCGTGAGCTCCCGCCGCCCCTGACCGGTCATCCCGGCCTGTGCTGGCGGCTCGAGCCGGACGGCAGCGCCGTGCGCGTGCGCCTTCCGCTCACACAGAGCTAAGCCAGCACGTCCGCTAGCGCCGTCTGCCCGAGGCCGTGCGCGACGGCCACCGGCTCGTTGACGACACCGCCGCCGTGCACGTTCAGCCCGAGCGCCAGCGCGGCGTCGGCACGCAGCGCGTTGCGCCAGCCTGCGTTCGCGATGGCGCGAACGTAGGGCATGGTCGCGTTGGTGAGCGCGTAGGTTGAGGTATTGGGCACCGCGCCCGGCATGTTCGCGACGCAGTAGAACACCGAGCCGTGCACGGCGAAGGTCGGGTCGGCGTGCGTGGTCGGTCGGCTGTCGGCGAAGCATCCACCCTGATCGACGGCGATGTCGACCAGCACGCTGCCGGGCTTCATGCGCGACACCAGTTCGTTGCTGACCAGCTTGGGCGCCTTGGCCCCCGGCACGAGCACCGAGCCGATCACGAGGTCGGCGGTCAGCAGCGCCCGCTCGATCTCGAACCCGTTCGATGCGATGGTCCTCACCCGACCCGCGTAGAGGGCGTCGAGTTCGCGCAGCCGCGCGATGTTCGTGTCGAGCACGGTCACGTCGGCGCCGAGGCCCACCGCGACCGAGACCGCGCTCGTGCCGGCGACGCCGCCGCCGAGCACCACCACCTCGGCGGGGTGGGTGCCGGGAACCCCGGGAACCAGCAGCCCCGGACCGCCGTTCGGCTTGAGCATGACATTGGCGCCGACGATCGGCGCGAGGCGGCCCGCGACCTCGCTCATCGGCGCCAGGAGCGGGAGGGTCCTGCTGGGCAGCTGCACCGTCTCGTAGGCGATCGCCGTGATGCCTGATTCGACCAGCGCTCGTGTGAGTTCAGGTTCGGCGGCAAGGTGCAGGTAGGTGAACAGCAGCAGGTCGTCGCGGAAGTAGCCGTACTCGTCGGCTACCGGCTCCTTGACCTTGAGCAGCAATTCCGCCGAAGTCCAGACGGTCCGAGCATCCGGCGCGATCACGGCACCTGCGGCCCGGTACGCCTCGTCGGTGATCGACGAGCCGGCACCGGCGCCGGTCTCGACCAGCACCTCGTGACCGTTCCCGACGAGGTCGACGACCCCGGCGGGCGTGATCGCGACGCGGAACTCGTTGTTCTTGATCTCTTTGGGAACAGCCACTCTCATGCGCTCAAGCGTAGAGGGACGCGAGTGCAGCAGACCATGGATTCCGCACACTATTCCCGCGTTCGGCTGCTGATTCCGTGAAGTTCTTGTTACGGAGGTCACGATTCGGCCACCGACTGCTGCGCGATTCCGAAGTGCTGTGTCAGGATCGGTGCACGCATCGCCGTGACCGTGAGGAGTGCCCAATGGCCCGTACGCTTCCCGAAGACCCGATCATTCGTCAGCTGGTCGTGCAGGCGCGCCGCGCGCAGCTGTCCCGACGGCACCTGCTGCAGGGCGTCGGCGTCGGCGCGACCGCGCTCACGCTCGCCGCGTGCGCGTCGGGCACCGCCGGCGCGCCGAAGCCCGCGGTGGACATCTCCGACACCGACAGGACGCTGACCTGGTCGAATTGGCCCGCCTACATCGACCAAGATGACGACGGCAACTATCCGACCCTGATGCGCTTCGAGGAGGAGACCGGCATCGCCGTCGAGTACGTCGTCGACATCGACGACAACAACACCTACTACGGGGTGATCAAAGACCAGCTCGCCCTCGGGCAGGAGACCGGCGCCGACACGTTCTGCCTCACCGAGTGGATGGTCGCCCGCCTCATCCGCTTCGGATACGTGCAGGAATTGGATGCCGCGAACATCCCCAACAAGGCGAACCTGGCGCCCGCGCTGCAGAACCCCGACTTCGACCCGGGCCGGGCACGCTCGCTGCCCTGGCAGAACGGCTTCGCCGGGCTGGCGTGGAACACCGAGGAACTGCCGAACGGTCTCGCCTCGGTCGACGACCTCTGGGTCCCCGAGCTCAAGGGCCGAATCACCGTGCTCAGCGAGATGCGCGACACGATGGGGCTGCTGCTGCTCAACAACGGTGTCGACATCTCGGCTGACTTCGGCATGAACGAGTTCTCCGCCGCACTCGACATTCTCGAAGCGCAGGTTGCCTCGGGTCAGATCCTGGGCATCAAGGGCAACGAGTACATGCAGGACTTCGTGTCGGGCGACGCGATCGCCGCGATCGCCTGGTCGGGCGACATCACCGTGCTCAACCTCGAGGCCGGCTACGAGAAGTGGAAGTTCGCACTGCCCGAGGCCGGAGGCACCCTCTGGGGCGACTCCTTCGTGGTGCCGATGGGGTCGCCGCGCAAGAAGAACGCCGAGACGCTCATGAACTACTACTACCAGCCGGAGGTGGCCGCCGAAGTCGCCGCCTGGGTGAACTACATCACTCCGGTGGTCGGTGCCAGAGAGGCCGCCATGGCCATCGATCCTGTCCTTGCCGAGAACCAGCTCATCTTCCCCGACGAGGACACGCTGTCGCAGGCACGTATCTTCCGCACGCTCGACTCTGCGGACGATCAGGCCTTCAACAACGAGTTCCAGCGGGTTGCCCTGGGCGCCTGATGGCTGGCGGTACCTTCGCTGAGGCAGGCGCCGACCTCGAACTCATCGGGATCACCAAGCGGTTCCCGGGGTTCACCGCGATCCAGGATCTCGACCTGCTCATCCCGGCTGGCTCGTTCTTCGCGTTGCTCGGGCCGTCGGGATGCGGCAAGACGACCACGCTGCGCCTGGTGGCCGGGCTCGAAGATCCGACACAAGGGCGCATCCTGATCGGCGGGAAGGATGTCACCGACGTCAAGCCGTTCCGGCGACCGGTGAACACCGTCTTCCAGAGCTACGCGCTGTTCCCGCACATGACCGTGCTCGAGAACGTCGCGTTCGGGCTCCGGCGGCGCGGCATCTCCGATGCGGCGGGCAAGGCCCACGAGGCGCTGCGGCTGGTCGAGCTCGATCACCTGTCCGCACGCCGTCCGGCGCAGCTCTCCGGCGGCCAGCAGCAGCGCGTCGCGCTGGCCCGCGCCGTCGTCAACCGGCCCGCGCTGCTGCTGCTCGACGAACCGCTCGGCGCGCTCGACCTCAAACTGCGCCGCCAGATGCAACTCGAACTGAAGTCCATCCAGGACGAGGTCGGGCTCACCTTCCTGCACGTCACGCACGACCAGGAGGAGGCCATGACGATGGCCGACACCGTCGCGGTGATGAACAAGGGCGAGATCGAGCAGATGGGCGCGCCCGAAGAGCTCTACGAACTGCCGCGCACGGCGTTCGTGGCGAATTTCCTCGGGCAGTCCAACCTGTTCACCGGGACCGTGACGTCATCGACCGGTGCGACGATGATCGTGGAGGTCGCGGGCATCAAGATCGCCGTGCCCCGCGATCGAGCCCAGCGCCACGCCGGCGAGGTGACCGTCGGGGTGCGGCCCGAGAAGGTGTTGCTGCACACCGAGCCCCCCAAGCAGGCCGCAGGCACGAACATCCTCGGTCCGGGTCGTGTGACGGACGTCTCATTCTCGGGAGTGAGCACGCAGTACCAGGTCGCGATCCCCGGCATCGGGCTGGTGACGGTGTTCGCGCAGAACATGGTCTTCGGGCCGGTGGTCAACCTGGGCGGCGAGGTCTGGGTGACCTGGAACGCCGATCACGGGTTCGGCCTCGTCGACGAACCGGAGGCCGCCCCGCGGTTCGCGGCCGACGACGATACCGCCGCGATCGCGGTGCGGACGAGGCACGAGTTGCTCGCCGAGATCGACGAGCGAGGCTAGCCGTGGCCTTCGCGGCCTTCGGCTCCTCGACCGCGGCGGTCGAGCAGGCGCCGCGGCGACGCAGTGCCGTCGCCCTGATCCTGCTGCTGCCCGGCCTGGCCTACCTTGCACTGTTCTTCCTGACGCCGCTGATCTCGCTCGTCCTGACCAGCCTGCAGGCGCCGGTCGAGTTCGGCGACGTCGGACAGTACCAGGCGGCGTTCCGCATCGAGAACTATGCGGCGGTGATCGAGAACTACTGGCCGCACTTCCTGCGTGCCTTCGGATACGCCGTCGCCGCGACCGTGTTCGCGCTGCTGATCGGCTACCCGCTGGCGTACTTCATCGGGGTCACGCTGCGCCGCACGCCGCTGCTGCAGGCGCTCGCGCTGACCCTGGTGATCGCACCGTTCTTCATCTCGTTCCTGCTGCGCACGCTGGCATGGAAGCAGCTGATGGCCGACGACACCCCGCTGGTCATGTTCCTGCGGGCGACCGCGATCCTGCCTCCCGACGGCAGTCTGACCGGCACCGCGTTCTCGGTGATCTTCGGGCTGACCTACAACTTCATCCCCTTCATGACGCTGCCGATCTACGCCACCCTCGAGCGGCTCGACCTGCGCTACCTCGAGGCCGGGTCAGACCTGTACGCCAGCCCGGCGACCACGTTCTGGCGGGTGACGCTGCCGCTGTCGCTGCCCGGCATCGTCTCCGGCACCCTGTTGACGTTCATCCCGGCGGCCGGCGACTACATCAACGCCAGTTCGAGTTTTCTCGGCTCGACCCAGACGCAGATGGTCGGCAACGTGATCGAAGCCAACTTCATCGACCTGCTCAACTACCCGGCGGCATCCGCGCTGTCGGTGCTGCTGATGGGGGTCATTCTGCTGATCGTCGGGCTGTATGTGCGCCGGAGCGGCACGGAGGACCTGATATGAGATTCTCACTGGGCAGATGGATGCTTCCGGTCTTCAGCGTGCTCGCGCTGGTGTTCCTGCTGGTGCCGATCGTCTACACCTTCGTGTTCTCGTTCAACGACTCCGTGAAGTCGAACATCGTCTGGGTGGGGTTCACGCTCGACAACTGGCTCAACGTCTGCGACGCGCAGGGGGTGTGCGCCGCCTTCGGCGCCAGCATCCTGGTCGCCGTCGTCGCCACGGTGATCGCGACCGCGCTCGGCACGCTGCTGGCGATCGCGCTGGTGCGCTACCGCTTCCGCGCCCGATCCGCGATCAGCCTGCTGCTGTTCCTGCCGATGGCAACCCCTGAGGTGGTGCTCGGCGCTGGGCTGGCGGCGCAGTTTCTCACCGCGGGCGTCCCCAAGGGCTTCGGCACGATCATCGCCGCCCACGCGCTGTTCTCCCTCAGCTTCGTGGTCGTCACGGTGAAGGCTCGCGTCGCCAGCCTCGATCCGGCGATGGAGGAAGCCGGACGCGATCTGTACGGCTCGGCGTGGCAGGTGTTCTGGCGGATCACGTTCCCGCTGCTGCTGCCCGGCATCATGGCCGCAGCACTGCTGTCGTTCGCGCTGAGCTTCGACGACTTCATCATCACCCGGTTCAACAGCGGACCGGTCGAGACGTTCCCGGTGTTCATCTACACCGCCGCCGCGCGGGGTCTGCCGCCCGAGGCGAACGTGATCGCGTCGGCGGTGTTCGTGCTCGCGATCGTCATCGTGGTCGTCGCGCAGACCACCAGCGCGGCCCGCCGCAAGCGGCTCGCCCGCAACGGATGAGCGTGGATCGCGACCGACTCGGCGCGCTGATGCGCGACGAGGAGAACAGGTTCCGCGCCGAGCGGCCCGAGTCCGAGCGCGCGTTCCGCCGGGCTGCCCGGCACATGAGCGACGGCGTGCCGATGGTCTGGATGGCGAAGTGGCCCGGGCCATGGCCGGTGACGGTGGCCGAGGCATCCGGCGCTCATTTCATCGACGTGGACGGTATCGATCACGTCGACCTCTGCCTGGGCGACACCGGCGCCATGTGCGGGCACGCCCCGCCCGCCTCGGTCGCCGCCATCGCCGCGCAGCTGCCGCGCGGGTCGACCTTCATGCTGCCGACGCAAGACGCGGCGGTGGCCGCCGAGCTGCTGGCGACCCGATTCGGGATGCCGGTGTGGCAGTTCACCCTGTCGGCCACCGACGCGAACCGCGCCCTGATCCGCTACGCGCGGCGGGTGACGGGGCGGCCGCGCATCCTCGTGCACGACTACAGCTACCACGGCACCGTGGACGAGGCGTACGCGACGCTCGACGAGCGCGGCGACGTGGTCGCGCGGCGCGGCAACATCGGGCCGCCGGTGCCGCTGGCGCAGACCACCTCGGTGGTGCAGTTCAACGATGTCGAGGGACTTCAGGCGGCCCTGCGCACCCGCGAGATCGCCGCGGTGCTCATCGAGCCGGCTCTGACGAACATCGGGATCGTGCTGCCCGATCCTGAGTATCACGACGCCGTGCGCGAGCTCTGCACCCGGTACGGCACGCTGCTGATCCTCGACGAGACGCACACTCTCAGTGCGGGTCCCGGCGGCATGGTCGGGCAGCAGGGACTGCGACCGGATGCCGTCGTGCTCGGCAAGTCGATCGCCGGAGGCATCCCGGCCGGCGCCTACGGCATGACCGAGGAGCTCGCCGGTCGCGTGCGCGCGTCGCTGCACCTCGAGGACATCGACGTCGGCGGAGTCGGTGGCACCCTCGCGGGCAACGCGCTGTCGATGGCGGGCATCCGCGCGACCCTCGGCTCGGTGCTCACCCCGCGAGCGTTCGAGTGGATGATCGCGCGCTGCACCGAGTGGACGGCGGGCGTGCAGGCCGCGCTGGACGAGTTCGATGTTCCTTGGCAGGTGACGCAGCTCGGCGCGCGCGCCGAGTACAGCTTCCGGCCGACGCCACCGCGCGATGGCCGCGAGGCCGCCGAGGCGGACGACTTCGAACTGCAGCAGTACCTGCACCTGCACGCGCTGAACCGCGGCATCCTGATGACGCCGTTCCACAACATGGCGCTGATGTCCCCGGTGACCACCAGCGCCGACGTCGAGCGGCACACGGTCGCGTTCCGCGAGGCTGTGGCGTCGCTGTACGCCTGAAGCGCGGCTCCTTTCCGTTGAGCTACAGATTCGTGCTTCCGCTGGGCGAAAGACGTGCAGCGCAAGCACGAAGGTGGCGCGCAACGGTCAGTGCGAGGCTGCGACTGCGATAGGGCAGGTACATTGCGTGACCGCCACCAAGGTTGTCTCTCGCGGCGCCGGTACAGGGGCATATCCCCGCGATGCTCGCGCGGTCCTTCTTGCCGAGTGGCCGGAGTAGCGATCGCCGGCGTCATCCTCGCGAGGTGAGCCCACCCGCTGCTCTAGGCTCGTCAGGGTGACTGCCGAGCTTCTCGAGACCTACATCTCCGTCGACATCGAGGCATCCGGTCCATACCCCCGGGGGTACTCGATCCTCTCCCTCGGCGCATGCCTGGTGGATGCCCCGGACTCGGGTTTCACCGTCGAGTTCAAGCCCGAGTCCGACGCCGCCGACCCGCGCGCGCTCGCCGTCAGCGGACTCGACATGGAAGAACTGCAGCGCAGCGGCGTGGACCCCGCTGAGGCGATGCGGCGATTCGCCGACTGGGTGGAGGCGGTGGTACCCGACGGGCACGTTCCGGTGTTCGTGGCCTTCAACGCCGCCTTCGACTGGATGTTCATCGAGGACGCCTTCCAGCGTCACCTCGGGCGCAATCCGTTCGGGCATTCCGCCCTGGACGTGAAGGCCTACTATATGGGCATGACCGGGGAGACCTGGGCCCGGACGAGCATGCAGTATCTTTCGCCGCGGTACCTCGGCGGGCGGCACCTGACGCACAACGCGCTCAGCGATGCCCGCGACCAGGCCGAACTGTTCCGCGCACTGCTCGCCGAGGCGGAGGACCGCCGAAGGCCCTGACCGAAAGTGGTTCCCGTGGCTGACACGCTCGAAGACATCCAGCGCATCGTGGCATCCGCTCAACGGCTCGGGATCGAGCTCGACGAGGCCGACACGCTCGCCTGGCTGTCGGCGATCGCCGCCGCGCAGGTCGACGACGAGATCGTGGTCGACACCGAGAACGGCACATTCGGGCACCGGGTGTCGATGCTCGACTTCAGCCCGAAAGACCTCGCCCGCTTCCGCCGCATCGGCGAGATCGTCCAGGTCACCGGACCCGAGGGCGTCGTGGAGGGCGCGCTCGCGCTGTCGGGGTCGGCGGCGCAGTCCAAGATCCAGAGCTTTCCGGGCGACGCCGACTACTTCCAGCGGGTGAACATCATCGCGCCCACCCGTGAGGAGGCGTGCGCGATCATGGCGACCATCATGCGCGACAAGGTGCTCGCGTTCCAGCGCGGCGACACGTACCAGTTTCTCGAAGCGAAGCTCGGCAGCTTCCCGGTCCACACCGCGCGCGGCCGCCAGGGCAGCCCGATCTCGTGGACGGCCGCGGAGATCGAGGCCGGCGAGCTCGCGACGGTCACCGACGACGGCGAGCCGATCGTGATCCGCTGGGACGAGGTCGCCCTCGACCCGGGCTGGGCCAAGCTCGACTGGGTCGTCACCGACCCGGCGCGCACCCAGCTCTCCAACGCGAGCAACGTTCTGGATGTCACGTGGGAGGGCCCAGACGGACAGATCATGCCGCTCGACGGTTACCTCGACGCGTTCTTCCAGGAGGTCTACCTCGACGCCGAGGAGGTGCCGACGTTTGCGAAGGTCGCCAAATTCGTCTCGGACGATGCGCTCGACGACTACGTCGAGACGCTCGAGAAGGAGGTGCGCAAGTACCTCACGAAGAACCTCAACTACGGCAAAGCCGCCAAGCGCATGTACAACGTGTTCCGGCTCTCGGGGCGCCACCTCGACGCCGCGTTCGTGCGGGAGCTCTTCGACGAGCCGGCCACGATCCTCTACCAGGTGTGGTCGCTCATCGTCACGCTCGACAACGCGACCCAGCCTGGGTCGTCCATCGCCATCGAGGCGGTGCAGGCCCAGGCCGACTCGCTGGTGCTCGAGGTGGTGAAGGCGCTCGAGGGCGACGAGGAGACGGAGCTCGTGAAGTCGCTGCTGCACCTGCGCCAGACCCTCGAGGGTCAGGAGCCGGGGGAGGCGCGCACGGCCGAGGTGGTCGCCGCACAGGCGCAGGTGGTGAACCTCATCAACACGTTCTACCGGGACAAGCTCGTCGCCATGCCCACCATCAAGGCGTACATCGAGTCGATGCAGGCCGAGGAGGTCACGCCCTAGCTGCTTGACGCGCGCGTGCACTCGGGCTCGCTCGAGCGTGCCCCCTACAGCGTCGCGAGAATCAGCGGGTTCATCGCGATCAGGATGATCGCGAACACCGCGTAGTTCAGCAGGGTCACCAGCCACGCCCACTGCAGCGCGGTCCCGCCGAACGCTCTCGTGCGGTCGCCGAAGAGCAGCCCGTGTTTCAGCGTCCAGGCGAGCAGGTGCCAGAACATCGGGATCGTGGCCAGCCACACGATCATGCAGAACGGGCACAGCACACCGATCATGAACGCGGTCTGGGTGAACAACCACGTGATGAAGAGGTACGCGCCGAACACGCCGACCATGAACAGCCGCCAGTACCAGTCGGCGAAGCTGGCACCCGCCAGGAGGCTCACGGCGACGGCGATCGGCGCGACGAACCCAGCCACCCCGAGCAGCGGGTTCGGAAAGCCGAGCACTGAACCCTGCCAGGCGTTGAAGTTGGCACCGCAGTCCACGAACGGACTGACCGCGCACGACAGCCGTTCGGTCGGAAACTGCAGACCGCGAATGCGCTCCACGATTAGCTGGAACGCCGCCAGAAAGCCGACCAGGCTGGTGATCAGCAGGAATACGGCGAATGCGATCGGACGGCGCTGTGCTGGGGCGTCGGTCATGGTTGGGATTATGGCATGGCGGGCACGGCACCTCCGCGACGAGCGTGCGATAATCGGGGGGAGTCGATCGGGCCGCGTCCGAATCGATCAACGAAAGCTTTACCGGGCGACCAACCGGGCCGGATGTCGGATAGCCAGTTCCGAAGCGCTGTGACAGGGCGCACGTCGTGACAGGACAATCGCACCGCGAGCCGCGGGCCCGGTGTGAGAAGAGACAGGATTCGCTGCGGGAAGCTGCAGCGCGAGAGAGCACACCCGCCGGGGCGCGGTTCCCGGTTCGGGTCGAGGAGTGCACCAGCGATGGTGGAGAACACCGAGAACACCGAGAACAACGACAGCAACGACAAGCGCAACGAAGACGCTGGCCCGGCCGAGAGCCCGAACAAGAAGCCTCGGCTGTTCGGCCGCAGGGCAGCGCCCAAGAGTGCAGCGCCGAAGAGTGCGGTAGACCCGCAGGCTGCTCCCGAGTCGGCCACGGATGCCGCGGCTCAGGGACCGCTCGGTGACGCCGCCGAGACCAGAGCCGAGAAGCCCGCTCGCAGGCGCCCCGCTGCGAAGAAGCCGACGGAGTCTGCCGAGCAGCCCGATCCTGCCCCCACGGTGCGTTCCACCACGTCGCTGCTGTTCCAGGCGCCCGACCTGCCGCCGCTGCCCGAGCGAGAGGCCGACGAGCACGACGAGTCCGGCAACGTGCGCCGCCGCACGCGCCGGCGCTCCGGGGAGACCGAGCGCCCCGTCGACCAGGCACCGAACACCACGGTGCGCGTGCGCCAGCCGCGTCCTGTGCCCGAGCCGGTCACCGAGCCGCAGCGGGTGAAGGGCTCGACCCGCCTCGAGGCCAAGAAGCAGCGCCGCCGCGACGGTCGCGACGCTGGTCGCCGTCGACCGGTCGTGACCGAGAGCGAGTTCCTCGCTCGCCGCGAATCCGTCGACCGGGTGATGGTGGTGCGCAGCAAGCACGGCCGCATCCAGATCGCCGTGCTCGAAGACGGCGTGCTCGTCGAGCACTACGTGGCCCGCTCGCAGGAGGCCAGCCTGATCGGCAACGTGTACCTCGGCCGCGTGCAGAACGTGCTGCCGAGCATGGAGGCCGCCTTCGTCGACATCGGGCGCGGGCGCAACGCCGTGCTCTACTCGGGTGAGGTGGATTGGGATGCCGCGGCGGAGAACTCCGAGAACGGCACCAAACAGGCCCGCCGCATCGAGCTCGCGCTCAAGCCCGGCGACCGGGTGCTCGTGCAGGTCACGAAGGATCCGGTCGGGCACAAGGGCGCCCGCCTCACCAGCCAGGTCAGCCTGCCGGGGCGCTACCTCGTCTACGTGCCCAACGGCTCGATGTCCGGTATCAGCCGCAAGCTGCCCGACACCGAGCGTGGCCGGCTGAAGAAGATCCTCAAGGAGGTGCTGCCCGAGAACGTCGGCGTGATCGTGCGCACCGCCGCGGAGGGTGCCACCGAGGAGCAGCTGACGCTCGACGTTCAGCGGCTCACCAGCCAGTGGGCCGAGATCAGCCACCAGGTAGAGACGGTGCAGGCTCCCGCGCTGCTGCACAGTGAGCCCGACCTGCTGATCAAGATCATCCGCGACGTGTTCAACGAGGACTTCCACAAACTCGTCATCGAGGGCGAGGATGCTCGGCAGACGATCGAGAGCTACCTGCGGGCCGTCGCTCCCGACCTGATCGACCGCGTGACCGGCTACGAGAGCCAGGTCGACTCGTTCGACGAGTTCCGTGTCAGCGAGCAGATCGAGAAGGCGCTCGACCGCAAGGTCTGGCTGCCCTCGGGTGGCTCGCTCGTGATCGACCGCACCGAGGCCATGACGGTCGTCGACGTCAACACCGGCAAGTTCGTCGGCTCGGGCGGCAACCTCGAGGAGACCGTCACCAAGAACAATCTCGAGGCAGCGGAAGAGATCGTGCGCCAGCTGCGGCTGCGCGACATCGGCGGCATCATCGTGGTCGACTTCATCGACATGGTGCTCGAAACCAATCGCGACCTCGTGCTGCGGCGGCTGGTCGAATGCCTCAGTCGCGACCGCACCAAGCATCAGGTCGCGGAGGTCACCAGCCTCGGCCTCGTGCAGATGACCCGCAAGAAGCTCGGTCTGGGGCTGCTCGAGACCTTCAGCGAGCCGTGCGAGCACTGCGCCGGCCGAGGCATCATCGTGCACCACGATCCGGTGAGCAAGCACCGCGCTGCCCAGCAGGAGAGCACCGGCAACAGCGGCTCCCGGCGCAGCCGAAATCGCAACGCTCCGGTGGTCAAGAACGGTATCGGCAGTGCGGGCACGCACGCGATCACCGAGGACGTGCGCAACGCGCTCGCCAGGGTCGCCGCCAGCACCGTGCATCCGGATGCCTCGGCGCAGCCACCGGCGCCCGAGCCGATCATCGTGGAGCAGTCCGGCGAGAGCCCGGTCATCCTCGACATCCCTATTGCCAAGGTGCCACGGCAGTCGCGGCGGATGCCGGAGGCCGACGCCGAGCACATCCTCGATTCGGTGCTCGACGCACTCCCCGAGCCGAAGCAGCCGGGGCAGGGGCGTTCGCGGGTCTCGCGCCGGGCATCCAGCGCCGGTGCCGTCGTCAGCGCACCCGTGAGTGACGAGCGCGCGGCGGGCCAGGGGTAGCGCTTACCGATCGCGCTGCGGCACGCGCAGCCCGCTGGCCTCGAGTCGCTTCACGAACTCGCGGATGCCGACCGGTTGCGCCCCGAGCGCGACCAGCTCGCCCCAGAGCTTGGCCGGCACGTCGTAGTGGTCGCGGTCGAAGCCGCGGCGGGGAATACCCGCCCGGGCGGCGAACGCGTGCAGCTCATCGAGCGAGGTGTCGCTGACGATGTGCGCCCAGACGGTGTCGTGCGCCGGCCAGATCGGCTGGTCGATGAGGACCGCCATGACGACGATTGTAGGCCGCAGGCGTAGCGGTCTCGGTGCAGCAGGGCACGGGCAGGCGTGGCGCGTTCGTCGCCGGATACTTCGTGAGCCTGTAACTGAGGGGCCATGAGCGCAGCGACGATGTTTGACCCACCGCCGCCCATCGCGTACCCTTGACCCTTGGTGTCTGCTGGGCTGAGCCCGCACTCTACACACCGTCAGCTTCCGATAGTGAAGGAACCGAAGTGGTTTACGCAGTTGTGCGCGCCGGCGGGCGGCAGGAGAAGGTCGAGGTCGGCTCCATCGTCGTCATGGACCGCGTGCAGGCCGATGACAAGGGCAACGTGGAGCTCGCTCCCGTGCTGTTTGTCGACGGCGACAAGATCACCCACGAGGCCAAGGCTCTCGCGAAGATCAAGGTCGTCGGCGAGGTGGTCGGCAACGAGCGCGGCCCGAAGATCGTCATCCAGAAGTTCAAGAACAAGACCGGGTACAAGAAGCGCCAGGGCCACCGCCAGGAGCTCACCCGTCTCAAGATCACCAGCATCGCGTAAGGAGCCGAGCATCCATGGCACACAAGAAGGGCGCGAGCTCCACCCGTAACGGTCGCGACTCCAACGCGCAGCGCCTCGGCGTCAAGCGCTTCGGCGGTCAGGTCGTTCTGGCCGGCGAGATTCTCGTCCGTCAGCGCGGCACCCACTTCCACCCCGGCGTCAACGTCGGCCGTGGCGGCGACGACACCCTGTTCGCGCTCGCGGCCGGAGCTGTCGAGTTCGGCAACAAGGGCGGCCGCAAGGTCGTCAACATCGTCACTGCGTAGGTCTCGATACGCCGCATTGCGGCTACTCGACCAGCGGGGAGCGGGCTACGGCTCGCTCTTTGCGCGTTAACAACTCAGGAGGAATCCCATGGCGACATTCGTCGACCAGGTGACCCTCCACCTGCTCGCCGGTCACGGCGGTAACGGCTGCGTGTCGGTCAAGCGCGAGAAGTTCAAGCCGCTCGCCGGCCCCGACGGCGGCAACGGCGGTGACGGCGGCGACATCGTGCTGGTCGCCGACCCCCAGGTCACGACGCTACTCGGTTACCACCGCGCGCCGCACCGCAAGTCCGAGAACGGGCAGCCCGGCATGGGCGACCATCGCAACGGTGCTTCCGGCCAGCCGCTGGTGCTTCCGGTTCCGGTCGGCACCGTCGTCCGCGACGCCGACGGCACAGAACTGATCGACCTGGATGCCCCCGGCCTGCGTTTCGTGGCCGGTCCCGGTGGCCAGGGCGGGCTCGGCAACGCCGCGCTCGCGACCACGAAGCGCAAAGCTCCCGGTTTCGCGCTGCTCGGGACGAACGGCTTCGTTGGCGACGTGCGTCTCGAACTCAAGACGGTGGCGGACGTCGCGCTCGTCGGCTTCCCGTCGGCCGGCAAGTCGAGTCTGATCGCGGCGATGAGCGCCGCGAAGCCGAAGATCGCCGACTACCCGTTCACCACGCTGCATCCGAACCTCGGGGTCGTCGAATCCGGCGATGTGCGCTACACGATCGCCGATGTTCCGGGCCTGATCGAGGGTGCGAGCGAGGGCAAGGGCCTGGGGCTGGAGTTCCTGCGCCACGTCGAGCGCTGCTCGGCGCTGCTGCACGTGCTCGACTGTGCGACGCCGGAGCCCGGTCGCGACCCGCTGACCGACCTCGACGTGATTCTGCGCGAACTGGCTGCCTACCCGGTGCCCGAGGGTCAGCTGCCGCTGCTGGAGCGCCCGCAACTGGTCGCGCTCAACAAGCTCGACGTGCCGGAGGCCGCAGACCTGGCCGAGTTGGTGCGACCCGAACTTCGGTCGCGCGGGTATCGGGTCTTCGACGTGTCCGCGGTGACGCGCTCCGGGCTGCGGGAACTGTCGTTCGCCCTGGCCGGCGTCGTCGACGCCGACCGCAAGGCCAAGGCGGCCGAACCCGTGAAGCCGCGCATCGTCATCCGGCCGCGTGCCGTCGATGAGCGTGACTTCACGATCCGCGTACAGGGCGGCACCTTCGGCGACACCTACACCGTGCTCGGTGGCAAGCCGGAGCGCTGGGTTGCGCAGACCGACTTCGAGAACGAGGAGGCCGTCGGGTTCCTGGCGGACCGGCTCGCGAAGCTGGGCATCGAGGACGAGCTGTTCAAGGTCGGCGCCGTTCCCGGTTCGCACGTCACGATCGGCGGCTGGGAGTTCGACTGGGAGCCGACCCTGTCCTCGGCGGCCGAACTCATCGCGAGCCCGCGTGGCACCGACTCCCGGTTCGCGCCGAGCGACCGTCGTACGAACAAGGATCGCCGACGGACCTACACCGAGCGGATGGATGCGAAGGCCGCCGCCCGCGCCGAGCTCGAGGCCGAGCGCGAAGCCGGACTCTGGACCGACGATGAGCGGTGAGGTTCGCGAGCGCGCAGACATCCTGGCCGCGCGCCGCATCGTCGTGAAGGTGGGCTCATCGTCGGTCAGCGGCGAGAACGTGGGCCAGATCGCACCACTGGTCGATGCTCTGGCGGCGGCGCACGCGCGCGGCAGCGAGGTCATCCTGGTGTCGTCGGGGGCGATCGCCACCGGCATCCCGTACTTGAAATTGCAGAGTCGGCCCACCGACCTGGCCACCCAGCAAGCCGCCGCTGCCGTCGGCCAGAACGTGCTGATCTTCCGCTATCAGGAGTCGCTCGACCGGTACGGCATCGTGGCCGGCCAGATTCTGCTGACCGCCGGTGACATGGAGAACCCGACTCATCACAGCAACGCGCAGCGGGCGCTGGAGCGGCTGCTCGGGTTGCGCATCCTGCCGATCGTCAACGAGAACGACACCGTTGCGACGCAGGAGATCCGGTTCGGCGACAACGACCGGCTCGCCGCGATGGTGTCGCAGCTCGTGCACGCCGACGTGCTGGTGCTGCTCAGCGACATCGACGCGCTGTACTCGCGGCCGCCAGGGGAGCCGGGCGCGCGCCGCATCACCGAGGTCGCGTTCGACGACGACCTCGCCGGAGTGCAGTTTGGCGACGTCGGTGCCGCAGGAGTGGGAACGGGGGGCGCGAGCACGAAGGTGGCGGCGGCCAAGCACGCGGCGGCAGCGGGCATCCCGACCCTGCTCGCGGCGACCGGCAGTGTCGCCGAGGCGCTGCGCGGCGAGTCGCTCGGCACCTGGTTCGCGGCCGCGAGCAGGCCATGACGGGCACGCCCACTCAACGCCGCCGCAGTTTGTTGACGCCGCGGGCGCGGTAGACAGCGCGCGGTCAACAAACACCAGCGCGGTCGCGGCGAGGCGTCAGGCCGGGTAGTTCGACCCCTGGAGCAGCGCGGCCAGGTGGGCGGCGTTCTTGCTGACGGCGGCGTTGGTGCCCGCGGTCTTCTCGGGCGTGGGGGAGACCTCGAGATAGTCCGTGGTGTGCATCGCCTCGCCGTTCCAGTACGTCGCCGCCTGCGCCGGGATCGTGTACCCGACGTCGTTGAGCGCCTGGAACAGCTGCGACGAGATGTGGTGCGCCCCGTCCTCGTTGCCGACGATGGCCGCGATCGCCACCTTGCCGACCAGGATGGGGCGGCCCTCCTCGTCCGACTCCGAGAGTTCGGCGTCGATGCGCTCGAGCACCCGCTGCGCGATGCTGGATGCCTGTCCCAGCCAGGTCGGCGTCGCCAGTACCAGGATGTCGGCGGCCAGCAGCCGCTCCCGGATGCTCGGCCAGGCATCCCCCTCGCCCATGTCGGCGAGCACGCCGGGTTTCACGTCGTGATCGACGACGCGCACCGACTCACCGGCCACGTCGTGTTTGGCGAGTTCGGCGAGCACCTGCGACGCGATCAGATCGGTGCTGGATGCCTCGGGCGACGGTTTCAGGGTGCAGACCAGTGCGAGTGCAGTCAGTGACATACTCCCATCCCACCCGCTCACCGGCTCATCAGCATCCCCTTGACCCCGCCATACACTTGGTGCATGCCCGACACTGTGCTCGATGCGCCGTCACTGACCGACAAGCTGGGCAGCGCGCGGGTCGCCGCCCGCGTACTCGCGACCGCCACGACGGCTGACAAGAACGCGGCGCTGCAGGCGATCGCCGACGCGGTGCTGCGCAACGAGTCCCGCATCCTGCCGGCCAACGAGCTCGATCTCGCCAACGGTCGTGAGAACGGCCTCAGCGAAGGGCTGCAAGACCGGTTGCGGCTCGACACGAAGCGGCTGGCAGCGCTGTCGCGCGCGGTGCTCGACGTCGTCGCGCTGCCCGATCCGGTCGGCGACGTGGTCCGCGGGTCCACGCTGGCGAACGGGCTCAGACTGACCCAGGTGCGGGTGCCGTTCGGAGTCATCGGTGCCATCTACGAGGCGCGCCCCAATGTCACGATCGACATCGCAGCGCTCGCACTGAAGAGCGGCAACGCCGTGGTGCTGCGCGGGGGATCTGCCGCAGAGAACACCAACCGGGTGCTCGTCGAGGTGCTGCAGTCGGCGCTGGTGGAGGCCGGGCTTCCGCCCGACGCCGTGCAGACGATCGACGAGTTCGGCCGTGATGGTGCGCAGCAGCTGATGCGCGCACGCGGGTACGTCGACGTGCTCATTCCGCGTGGCAGTGCGGGCCTCATCGACTCCGTGGTGGCCGAGTCGAGCGTGCCGGTGATCGAGACCGGTGCCGGGGTCGTGCACATCTACCTCGACGACAGCGCGGACGTCGATCAGGCCGTCGAGATCGTGCACAACTCCAAGGTGCAGCGCCCGAGCGTGTGCAATGCCCTCGAGACCCTGCTGGTAGACGCGTCGGCAGCTCAACGACTGCTGCCACCCGTGCTGCAGCGGCTGCGCGATGCCGGTGTCACTGTGCACGCCGACGAGCGGGCGCGCGCGATCTTCCCTGACTCGGTGCCCGCCGTCGACGACGACTGGTCGACCGAGCACATGTCGCTCGACGTCTCGGTCGCGGTCGTCGATGATCTGGATGCCGCACTCGAGCACATCCGCCGGTACTCGACCCACCACACCGAGTCGATTCTCACCAACGACATCGCCCGGGCTGAGCGCTTCCTCGCCGAGGTGGACTCAGCCGTGGTGATGGTGAATGCCTCAACCCGCTTCACCGACGGTGGCGAGTTCGGCTTCGGCGCCGAGGTCGGCATCTCGACGCAGAAGCTGCATGCGCGAGGCCCGATGGGCCTGCCGGAGCTGACCAGCACCAAATGGGTCGTGCGCGGCACCGGTCAGGTGCGCGGCTAGACTGACAGCCATGCTGATGACGTTGATCGCCGCCGCCGTCGATGCCGAAGAACAACTTGCACCGCTCATCATGCCGCCACTGGCCTTCGGAGGCATCGCGGTCGCAGTGTTCGTCCTGCTCGGGTTCGTGACGTGGAGCTTTCGCGACGTCGCAAACCGCCACAGTCAGAAGTGGGCCAAGGCCGCCGACGGTTCCCACGGCGCGGGTCACTAGGGTTCACCCCACCATATGACCGACGTGACGACTCGCCGACCGCGGGTGGGGGTCATGGGCGGCACGTTCGACCCGATCCACAACGGGCACCTGGTGGCCGCGAGTGAGGTGCAGCAGCAGTTCGATCTCGACGAGGTCGTGTTCGTACCAACCGGGCAGCCGTGGATGAAGAAAGTGGTCACCGAGGGCGAGCACCGCTACCTCATGACGGTGATCGCGACGGCCGCCAATCCGCGCTTCACGGTGAGTCGCGTCGACATCGACCGGGATGGCCCGACGTATACGATCGACACGCTGCGAGACATCCGGTCGATGCGTCCTGAAGCCGATCTCTTCTTCATCACCGGTGCCGACGCGGTCGCCCAGATCCTGGAATGGAAGGATGTCGGCGAGATCTGGACACTCGCCCACTTCGTGGCCGTTTCCCGGCCAGGGCACAGGCTCACCATTAGCGGATTGCCAGAGCAGGGCGTAAGCTCGCTTGAAGTGCCGGCGCTGGCGATATCATCCACAGACTGTCGGAGCAGGGTCAGCCGGGGTTATCCGGTCTGGTACTTGGTTCCGGATGGTGTGGTCCAGTACATCGCCAAGCACCATCTGTATCGGAGTGCTGTATGACGACGTTCGACCCGCAGCCGCAATCGCGGCGAGCAGTTCGACAGACCGAGCGCGCCGAAAGCGAGGGCTTCACGCCCTTCCCCCCGAGCACCGGGGCGGCCGCACCGAACTTCTACCCGGACGCGTCTCGCGACATGTGGGACACCACCGCCCGTCGCGCCGCGCAGTTGCAGCAGCCGCCTGCCGACCGCGTCGAGCAGCACCATGGTCGTCGCTCCGCGACTCCGCCCGCGGAACCGCTGACGTACTCGACGCAGGCGCGGCCGGAGCAGGCGTCGCCCGCCCCCGATCTGCCGCCGACCCAGGCGATCGCGCGCCAGGATCAGCCGCAGTACCGGGTGCGCGACTTCAGTCCGGAGGGTCGTCGCGCACAGCTGCCGGCAGCCTGGCAGAACGCGCCCGCTCCTCCGTCGGCCGATGTGGAGTACCACACCGAGGCGCGGCTCGCGCCGGTCGTTCCGATCGTCCCCGTCGCCCCCGTCCCGGCATCGTCCCCGGTCGAGCACACGCTGACGCGCCGCGAGCTCCGTGCCATGCAGCAGGCCGAGCAGGATGCCTCGATCACCGCGCAGTCCGCCGCCGCGAGCATCCCCGCTCCTGCCGCCGTGCCCGCGCTCATCGACCCGCCGGTGGCAGCACCGGTCGAGCCGCAGCCCGCGGCTCTCGTCGAGCAGCGGTCGCCGTTCGAGGCGCTGTTCGAACCCGAGCCGGTGGACCGCCCGCTCGCGCCCCAGCCGATCGACCTCGGCCACATCGCCGCCGTCGCCGAGTTCGACGCGCTCACCTCCCCGCAGCAGCCCGCGCCCGCCACGCCGGCGCCGTGGTCGCCACCGTCCGGTCACTGGACCACGCAGCTCGACGCCGAGGACGACCCGTTCGAGAACACGCTCAGCCGGTCGGTGCGCAGCGGCTATACCGAGACGAACGCTCTGGTGCTGCCGGGCATGCCGAAGGACGCCGACATCCGCGGACCGCTCACCAGCACCGGCGAGGTCATGCTCACCGGCTCGATCGATCTGCCGCGCAGCCTGGCGTCGACCGGCTCCACCGATGCCATCGAGCACGACGGCATCGACGCGCTGTTCGACATCAACGACCACGAGATCAACTCGACGGACTCGTCGCCGGTGCGCGCCATCCGTGCCGTCAGCACCCACAACTCCGGGCATGGCGTGACCCACACCCAGAAGCCCAAGGGCAGCAAAGGCCTCACCGTTCTCCTGGTGGCGGCAGCCAGCATGGCTGTGGTCGTCATCGGTCTGCTCGTCGGCGCGTTCGCCTTCAACGTGTTCTGAAACCGCGTGATGCACCCATCCATCAGCGCTAGGACCCTGTGACCGCTTCCGCACACGCCCGCCAGCTCCTCACCACCGCAGCGACGGCCGCCGATTCCAAGCAGGCCGAAGATCTGATCGCACTGGATGTCTCGGGCCCGCTGCCCCTGACCGACATCTTCTTGCTCGCCTCCGGTCGCAACGAGCGGCAGACCCAGGCCATCGCCGACGAGATCGAGGATCGGCTCGCCGAGATCGGCGCGAAGGCGATCCGGCGTGAGGGCAAGGCGGAGGGCCGCTGGATCCTGCTCGACTTCGGTGATCTGATTGCGCACGTCTTCCACGAGGAGGACCGCATGTACTACTCGCTGGAACGCCTGTGGAAGGACTGCCCCGCGATCCCGCTCGAGCTGCCCGTCTCCAACGCCGCGCTCACGAACGGCGCCGAGTAGTCGGCGCCCACGTGCGCGCCGTGGTGTACCCTTGACAAGTTGATTTCCCCGTCAGGGGAGAACGCGGGTCTGTGGCGCAGCTGGTAGCGCACCTGCATGGCATGCAGGGGGTCAGGGGTTCGAGTCCCCTCAGATCCACTCTGATACCACCATCCGGCGGGGTCACCAGGACCCGCCGGTGACTGCTCGCGCTCCGCGGAACGATGAGCCGCGTTCTGAAATGTGCGCTCATCGTGTCTGACCTGTCTGACATACGTGTATCATCGCCTCTATGACCACCGTTTCTGCACGTGATGCCTCCCGTGGGTTCTCGGCGCTCCTCGATCGCGTCGAGCACGACGCCGAGGAGTACGCGATTGTGCGCGACGGCAGAGTGATCGCCCGAATCGTGCCCGCGACGGAGCGCACCGTCGCGGGCTTTCTCACTCGCCGCGCGGGGAGCCCCGCCCTCGACGACGACTTCGCCTCCGATGCCCGCAGCGCCGATGTTCTCTTGACCACCGACACGGAACACCCGTGGCGCGACTGATTCTTGACACGAATGCCTTGATTCAGCTGGATCGCCAGGGCGGTGGTGCCACCTGGATCTCCGAGTCCGATGACATCTCGATCTCGGTCATCACGCTCGCCGAGCTTCGGCACGGAGTCCTTGCCGCTGAGGCAACCAAAAGGCTCGCTCGCGAGAAGTTCGTCGGCGACGTGGAGGAGACGATCGAGGTGCTGCCGTACACGAAGTCGACGGCAGCCGAGCACGCAGCGCTGCTCAACCACGTCCGTCGCACAGGCACTCCGCGCCGCGCGCACGACCTGATCATCGCCGCCCACGCACGGCAGACTGGCCGAAGTATCGTCTCACTCGACCTGCGAGCACGCTTCAGCGACCTCCCAGGGGTCGAGATCCTCGAGTTGCAATAGATCCAGGGGTCAGGGCGCTCGTACCCCGGACTGGGGTACGAGCGCACGCGCTTCGAAGGTACGATGATCGTGCAGCACAACCGGGGCGCTGCTCGATGTGTGGGGGATTCACGGGTGCTGCGGTCGTTCGAACGCGTCGTTCTGCGAGGCTGGGTGGCCTGGAAGGCGACAGAACTCGAAGGGGTCCCTCGCCCGATCGATGAGCCGGTGGTGTCGATCCATGGTCTCGACCCTGTCGAATGCTTGATCGTCGGAGCAGGCCCGGCCAGCGGGTGGGGTGTCGCCTCGCATCAGATCTCCCTGGTCGGCGGGCTGGCCCGCGCGCTGTCCCGTCGGCTCGAGCGGGGCCTGACGATGCGCGGGATCATCGATCCCGCGGTGACCGCGTCGGCCGTGGCTGGGAGCCTGGACGACATCCGCTGGGATCAGGCCGACGCCATCTTCCTGACGCTGGGGATGAACGAGGTGCTCGCGTTCCGGTCGGCGGCGCAGTGGCGGCGCGACCTCTCGAGTCTGCTGCACGGCATCCTCGACCGTGCCGACGCACCGGTGTTCGTGATCGGGATGCCTCCCGTCGAGGCGCTGCCGACGTTCGCGGGCCTCGGAGCGCCTGCCATCTCGCGTCGGATCCGGCGGCTCAACGACCTCTCCCGGCAGCTGTGCGAGAGCATCAGCCGGGTCGGCTTCATTCCACTCGCTTCACCCGGCGAGGAGGCCGCCGAGCGATACCGCAGTGGTGCGACGTACACCCTCTGGGCCGACGCGATCGCGGAGGCGACGGGGCTGGGCCCCGAGTGGACGCCGCAGCGCCGACGGGTGCTGGACGAGGGCAGGAGAGCCGCGTCAGTAGAGAAACTCGGCATTCTCGACACGCCTCCCGAGGAGCAGTTCGACCAGGTCGTGCGGCTGGCTGCGCGGGTCTTCGACACCGCCGCGGCCGGGTTCACCGTGCTGCACGGCGCGCGGCAGTGGTTCAAGGCGATCTCCGGCTTCCCCGTGCAGGAGATGCACCGTGATCACTCGTTCTGTGAGTTCACGGTGCGTCAGGGCGGGCCGCTCGTCGTCGGTGACGCTCGCGCCGACGCGCGCTTCGACGGCAACCCGTTCGTGCACTCCGACGGCGGGGTGCGCTTCTACGCCGGCTACCCGTTGCGAGCGCCAGACGGCGAGTACATCGGCGCTCTGTGCGTGTTCGATTCGAAACCACGAAGGGCAGAAGATGTGGATGTCGCGACCCTTCGTGATCTTGCCCTGATGATCGAAGCCGGGCTGGAAGCTGCGCACTTCCGCTCGCCGCGCCAACCAGCATCCTCTCAGCCAGGACTCAGAGGATAAGCGCCATGAAGTGCCCGCACGACGACACGACCCTGGTCATGAGCGACCGCAACGGTATCGAGATCGACTACTGCCCGCAGTGCCGAGGCAGGTCCGGTGGAGTGGATGCTCCTCTTGTTGTCGAGGCACCGCAGGCTGCTTGACAACAATGGGAGCATCCACCACGCGGGACTTCACTCAAATGCTTGCGCGTTCGCAGCGGACATCGTCCATGCTTCGACGAAAATCGGCGGCGAAGCAGTTACGTAGCCCCTTGTAAAGGCAATACCGTTCAGTTAAGGGTTTGAACGTGAACTCGGGGACTGTTCGCGGGTTGT
>VFQO010000164.1_pt1 | contig 84360 bp, 87 predicted proteins | sample 3512331 | NCBI WGS metagenome assembly VFQO01 (sample SAMN10412371, study PRJNA504923) | tailings metagenome | isolation source: Replicate 3 from Balatoc abandoned mine | place: Philippines: Itogon, Benguet | collected 2017-08-28 | reverse complement strand
ACGCAAAGCGCGGAAAAATAACGCTTATTTAGAGGTAATGGTGCCCAGGGGCGGATTCGAACCACCGACACGGCGATTTTCAATCGCCTGCTCTACCCCTGAGCTACCCGGGCATTGCGATGGCGAGTCCGGGAAAATCGGCCCCGCCAGCGAATGGAAGCGGCCCTATGGCGAAGCCTCGCGCGCTTGGCAAGGGGCTTTTCAATCGTCAGCGGGATTATCTTGGCGGTGCGCCAGATCTTCCTCGGAAACTGGTTCGCCGGGCACCGCGTAGTCCTCGCCGAACCAGCGGGCGAGGTCCCGGTCACGGCAGCGTGAAGAGCAGAACGGAGTGAACTTTTCACTGCGCGGCTTGCGGCAGATGGGGCAGGGACGATTCAAGGGCCGACTCATGCGGCCACCGCCTGCGCGAATCCGCCATGCAGGGCAAGTGCCGGATCGGCCACGGTGCGCAGGTCACGGCCCGTGCGGCGGCCCAGCTCCTCCAGCCAGGCGGGCTGGATGGCGGAAAGAACCTCCGTCCGCGCGGTGAGCAGCAATACGCCCGGCTCGTCCACCCGCTCCGCCTGCCGCAGCAGGGCGCGCGCCGCAAAGGCAGCGGGCTGGAACTGGGCGCGATGCAGCAGCGACGGGCCGGTGAGCCGCGCGACGAGCTGGACGAAGCCGAACCCGTTCATGGCCGTGCGCTCGTGATCGAAATCAGCCAGGGCGCCGGCCAGCGCCACGTCCACGGCCTTGCGGTCATCTTTCGACTGCAAGGTGGGGAAGTCGATGCCGATCACCCCGCCGAGCCCCAGCCGGGCCACGGCGCGGGCCAGCGGGTCGATAGCGGCCAGGGCCAGCGCGCGCGGGGGCAGGGTGCCGTCCACGTCCACCAAGGTCATCGCCGGGGTGGGGGTAATGGTCAGCGATCCGCCGGGGAAGGCGACCACGCCTTCGATGGCATCTTCCAGCACTTCCTCCCACAGCCCCGCATGGAAGCGGCGCACAACCTTGCCGCCCAGCGTTTCGGCCAGCGTGGGCGCGGGGCCAGGCGCGGCATCGGTTGGGCGGGCCTGCGCCAGCTTGGTGCGGCGGCCTTCGCCCATGCGGGCGCGGGTGACTTCAAGGCGGATGGTGGCCCCTTCGCTGGCGGTGGGCGGCAGGCGATCGACCAGCGCCTCCTCCCCGCTGGCAAAGCGCGCGCGCCCGCGCGGAGAGGTGCGGGGCTTGGCGACAAGCCGGGCGTCCGCCACCAGCCCGGCCTCCAGTTCCCCCGGCCAGCGCAGGCGGGCGGCCAGCACCGTGTCACCGGAGATGAGCAGGGCGCGCTCCTCGCCGATCCCCTGTTCGATCAGCCAATCAGCCAATGGGAAAGCCCGCCGATTTCAGCAGCGCGCGGGTTTCGAACAGCGGCAGGCCGACCACGCCGGAATGACTGCCGCCGATCCACGCGATCAGCCCCTCGGCCGCTCCCTGGATGGCATAGCCACCGGCCTTGCCGTGCCATTCCCCGCCCGCCAGGTAATCGGATATTTCCTGGTGTGAGAGGCGCTTGAAGCGCACCTGCGTCTCGCTCAACCGTTCGCGCAACCGTCCATCGGGGGCCAGCAGCGCCACTGCGGACAGCACCCGGTGGCGGCGGCCTGAAAGAAGCTCCAGGCATTGGCGCGCGGTTGCCTCGTCCTCCGCCTTGGGCAGGATGCGCCGCCCGCAGGCAACCACCGTATCGCCCGCCAGCACGAAGGAGTGCGGATCGGCGGCGGCCAGCGCCTTTTCCCGCGCCATGCGCGTGGCATAGGGGCGGGGCAGTTCGCCCTTCAGCGGGCTTTCGTCGATATCGGCCGCGGTCACGCCAGCGGGCATGACGCCCAGCCGCGCGATCAGTTCGCGCCGCCGGGGGCTGGCAGAAGCAAGGATGAGGGTGGGGCCGTTCATTTCGGCCACGGCGCAGTGTTATTGCGGGCCGGGGCCGCCGCGTCCCGGCATGAAGCGGTAGGTGATGCGCGCCTTTGTCAGGTCATACGGGGTGAGTTCGCACAGCACCTCGTCCCCCACCAGCACACGGATACGGTTCTTGCGCATGCGGCCAGCGGTGTGGCCCAGCACTTCGTGGCCGTTCTCAAGCTCAACCCGGAACATCGCGTTAGGCAGCAGTTCCACCACCTTGCCGCGCATTTCGAGGAGTTCTTCCTTGGCCATCTGTATCCTTCGTGTTGGTAAGCAATTGCCTGTCTGGCCGCGCGCCATAGCGGCGCGGGGACAAAAAGGAAAGTCTTGCGACCATTTTGGCCCGATTTTCGCGCGCCCGCTACATTCGCGACAGGCCCGATACATCTGCGACATTTTAGTACCAAAGGGTAGCTTGCCCGATTGTGCAGTGCGGAACATAGCCCTGGGCCGAAGGACAGAAGGATCAATCTCACCGCCATGAAATCGCGCTTCGCCACGGCTTCCAGCTTGCCCGCCATCGCTGCTGTCCTGCTGCTGCCCGCCGTTCCGGCGCTGGCGGCAGAGGACGATCAGGCCGTGCCCGTTTCCGCGCAATCGCCGCAGCCGCCCGCCTCCGGTGCTGCCAGCGACCCTGCGGAGGACCAGGCAGCCGAGGATGACGTGATCCTGGTGCTGGGCGCCCGCGTTGCCGGGCAGGTGGAGGCGGACCAGCCGCCGCTGCTGGAACTGGGGCAGGAAGACATCGCCGCCTATGGCGCGGGCTCGATCGCCGAACTGCTCACCGCGCTGGGGCCGCAGGTGTCCAGCGGGCGCGGGCGTGGCGGCGGCGGGATGCCGGTGATCCTGGTCAACGGCGTGCGCATTTCCAGCTTCCGGGAGCTGCGCAGCTATCCGCCAGAAGCGATTGAAAAGTTTGAGGTTTTTCCGGAGGAGGTTGCCTTGCGCTATGGCTATTCCGCCGATCAGCGCGTGGTCAACGTCATCCTCAAGAACAACTTTGCCAGCCGCGAGGTGGAGGTTGAGTATGGCCAGCCGTGGCGCGGCGGATATTCCGCGCAGGATGTGGATGCCACCTACCTGCGCATCGCCGGCCCCTCGCGCCTCAACCTCAACCTTGAATGGAACAACTCCAGCCTGCTGACCGAGGCGGAGCGCGGCGTGGTGCAGAGCACTGTGCCGACCTATCCCGCCGATCCGGACCCGGCGCTCTATCGCAGCCTGGTGGCCGACAGCGCGGGGATGGAAGGCACGCTCAACTGGACCACACGGGTGGGGGCGGGCAACTCCCTGTCCGTCAACCTCACTTACGAGCGGGAAGACCGGCTGCGGTACCAGGGGCTCGACACGGTGCTGCTGCGTGCGCCCGGCGGCGAGCAGGCGCTGCGCAGTCTGAATGCCGATGATCCCCTGACCGTGGACAGCCGGGACCAGAACCTGTCCACCGGCGTCACGCTGGACCTGAACCTGGGCGACTGGCAGCTGACCAGCACGGTTGACGCCACCTATGGCCGCACGCGCAGTTTCACCCAGCGCCGCGCCGATACCAGCGCGCTGGTGGCCGCTGCCGCCGCCGGCACGCTGGCGCTGGATGCGGACCTAGGGACGCTGGCCGATGCAGGGTTCGATGAAGCGCGCAACCAGACCTACACCAGCAATGCGCTGGTCACCGCGCGCACCAGCCCGCTCTACCTGCCAGGCGGCGATGTCTCGCTGACCCTGACCGGCGCCTATCGCTGGAACCGCATCGAGGGGACCGACACGCGCAATCCCGGCGTGGACACCCGCCTCACACGCGGGCGGCTAGCCTCCAGCGTCAACCTGGGCGTGCCGATCACCAGCCGTGACGAGGATTTCGGCGCGGCCCTGGGCGATATCGCGCTGAACTTCACCGCCGGGGTGGACAAGCTGTCGGACTTCGGCACCCTGTTTGACTGGAACGCCGGGCTGACCTGGGGCATCACCGAAAAGCTCACCCTGTCCGCCACCTACCTGAACCGTGACACGGCCCCCACGCTGACCCAGCTGGGCCAGGCGCAGGTGGCGACGCCCAATGTCACCGTCTACGACCTGGTGCGGGGTGAAACCGCGCTGGTGACCGTCATCAGCGGCGGCAACCCGGCGCTGCCCAAGCAGAACCAGAGCGACTGGAAGCTGGGCGTGCAGTGGCAATTGCCGGTGCTGGACAATGCCAACCTCACCTTCGAATACGTCAACAACACGTCCACCGATGTCACTGCTTCGTTCCCCGTGCTGACGCCGGAGATCGAGGCCGCCTTTGCCGGCCGGGTCATCCGCGATGCGGGCGGACTGCTGGTGCAGGTGGACCAGCGGCCGGTGACCTTTGCCCGGCAGGATACCAATCGCCTGCAGGTTGGCCTCAACCTTGGGGGCCAGATCGGCAGCAGCCAGCGCGGCGCGGGCGGCGCGGGTGCTGGCGGCCAGGGCGGCAACGCACCCTCAGGGGCCTCTGGCGCGCCGGCCGGCGGCTATGTCGGCAATGGCGGCGCGGCAGCTGGGGCACCGGCCACTGGCGGGCCTGCGGGGGCGTTCCAGCCCGATCCGCAGCGGTTCGCGCAGATGCGCGCCACCTTCTGCAATGCCGATCCCGCCACCTTGCGGGACCAACTCAACGCCCTGATCCGCGCCAATGCGGCCGGCACGCCGCCACCTGCGGGTCCGAACGGCGAGGTCATCATGCTTCCCCCGCAGATGCTGGCGCGGCTGGCGGGCGAGGACGGCGTGATTGACGAGGCGGAATTTGCCGCCACCCGCACGCGTATCTGTTCAGCCGATGGGGCGGGCATGACCGGCGGCGCCCCTGGCCCGTTCGGCGGCGATCCGCAGCGTTTTGCCCAGATCCGCATTACCTTCTGCGGCACCGATCCCGAAACCTTTCGCGCGCAGCTCAACGCCGCCGTGCGCGCGGCCGCCGCAGGCGAACCGCCGCCGGTGGGGGCCGATGGCCAGCTGCTGGCCGTGCCGCCGCAACTGCTGCAACGCATGGCGGGCGAAGACGGGGTGATCGACGAAGCGGAATTTGCCGCCATTCGCGGGCGCATCTGCTCTGCCGATGGCGCGCAGGGCCAAGCCGCACCTGCTGGCGGAGCAGCCGGGCAGGGCGGTCTCGTGATGCGCGGCCCCCCTCCGGGCGCGGGCGCAGGTGGGCCGGGTGGCGGCTTCCGCATGGGCATGGGTGGTCCGGGCGGCCCCGGCGGCGGCAATGGCGGGCGCTGGTTCGTGAACCTGCAATATGCCTATGACCTGAAGAACGAGGTACTCATCGCGCCGGGCGTGCCCGTGCTGGACCTGCTGGGTGGTGACAGCAATGCGCCGCGCCACAGCGCCACCTTGCGCGTGGGCACCTTCTACCGGGGCTATGGCCTGATCTGGAACGGCCGCTACACCGGTTCGTCCACGCTCGACGGGTCCGGGCTGCCGGGCAGCACGGACCTGCGGTTTGGCGATTATGCCGTGCTCAACGTGCGGGCCTTCGTCGATCTGGGCCAGCGCGAGTCGCTGGTGGAAGCCGTGCCGTTCCTGCGCGGGTCACGGGTGGGCCTCGCGGTAGACAACCTGTTCGACACCCGTCAGCGGGTGACCGACTCCACGGGGGCCGTGCCGCTCAGCTATCAGCCGTTCCTGATCGACCCGGTGGGCCGCCGCTTCGAGATCGAGTTCCGCAAGATCTTCTGACCGGCCGCGTGTCGACTGGTCAGGCGGCGCGGGCCTGCACGGCGGGCAGGGCCACCTCGATGCGGTTGCGGCCGCCTTCCTTGGCCCGGTAAAGCGCCTCGTCCGCCGCGGCGAGCGCTTCGCTGGGGGTGGAATAGGCAAACACGTCAGCCACCCCTCCCGAAAAGGTGATCTGGCCGAACGGCAGCCTGGTGCGCCGGTTGACGAGGTGGCGGGACGCCAGCATCGCCCGGGCATCGTCCAGCGCCGCCAGTGCGGCCTGGATGTGGCTGCCGCGGAACAGCAGGACGAACTCCTCCCCGCCGTGGCGGGCGATGTGGCAGTGATGGCCGGAAATTTCCGACAGCGTCTTGGCCACCACGCAGATCACCCGGTCGCCCGCATCGTGCCCGTGGGTATCGTTGACGGCCTTGAAGTGATCGATGTCGCAAAACGCCACGCACAGCGGTTCACCGGCCGCTAGCGCCTCCTCGAAATTGCGCGCCAGTTCGGTCTCGAACGCGCGGCGGTTGGGCAGGCCGGTCAGGTAGTCGATCTCCGCATCCCGGCGCGCCCGGTCAAGGTTCTGGCGCAGCGCGGCGGCTTCGGCATCGCGCTGGCGCAACTCGCTTTCCGCCTTGCGCGATCGCTTGAGCATGGCCCGCGCATAATCGGCCAGCTCGGTGATGATCGTCCCCGCATCGGCCATGCTTTCCAGCTTGCCGACATGCTCTTCCAGCGCATCGCCATATTCCCTGGTGCTGGTGCGCGCGGTGCTGGCGGTGTTGCGGAATTCGGCAATGGTCTGCTCCAGCCGGACAATCAGCTGCTCGACCGCCTTGTCATCCTCCGCGCTTTCGGTCGCCGTCACGTGGTTCAGCCACGATTGCGTTACCCGTTGCCCGGAGGCGCGGTGGGCGGCGATCTTGCGGCGCAGGCGCGGGTTGAGGCCCGAGACCGCGCCGTGGGCGATGGCCAGGTTGGCGGGCGTGACTTCCAGTTCGTGCTCGACCAGGAAATCGCCGATCTCCTGCACCAGCCGGCGGCGCGACTGCTGCCCGCGCTGCGCCGGGGAGACGGCGGCATCGGGCAGCAGCCCCTCGGTGTCGCCGGCAAGGTCATCATCTTGCCGGCGAAAGCCCAGCCAGCCCAGCAACCCCGCGCTGCGGCCGTGCGATCCGTTGTGCTGTTCAGTATCCATGCTGCAAGGGACGGCTGCCGCGCCCGCCGATGAAGCTAGGGACCATTGCCTAGCCCGCCGGTGACAGGCGGGTGGATTGTGCAATTGGCGCGCCCTGCCTATTTCCCGCTGCATGGCACGCACACCCGCAGGAACCCCGCATGATCCGCGCGGGCAGGAACGCTTCAACGAGGATCGCGCCACCTATACCGTGAAGGGCAGCACCCAGCCGGACCTGAACGCCGGGGTGGAAGCCATCCGCAACGTGGTGAGGACGCTGAAGCCCAAGCCGGGCGTGTACCGCATGCTCGATGCACGGGGGGACGTGCTCTACGTGGGCAAGGCGCGGGCGCTGAAGAACCGCGTGGCCAATTACACCCAGGTCAACAATCTCACCAACCGGTTGCAGCGCATGGTCAGCCAGACGCGCAGCATGGAGATCGTCACCACCAATTCCGAAGCCGAGGCGCTGCTGCTGGAAGCGCAGTTCATCAAGCGCTTCCGCCCGCCCTACAACGTGCTGCTGCGCGACGATAAGAGCTTCCCCTTCATCCTGCTGCGCGAAGGGCACGATTACCCGCGCATCATGAAACATCGCGGGGCGAGGAAGGCGCAAGGGTCATACTATGGCCCGTTCGCCAGCGCGGGATCGGTCAACACCACGATCAACGCCTTGCAGAAGCTGTTCCTGCTGCGCAGTTGCACCGACAGCTTCTTTTCCCGGCGGGACCGGCCATGCCTGCTCTACCAGATCAAGCGGTGCAGCGCGCCGTGCGTGGGGCGGATCGACAAGGCCGGCTATGACGAATTGCTGAAGGAAGCGAAGGACTTCCTGTCCGGCAAGAGCGACGCGGTGCAGCGCAAGATCGAGCGACAGATGCAGGAGGCGGCGGAGAACCTCGACTTCGAAGCCGCGGCCATGCTGCGCGACCGGCTGCGCGCGGCCACCTTCATCCAGGGCACCCAGGCCATCAATGCCGAAGGGGTGGGCGATGCCGACGTGTTCGCGCTGGCGGCCAAGGGCGGGCAGATCGCCGTGCAGGGCTTCTTCATTCGTGGCGGGCAGAACTGGGGCCACCGCGCCTTCTTCCCCACCCACACGCAGGACGTGACCGAGGACGAGGTGCTGGCCCGCGTGCTGGCCCAGTTCTACGAGGAAGTGCCACCCCCGCGCACCATCCTGGTGGACCGCGAATTGCCGGAGCAGGAGCTGCTGGAGCAGGCCTTCTGCACGCTCGCGGGGAGGAAGGTGGAGATTTCCATCCCCCAGCGCGGTGACCGTCGCCGCCTGCTCGCCCAAGCCAGCCGCAACGCGGTGGAGGCACTGGACCGGCGGCTGGCGGAAAGCGGCACGCAGGCGCGCACATGGCGGGAAATGGCCGAATTCCTCGAACTGGAAGGCCTGCCGCAGCGGGTGGAAGTGTATGACAACAGCCACATCCAGGGCGCCAAGGCCGTGGGCGCGATGATCGTGGCCGGGCCGGAAGGGTTCATCAAGAACCAGTACCGCAAGTTCAACATCCGCAGCGCGCAGACCAATGACGATTTCGGCATGATGCGCGAGGTGATGCAGCGCCGCTTCGCCCGCGCGCTGGAGGAAGACCCGGAGCGCGAGGGCGGCACTTGGCCGGACCTCGTGCTGATCGACGGCGGCAAGGGCCAGATGAGCGCGGTGCGCGACACGCTGGAGGAGCTGGGGATAGAGGACGTGGCCCTGATCGCCATCGCCAAGGGCCCGCACCACGGGCGCGAGGGGCGCGAGGTGTTCCACTTCCCCGATGGGCGCGAAAAGACCCTGCCGGTCAATTCCCCGGTCCTGTTCCACCTGCAACGCCTGCGCGACGAGGTGCACCGCTATGTCATCGGCGCGCACCGCGACAAGCGCAGCCGGGCGATAACCGCCAGCCCGCTGGACGAGATTCCCGGCATTGGCCCAGCCCGCAAGCGCGCCCTGCTGCTGCACTTCGGCACGGCCGGCAAGGTGCGCGCCGCCGCGCTGGATGACTTGAAGCGCGTGCCGGGGGTGAGCGAGAGCGTGGCGCAGGCGATCTACGATTTCTACCACCCCGGCGGGTGAACTTTCGGGGTTTGACCGAGCCGCCCGATGCAGCATAACCGGCGGAGTTTCGGGAGAGAATCCATGGGTATCACGCTGCGCAAAGTCACCGCCATGCTGCTGGCCGGCGCGGCCCTGGCGGGGGCGCAGCCCGCTATGTCGCAGGCGTCCGGTTCGGCGGAGCTGTGGGCCACGCAGGGGGAGGATTGCCCCCTGCTGCCGGGCGAGGAACAATCCTGGCGCAACCCCAGCTACAGCGCAGAATGCCGCGCACGCTTCGTGCTCGACCAGTTCGAGACGCTGGACGAGAAGCTGCTGTTCCTGGGTGGCCTGTCCTACGGCCTCGATACCGACGGGGATCCCGCTGCCCCCGCCGTGCGCAACGTGGCGCAGGAACTGGGCTTGCCCACGATCGGCGGTGCCGATGGTCCCGCCGGCCTGACGCGGGGCGCCACCGCCACCGCGCTGCCCGCACCCATCAGTATGGCGGCCAGCTTCAACCGGGACAACGCGGCGCGCTATGGCTCGCTGATCGCGGCGGAATTCCGCGCGGCGGGGACGGGCACAGTGCTTGGTCCCGCCTTCGACATCGCCCGCAACTGGCGCTTTGGCCGGCTGGCCGAAAGCATGGGCGAAGACCCGTTCCTGACCGCCGAAATGGCCGCGCATGAAGTGGGGGCGATCAGTTCGGGCGGGGTGCTGTCAATGATGAAGCACTACGCGGTTTACGCGCAGGATGCGGGCCGCGTGGGGGATCAGCCCTCGGGATCGGGCGCGGTGGTCAACAACATCGTGTCCGAACGCGCCATGCGTGAAATCTACCTGCCCGGGTTCCAGGCCGCGGTGCAGCGCGGCGGGGCGGGCGGGGTGATGTGCAGCTTCCCGCGCATCAACGGCACTTTTGCCTGCGAGAACCCGCACCTGTTCGACATCCTCAAGCGCGAATGGGGCTTCGATGGCTATGTCGGGCCGGATTTCCCCAGCGCCCAGCGTTCGATCACCCGCGCCGTGCTGGCGGGCCTCGACAGTGGATCATGGGGGCCAAGCACCTTCAATGCCGCGCTGGCCAATGAAAAGCCGCTGCGCCAGGCGGTGCTGGATGGCGACGTGCCGATGCGCCGGATCGATGACATGGTGCTGCGCCGGCTGGTCCCGTATTTCCGCCTCGGCCTGTATGACAATCCGCCGCACCGGCAGGGGGACAACGTCTCGACGCCCGAACACCGGCAGGAGGCGGCGCAGCTGCTGGCGGGTGGATCGGTCCTGCTGCGCAACGAAGGGGGAATCCTGCCATTCGGGCCGGAGGTGCGCTCTGTCGCGCTGATCGGGCCGCAGGCGGTGGCGGGGGCCACGGTGGTCTTGCAGGGTTCGCCCTACGTTGCCCCGGCGCACCTCGTCACGCCGATGGACGCGCTGGGCGAGCGTGGGGCGGGGCGGCTGGCCGTCACCCATGCGCCGGGGACACTGGGGCTGGGCGCCCTGCCGCCCGCGAATACGCGTCGGTTTCGCACCCCCACGGGGCGGCCGGGCTTTGCCGCCAGCTATTTCAACCGGGCAGACCTTTCCTTCACCGGGCAGCCGGTGGGCCGCGCGCAGGTGGCCGACCCGTCGCTGGCCGCCGCGCCGCGCGTTGCCGGCTTGCAGGTGGCGGGCAATCGCTGGTCGGTCCGCTATGACAGCGTGTTTACCCCGGCGACCAGCGGCATGCACCGCTTCACCCTGCATGGATCGGGCAGCGCCCGGCTTTATGTGGGCGGAGAGCTGCGCGGCGAGTTCCAGCATGCCGATTTCGGCAACGCGATCTTCGCCAACGTGGAACTGCCCGCCGGCCAGCCGGTGCCGGTCCGCATCGAATACACGCCGCGCGCCGCCCTGCGCAGCGAGCGGATGGCCATGTTCGGCATGGAAATGGGGCTGACCTTGCGCTTCGGCCATGCCGGGCCTGACGACCTGATCGACGATGCCGTGCGCGCCGCCGCCGGAGCGGACGTGGCCGTGGTTTTCGCGGGCGAACTGGTGGGCGAAGGGATGGATCGTACCAGCCTTTCGCTGCAGGGTGACCAGGACCGGTTGATCGAGGCCGTGGCCGCCGCCAACCCGCGCACGGTGGTGGTCCTGTCCACCGGCGGCCCCGTGGCCATGCCGTGGCTGGACCGGGTGGCAGCCGTGCTGGAAACCTGGCTCCCCGGCGATGCCTTCGGCCCGGCAGTGGCGGGCATGTTGCTGGGCGAGCTGGAGCCGGGCGGCCGTCTGCCGGTGACTTTCCCCGCAGATGCCAGCCAGGGTGCAGCCACCCGGCCGCACCAAATGCCGGGGCTGGTCAACCCGGTCACGGGCGCACTGGAAGATGCCATTTTCGATGAAGGGGTCTTCGTCGGCTACCGCTACTATGACCAGTACGGCCAGCAGCCGCTGTTCCCCTTCGGGCATGGCCTGTCCTACGGCGAATTTGCCAGCGAAGTCCTGTCCACCGGCATCAGGAACGATGGTTCGCTGCGGATGCGCCTGCGCCTCGCCAACCGCGCTTCAAGGGCCGGTACCATGGTGCCGCAGCTCTACATCAGTCTGCCGGAAGAAACGCAGTCACCCCCCTGGCAGCTCAAGGCTTTCGAGTCGGTGACGCTGGGGCCGCGGGAAACCCGGACGATCGATTTCGTGGTCCCGCAGGATGACCTGACCTACTGGGATTCGGGCAGCGGCGGCTGGCGGCTGGCCAACGGACTTTACCTGATGCGGCTGGGCACCAGTTCGCGCGATACGGTGTGGGAAGGCAGCTTCACGATCAAGGAAGCGGAATAAGAGCAGACGGATTGTCGACCTGGCGGACCCGGATCAGAGGGGGCGCAGCATGCCTTCCTGCGCCACGCTGGCCACAAGCCGTCCATCGCGTGAAAAGATCTGGCCGCGGCCAAACCCGCGCGAATTGCCGGTCCACGGGCTTTCGGTGACGTAAAGCAGCCATTCGTCGGCGCGGAAGTCGTCATGGTACCACACCGCATGGTCAAGGCTGGCGGCCTTCAGATGGCCGAGGTGCAGGCTCAACCCGTGCGGCTGGATGGCGGTGCCCAGCAGCTGGAAGTCGGACGCATAGGCCAGCACCGCGCGGTGGATGGGGCGATAGTCGGGCAGCTGAGAAACGGTGCGGAACCACACGTGCGAACGGGCCGGGCGCTTGACCGGATCCAGCCAGTCGCGCGTTTCGACCGAGCGGAAATCGATCGGCCGCGGGCGCAGGAGCATGGTGCGGAAAGTGCCTTCAGGCAGGCGTTCAGCCACTTCGCGGCGGATGTCGGCATCGGGCCGCAGGTCTTCCGGCGGCGGCACGTCGGGCATCACCGCGTCCTGGTGGGTCAGCCCTTCCTGGTAGGTCTGGAAGCTGGCGATGAGGTTGAGGATCGGCTCGCCCCGCTGGCTCGCCACCACGCGCCGGTTGGAAAAGCTGCGCCCGTCCAGGTCGCGCTTCACGCGGAATTCGATGGGGTATTCGTCACTGCCGGGCCGCAGGAAATAGGCGTGCAGCGAGTGGGTGCGCCGTTCCACCGGGACGGTGCGCCGCGCCGCGCCCAGGGCCTGCGCCACGGCCTGCCCGCCGAATACGCGGCCCAGGCCTTCGGGATGCTTGCGCCCGATGAACAGGTCACCGCCGCGGGGCTGCAGGTCCAGCAGCAGCATCAGGTCTGCCACGAGCTGTTCGGGCGTTGGATTGGTTCGAACGGGATCAGCCATTGATTTCGCCCATGCGCGGCGAATCGCCCCTAGTCAATTGCCCTGGTCAATTGGTGCCGGGCAGGCGGCGCAGCACGCGCCAGGCCAGCGCCTTGGCGCGGTTGCGGGCCGGCCAGCGGCCCGGGGGCCGTGGGTGGAACCCCCACTTGCGCAGCAAACCGTTGAAAGCGCGCGCATCCGCTTCGGCAAAGCTCCATTCGCTGCGCCAAGTGATCGACAGCGAAATCGACGGTTGCGGCCCGTTCTGGACAAAGTGCGGCGCCATCACCGGGACATAGAGCGCCTCGCCCGGGGCCAGCGGGAAAGGCATTCCGTCACGCGCGAAGGTGTCGTGCCAGCGCAGTTCGCGCCCGCCGCCCCGGTGGTAGATCTCGTGCACCTGGTCGGGTGCATAGTCCGGCTGGCCTGCCGGGAACAGCGTCATCACCTTGGTGCCGCGCAGTTGCAGCAGGATGTTGTGTTCCGGATCGAAGTGATAGGGGGTGACCGCGTCGGGGCTGGAGATGAAGATGAACCCCTGCGGCTTCATCATCCTGCCGGTGCGCCGTTCGATCACCGGGCGCAGTTCTTCCAGCAGGCCCATCAGCAGGCCGTTGTAGCCCGGATCCTGTTCGATGTTCTTGAGCGCGGCCCAGCTGTTGCTGGTGGCGATGGAACGGATCGTCTCGCCGATGGAAAGACCGGTGGTGCCGGGCTTTTCGGTGATGCCCACGGGCACGTCGCCCCGGTTGTATTCCACGCTGGCGGCGGGCAGGGCCTCACCCAGCCGGGCGAGTGCATCCAGTTCCAGCAGCGGGTGGTTTTCGAGGTTGTGGTTGAGCTTGTGCGGCCCTTCCGGATAGGACGCGGCAAAATCCGCCCTGGCATCAAGGTTGAAGGCCATGCCGGGGAAATTGGCCCGCTGCAGGCTCTTGCGATCGGGGTAGGTCATGCGATGCCTCCGGGGGCATGGCCGGTTTCCCGGCGGGACAGGATGTCGAACAGTTTCTGGCGCACGGCCCCGCCGATGGCGATGGAATGGCGCAGCACAGGCCGCCGCTCGCGCCAGATGTGATCTATCATGGCATGGTCCTGCACCGCGCAGCTATCGGTCCAGTCCACTTCCGCGCGGTCCAGCATGGCGAGGTTTTCGCACTGGAGCAGGACGCCGGGGGAAAAGCGGGCATAGTCCTCGTCAAAAGCGGTCTTGAACGAATAGGCGCCGGGCGGGGTGACGAAGCTGGCCAGCATGGCAATATCGCGCCCGCCCAGCAGCAGGGAAAGGCATTCCACCCGCCCTTGCGCTGCCGCCCCGGCGAGCACTTCTGCAAACATGGCGGCATTGGCAGGATCGCAGGCGAGGGCGGAGCCGGCCTCGCCCTTCCAGCCGCGGCTCTCCAGGTCGAGGAAGCGGCCGGCCCAGGCTGCCACATCCGCGGGGGTGGACAGCCGCTGCACTGCCAGCTGCCCCAGTTCCGCCAGGCGACGGTGCTGGCGGCGCAGTTCCTTGCGTTTCTTCCCCGGCATCGCCTGTTCGAGATAGGCTTCGGGTGTGAGGTGGGAGCTGAGCAGGGCGCGCTCCTCCGCGTGCACGGTGGCGGCACGGCGGCATTCCTCCGCCAGCACGGCCTTGAGCGCGGCGTTCACCGGGCCGGCGCCGGGCATCTGTGTCAGGTGCAGGAACAGCGCCGCGCCGCAGTGCTCATCGGCCCAGGCCAGCACTTCGCGCCAGAACAGCGACTCCATCCCGCGGGCGACCAGCGGCAGGCCACAGAAGGCGTTGTCGTGCACCCAGTTGCGCCAGTGGGGCAGGGGATAGCCGTAATAGGAGCCGTGCAGGCGCAGCGGCATCAGCCCGGCAAGGCGCCCGTCCGCTTCCAGCACCAGCAGCCGCACTTTTTCCGCCGGGTCCAGCCGGGTGAGCGACGGGACGAGGAACCAGCTTTCGCAGAACGGGTTGGGTTCTACCGCGCGGGCAGCCAGGTCATCCCAGCGGGCGATGAAGGCGGGATCGGCCACGTCCGCCTGCGTCAGGGCGCGCAGCCGGCCAGCCGGTGCGACCGCCTGCGCCCGGTTCAGGACACCAGAGCAGCCCCGCGCGTGCCGGTAAGGATTGGCCGTTGCAATACCCACAGTGCGTTAACCTTTGGCTGGCTTTCAACAGCGAAAGCCGCGATCCCACACTAGGGCGCCCCCGCGAAGGAAGCGTTAATGCGAAGGGTAAAGAAAGACCTGCCCGGCACGGGTGGCCGGGCAGGTCCAGCAGGGCTTTTCGCCCCTTTTTCCAGCAATATCAGGCGAGCGCCGCCAGCAGCAGCAGGGCCACGATATTGGTGATCTTGATCATCGGGTTGACGGCCGGACCCGCGGTATCCTTGTAGGGATCGCCCACGGTGTCACCGGTGACGGCGGCCTTGTGGGCTTCGGAGCCCTTGCCGCCGTGGTGGCCGTCCTCGATGTACTTCTTGGCGTTGTCCCACGCACCGCCACCGGCAGTCATGGACAGGGCCACGAACAGGCCGCCCACGATCACGCCCAGCAGCAGGGCGCCCAGCGCCGCAAAGCCGTTTTCCTGCCCGGCGATCGCGGTGATGATGAAGTACACCACGATCGGGGCCAGCACCGGCAGCAGGCTGGGGATGATCATTTCCTTGATCGCCGCCTTGGTGACCAGGTCCACCGTGCGCGCATAGTCGGGCTTGCTGGTGCCCGCCATGATGCCCGGATTGTCGCGGAACTGGTTGCGCACGTCGATCACCACGTCACCCGCGGCGCGGCCCACGGCAGTCATGCCCATGGCCCCGAACAGGTAAGGCAGCAGCGCGCCCAGCAGCAGGCCCACGATCACGTAGGGGTTTTCCAAGCTGAAGTTGACCGTCAGCGTCGGGAAGAACTCACGCAAATCCGTGGTGTAGGCGGCAAACAGCACCAGCGCGGCAAGGCCGGCGGAACCGATGGCATAGCCCTTGGTCACGGCCTTGGTGGTGTTGCCCACGGCGTCCAGCAGGTCGGTCTTTTCGCGCACGCTATCATCCAAGCCCGCCATTTCGGCAATGCCGCCGGCATTGTCGGTAACAGGGCCATAGGCGTCCAGCGCCACGACCATGCCCGCCAGCGCCAGCATGGCGGTGGCAGCGTAGGCAATGCCGATGAGGCCGGCCAGCTGGTAGGCCACGATGATGCCGCCCACGATCACGACGGTCGGCAGTGCGGTGGATTCCAGGCTGATGGCCAGGCCCTGGATCACGTTGGTGCCGTGGCCCGTTTCCGAAGCCTTGGCGATGGAGCGGACCGGGCGGTAGGCCGTGCCGGTGTAGTATTCGGTGATCCAGATGATGAGGCCGGTGATCACCAGGCCCAGCAGCGAACAGTAGAACAGGTGGCGGCCGTTGAAGTCCGTCCCCGGTATGATCGCCGAAGTGCCGATGGCGGCATCGGTAGCAAACCAGATGGCCGGGATGGCCAGCACGGCTGACACCAGGAAGCCCTTGTACATCGCGCCCATCACATTGGTGCCGCCACCGAGGCGGACGAAGTAGGTGCCGATGATGGAGGTGACGATGCACACGCCGCCAATCAGCAGCGGCAGCGCCATCAGGTTGGGCAGCAGTGCGCCCGCCGTCTTCAGCAGCAGAGCGGTGAGCACCATGGTGGCGCCCACGGTGACGACATAGGTTTCGAACAGGTCGGCAGCCATGCCGGCGCAGTCGCCCACGTTGTCACCCACGTTGTCGGCAATCACGGCCGGGTTGCGGGGATCGTCTTCCGGGATGCCGGCTTCCACCTTGCCCACCAGGTCCGCGCCCACGTCGGCCGCCTTGGTGAAGATGCCGCCGCCAAGGCGCGCGAAGATGGAGATGAGCGAAGCCCCGAAGGCGAGGCCGACAAGGCCATCCACCACGGTGCGGTCTTCACCGCCCACGCCGAAGCCACGGATCGCGGTAAGGTAGTAGTAGAACACGGCGATGGCCAGCAGCGCCAGGCCCGCCACCAGCAGGCCGGTGATGGCCCCCGCGCGGAAGGCCAGCGTCAGGCCCTGTTGCAGCCCGGTGGATGCCGCCTGCGCCGTGCGGACGTTGGCCCGGACCGAGATGTTCATGCCGATGAAGCCAGCGACGCCCGAAAGGATCGCGCCGATCACGAAGCCCGTGGCCGGCACCGCGCCAAGAAACACGGCGACCAGCACGGCCACGATCACGCCGACAATGGCAATGGTGGTGTATTGCCGCTTCAGGTAGGCTTGGGCGCCTTCCTGGATGGCGGCGGCGATTTCCTGCATTTTTTCGGAACCGGCGCTGGCGCCCAGCACCTGCCGGCTGGTCACGAAGCCGTAGACAACGGCCAGCGCACCCAGAATGATTGATACAACGACGAGGTCCATGACCTGCAATCCCCCTCTTCCAAAAGAAAACGGCCCGGGATTCCGGGTCCGTGTCAGAGATGCATAGGGCTATCGGCCATATGGGGGGTGCGCAAGGGGGCTTGGCCACATATTGTGGGCAGCCAGCGGCGGTTGCCCGATCAATTGTGGGTGTAACCCAGCCCTTCGGGGTTCACCAGCGGCTCGCCATCAAGGAACAGCGGGGCAAAGCCGCGCGGTTCCACCGTGCCGATGCGGGTGGCGGCAACGTTCACCATGGCATCCGGGGGCAGGGTGAACAGCAGTTCGTAATCATCGCCCCATGTCAGGCACTCCAGCTGGCGCTGCGGGGCGGCCACGGGGACACAGGCGCTGTCTATCGCGATCGAAACGCCGCTCGCTTCGGCCATGCGGAAGGCATCGAGCAGCAGGCCATCGGACACGTCCATCATCGCGCTGGCGAGGGGGGCGATGGCCTGCCCTTCGGCTAATCGCGGCTGCGGGCGCGAATAGCGCAGGTGATCCGCTCCCGTGCCATCGCGAAGCGCCTCGAACCCCAGCATTGCGCCGCCCAGTTCTCCGGTGATCCACACCCCGTCGCCTGCTTGCGCGCCGCTGCGGGAGGGGACGGGCGCGCAGGTGGCGCGGCCAATGGCGGTGAGGCCGTGGCTCTTTGGCCCGCTGCCGGAAACGGTATCGCCGCCCAGCAGCGGCACGTTGTAATGCGCCAGCACGTCGGCGAGGCCGGCGAGGAACGCATCGTCCCCGTTGCCCAGCATGTGCCCCAGCAGCACGCCCAGCGGCTCCGCCCCCTTGGCGGCAAGGTCGGACAAGTTGGTGGCGACCAGCTTCCATGCCACGTCCGCCATGTTGGCGCCATGCGGACCCGGGGGCAGGTAGTGCGTGCCTTCCACCATCATGTCGTGGGTAAGGATCAGCGTCTCGCCGCCCAGGGGAAGCACGGCGCAATCGTCGGACAGGTTGCGCGCCGCGGGGTGTGTGGCCAGCGCGCGCAGGCTTTCGATGAAGGCGGCCTCGCGGCTCACCCCTTACGTGCTTCCTTGGCGATGGCATCAAGCAGGCCGTTGACGAACTTGGCTTCCCGCTCGTCAAAGAAGGCGTGGGCCACGTCCACGTATTCGCTGATCACGGCGGCCTTGGGCACGTCTGCCCGGGCGAGCAGCTCGTAAGTGCCCACGCGCAGGATCTGCACCATGGTCTTGTCCAGCCGCGTCAGCGTCCAGCCTTCGGCCAGCCGCGCGGTGACGAGATCGTCGATTTCGTCCCGGCGTGCCAGGGTGCCTATCACCAGGTCATCGAAGAAATCCACCTCGGCATCGGCATATTGCGCGTCCTCGATTTCCTTGCCCAGCCGGTGCTGGTGGAATTCATCGAGCAAGCGGGCCTGCGGGGTGCCTTCCATCTGGTGCTGGTACAGCGCCTGGACGGCAGCGAGCCGCGCGGCGGAGCGGGCGGTGGAACGGGGGTTCATGGTCATTGGTTCGGGCTCATCTTCAGGCGCAGCTCCACGGACTTGGCATGGGCAGGCAGCCCTTCGACATGGGCCAACGCCACGGCCGCCGGGCCGATCTTCGCCAGCGCGGCTTCGTCCAGCGCGATGAAGCTGGTGCGCTTCATGAAATCGAGCACCGACAGGCCGCTGGCAAAGCGCGCGCGGCGGCCGGTGGGCAGCACGTGGTTGGGGCCGGCGACGTAATCGCCAACGGCTTCGGGCGTATGGCGGCCAAGGAACACGCTGCCGGCGTGGCGGATTTCAGCGAACATGGCTTCCGCATCGTCCACCGCCAGTTCCACGTGCTCTGCCGCGAGGCGGTTGGCGAGGGCGGGGGCTTCTGCCGCCAGGTCGTCGACGATGATGATGACGCCGTTATCGTCCCAGCTTTCCCTGGCCACGCGATGGGTGGGCAGCTGGGCGCAGATCACGTCCAGCGCGTCCTCCACCACATCGGCATAGCGCGCATCGTCAGTGATGAGGATGGACTGGGCGGTGGGATCGTGCTCGGCCTGGCTCAGCAGGTCGGCGGCAATCCAGTCCGGATCGTTCTTGTTGTCGGCAATCACCAGAATTTCGCTGGGGCCGGCCACCATGTCGATGCCGACCACGCCGAACAGCTGGCGCTTGGCTTCGGCCACGAAAGCGTTGCCGGGGCCGGTGATCACGTCCACCGGGGCGATGGTCCTGGTGCCATAGGCGAGCGCCGCCACGCCTTGCGCCCCGCCCACGCGCCACACCTCGTCCACGCCTGCCAGCCATGCGGCGGCGAGGACCAGCGGGTTGGTCTGCCCTTGCGGGGTGGGGGTGACCACGGCCAGCCGCTCCACGCCCGCGACCTTGGCGGGAATGGCGTTCATCAGCAGGCTGGAGGGGTAGGCGGCGCGTCCGCCGGGAACATAAAGCCCGGCCGCATCCACCGCACGCCACTTCGCGCCAAGGCGTACGCCGGCTTCGTCCACATAGTCCCGGTCCTGCGGCAACTGGCCTTCGTGATAGGCGCGAATGCGCGCGGCGGCCATGTCCAGCGCGGCCTTCAGTTCCGGCTCCAGCGCATCGTAGGCGGCGCGGCATTCCTCCAGCGGGATTTGCCAGCCGGTGTTGTCCAGGTCGTGCTTGTCGTACCGGGCGGTGAGATCCTTCAGCGCCCCGTCGCCTTCGATCCGCACGCGCGCCAGGATATCGCCCACCACGCGGCTGACATCGGCATCGCTTTCGCGCCGGTCATTCACCACGCGGGTGAAGCGGGCCTCAAAATCTGGCTGGCTGGTGTAGAGGCGCTGCATCACGCGGCATCCTTTTCCTTGCCGGCGCGGAAGGCTTCGACCAGCGCGGCCACGCGGGGATCGGTCTTGAGCGCCACGCGGTTGACGATCAGGCGGGCGGACACCTGCATGATCACGTCCTTTTCGACCAGGCCGTTCTGCGCCAGCGTCTTGCCGGTGGAGACAAGGTCCACGATCCGGCCGGACAGGCCCAGCGACGGGGCCAGTTCCATCGCCCCGTTCAGCTTGACGCATTCGGCCTGCACGCCTTGGCGTTCGAACCAGCGCTTGGTGATGCCCGGATACTTGGTCGCCACGCGCAGGTGGCTGGCAACGCCGGGGCGGTATTCGCTGTCCTCCGCCGGTTCCGCCACGGACAGGCGGCAATGGCCGATGTCGAGATCCACCGGGGCGTAAAGCTCCGAATAGGCGAACTCCTCGATCACGTCAGAGCCGACAATGCCCACCTGCGCCGCGCCGAAAGCCACGAAAGTCGCCACGTCGAAGGCGCGCACGCGGATGATGCGCATGTCGCTGCCTTCGCAGGCAAAGGCGAGGCTGCGGTCATGCTTGTCGTGGAAGGCGGAATGCGGCACCACGCCCGCGCGGGCCATGACTGGCAGGGCTTCATCCAGGATCCGGCCCTTGGGCACGGCGAAAGTCAGGGGTTGGGGCGCGGCAGTGCTCATGGCCGCGCGTGTAGATTTGTTGGGGCGAAAGGGCAATCGGCTTGGCAGCGAATGATGTTCCGCAAAAGATCATGGAAATCGCCAGCGTGGCGGAGGCGATCGCGTGGCAGGCCAGCCATTGCGAGCGGGCGGGCGCGCCCATCACCGCGCGGGTGATCCGAGCGGAGCAGGCGATCATCGCCGCCGGCACCAAAGTGGGGCGGCGGATGGCAAACTGGCCGGGGCTGAGCCTGGAGGATGCCATGCCGCTGCGCGCGGCGGGGGCATTGCATTTCCTGTACCTGACGGGGCAGGCACCTGAACTGGCGGCGGTTTATTCCGGCGCGGTGAGCGAACAGGCGGCGGTGGACGCCATCGTGGCAGATGTCGCCCGGCGGTTCGACGATGCCCTGCTGCCGTGGCTGGACGGCCCGCCGCAGACGAACGAAGCGGGCCGCTCGGCCAGCGTGATGACCGGGTTGTTGTGGCTGTCAGGCAAGCTGGGGCCGCGGTTCGAACTGGTGGAGATTGGCGCGAGCGCGGGCATCAACAGCATGATGGCGCGCTATTTCTATGACCTGGGCGGCACCAAAGCGGGGCCGGCGGATTCGCCCATGCGGATCGTGCCAGAATGGCGCGGGCCACCGCCGCCCGCCAACCGGGTGGAGATCACGTGCGTGAAAGGCTGCGACATCTCGCCGGTGGACCTGACCGATCCCGGCGAGGCGCAGCGGCTCAAAGCCTACATCTGGGCAGATGCGGCAGAGCGCATGGCGCGCATGGATGTGGCGATTGCGCTGGCGGGCGAACAGAAGCCCGACCTGGTGCAGATGGACGCGGCCGATTTCGTGCGGCAGCGGCTGGCCGACCTGCAGGAAGCCGGCGTCACCCGCGTGCTGTTCCACACGGTGATGTGGCAATACCTGCCGCAGGAAACCCGCGATGCGATCCGCGCGATGATGGACGAGGCCGGGCGCATGGCTACGTCGGACAAGCCGCTCGCCTGGCTGCGGGTGGAAACCAACCGCGCCACTTTCCGCCATGAACTGACCGTCAAATATTGGCCGGGCGGGGAGACGGTGGTGCAACTGGCCGAAGCTCACCCGCACGGCGCATGGGTGGAGTGGCTGGGGTAATTAACGCCCCGGCGGCACCATCACGTCCAGCAGCTCGATGGTGAAAAACAGCGTGGCGGCCGGCGGGATCGGGCCTGCGCCGCGCGCGCCATAGCCCAGCTCTGCCGGCACGGCGATCTCGATGGTGTCGCCCACGCCCATGTAGGGGATGGCGATCTGCCAGGCGCGGATCAGCTGGCCCAGCGGGAAGGTGGCCGGGCCGCGCCCCTGAGTGGTATCGAACACGGTGCCGTTGGTCAGGCGGCCGGTGTAATGCACGCTCACCACGTCGCGCACGGTGGGGGCGGGGCCGGTGCCATCACCCGCAGTGCGGCGGAAGCGCACGCCGCCTTCCAGTTCGTGCCAGCCATCGGCAGGGGAGAGGGCAAGCAGCGCCGCCTGCTGGCTGTTGAACCATTCGGCGGACTGGGTCAGGTCTTGCGGCATTGTGCGTTCCTGGGCGTGAGCGGGAATGGCGACGGCGGCGGCCGCAATAGTGGCGGCAAATGCGATGTGCTTCATGCCGCCCCTATTAGCCCGTCCGCGCGCGACCGCAATCAGGGATAGCTGACCGTCTTGGGCTTGTCCGGCAGGGGGATGAATTCCAACTCGTCTCCCGGCACCTTGGGGAAGCGGCCTTCGCGCCAGTCTTCCTTGGCCTGTTCGATCCGCTCGCGCCTGCTGGACACGAAGTTCCACCACACGTAGCGCCGGGTGGGGAAGGCCTCGCCGCCCAGCAGCATCACCTTGGCGCTGCTGTCGCTCGCCAGGGTCATCGCCGCGCCGGGCTTCAGGATATAGAGCACGTAAAGTTCCAGCGGCACGCCATCCAGCGTGGCCGCACCGCCTGTCAGCATCACCGCGCGCTCGTCCGCCTCCGCATCGATGGGGATGGCGCCGCCCGCTGCCAGGTTGATTTCGGCATAGATCGTTTCGGCATGGGTGGTGGTGGCGGCGCGGCGGCCCCACAGGCTGCCCATGATCACCGTGGCGCTGGCGCAGGTATCGGCCACCTGCGGCAGGTCGCTCACCGCTTCGAACGCGGGATCGATCTCCTCCTGCCCGTCCGGCAGGGCCAGCCAGGTCTGCATCCCGTACATCGCCGGGCCATTGTCCCGCTCGCTTTGCGGGGAGCGTTCGGAATGGACGATGCCGCGCCCGGCCGTCATCAGGTTCACCGTGCCGGGGCGGATGGTGGAGAAGGTGCCGAGGCTGTCACGATGATCGATCGCGCCGTCAAACAGCCAGGTGACGGTGGCCAGGTTTATGTGCGGGTGCGGGCGCACGTCCATGCCTTCGCCCACCTCCAGCCGCGCCGGGCCGAACTGGTCCACGAACACGAACGGCCCCACCATGCGGCACTGCGGGCTGGGAATGGCACGGCGCACCTGGAAGCCGCCAAGGTCATGCGTGACGGGGGTGACTGTTCGCAGGTCGCTCATGCCGCGTGCTCCTAGATGATTTCGCCGGGGGCCAGCGCCTTCACCGCCAGCGCGTGGACCCGCTTGCCCGGAATGTCGCCCAGCGCGGCGTTGACCATGCGCTGGCGTTCCAGCCGGCTCTTGTGGTGGAATGCCGCGCTTTCGATCAGCACGGTGAAGTGCGATTCGCCGCTGCCATCATCGCCTGAATGGCCCCGGTGCTTGGCGCTGTCGTTGATCACCTCCAGCCGCGTGGGGCTGAGCGCTTGGGTGAGCAGCTGTTCCATTTCCTGCTGGACGGGTCCGGCCACGCGATCATCTCCTTCGGGCAAGCTGGCGGGGCAGAAAATCTTGGCCCCGGGTCTTTTCATCTGGGCCACCATGCCCCAGAATCAAGCGAATGCCCAAGCCCTCGCCGAAATTCCATGGCCGCCACGACACTGGCGGGCGCCGCTGCATGGCCCCGCACTGCGACGGGGCGGGGGAATTCCGCGCGCCCGGTCCGCGCCGCCACGGGTTTGACGGGCCGGGAGACTGGTTGTGGTTTTGCCTCGACCATATCCGCGAGTTCAACGCCGGGTACGATTTCTTCGAAGGGATGAGTGCGGACGAAATTCTTGCCGCGCAAAGCCCCATTGCCGGCTGGCAGACCGAAACCCGCGCCTTCCGCCCCACGGCTGGCATCGGCGAAGCGCCGCGCTGGGCCGATTTCCACGACCCGCTGGACGCCATCGGCGCGCGCGCGGCGGACATTCGCCGCCGGGCGGAAGGCCGCGCGCGGGACATGGCGGCAGAAGCGGCGGCGCAGGTGCGCTTTACCGCGCCCGAACGCGCCGCCTTGCAGGTGATGGGGCTGGCCCCCGATGATGACCGCACCAAGCTGCGCCGCCGCTATTCGGAACTGGTGCGCCGCTACCACCCGGACAGGAACGGCGGCGACCGCGCGCACGAAGCGCGGCTGCAACGCGTGGTGGAGGCATACCAGATCCTGAAGAAGGCGGCGGCCTACGCCTGATCGTCTGGCGCGCGTCCGGGCGCCGAGCATCAATCCCGGTCTGGCGCGCCCAGCGGGAAAAAGGGGCGGAACTGCCGGGCATCTTCCACGCACCGCGAAACCGGCGGCAGGGCCAGCAGCTGCGCGCGCAGGCCGGCAAGGCGCGGGCGCTGCGGTCCGATCTCCTCGACCCAGTCGGCATAGAACAGGCTGGGCGCGGCGGCGCAGGTGACCAGGCTGACGTGCGGGGGCAGGTCGTTGGCGGCCAGCCAGCTTTCCAGCCAGTCATAGGCCTTCCGCAGGCGCATCCTGCCCGCCGCAACTTCTTCCGCCACCGGCGCATCGCGCAGGCCCAGTTCGGGCTTGTCGCGGCTGATGAAATGCGCGGCCACCACGCGCTGCATGTTGGCCATCACGTAATTGTCGAACACCCGGTCCATCATCCGCGCCAGCGCTGCCTCCGCCGGATCGGCCGGGATCAGCGGGGCGGGGCCGGGATGGTGCAGGGCGAGGTGCTCGACGATGGACGTTGCCTCCACCACCACCTCGGCGCCATCCACCAGCACGGGGATATGCCCGCCGGGGTGGACCTTGCCGGGAAACTGCTCGCCCAGCGGCCTGTCGCCCGTGGTGGCAACGAAGGTGAACGGTGTATCGTTGGCGTAAAGCGGGATCAGCGCCTTCCAGGTGTAGGACGAGAACAGGTGTCCGTGCAGTTCCAGCATGTCATTCCCCCGCCAGCGCGGCCTCGATGGCGGCGATGTCGATCTTCTTCATCTGCATCATCGCATTGAATGCGCGCTTGCGGGCGGCGGGATCGGGATGATCGTGGCTGTCCAACAGCGCGCGCGGGGTGATCTGCCAGGAGACGCCCCACTTGTCCCTGCACCAACCGCACATGCTTTCCGCACCCCCGCCATCGACGATGGCATTCCAGTACCTGTCCGTCTCGGCCTGGTCATCGGTGATGATCGAGAAGGAGAACGCCTCGCTTTGCCTGAAGTGGGGCCCGCCGTTGAGGCCCAGCACCGGCAGGCCCATGACGGTGAATTCCACCATCAGCAGCGCCCCTTCGCGGGTGGAGGGATTGTCCGCCGGGGCGCGGGTGGCCTTGCCCACGTGGCTATCGGGGAAGGTCGCGGCATAGAACTGCGCCGCGTCCAGCGCGCCATCATCGAACCACAGGCAGGCTCGCGCCTTGTTGTTGCCCGCCATCGATCAGGCTTCCGCCACGAAGACCGGATCGAACCCGCCGAAGATCATGCGCTTGCCATCGAACGGCATGGGCATTTCGAAATTGGCCATCCGCTCGTCCGCCATCATCTTTTCGTGGGCCCCATCGGCCGTGGCCTTGTCGGGCCAGACCACCCAGGAAAAGACCACCTTCTCCCCCGGTTGCAGCGCCACGGCGCGCCGGAAATCGGTCTGCTTGCCGTCCTTCACGTCGGCCTCCCAGCACTCGTACTGACCCAGCGCGCCGCAATCGCGGGAAATGGGCCAGAACTCTTCAGCCACCTTGCGGTATTCTTCCTTCTTGTTCTCAGGCACGGGAATGACGAAGCCCTGGATATACATCGCGATCCTCCCTTGTGTGGGGTTGCGGCTACAGCGCGTATGGCTGCCCATCGTAATCGGCTAACTGGTCGGAATACGCCTTGATGAAGGCCGGCCGGGCTTTCGCCCGTTCCACGTAAACAGCCAGAGCGGGATATTGTTCCAGCAGATCCGTGGGCCGGAAGTTTTCCAGCACGGTGACCATCGCGATGTCGGCGATCGAGAATGTGCCGGCCAGCCATTCCTTGCCTTCCAGCGCCTGGGCCAGCCGGGCCAGGCGCTGGCGGGCGATTGCTTCCGCCGGCGCGCGCGCTTCGGCAGACCAGGGCTGGTCCTTCAGGAACACCGCGTAATGGAACAGGCGGGTGGCGACCGGCTCCACGCTGTTGAAGGAGGAGAACAGCCAGCCTTTTGCCGTCCACGCGCCCTGCCGGTCAGCCGGCAGCAGGCCGCCGTGCTTTTCCGCCAGGTACAGCAGCATGGCCCCGCTTTCGAACAGTTGCAGGTCGCCATCGGCCAGCGCGGGCACCTGGCCGAACGGCTGGCGGGACGTGTAGCCTTCCGGCTTGGCTCCGCGCGCCTGGACCTTCTCCACCGCGTAGGGCTGGCCCAGCTCCTCGAACGCCCAGCGCACCCGCAGGTCGCGCACCAGGCCGCGGACGGTTTCCGGCACCCAGTCGAACACGGTCAGGACGGGCAGGGTATTATCGGTCATTGGGTCATCCTCCACTGGTTGCCGGATGCGGCTTTCGCGTTTGCCGTCCCGGTTCTTGCGCCTTTACCGTTGCAGGCCAATGGCGGTCCGTCTAGGCATCGGCGCACGATGACTGACAAGACCAGCCCGCTCGACGCATCCGGCACGCTGATGGCCGCCCCGGACAAGGAAATCGACGTTCGCGAAACCTTCGGTGTCGATATCGACATGAAGGTGCCTGCCTTCAGCCAGGCGGACGAACGCGTGCCCGATGTCGATCCCACCTATGTGTTCGATCCGGATACCACGCTGGCGATCCTGGCCGGTTTTGCCCACAACCGCCGCGTGATGGTGCAGGGCTATCACGGCACCGGCAAGTCCACCCATATCGAACAGGTGGCAGCGCGCCTCAACTGGCCGTGCATCCGCATCAATCTTGACGCGCACATCAGCCGCATCGACCTGATCGGGCGCGATGCCATCGTGCTGCGCGACGGGTTGCAGGTGACCGAATTCCGCGAAGGCCTGCTGCCCTGGGCCTTGCAGCACCCGGTGGCGCTGGTGTTCGACGAATATGACGCTGGCCGGCCGGACGTGATGTTCGTGATCCAGCGCGTGCTGGAACAGGCCGGCAAGCTGACCCTGCTGGACCAGAACCGCGTGATCCGGCCCAACCCGTGGTTCCGCCTGTTTGCCACGGCCAACACGGTCGGCCTGGGCGATACCAGCGGGCTGTATCACGGCACGCAGGCGATCAACCAGGGCCAGATGGACCGCTGGAACATCGTCACCACGCTGAACTACCTGCCGGAAGAGACCGAGCGGGAGATCGTCGGCGCCAAGACGAAGCTTGATTCCAAGCTGGTGGCTGACATGATCCGCGTGGCGGACCTTTCCCGCCAGGGCTTCATCAACGGCGACATTTCGACCGTGATGAGCCCGCGCACGGTGATTTCCTGGGCCGAGAATACCGAGATCTTCAAGGATCCGGGTTTCGCCTTCCGTCTCACCTTCCTTAACAAGTGTGACGAGGCGGAGCGGATGCTGGTGGCCGAATACTACCAGCGCGTGTTCGGCAAGGACCTGCCCGAAAGCGTGGTTGGCAAGAACTGACGCCCACCCGCCGACGGCATCCGCCGCCTGCCAATCAACGTTTCGTCGAACGCACTTTGCCCCGCGCGCCCGCGCGGCTAGGGGTGTGCTTTCATCTGAAACGGGGCTCGCCGACACCATGCATCGTTCCTTTGCCGCTGCCAGCGCGCTTGCGCTCGCCCCCATGCTCGCCATTGCCATTGCCACTCCCGCCAGCGCGCAGGAGGTGGACGGGGAGGCGTTGCGGCGCGATGTCACCGTGCTGGCGTCCGACAGCATGGAGGGGCGCGAGGCGGGCACGCGCGGGCATGAACGGGCGGCGGGCTATGTCGCCGGGCGGCTGGCGGCGCTGGGCATTGCCGGCGGGGCGGGCGATGGCTCCTACTTCCAGGAAGTGCCGATGCTGCGGATCGATAGCGACCTTTCGCGCACCTCGCTCGCCATTGACGGGCTGGGCGATCTGACGATGCTTGAGGACTACACCCTGTCCGGCACCGCGCAGCGCGAAAGCGGCAGCGTGGAGGCGGAACTGGTGTTCGTCGGCTATGGCCTGGACCTGCCCGGCCGCGATGACCTGGCGGGCCTGGACCTCAACGGCAAGATTGCGGTGCGCGCCTATGGCGGGCCGCGCACGCTCAATTCCGAGGAAGCGGCGCATTACCGCAGCACCATCGGCGCGCGCGTGTCCGAACGCGGGGCCGTGGGCCTGCTGCTGGTGTGGACCCCGCTGGTGGAAGGCGTGCAAAGTTGGAACCGCGCCGTGGAAGGCGCACGCCACGCCAGCACGATGACCTGGGTGAAGCCCACGGGCGAGGCCTATTCCACCGCGCCGGGGCTGCTCTTCACCGGCTCGCTCTCCGCCGAAACCGCCCGCGCGCTGCTGGCCGGGCACGCCTTCGATTATGACGACCTGCTGGCGGCAGAACAGACCGCCGAGGCGCTGGTGCCGGCCTTCCCGCTGGGCCGCACCGCACGGGTCAGTTTCGCCAGCACCTTCACGCGCCTGTCCACGCCCAACGTGGTGGGGCTGGTCCCCGGCACCGATCCGGTGCTGAAGGACGAATATGTCGTCCTCACCGCGCATCTCGATCATCTGGGTATCCAGCCGACCGAGGCCGAGGGAGATGACGAGATCTACAACGGCGCGATGGACAACGCCGTGGGCATTGCCAGCATGATCGATGTCGCCCGGATGCTGCGGGAACACGGCCCCCGCCGCAGCGTGCTGGTGGTGGCGGTGACGGCGGAGGAGAAGGGGCTGCTGGGGTCCAGCTACAACGCCGCCAATCCCACCGTGCCGGCGGCCAGCGTGGTGGCCAACGTCAACCTCGACATGCCGATCCTGTCCTACCCGTTTGCCGACGTGGTGGCCTTCGGCTCCGACCATTCCACCCTGTCTGCACCCGTGGCGGCGGCGGCGGGCGAATTCGGCCTGACCTTCAGCCCGGACCCGGCGCCGGAGCAGGGCTTTTTCGTCCGGTCGGACCAGTATTCCTACGTCCGCCAGGGCGTGCCGGCGGTGAACCTCGATCTTGGCTGGGCCAATGGGGGAGAGGCCGCGCAGGAGGCATTCCTCAGCGGCCATTATCATCAGTTGAGCGACGAGGTGGACCTGGTCGACTTCGCCCAGCTGGAACGGTTTACGGCCGTGAACTACGCCATCGCCCGCAACGTGGCCGACCTGCCGCAGCGTCCGGTGTGGAACCCTGGCGATTTCTTCGGCGAAACCTTTGCTCAAGGTCACTCGCACCCTGATGCCGCATCACCGGTGCAGTAAACAGGGTTAGGATCGGGTTAGGCTTGTCTCTTGAGACGGCGTTGGCCAGAGGGGGTGCAAGCCATCGGGACGGCGCCCCTCAAGCCGGTCTGCCCTCATTGACCGGCCGCCTGCTGAAAGACCCATCGTGATCCAGACGCGTTCCGTCCCGCGTGATGAAGTGCTGCGTGTGCAATGCCGGATGCGGGGCGGCGGGGTCGTGGAGCTGGACTTGCTGGACTTGTCAGCCGGTGGCTGCATGGTCGGGTTTCGCGGCAGGGGAGACGTGGGCGAGCGAGTGCTGGTGCGCCTGCCCGGCCTGGGCTTCCAACCGGCGGAGGTTGTCTGGCTGGAAGATGCCCGCGCGGGAATCGCCTTCGAGGAACCCCTGCACGAAGCCGTGCTCGATCACTTGTCCGCCCTGCTGCAACGACAGCGTCGCTAGGCAGCCTCGGGGCGCTCAGCGCACGCCGCGCGATTGCACGGGCACGCGGTAGATCGTCATCGCCACGTTGCGTTCCTGGTGCGGGGTGGCCCACAGCTGGCCCGCCGGCGTGGCCGCGCCCATCGTGCCGATGTAGAGCACGTTGCGATCAGGCCCCGCCAGCGCAAGCGTGATGGAGCGGCGCGGCGTGGGGATCACGCCCAGCTCGGTCCCGTCGGGGGCAAAGACATAGACCCCGGCATCGCCGGTGACGTAGAGCCGCCCTGCGTTGTCCATCTCCATCCCGTCACCGCCGAAGCCCTGCGTGTCGCGGGACAGGGTGGCAAAGACGCGGGCATTGGACGGCTGGCCGTCCGCGTTGATGTCGTAAGCGCGAATGGTGGTGCGGTCGGTCACGTAAAGGGTGCGCCCGTCCGGGCTGGTCACCACGCCGTTGGAGAAGGTGTCCATCGTGGCCACGGTGGTGACGGTGCCATCGGCGGTGGTGTGGTACAGCGCCCCTTGCGTGAACCAGGCGCCGCCGCGCCCATCGGCGAACAGGTCGTTCAGGCGGCCGAGCGAGCTGCCATCGGCGAAGGCATCGGCGATTACCCGGCGTTCCGGCATCAGTTGCACCACCGCGCTGCGCCGTTCGCAGGTGAGCTGCATCAGGCCGGGATCGGTGCAGCCGCGCTCCACCGCCAGCATGCGCCCTTGCGCGTCCACGCTGACCGCGCCCGCGCCCAGCACGTAGGGCACCTCCACGAAGGCGCGGCCATCGGGCCACAGCTTCCAGATGGCGTTGCTCTGTTCCTGGGCGAACAGCAGCAGGCCATCGGCCGAGGCGCTCATCCCGTCAGCCGTCATCGGGCCGGACCAGACCTGTTCCCACGCGGCATCGGCGGAGATGACGCCGGGGATGGCGGCAATGTCGGTTGCCACTTCGCCCGGTTGCAGGGCCTGCGCCGCCGCGGGAACAGACAGGGCGGAAGCGGAAAGGGCGAGGGCGGCGCTGGAAGCCAGCAGGGTAAGGGTGCGGATCATGTGCGGTTTACTCCACGGGAGCGGATTCGATGGTGTTGAGGCCGTCTTCATTGCCGGTGCGGTCATTGTCCCAGGCGAGGATGATCGACCGGTCGAAACCTGGATCGCGCACCCAGCTGGCCGTGGTGGACCACGGCTCCGTCAGGGTAACGGGATCGGTGACGCTGAATTCCACCACCAGCCGGTCCGGCCCGTCCAGGTGGATGCGTTCGACATAGCGGGCGCTTTCGCTGAATGGCGGCGCGCCGTGGAAGAAGGTGGACGGATCGGTCACCATCGCGGTTTCGATCACCAGCGTATCGCCCTCCCAGTGGCCGACCGATGTGCCATAGGTGGTGGGCCACATGTCCTCTTCCGCCGGCATCTGGCGGCCATCGGTATAGATGTAGCGCGCTTCGTTGTAGAAGTTGATGATGATGGTTTCCTCAGGCGTGATGAGGAAGCGCAGCGGGGTGGCGGACCCCATCATCATCGGGAAGCCCCAGCCGGTGGCCTTGCGCCCGCCGGCGCTCTGCCGCGCGGCGTCCCAGCGGCGGCGGCCTTCCTCGTTCCACGGGGCATTGGCGGCGCGCAGCGGCATGATGTTGACCGAGAACGAGCTGCCGGTTGAAGCGGTCGCCACCGGGGCGAGGCCGGTAATGGTGGTGCCGGCCTGGTCTTCCGCCACCCAGTAGCCCGGCCAGTTGGGCAGGGCGGCAAAGGCGGCGACGCGGGCGGCGTTGTCCTGCTGCGGGGCAGCTTCCTGCGCCATGACCGGGGCGGACAGGCCCAGCGAAAGGGCGATCAGCGCGCCAGTTGCAATCAGCTTCATTGGCGGTTGGTCCCCACGGCGTTGCCGGCCGCGTCCTTCACGTCCAGCACCACGCCGCCCGGATCGCCGTTGCGCAGCGGGTTGTAATCCACCGTGATCTGCATGCCGGGCCGCAGCGTGCGCGGCCGCCAGCCACGGGCATAGAGATACATCGGCGCGCCCATTTCCATCGAATATTCCACGTCCCGGTTGCCCTGCCGCACCGTGACCTGGATGTAGGCGTGCGGATTGGTCCACTGGAATTCGCGCACCGTGCCGCTGACGGTGGCGGTGCGGGTGCGATCGAACATGGCGAAGGAATGGTGGGCGATGGCCGCCGGGGCCGCAGCGCCCAGCACGCACAATACGCCCGCTAACCCGAGCAATTTCTTCATAATCCTCTCCACGCCCGGTTTGCCGGGCACGCTTGTTTTGGCGAGTGGCCGCGGGCCTTGTTGGCCTCGTTGCCACAAGCATGGCACGCTTGTTTGACTTCGTCATCAGGCTAATTGCGCGTGCAAGGAATTTGCCTTTGCCCGGAGCCGCAGCCGTGCGAATCTGACTCCACAACAGTGTGTTAAAGGTCTAACACAGCGCGATGGATTGGCTGCGGTCACGGCGGAAGGACAAGGGAGGGTACTGGGCGCCGGGCGAGGTCAGCTCGGTGCTCGACGATGCGCCGTGGCATCCGGAATATGGCGCCGGCGCCCCGCCGCCCGGTCCTCCGCCAGCCGCACCCGGGCAAGCGGCGGACTTGCCGCCCCCAGGCAGCGAATCGCCCGGTGCTCCGCCCGCTGGGAAACCGCGGGGCAAGCTGTGGTGGACGGTGCGCGGTATCGCCGCCGCGCTGGCACTGCTCATCGTGCTGATCGGCTACCTTGCCGTCACCGCGCCGCTGTCCAAGTCGCTGGAGCCGATCGCCCCGCCGGAAATCACCCTGCTGGCCAGCGACGGCACGCCGATTGCCCGCAACGGGGCCATCGTGCGCGAACCCGTGCGCGTGGCCGAACTGCCCGAGCATGTGATCCAGCCGTTCCTGGCGATCGAGGACCGGCGCTTCTACAGCCACTGGGGCATAGATCCGCGCGGCATTGCCCGTGCCCTGTTGACGGGGGTGGGCGGCGGCTCCACCATTACCCAGCAGCTGGCCAAGTTCACCTTCCTCACCAGCGAACAGACGCTGACCCGCAAGGCGCGCGAGGCGCTGATTGCCCTGTGGCTGGAGGCATGGCTGACCAAGGACGAGATCCTGGAGCGGTACCTGTCCAACGCCTATTTCGGGGATAACCAGTACGGCCTGCGGGCGGCGTCCCTGCATTACTTCTACCGCCAGCCGGAAAAGCTGCGTCCCGAACAGGCGGCCATGCTGGCAGGCCTGCTCCAGGCGCCCAGCCGCCTTGCCCCCACGCAGAACCCGGAAGCCGCCGCCCGCCGCATGGCGCTGGTGCGCGGGGCGATGGTGGATGCCGGCTACCTGACGCAGGCCCAGGCCGATGCCATGCCCGTGCCCCGGCTGGACGTGCGCCGCATGGGCCAGGACCTGCCCACCGGCACCTATTTCGCTGACTGGGCCCTGCCGGAGGCGCGCCAGCGCACCGGGGCCAGCTATGCCAGCCAGACGCTGACGACCACGCTCGACAGCCGGTTGCAGTCGCTCGCCCGCCGGGTGACGGCGCAGGCCCCGCGCGGCAGCCAGGTGGCGCTGGTGGCCATGCGCCCCAATGGGGAGGTGGTGGCGATGATCGGCGGGCGGGACTATGCCGCCAGCCCGTTCAACCGCGCCACTCAGGCGCGTCGCCAGGTCGGCTCCACCTTCAAGCTGTTTGTCTACCTTGCGGCCCTGCGCGCCGGGTGGGAGCCGGATGACCTGATCGACAATACCGAGATTACCGCCGGGTCATACCGTCCGCGCAATGCCAGTGGCCGCTACAGCCCCACGATCACCCTGGCCGATGCCTTCGCGCAGAGTTCCAACGTGGCCGCCGTGCGCCTGTACCAGGAAGTGGGCGACGATGCCGTGATCGCCACCGCGCGTGACCTTGGCATTACCTCGCCACTGGCGGCGGGCGATCCTTCGGTGGCGCTGGGCACGGGGACGATGACCTTGCTGGAGCTGACCTCTGCCTATGCCGGGGTGGCCGCCAACGCCTTCCCGGTGCGCCCGCACGCCTTCGTGCAGGAGAGGCAGGGCTGGTGGGAATGGCTGTGGAACGGGCCGCAGAGCCTGTCTTCCGGCGTGCACGAGGACATGGAAGACATGCTGCGCCGGGCGATCAACCGCGGCACCGGGCGCGCCGCCATGCTCAGCGGCCCCAACTTCGGCAAGACCGGCACCACGCAGGACCACCGCGATGCGCTGTTCGTGGGCTATGCCGGCAGCGGGGACAACATGCTGGTGGTGGGCGTGTGGATCGGCAACGATGACAACTCGCCGTTGAACGGCGTGTCCGGCGGCACGGTGCCCGCGCGCATCTGGCGCGATTTCATGGCCGGCGCGCTGGGCGAAAGCCGCCGCCCGAGCCCGCGCCCCAGCGCCTCCAGCGATCCCGGCGGGCCGGTGCAGCCGCAGGACGTGGACGGGCTGGAGGACATCCCGCTGACCGAAGATGGCTCCACGCGCCTTTCCGTGGACCAGCAGGGTGCCACGATCAGTACCGAGGTGCAGGGCGTGGGGGTGGATATCCGGATGGATGAGCAGGGGCTGCGCGTCGCGCCATCCCCTCCGCCGCCCGATCCGCCGCCGACCGGGCCATAGCCGCGGCAAGCACATGAAAAGGCCCCGGAACGCGAGGTTCCGGGGCCTTTCGTTTTGGTAGCAATCCCGTCGATCAGCGCGAACGCATGCCCGTGTAGGCGGCGGCCAGGCGGGCGCGGTGGCGCAGCTGGGCCAGGGCGCGGGTCTTCAGCGCGGTCACGCAGGCCGACCGGTCATTGACGTTGTTGATATCGGCGCAGGCGGCGGCCACGGCCGTGTCGATCCGCTGTTCCATTTCGGCAACGTCGGCCGGGTTGGTGAGGTTGAGGCCGGCGTGGCTGACCGACACTTCCACTTCATCCGCCAGGGCAGGCGGGGTGGCGGCAATGGCGATACAAATGGCGGCGGCGGCGGCGGAGATGAACTTCTTCATGACAGATCCTTCGTCTTGAAAGTGGTCTTTTTCCGCCTTTCCTGGATCGTCCCCGTGGTCCTTTTTATCTTGCCGCCATGCTGCATTGCAGCGTGGATTTCGCAAAGTGCGATATTCGCATCAGGCGTTGCAAGCTTTGCAACGCCCGGCGGCGAAGAAATCAGGGATATGTCGCACGCACGAAATAAAGCCCGTCCGGCGGCGCATTGAGGCCCAGCGCCGTGCGATCCCGCGCCTCCAGCGCCGCCTTCACGTCCGCCTCGCTCCACTGGCCAAGGCCGACCAGCGAGAGGGTACCCACCATGGAGCGGACCTGGTGGTGCAGGAAGCTGCGTGCGGCGGTGCGCACGATCACGTGCTCGCCCTCGCGGCTGACGGTGAGGCTGTCGAGCGTCTTGACCGGGCTTTGCGACTGGCAGTGGACCGAGCGGAAGGTGGTGAAATCGTGCAGCCCCACCAGCGCCTGCGCCGCCCGGTGCATGGCCTGTGCATCCAGCGGGCGGGTGACCAGCCAGGCGCGGCCCTTGTCCAGCGTCAGCGGCGCGCGGCGGTTGACGATGCGGTATTCGTAGGCCCGGCCAATGCAGGAAAAGCGGGCATGCCAGTCATCCGGCACCACCCGGCAGGCCAGCACGGCAACCGGGTCCGGCTTGAGGTGGTAGTTCAGCGCTTCCATCAGGCGGAACGGATCGAACGGCTTTGCGATGTCCAGATGGGCCACCATGCCCAGCGCGTGCACCCCGCTGTCAGTGCGTCCGGCGGCGTGCATCCGCACGTCTTCCCCCGTCACGCGGAACGCGGCGTCCTCTACCGCGGCTTGCACGCTGGGGCCGTGGTCCTGCCGTTGCAGGCCCATGAACGGGCCGCCGTCGAATTCCAGGGTGATGGCGAAGCGGGTCAATTCAACTTCGTCCCGGCAGGGATGGGCAGGCCGCGTAGCAGGTCCGCCGTGGGCATGGCCGGGCGACCGGCGCGTTGGACCTGCGAGGGGCGGATCGCACCGCTGCCGCAGGCAATGGTGAGGGCATCGTCCAGCGTCACTCCCGGCTCCCCGTTGCCGGGGACCACGTCGGCGACAAGCACGCGGAACCGTTCCCCGTTCCATTCAAACCACGCCGCCGGATGGAAGGCGCGCACCTGCCGCTCCACTTCCGCAGCGGTGCGGGTGAAGTCCAGCCGGGTCTCCGCCTTGTCGATCTTGTGGGCATAGACCACGCCGTCGTCAGGCTGCGGCACGGGGGGATGCGAGGGCAGGTCCGCCAGCACATCCACTACCAATCCTGCGCCCAATTGCGCCAGTTCTTCCATCAGTTGCGGAGCGGTCTTGCCATCCACACTCGTGCGCGCTTCGGCCCGGACGGGGCCTGTATCGAGTCCTGCGGCCATCTGCATGATGCCGACGCCCGTCTCCGCATCGCCTGCTTCGATCGCGCGCTGCACCGGGGCTGCGCCGCGCCAGCGGGGTAGCAGCGAACCGTGGATATTGAGGCAGCCGTGCCTGGGCGCATCCAGCACCGCCTGCGGCAGGATCAGGCCATAGGCGGCGACCACCGCCACATCGGCCTCCAGCGCGGCAAAGGCGGCCTGTTCTTCCGCGCCCCTGAGGCTAAGCGGATGGCGCACCGGGATGCCCAGTTCCTCGGCCGCCTTGTGCACCGGGGTCGGCGTCAGCTCCTTGCCGCGCCGCCCGCCGGGTCGCGGGGGCTGGGTATAGGCGCAGGCCACCTCGTGCCCCGCCGCTACCAGCGCGCGCAGCGCGGGGACGGCGAAATCGGGGGTGCCCATGAAAATGACGCGCAGCTTTTGCATCGGGGTGGCTTTGCCTTTCTGTGCCTCGCGCCCTATCTCCTAACGCCATGGCATCGCAAGAGATCGAAACCCTCAGCAGCGCATTGGCGAAATTGCCCGGCCTCGGCCCCCGGTCTGCCCGGCGCGCGGTGCTGTGGCTGGTGAAGCGGCGCGAAACGGCGCTGGTGCAACTGCTCGCCGCGTTGACGGAAGTGCGCGAGCGGCTGGCCGAATGCGATGTGTGCGGCAATGTCGATACGCAGAACCCGTGCGGCATCTGCGCCGATCCCCGGCGGGATCAACGCGCCTTGTGCGTGGTGGAGGACGTGGCGGATCTGTGGGCGCTGGACCGGGCGAGGCTGTTCACCGGCCGCTATCACGTGCTGGGCGGCCGGCTTTCCGCGCTGGACGGCGTGCGGCCCGAAGACCTTGCCATCGACAGGCTGATCGCCCGCGTGGCCGAAGGCGGGATCGACGAGGTGGTGCTGGCGATGAACGCCACGCTGGAAGGCCAGACCACCGCGCACTACATCGCCGACAAGCTGGAGGGCTATCCGTTACGTATCACCCAGCTGGCCCACGGCCTGCCCGTGGGGGGTGAACTGGACTACCTCGACGAAGGCACCCTGGCCCAGGCCTTGCGGGCAAGGAGACCGGTGGCTTGAGGAAACGCGCGCCCGTGCCTATATGCGCGGGACTATGGCCATCCTCCCCATCATTGAAGCGCCCGATCCGCGCCTGAAGACCGTCTCCAAGCCCGTCGACACCTTTGACGACCAGTTGAAGATCCTCGTCGAGGACATGTTCGAGACGATGTACGACGCCAACGGCATCGGCCTGGCCGCCATCCAGGTGGGCATTCCCCTGCGGCTGCTGGTGATCGACCTCCAGCCGGAGGACGAGGATGCGGAGCCCGTGCCGTGCGACCATGATGGCCACCACCATCATCACCAGCCGACGAAAAAGGAACCGCGCGTTTTCGTGAACCCGGAAATCCTCGATCCCTCGGCCGAACTGAAGACCTACCAGGAAGGCTGCCTGTCGGTGCCGGATATCTACGCCGATGTGGATCGTCCCGCCATGTGCCGCGTACGCTGGCAGGACCTCGACGGCAACGTGCATGAGGAACAGATGGACGGCATGATGGCCGTGTGCATCCAGCATGAGATGGACCACCTCAACGGGGTGCTGTTCATCGACCATCTCAGCCGCCTGAAGCGCTCCATGGCGCTCAAGAAGCTGGAAAAGGCGCGCAAGGCGGCCTGACGCTTACCGGTCCAGCGGCTCGATAAAGCGCTTCCGCCGGCACAACGTCAGGCGGCTGAGGCCCGGTACATCCCTTCCAGCGCCTTGGCGCAATCGTCCGCGCATTCGCGGCACATCTGTGCGCAGCGGCGGCAGTGGGCGTGAGCGTGGCGCTCGCATTCCTCGGCACAGGCCCGGCAGGCCACGAAACAGGCTTCAAGCAGGGACTTGATGACCGGCACGTTGCCATCCGTCCGGCGCGCCACCACGCGGCTCACCGCCTGGCAGATGTCCGAGCAATCCACGCATTTGCGGATGCAGGCGGCCATGTCCATCCGCTCCGCACTGCAAGCATCGGCGCAGCTGTTGCAGATTGCCGCACAGTACATCGCGTGCTTGACCGCCTTGGCCAGTTCCGGGTTGAAATCATCCCCCACGTCGGGGTGTTCCCTGATCATATCGGTAATCGACATCGCGCGTCTCCTTGCGGGGGACGGACGGGCGGGGCGGCGGGATGTTCCGCGAAAGAGGCGGGGCGTTGCTGGCGTAAGGCAAAAGGGCCGCCCCATCGCTGGAGCGGCCCCTGCTGTGTCCGGTTAACCGGTTAAGGCTTTAGAACAGGCCTTCGATCTGGCCGTTTTCGTCGAGGTAGATCGCTTCCGCGCTCGGCACCTTGGGCAGGCCCGGCATGGTCATGATCTCGCCCGCGATGGCCACCACGAAGCCGGCACCGGCCGACAGGCGCACTTCGCGGATCGCCACGTCATGGTCCACCGGCGCGCCCAGCGCGGTGGGATCGGTGCTGAACGAATACTGCGTCTTGGCCATGCAGACCGGGAAGTGGCCATAGCCCATGTCTTCCCACTGCTTCAGCTGCGCGCGGACCGATGCCGGGATCGTCACCGTGCCGGCACGGTAGATCTCGGTGCAGATGGTGGTGATCTTGTCAGCCAGCTTCATTTCCGACGGGTAGAGCTGGTTGAAGTCCGGCGCGCCGGCATCAGCCTTGGCCGAAACGATGCGGGCCAGTTCCTCAGCGCCCGCGCCGCCTTCGGCCCAGTGCTTGCAGATCACGGCTTCGGCACCGTATTCCTTGGCCATTTCCATGATCACGGCCAGCTCGGCATCGGTGTCGAGATAGAAGTGGTTGATGGCGATGGTGGGCGTAATGCCGAACTTCTTCACGTTTTCGATGTGACGGCGCAGGTTGACCGAACCGGCGCGCACGGCTTCCACGTTCTCGCCCGCGGTCAGGTCCTTCTTGGCGACGCCGCCGTTCATCTTGAGCGCGCGCACGGTGGCCACCAGCACGACGGCGTCGGGCTTGAGGCCGGCGAGACGGCACTTGATGTCCATGAACTTTTCCGCGCCGAGGTCGGCACCGAAGCCGGCTTCGGTCACGACATAGTCAGCCATGCGCAGCGCGGTCTTGGTGGCGATCACCGAGTTACAGCCGTGCGCGATGTTGGCAAAGGGGCCGCCGTGGAGGAAGGCGGGGCGGTTTTCCAGCGTCTGCACCAGGTTGGGCAGGATGGCATCCTTCAGCAGCACGGTCATGCTGCTGTCGGCCTTGATGTCGCGGCAGAACACCGGAGTCTTGTCGCGGCGGTAGCCGATGATGATGTCGCCCAGGCGCTTCTGCAGGTCTTCCAGGTCCGAAGCCAGGCACAGGATGGCCATGATTTCCGAAGCCACGGTGATGTCGAACCCGGTTTCGCGCGGGTAGCCGTTGGACACGCCGCCCAGCGGGCCGACGATCTGGCGCAGGGCCCGGTCGTTCATATCCAGCACGCGGCGCCAGGTCACGCGGCGCAGGTCGATCTCCAGGCTGTTGCCCCAGTAGATGTGGTTGTCGATCATGGCCGACAGCAGGTTGTGGGCGCTGGTGATGGCGTGGAAGTCACCCGTGAAGTGCAGGTTGATCTCGTCCATCGGCATGACCTGGCTCTTGCCGCCGCCGGCGCCGCCGCCCTTGACGCCGAAGCACGGGCCAAGGCTCGGCTCGCGCAGGCACAGCAGGGTCTTCTTGCCGATGCGGTGCAGCGCGTCAGACAGGCCGACCGAGGTGGTGGTCTTGCCTTCGCCCGCCGGGGTGGGGTTCACGGCGGTGACCAGGATCAGCTTGCCGTTGCTGGTGGTGGGCAGGGCGGCCGTATCGATCTTGGCCTTGTACTTGCCGTAGGGGATCAGCGCGTCATCCGGCACGCCGGCATTCTTGGCGACCTCGGTAATCGGGATCAGGGTTGCCTGGCGGGCAATTTCGATATCGGTGGGCATGGATGCGGATCCTCTTCCTGATGGGCAGGACCGGTCTGGCAGTCTGCCCAGTTTCACCAACGCGAAAATTTCGCGAATCTGAATTTGTAAGCACCCCATACAATTTTGCCGGGGCGTTTCTCAAGTGCGTTTTGCGCGTGGCTTGCGGCACAATTGTGGGGATGGGCTTGCAGGAGCGCTTGTAAGGCTGGCGGGGGTGGGTTAGGTTCCCTTTTCGTTCTTCTCCGGGAAAAGTCTGCATGGATCCCCTTATCGCCCTTTCCATCGCTGTTCTCACGCTGCTGGTCGGTGCGGCGCTGGGCTGGTTCCTCGCCTCGCGCCCGCTGGCGGAGATGAAGGCTCGTACCGCCGAGCAGGATGACAAGGTGAAGGCGCTGGTGGTCGATCTTGCCACCATGAGCGAGCGGGCCGCGCGGGCGGATGCTCTGGCGCAGGAACTGGACGGCGCGCGGGCCGAACGGCAATCGCTGGCGACGGAACTTGCCACGCTGAAGGCCAATGCCGCCCATTTCGAGGAGCAGAAGCGCCTGCTGGTTTCCGCGCGGGAGGAATTGCTCAAGGAATTCCAGAACACCGGCCATGCCGTGCTGAACAAGGCGCAGGAGGCCTTCCTTGCCCGTGCGGAGGAGCGGCTGGGCCATAGCGAGAAGGCCAGCGAGGAAAAGCTGAAGGCCCTGCTGGCCCCGGTGGGCGACCGGCTGAAAAGCTATGAGGAGCAGGTGCGCGAGCTGGAAAGCAAGCGCGTGAATGCCTTCGGCCAGCTCGCAGGCGTGATCGCGGAGATGCGCAAGGGCCAGGAGGAAGTGAAACGCGAGGCGCAGCGGCTGGGCAATTCGCTGACCAATGCCCCCAAGGCGCGCGGCCGCTGGGGGGAACGGGCGTTGCAGAACGTGCTGGAGCAGTGCGGCCTGTCCCAGCACACCGATTTCATCCTGGAACATTCGGTGGAGACCGAAGGTGGCCGCCTGCGCCCCGATGCCATCGTGCGCGTGCCGGGGCAGAAGACGCTGGTGATCGACGCCAAGGTGTCGCTCAACGCCTACCAGGCCGCATTCGAGGCGGATGACGATGGTGAGCGGCAACGCCACCTGCTGCTGCACGCCAAGTCCATGCGCAACCATGTGCAGACGCTGGGGGCCAAAAGCTACCAGAGCCAGTTCGACGAAGCGCCCGATTACGTGGTTATGTTCGTGCCGGGCGAACACTTCGTTGCCGCCGCGCTGGAGGCCGACCCGGAGCTGTGGGACTTCGCCTTCCGCAACGGCGTGCTGCTGGCCACGCCCACCAACCTCGTCGCCATCGCCCGCACCGTGGCGCAGGTCTGGCGGCAGGACAGGATGGCGAACGAGGCGAAGGAAATCGGTCGCATGGGGGCGGAACTGTACGAGCGGCTGCGCGTGGCCGCAGAGCATTTGAAGCGCGTGGGCGGCGGGTTGGAGTCGGCGGTGTCCAACTACAACAAGTTCGTCGGCAGCTTCGAACGCAACGTCCTCTCCAGCGCGCGCCGCATGGGCGAAAAGGGACTGGAGATTACCCGCGAGATGGACGAGATCCCGCTGGTGGAAAGCGCGCCGCGTTATGGGGCAGCGGACAGCTTGCCAGCGCCGGAGGATATGGATGAGGCGGCGGAGTAGAGCGGGGGCTATAAGGTCCGGAAGCTGCTTTTGCGTGCTGAAAGTGGACTGTCAGCTATTGACCCCTTTCCGGACGTTGGAGGTGACACTAGTCTTAGCTAATGAGCGATAAGCTTGATCGATTATATATCCGGGCCGAAGCGATCCTCGACCGCAAGGCAAATGGCTTTGGTCTGCCGATTTTGCGCACATTAGCTCATCGCCGATATGGGCCAGCGATGTTGAGCCTTGCTGCATTCGAGAACAAATCCGGACTACGTGCAGACCTAGGTCGGATTTCCGACGCCAACAGCCCAGCAGGACTGATGTATCGAGCCTTCCGACAAGGTGAGCTCAATGCCGCGCAAAACTTCGCTCTCACCCTGTTCTATCTAAATGACCTCGCGGGATATCGCCTTTGGTTGCGTCGCGCCGCGTCGGGAGGCGATGAGGATGCAGCGAACGATTTATCAAGGTTCGAAGTGCGCCAGCCTTGGCCACTTGCCCGAAAGATAAAGCGCAAGCGTCCGTTTCGGAGGGATGGCAGCTAGCCACCCCCAATACCGACAACCAACCCGCCGAATAAATCGCTCCATTAGCTGACGCTGACGGTGCTTTCTCCTCACCCATCCACCGCCGCCAAAACCTCATAAGCCAGCACCGCCCCCGCCACTGCTGCGTTGAGGCTGTCGGCGTGGCCCTTCATGGGCATGGTCACGCGCAGGTCGCAGGCCATTTCGTAATCTTCGGGCAGGCCGCGCGATTCGTTGCCGATGAGCAGGAAGCACGGCGCGGCGTAGGGCGCGCCGCGATAGGGTACGGCATCGCGCAGGGATGCGGCGACCAGCTGGCCTTCTCCGCCGCGCAGCCAGGCGTGGAACTCCGCCCAGCTGGCCTGCGCGATCCTTTGCGTGAACACCGCGCCCATGCTGGCGCGCACGGCTTCCACGCTGAACGGGTCGGCGCAGTCATCGATCAGGATCAGCCCGCCAGCACCCACCGCATCGCCAGTGCGCAGCATGGTGCCAAGGTTGCCGGGATCGCGCAGGGCTTGTGCCACCAGCCAGATCTTCGCGCTCGAACGGTCCAGGCCGCTGAGCGAGGTATCGAATTCGGCGAACACCCCGGCCACGCCTTGCGGATTGTCCTTGCCGGTGATCTTGGAGAGGATGTCATCGCTTGTCTCGATGATCTCGCCCCCGGCGCGCTCCACTGCGGCTTCCAGTTCATCGAGCAGCGGGTGCGGGTCGCGCCGTTCGCCCATCACCAGCAGTTCGGGGATGTGGCCGCACTCGCGCGCATCGGTCAGCAGGCGCAGCCCTTCGGCCATGAACTTGCCCGAAGCTTTGCGGTGCTTCTTCTCCCGCAAGCTGCGCAGGAACTTGACCGTGGGGTTGGAAAATCCGGTGATCTGGCGGCGCATGGCCAAGTGGTGCTTTCGTTCTAGTCTTCGCCGAAGCGGCCTTCGACCATGGCGACGAGTTCGGCCAGCCGCTCCTCGCAAGCCTCGCCCGTTACGCGGATTTCCACCGTATCGCCCTTGGCCGCGCCCAGCATCATCAGGCCGAGGATGGAGCCGCCGGCGGCTTCGTGGCCATCCTTGGCGACGGTGACCCTGACCCCGTCCATCTGCGCCACCGCGCCCACGAACTTGGCGCTGGCCCGCGCGTGAAGGCCGCGCTTGTTGACGATTTCCACCGTCCTTGCTGCTTCAGCCAATGCCTGTCCTCCCCCCATTTACTGGCCCAACTCACTGGCCCCCGCCAGCGGCCATGCGCCCGTGATCAGGCGTCCTGGCCCAGAAACTCCGATGCCACGGTAATGTAGTTGCGACCCGCATCGCGCGCGGCGCGGGCAGCCTGCGCCAGCCCCATTTCCTTGCGTGCGCCCGCCAGGCGGATCAACATGGGCAGGTTGATGCCCGCCACCACTTCAGTGCGGCCGCTTTCCAAGAGGCTGATGGCAAGGTTCGACGGGGTGCCGCCGAACAGGTCCGTGAGGATCACCGCGCCCTGGCCGCTGTCCACGGCCTCGATCGCGCTGGCGATCTCCTCGCGGCGCTGCTCCATGTCGTCATTGGGGCCGATGCACACGGTGGCGACCTGCCCCTGCGCGCCGACCACGTGTTCCATGGCGTGGACGAATTCTTCGGCCAGGTGGCCATGGGTTACCAGAATGATGCCGATCATGCCTGCATGCAACTCACGAATGGGAACGGGAAAGATATCTTCTTGTCAACGGCGTGCCGTTACTGCGGATGCGCACCTTCCACCAGCCCGGCCGCGCGGGACCCCAGGTTGCGATGCAGCACAGTGGGCGAAAAGCCGTTTTCGCGCAAGGCCTGCGCCATCTGTTCCGCCGTGTAGACCGAGCGGTGCCGCCCGCCGGTGCAGCCGAAGGCGATGTTGACGTAGCTCTTGCCCTGCCGCGCATATTCCGGGAGCAGTTCCAGCAGCAAGTCGCGGATTTTCGCGAAGGCGGACTGGAACAGCGGATTGCCGGCGATGTGCGCGGCCACCGGCGCATCCAGCCCGGTTAGCTGCGCCAGGCCCGGCTGCCAGTGCGGGTTGTCCAGGAAGCGCATGTCGAACACCAGGTCGGTTGCGGGCGGCATCCCGCGCGCGAAGCCGAAGCTGGAGATCGTCACCGTCATCTCGCGCGGGGCGGTCTCGCCAAACTGGCCGCGGATGGTCTGCTTCAGATCATTGGTGGTGAAATCGGTCGTGTCGATCAGCACGTCGGCCCAGCGGCGCAGGGGAGCCAGCAGCTCGCGCTCCGCCTTGATGCCCGATGGCACGGGCATGTCCTGCGCCAGGAAGTGCCGCCGCCGCGTCTCGTCAAAGCGGCGGGCCAGTTCGTGCCCGGCGCAATCGAGGAACAGCGTGGTGATTTCCAGGTCCCCCCGCTCGGACAGGGCCTTCACCCGTTCGATCACGTCGGCCGGGACGAAACCGCGCGTGCGGCAATCGAAGCCGATTGCCAGCGGGTGCCCGGACGAGGCCTTGCCGGCAGGGTTGCCGATCAGCCGGTCCAGCAGGCGGATGGGGAAGTTGTCGATCGATTCCCAGCCCAGGTCCTCCAGCTCGTTGAGCGCGGTGGACTTGCCCGCGCCCAGCATGCCGGTGACCAGCAGGATGCGTTGCTTCGCCGGGGTGGATTCGTCGGCCATGCAGCGGCAGATGCCCTTGCCGCGCGCAAAAGGGAAGGGGTTAGCGTTCCGTGTCCAGCGCCAGCCCGTGCAGTCGCAAGGCCCAGCGGGCGCGCAGGGGCAGGGCGGGGGTATCGGGATAGAGCGCGATCAGCGGCACGGCCAGGCCCAGCAGGTCCACGCTCTCCGCCGCTTCCACGAAGCGGGGCGCCTGCGGATCTAGCCGCAGAACCAGCGCCACCGGCCCTTCGCCGCAGGGCAGGCGGGCAAGCCCCACGTTGCGCACTTCGATAAGCCCGGCGGTGTTGGGCGGCGGCGCGGCCCACACCTGGCCTGCGCGCAGGGACAGGGTGACCCCGTCATCCCCCACCAGCGTGGCCCCGCTTTCGATCAGCGCCAGTGCCAGCGATGTCTTGCCGCTGCCCGGTTCCCCTTCGATCAGCACGGCGCGCCCGTCCACCAGCACGCCGGTCGCCTGCCGCAGCACGGTCTCGCTCATGCCGCGGGCAGGTCCAGCACCAGGCAGGCGCCCGGCGCGCCGTCGGCGCGGTCTTCCACGCAGAGCGATCCGTTGTGCGCTTCGGCGATGGACCGGGCGATGGCCAGGCCCAGGCCCGAATGCTGGCCGAAACCTTCGCCTTCCGGCCGGTCGGAATGGAAGCGGCGAAACACGTGCTCGCGTTTGTTTGCCGGGATGCCCGGCCCCTGGTCGCAGACCGTCACCAGCACCCGCCCGGCAGACTGGTTGACCGTGATCTCCACCACGCCATCGGGCGGGGAAAAGGAGACGGCATTATCCACCAGGTTGGTGATGACGCGTTCCAGCCGCAGTGCCACCCCGCTGACCTCCAGCGCGCCGGGGCCGCGCAGCAGCGCGATCCGCCGTCCGTCATTCAGCCCGCGGTCCTCGCGCACGGCCACCAGGTTGGCCAGCAGCAGACCCATGTCCACCGGTTCGAACCGTGCGCGGCTGATTTCCGCGTCCACCCGGCTTGCCTCCGAAATGTCGGACACCAGCCGGTCAATCCGCCGCACATCGTGCGCGGCCACTTCGATCAGTTGCGCGCGCAGGGCCTCGTCCTTGACGATGGCAAGACTTTCTGTCGCGCTGCGCAAGGACGCCAGCGGGTTCTTGATCTCGTGCGCCACGTCGGCGGCAAAGCTTTCCACCGCATCGATCCGGTGGCGCAGGGTGCCGGTCATGTCCGAAACGGCGCGGGCCAGCACGCCGATCTCGTCCGTTCGCTGGGTCATGCGCGGCACTTCCACCTCGCGCTCGCGCCCGGTGCGCACCAGCACGGTGGCGCGCACCAGCCGTTGCAGCGGTTGCACGATGGTGCTGGCAAGGTAGAGCGAGAGTATGATCGAGACGACCAGCGCCGCGGCGATGATGGTGAGGAGCTGGGTGCGCGCGCGGCGGACGGACTGGGTGATGTCCACAGCGTTGCGCGTGGTCAGCAGGGTGGTGCCGCTGCGGCCCACCGGGGCGGCGGCGTTGATGACGGGGGTGCCATCGGGTGCCTTGCGCAGCTCGATCTGCGTCAGCCCCTGTTCGCGCGCGCGGACCAGTTCGGGCCAGGCATCGACATCGCGCCCCGGCGCGTCGAGGTTCGCTTCGACATAGGGCGGGGCCGATGGCGCGCCCACCGCCAGGTCCACCGCCTCGTCCGTCCAGCGGGCCACGTCTTCCAGAAACGGTTCGGCCACGGGATCGTCGAAGGTGAAACTGGGTTCGGCCAGGGTGAAACTGTCGGCCATCAGCGCGCCCTGCGCGTCGTACAGGCGCAGGCGCATGCGCTGCTCTTTGCCGATCTGGATCAGCAGGGCTTCCTGCCGCTCGCGGCTCGCGCCGGAAAGCGCCTCGGCGGCGATCTGCGCCTCGATGCGCGCCAGCTTGTAGCGTTCGTCCAGCAGCTGGCGGCGATAGGAATCGAGGAAGAACAGCCCGCCCGCCAGTACCAGCAGCGGGATGAGGTTGACGGCCAGCGCGCGGGCGGTGAGCGAAAGGCCGAGCGGGAAGGCCAGCCGCTCCAGCCGCCCGGCGCGGACCACGTCTTCAGCCATCGGTGAAGGAATAGCCTGCGCCGTAGAGCGTTTCGATAGCGGCAAAATCGTCATCCACGGCGCGGAACTTGCGGCGCAAGCGCTTGATGTGGCTGTCTACTGTGCGATCGTCCACGAAGATGTCATCCGGGTAGGCCGCATCCATCAGCTGGTTGCGGCTCTTGATCACGCCGGGACGCGTGGCCAGCGCCTCCAGGATCAGGAATTCGGTGACGGTCAGCGAGACCGGGCGACCGGCCCAGGTTACCTGGTGGCGTGCCGGGTCCATCCGCAGGCGCCCGCGTTCCAGCACGGGGGACTGGTCGGGGCTGGCGGCGGGGGCATCGCCGGCAGGCTCCGCCACCGGGCCGGCGCGGCGCAGGATGGCGCGGATGCGGGCCAGCAGCAGCCGCTGGCTGAACGGCTTGGCGATGTAATCGTCCGCGCCCATGGCCAGGCCCACTTCCTCGTCCGCTTCCTCGTCCTTGCTGGTGAGGAAGATGACGGGCAGGTCGCTCGTCTCGCGCAGGCGGCGCAGCAATTCCAGGCCATCCATGCGCGGCATCTTGATGTCGAACACGGCCAGGTCCGGCGGGTTGGAGCGCAGCGCGGCAAGCGCGGCCTCGCCGTCCGAATAGACGCGCGTGGCATAACCTTCCGATTGCAGGGCAATGGACAGCGTCGTCAGGATATTGCGGTCATCGTCCACCAGGGCGATGGTGCGCTGCGAATCGTGCGCCGGAACCGCATCGCTGGCCGTGTCCACGTTCATTCTCCTGCTTTGCGGCCCCAGGCGGCCCTGGTGCCTGGGCAATTTCCTATCGCCAGCCTTACCGCGCTGCAATGGTTCGCGACCATCGGGCGCGAAATCGTCTCTTCCGATCACCTTGTGCAGCATTTTGTTGCGCCGCGCCCCGTGCAGTAAATTGACGAGGGGGCATGCCCTTACTAAGGGCCTTGCCAAGCCGTGGGGGAGCACGGTCCGATTGAGCACTCACATTCCATACGCGGGAGTACCGTCCGTGCCGAACACGCTTGCTGTCTCACTTGCTGACCAGGGCCTTGCCACCAGCGCCACCATCCATGCCAACCTTGGCACCGCCGCGCTGGTCGAACATGCGCTCGCCCGCCGCGAAGGCAAGCTGACCAAGCATGGCGCGCTGCTGGTGGATACCGGCAAGTTCACCGGTCGCAGCGTGAAGGACAAGTTCATCGTCCGCGACGAGACGACGGAAAACACCATCAACTGGGGCGCGATCAACCAGCCGATGGCGCCGGAACACTGGGCCAACCTGAAGGCCGATTTCCTGGCCGCGGTGAAGGACCAGGGCGAGCTCTACGTGGCCGACCTGTTCGGCGGTTCGCAGCCGGAATACCGCGTGAACGTGCGCGTCATCACCCAGATGGCCTGGCACAACCTGTTCATCCGCACCCTGCTGGTGCGCCCGACGGCGGAAGAACTGGCTGGCTTCAAGCCGGAATACACCATCATCAACTTGCCCAGCTTCAAGGCGAACCCGGAACGCCACGGCTGCCGCAGCGATACGGTGATCGCGGTCAACTTTACCGAAAAGCTGATCCTGATCGGCAACACCGAATATTCGGGCGAAATGAAGAAGGGCGTGTTCGGCCTGCTCAACTACCTGCTCCCCGCGCAGGGCGTGATGCCGATGCACTGCTCCGCCAACATCGGGGCCGATGGCAAGAGCGCCATCTTCTTCGGCCTGTCGGGCACCGGCAAGACCACGCTGTCGGCCGATGCCAGCCGCACGCTGATCGGCGATGATGAGCATGGCTGGTCGGACGATGCCGTGTTCAACTTCGAAGGTGGCTGCTACGCCAAGATGATCAACCTGTCCGCCGAGGGCGAGCCGGAGATCTACGCCACCACCAAGATGTTCGGCACCATCCTCGAAAACGTGACGATGGATGAAGACACCCGCGAGCTGGACTTCAACGATAACTCGAAGACCGAGAACACCCGCGGCGCCTATCCGATCGACTTCATCCCGAACACGTCGGAAAAGAACCTCGGTCCGGCTCCGTCGAACGTCATCATGCTGACGGCCGATGCCTTCGGCGTGCTGCCTCCGATCGCGCGGCTGACCCCGGATCAGGCGATGTACTACTTTCTGTCGGGCTACACCGCCAAGGTCGCCGGCACCGAAATCGGCGTGACCGAGCCGGAAGCGACCTTCTCCACCTGCTTCGGCGCCGCCTTCATGCCGCGCCACCCCAGCGTCTATGGCAACCTGCTGAAGGAGCGCATTGCGCGCGGCCACGTGCAGTGTTGGCTGTTCAACACCGGCTGGACCGGCGGCAAGTATGGCGTCGGCAAGCGCATGCCGATCAAGGGCACGCGCACCCTGCTCAACGCCGTGCTGGATGGTTCGCTGGACAAGGTGGAGTTCCGCAAGGACGAGAATTTCGGCTTCGAAGTGCCGGTCAACGTTCCCGCTCTGGCCGCGGCCGGCGTGGACATGACGATCCTCGATCCGCGCAGCACCTGGGCCAGCGGCGAAGAGTATGACGCCACGGCGCAGAAGCTGGTCCAGCTGTTCGTGGACAACTTCAAGCAATTTGCCGACCACGTGGACGAAGCCGTGCTGCACGCGGCGCCCGCCATCGCCTGATCGGGCCTGAGGACACCATCCCGGGCCTTCTGCCACAGAACGCCCGGGAGGTTCCTCCAGTGACTGCCGATACCACCGAACCCGCTTTTCCCGTCCGCCTGCTCGACAGCGATGCTGCCGTACGCCACGTGGCAGCCGGCCTGCTGGACCGGACCCTGCCACGCGCCGAATGGACGCACGAAGCACATCTCGCCGCCTGCGCCTGCCTGCTCGTTGAATACCCCGATTTCATGGTCGAGCGTGATCTGCCCGGCACCATCCGGGCCTATAACCTGGCCGTGGGCGGCGTGAACGATGCCACGCAGGGCTACCATGAGACGATCACGCGGTTTTACATAGCCGCCGTGCGCGCCCACCTTGCAGAACAGCCGAACGGCACGCTCAGCGAGCGGGTCAACCGCCTGCTGGCGGGGGAGCGCGGACAGCGCGACTACCCTCTCCGCTTCTGGTCACGCGAGCGGTTGTTCTCGCCAGAAGCCCGGCTGGGCTGGGTGGAACCGGATCTCGCGCCGCTTGCGCATGCCTAAGCTGCGACCGCGCCCCTGACGCCGCGCATCAGCCAGTAGAGCGGCAGCACCGGCACCATCAGTGCTACCCCCAGCAGCCCCGCTTCCAGCCCCGCGCCGTACAGCACCCAGGCGCAGAAGCCGAGGCCGGCCACGGCCACCACCGGCGCGATGCGGCTGACGAGCGCCGCGGCGCAGACCCCGATGTAGAACCAGATCGTCGCCGCCGTGGTCAGCCGCAGCATGAAATCGAGCAGGTCCGCCCCGCTGCGGGTGGCGCTCAGCAGCACCAGCACGCAGGCCAGCGCCGTGCCCACTGACATGGGCAGCGCGGCCACGTCATGCCGGTTGGTGGGGGCCACCCAGCGGGGCAGCTCGCCGCCGCGCACCATAGTCAGCGGCACTTCGCCCTGCAGCAGGATAAGGCCGTTGAGGCAGCCAATGGCGGAAATGGAGGCGAACAGCGCCACGGCCACGCCCGCCCAGCGGCCCCAGGCCTGTTCCACGAACAGGGCCAGCGGCGCGCCGGATTCCGCCAGCGTGGCGGGCGGCACCAGCAGCATTATGCCCATGCTGACAACCAGGTAGATCGCCAGCGTCACGGCCACCCCCCACAAGGTTGCCCGCACCACGTTGCGAGCCGGATCGCGCACCCGCTCCGCCACCAGGCTGGCGGTTTCGAAGCCAATCAGGGCAAAGAAGGCCAGGGTAACCGCCGGGGTCAGTTCGCTGGCCGAAAAGGCGGGCAGGGGGCTTGCCCCGAAGTCCTGCGGGGCCACCACCGCCACCTGTCCGATGATCACCAGCACGGCCAGCAGCGGCACCAGCTTGAGCGCGGTGGTCGCCACCTGGAAACGGCCGGCGGCCTTTTGTCCGCGCAGGTTGAGCAAGGTCACCCCCCACAGGATCACGCTGGCGCCGATGGCGCTGTCCATGTCACTGGCCGTGTAGCCGGGGACCAGGCTGGCAAGGTAGCGCGCCGCCGTTACCGCCAGCACGGCGTTGCTGCTCCATGTGCAGACCCAGTAGGACCAGCCGATCACTACCGATGGCAGCGGTCCCAGCACCTGCCCGCAGATCGCCAGCGCGCCCGGCGCATCTGGCCAGCGGGCGGTGAGGCGCGACAGCAGCCAGGCCACCACCAGCACGCCGCCGCCAGCGCCAGCCCAGGCCCCCGCCGTGGTCCAGCCCAGCGGTGCAAGCTGCGCGGGCAGGACGAAAATGCCCGCGCCCACCAGAGTGCCCACCACCAGCGCGGTGGCGGTCCACGCGCCAAACGGGCGCGGCGCCGTGCCAGCTTCTGCCACCATTTTCCCGCCCACTCCTCTCACTTGTAACCATCGCACCATGTACGCTTTGAAGCATGATTGGCGAGCGGATTCTGGCGGCAGATTTCCCTTGCAGGCTGCCAAGTTGAGGCAGACAATGCCAATGCGTGGGAGGATGACAGGAAGGGAAGCGAAGCATGAGTGTTTTCAATGATCTCCTGAAGGGTATGGTCGGTGCGCCGGACGATGTGGTGAACCTGGCGGAAAAGGTGGGCATTTCCCCGCAGGCGGCAGAACAGGCCATCGCGGCGCTGGGCCACGCCCACCAGATGAAGGGCGATACGGTTGAACTGGCGGCCGCGCAGACCGGGCTTGCACCCTCGATCCTGTCCAGCATCGTGGACCACGTCGGCGGCGAAGGCTCGCTCACCGAATTCGCCAACCTCCTGGAAAACAACCCGCAGGCCAAGGGGCTGCTGGACATGCTTGACCGGGATGGCGACGGCAACCCGCTGAACGATGTGGGCGGCCTGCTGGACAAGGCCAAGGGGCTGTTCAACCGCTGATCTCTGGCGCTGATCACCGGCAGGGGGCAGTCATACGGCGTTTATGGCAGCGCCGGATTTTGGCCCCTTTTTCGGCCAATAGCGGCTCGGCAAGGCACATTTCCGCCAAGAAGTTGCCATTGTTGCGGAACCGATCGGTGCGCGGTTCGTCTGTGCTGCAACGCTTTTGCGTTACAACACGGAGACTTGCACCATGAAGAACATCCGCCTGCTTGCCGCCGCTGCTGTGGTTGCCCCGGCTCTTGCCCTTGCCGCCTGTGACAGCGCCCAGGAAAACGCTGTCGAAGACCAGGCCGAAAGCATCGACGAAGCGGCAGAAGCCCAGGCCGATTCCGTGCGTGACGCCGCTGATGGCACCGCCATGGAAGACAGTGCCGAAAATACCGCCGATGCCATCGAATCTGAAGGCGAAGCCACCAAGGACGCCATGGAAGACCAGGCTGACGAGATCGACGGCGGTTCGCCGCAGTAAGCGGCTGCTACGCATTTGCCCGCTATCGACGGGCCGGGACGGCGTCGGGACAATTCCCGGCGCCGTTTTGCGTTCCCCGCGCATCGTTCAGCATTGCGCAAACTGCTCGCCACGAAGGCGGTTCATCCTTAATGATCGCCCCACGGTTGAATGGAGCCATAATGACATCTCGCGAATCCACCCGCCTGCTGGCACTGCCTGAATCCGGCGATGGCACTCTGGCACCCACGGTATCGGACATTGCCTGGCGGCTGGCTTTCGGTGCGGTCAACTGGCCCTTCCTGGCGGTCAGCCTGTGGGGCGGGACCAAGGCGAGCAAGCGGCGCCTCCTGGCGCGGGTCGGCCTGCGGGACGATGCCTTGCCGAACCTGGGCAGTTGGAAGGCGGACACCGGGTTCCTGCACCGCATCGTCGATGCGATCGAGACCTTGCGCCCGCAGGTGGTGGTGGAACTGGGCGCGGGGGCCAGTTCGCTGGTCTGTGCGCGCGCGCTGGCGCTCAACGGCGGGGGGCGGCTGGTGAGTTATGACCAGCACGCTGGCTTTGTTTCCGCAACGGCGGACTGGCTGCGCGATGAAGGCGTGCAGGCGGAATTGCGCCATGCCCCGCTGGCGCTGCGCGTGCCCGGCTGGCCGGGGCGCTGGTATGCGCTGGAGGAAGTGCCCGAAACCATCGACCTCCTGATTATCGACGGACCGCCTTGGGCGATCCATCCCATCGGGCGCGGCGCGGCGGAGTGCCTGTTTGACCGGCTCAACCCCGGCGGCATGGTGCTGCTGGATGATGCCGCGCGGCCGGGCGAACGGATCGTGGCGCAGCGCTGGCAGGCACGCTGGCCGGACATCGAATTCAGCCGACTGCCCGGCAGCACCAAGGGCACCTTGCTCGGCATCAGGAAGGGGCCGGGGGCCAAGGTGCTCCCCTGGCGCCCGCGCCCGGTAACGGCGGCGCCATCGTGGTGGGGGCGTGCAGCGGCGGCGGCGGCGCTGGTGGGCCTGGGCTGGCTGGGCCACGCCGCGATGGGCGATCTTGCCGCGCCCGTGCAGGCGGCCGACATCATTGACGAAGCCGAGGAATCCTGGCGCGCCAGCCAGATCCGGCAGGACATGGCCTCGCAGCCGGAGACGCTGCGGCTGGACCGGTCGGAAATTGCCGCGGCCACGGGCATCAGCCTGCCCCAGTTCCCCGCCGGCTGGCAGGTGCTGGACGTGCAGGTTTATCCTTCGGACCTTGGTCCGGCGGTGGTGGCCGTGCTGCTGACCGAAACGGGCGAGGAAGTCTCCCTGTTCGCCACGCGGGCGGAGACCGGGGCGGACCGATTGCCGCTGCTGGAGCGGCGGGCCGGGCAGCCGTTCGCCTACTGGGAGCAGGGACCGCTGGCTTTTGCCCTCACGGGGGAACTGCCTTCGGCCAGCCTGCTGGCGCTGGCTGCCGGGTTGAGCTGACGGTCCGGGGCGACAGGAAACCCGGCGGGAATCCGCTTCCCTACAAGCCTCGTGCCGCCGCGATGAAGCGCGCCACGTTGCCTGCCAGCACGTCCAGCGGGCAGTTCCCGCCCTCGACAACGGCCTGGTTGAAGGCCCGCACGTCAAACGCGCTGCCCAACTGGCTGCGGGCAATCTCGCGCTGGCGCAGGATCTCGGTCTGGCCGATCTTGTAGGCGCAGGCCTGTCCCGGCCAGGAACAATACCGGTCGATCTCGTTGGCCACTTCGCCTTCTTCCTGGCCCACCTGTTCCTGGAAGAACTGCGCGGCGCGCGCCCGGCTCCATTGCATTGCATGCATCCCGGTATCCACCACCAGCCGCGCGGCGCGGTAGGCCTGGTCCTGCAGGTAGCCGAGTCGCCATGCCGGGTTCTCGTCATAAGCGCCCAGCTCGTCGGCCAGCACTTCGGCATAGAGCGCCCAGCCTTCGGAAAAGGCGCTGAACGAAAGCACGCTGCGGATCAGCGAAAGCTGGTTCGAATATTCGCCCTCCCACACGTGGCCGGGGATCGTCTCATGGTGGACCAGCGTCGGGAGGCCATACTGTCGGTGCAGGTCGGTGCTGCGCAGGTTGAGCCACATCTTGCCCGGCACGCTGCCGTCCTTGCTGCCCGCGCCGCCATAGGCGGTGGGCGCGCCCGGTTCCTCGGCCAGTGGCAGGCGGCGTACCTCCAGGTTGGCCGTCACGGTGCGCAGGAAGGCGCGCGGCATCTGTGCGCGGATCCAGGCGATGCGCTGCTGGATGAAGTCCATGATCTGCGCCCGGCCCGGATCGCCCTCGGCAAACTGGAACCGCGGATCGCGCGAAAGCTCGATCATCCGCTGGCCCGGCGTCCCGCTGGCATAGCCCAGGTCCTTCAGGATCGTGTCCATCCGGCCATGGATATCGGCCAGTTGGTCCATGCCGATCCGGTGGATCTCTTGCGGGCTGAGCGTGGTTGTCGTCGCCGCTTTCAAAGCCCAGGCATAATATTCATCCCCGCGTGGACGCGACCACATGCCCGCTTCGGACGTGGCCTGCGCCGCCTGCTGCTTCAGCTCATCAAGCTGGCGGGCGAGGGCAGCGGCAATCGGGCCGCTGGCAATGGCCGTGGCGTGGGCCTGCCAATCACCGGCAAGGCCTGCCGCAGCAGCGCGGCGGGTGAGCGATTCCACCAGCGCCCCGCCGCCTCGTGCATCGGCCAGCGATTGCTCCATCTGGCCAATGGCCCTCGCCAGCAGGAAATCGGGCGGCACCAGCCCCATGCCGCGCGCGGCCTGCATCCGCTCCAGCTCGCTATCGAGGCCCGCAGCAAAACCGGTGAGGCGCGAGAGGTAGGCCTCTGCATCATCAGCAGTGTTCACCTGGTGATCGGAATCGAGGAAACGCGGGAAATCGATATACCCGCCCACGTTCTGGATCACGACATAGGGCGAGTTACGCCACGAACCGACCGAGACATCGCCATAGGGGAGGGCGAAACCTTCCAGCGCGGAGGTATAGGCGCTTTCCACCACCTCGAAACTGGTGCGGGTGGCGGCATCCATTGCCGAGGTGTCGATGGCCTGAACGCGTGCCAGATCCTCGCGGATGGTCTGGGCATAGGCTTGCTGGCCCGCTGCCGAGACATCCTCCAGCATCCCGCGCAAGGCGGCATTCGCGCCGGTATCCACGCCCAGCGAGGTCGCCCGTTCCGGTTCGTGCCGCAGCAGGCGCCAGGCCACGTCGTCGAGGATCCGCGTCCCTTCCGCCGAATCCGGCGTGGTGGCGGCGGCGCGGGCAGCGGGCAGGGCAGCAAGCGTGAAGCCAGAGCCGAGCGAAGCGATCGCCTGGCGGCGGTTGAGGGTGATTGTGCTCATGGCCTGAGTGGTTGCAGGCGCAACCTTCCAAGTCAATCCGGGCGCGGGGGGATGACAAGCGAAGGTCGTTGGCGCTAGGGACGGGGCATGAATGACCTCATCCTGTCGCTTGCGGTGCTTGCCTCTTTCGCCTTGCTGGGCGGGGCCATCTATTTCTGGCGCAAGCAGGGGGCAAACCGGCAATCGCTCCTGATGGCGATCATGGCCTTCGTGCTGATGGCCAACGTCCTCATCTGGGCCGCCCCAATGCCGGAAAATGGCAACGGCGGCCCACCGCAGGACGCGGAGACCGCCGCCGCCGACTGATCGCCCGGCCTAATCTTCCGGGATCTGCCAGGTCACACTACCGCGATAGGCCCCCGCGACCTCCACTCCGCGCTGGTCCATTGCCGGACGGAAGCGGGCACGACGGGTGATCTGGCGACAGGCGGCCTGGTCCAGGATGTCATACCCGCTGGATGAAGTGATGCGGCAATCCTCCACCCGTCCCGCGGGCGAGACGTCGAGCTGGTACTTCAGTGAGCCTTCCCAGCCACGAGCCAGCGCGAGGCGCGGGTAATCCTCGGTCGTCACCCATCCGGCAGGACCGTTGGCCGGAGCCGGATTGCGCGGGCTGAAGGTGGGCTGGGCCGGCGGGGTATAGGGCGGCTGTGACGGCTCGACGAGCCCGCCCTGGTCAACAACGGTATCGATCGGGAAGGCCGGATCCAGCCGCGTAACCTCAACCGTGCGGCTGCTCATCGTCACGTCGATCGGCGGCAGCGGTGCAGTTTCCCGCGCATCCAAGACCTTTCGTTCAACGGTCGGCTCAGGAGTCTCGGTGGGCTGGGGGAGCGGCGGGAGCGGGATGAAGGTACCTTCGACCCGATGTTCGCCTTCGATGATGATCTCCTTGATGGTCAGCCCAGCCGTCAATCCCAGCGCAAGGACAACGTGCACCAGGGCCACGCCGGCCACACCCGCCAGCCGCTTGTGTGTGTGATCGTGTTCGAGATAAGCCATCTGCAATCTCTCCTTCATCGCCAAGGTGGCGGCCTCTGCGGACCGTCCACATCCATGCAGACCCCGGTAATTGACACGATCGGGCGAAAGCATGTGATGGTGTAACATTACAACTTGCGACAAACTGTTACAAGTGGGATTTTCCAGACACAAAAAGGCCCCCCAACCGCGAGGATGGGAGGCCCTTCATGTGTTCAGGCCGGATGCAATCGGGCGCGATCAGGTGATCGGGCAGCTCGGGTCCATGCGGAAATCCAGGTACCGGTCCACCGATGCCTTCAGATCCTCGATCTCGTTCTCGAAGAAGTGGTTGGCGCGCGGGATTTCATCGTGGTGGATGGTGATGTGCTTCTGCGTGCGCAGCTTGTCGACCAGCTTCTGGACCGAGTTCGGCTGCACCACCGTATCCGCCGCACCCTGGATGAAGATGCCGCTGGCGGGGCAAGGGGCCAGGAAGCTGAAGTCATACATGTTGGCCGGCGGGGCCACCGAGATGAAGCCGCGGATTTCCGGGCGGCGCATCAGCAGCTGCATGCCAATCAGCGCGCCGAAGGACACGCCGGCGATCCAGGTTGTCTGCGCTTCGGGATGGATCGACTGGACCCAGTCCAGCGCGCTCGCCGCGTCGGACAGCTCGCCAATGCCGTTGTCAAAGCTGCCCTGGCTCTTGCCCACGCCGCGGAAGTTGAAGCGCAGGGTGGCAAAGCCGCGATCGGCAAATGTCTTGTACAGCATCTGCACGATGCGGTCGTTCATCGTGCCGCCGCCCTGGCTGTGCGGGTGGAGGATCATGGCAACCGGTGCGCGGCTGCGCTGGCCGGGGGAGAAGCGTCCTTCAAGGCGGCCTTCAGGGCCGGGGAAGATCACGTGGGGCATGTGCGTTTGTGCTCTGCAATCAAAGATTGGACCGCGGGTGGCGCGGCGGAAGTCGCGGGCTATATAGGAAATCGCAGCCAAATCGCAATTATTCCCGAAAGCACCTGTCATCACCCGCCGCATTTACCTTGATCATGCCGCCACCAGCCCGCTGCGCCCGGAGGCGAAAGTGGCGGTGGAGCACGGCTTTGCGCTCTGGGCCAACCCGTCCAGCCCCCATGCCGAAGGCCGCCGCGCGCGCGCCGCGCTGGAGGATGCCAGGGCACGGGTGAAGGTGGCACTGGGCTGGGAAGGGGAGGTGATCTTCACCAGCGGGGCAAGCGAGGCCCTGGCCCTGGCGCTGGGCAGGGCCAAGGCCGGGGCAAGGCTGGTCGGCGCGGCGGAGCATGACGCCGTGCTCGCCGCCGCACCTGATGCCGAGCAACTGGCCGTGCTGCCCGATGGCCTGCTGGATCCTGACGGATTGGCCGAAGCCGTGCAGCGGGAACGCCCGCTGGTGGCCGTGCAGACAGTCAATTCGGAAACCGGCGCCATGCAGGACGAGGCAGCGCTGGCGCAGGCAGTTCACGATGCCGGCGGCCTGTGGCTGGCCGATGCGGTCCAGGGCGCGGGCAAGATCGCTTTTCCTGTCGGGGCGGACATGGCGGTCATCTCCGGCCACAAGCTGGGTGGCCCGGTGGGCATCGGCGCGCTGCTGGTGCGCGATTTCGCCCTGCTTGAACCCAGCGGCGGGCAGGAGCGCGGCTATCGTCGCGGGACGGAGAACCTTCCTGGCGCGCTGGGCCTGGCCGTCGCGCTGGAAGCCCCCGCCTGGGCGACTACCGCAGAGCAGCGGCTGGCCTTTGCCGATGCGCTGGCGGCGCATGTGCTACCGGTGGCACGGCGGGCGGACCATATCCTGTCGCTCACGCATCCGGTGCTTAGCGCGCAGGTGCTGGTGATCCGGCTGGACGCGATGGGCTTTGCCGTATCGGCGGGCAGCGCCTGTTCCTCCGGTTCGCTGAAGCCCAGCCGCGTGCTGACCGCAATGGGCATCCCCGCTAAAGTAGCAAGCCGCACCATCCGCGTCAGCCTTGGCTGGAACACCACGCCCGCAGACCTCGATGCCTTCGTGGCCGCATGGAGGAGCCTTGCATGATCTATCTCGACAACCAGGCGACCACGCCGCTGGCACCTGAAGTGCGCGAGGTGATGCTGCGCTGGCTCGGCGGGCCGGACAGCGATGGTTTCGGCAATCCGCATAGCCCGCACCGCCTGGGACGGATGGCCCATGCCGCTGTCGAGGTGGCGCGGGAGCAGGTGGCTGCGCTGTTTCCCCCGGGCGGGCAGCTGGTGTTCACCGGCAGCGCGACCGAGGCGCTGAACCTCGCCATCCGCGGATCGGGCGAAGCGGGGACGGTCGCCGTTTCCGCCATTGAGCACAGCGCGGTGTTCGATACCGCAGCCATTGCCGGCACTCGCCACGTGATTCCGGTGGATGGGGAGGGGCGGGCAAACCTGGCGGAGCCGCTGCCCGCTGACACCCGGCTCGTGGCGGTGATGCAGGTGAATAACGAGATCGGCACGGTGCAGGATTGCGCCGCCTGGGCGGCCAAGGCCCGCGCGGCCGACGCGCTGTTCCTGTGCGACGCGGTGCAGTCCGCGGGCAAGATGGCGGTAGCCGAAGCGGACATGATCGCCGTCACCGGACACAAGCTTCACGGGCCGAAAGGTATCGGCGCGCTGTGGGTGCGTGACGGGATCGAACTGACCCCGCAGATCACCGGCGGCGGACAGGAAAATGGCCTGCGTTCAGGCACGCTAAGCCCGGCATTGATCGCCGGTTTCGGCGCGGCGGTGAAGCTGGCGCTGGAGCGGCAGGAGGAAGACGCCGCCCACGTCCGCCAGCTCTGGAGCCGGGCGCGGGAGCTGTTCTCCGGCTGGACGCTCAACGGCCATGCGGAGCATCGCTGGCACGGCAACATCAACCTCAGGCATGATGGCCTTGATGTCGCCCGGCTGATGAGCGATTGCCGCACCATTGCGTTCTCGGCCGGCTCTGCCTGCGCCAGCGGATCGGGCAAGCCCAGCCGGGTGCTGTCCGCCATCGGCCTGACGCCGAGCCAGGCAAAAGGGTCGATCCGGCTGGGTTTCTCGCGCTATACGACAATGGACCAACTAGAAGAGGCAGCGGCAGCGATCAACGCGGCTGCGGATGCGCAACGGTAATTGGCAAGGATGACAGCCATCAAGATCACCTTCATCAATCGCGACGGGCAGATCACCGAGGCGCACGGCCAGCCGGGTGACCGGCTGCTGGAAGTGGCGCAGGCGGCGGGGATGCCGCTCGAAGGGACCTGCGAGGGGCAGATGGCCTGTTCGACCTGCCACGTGATCGTGGGGCGTGACTGGTTCGGCAAGCTGCCCCCCGCCAGCGAGAACGAAGAGGACATGCTGGACCTGGCGGCAGATCTTGCCGCCACCAGCCGCCTCTCCTGCCAGATCCTGCTGACCGAGGAGCTGGACGGGATGGAAATCCGCATCCCCAAAAGCAGCCACGACATGCAGGGGTATTGATCACCGCGTCCCCTCAAGCCCAAAAAAGGGCCCCGCCACCCGTAAATGGCGAGGCCCCGGAGCAGCCCACTGAAGGGGGCGGTCAGTTGACCGTTTCGGGCTGCTCCTGTTCCAGTAGCGCGGCGATCAGCGCGTCGGTGAAGGCGGGGATATCGTCCGGCATGCGGCTGGTAATGATATTGTCGTCCACCACCACTTCGGCATCCTCCACCTCGGCGCCGGCATTGGCGAGATCGGTGCGGATCGAGGGCCAGCCGGTGACGCGCAGGCCATCGATCACGCCGGCTTCCGCCAGCAGCCACGGGCCGTGGCAGATGGCGGCAATCGGCTTTCCGGAATCGTAAAAATCGCGCACCAGCCACACCGCCTTGTCTTCCATGCGCAGCCTGTCCGGGTTGATCTGCCCGCCGGGGAGGAGGAGGGCGTCGAAATCGGCTTCCTCCGCTTCGGGCAGCGTCATGTCCACCGCTACGGGGTGGCCCCAGTTGTCATGGTCCCAGCCCATGATCTCGCCTGCCTGCGGGCTGACGATGACGGTTTCAAAGCCTTCTTCTTCCAGCCGCCGGCGTGGCTGTTCCAGTTCCGACTGCTCGAAGCCGTGGGTGGCCAGGATCATGATACGTTGCGGCATGGCGGCAGCCCTTCGCTTGCGGAGTTTCTTCCCCCTCACAACACATGGGGAAAGCATCCTGTTCCCCGCTGTTGCGCATTGCGCGGCGCTGCTAGGGCTGGGGTATGACGACGATCGAAGACGAAAAGGACCCGTTCGACGCGATTATCGACGCGCCGTTCGACAGCGCGCTGTCAGAGCGGTACCTGGTCTATGCCCTGTCCACCATCACCGCCCGGTCCTTGCCCGATCTGCGGGACGGGCTGAAGCCGGTCCACCGCCGCCTGCTGTGGGGCATGCGTGGCCTCCGGCTTGATCCGTCCAGCGCCTACAAGAAATCCAGCCGCGTGGTGGGTGATGTGATGGGCAAGTACCATCCGCACGGCAACATGGCGCTGTACGATGCGATGGTGCGCCTCGCCCAGCCGTTCTCCCTGCGCTATCCGCTTGTGGACGGGCAGGGCAACTTCGGCAACATCGATGGCGATGGCGCGGCCGCCGAACGCTATACCGAGGCGCGGCTGACGCGCACCGCCATGCTGCTGATGGACGGGCTGGACGAAGGCACGGTGGATTTCGTGCCGACCTACAATAACGAGGAGGAGGAGCCGACCGTATTCCCCGGCATCTTCCCCAACCTGCTGGCCAACGGGGCCAGCGGCATTGCCGTGGGCATGGCCACCAGCATTCCCAGCCACAACGTGGCTGAAATCATCGATGCGGCGGAACTGGTCCTGTTCAACAAGGACGTGACCCACGCCGAACTGATGCAGGTGTTCCGCGGGCCTGACTTTGCGACCGGCGGGCTGGTGGTGGACAGTGCCGATGCCATCTCCCACGCCTACGAAACCGGGCGCGGATCCTTCCGGGTGCGCGGGCGGTTCTACGCGGCAGAGGCGACGGACGAGGCGGACCGGCTGGCCGGGATCGAACGGCACAAGGGCGGCGGCTGGCAGTTGGTCATCTCCGAAATCCCCTACCAGGTGCCCAAGGGCAAGCTGATTGAACAGATCGCGCAGGCCATTGCCGACCGCAAGTTCCCCATCCTGGAGGACGTGCGCGATGAATCGGACGAACAGATCCGCATCGTGCTCGTACCCCGCAGCCGCAATGTCGATCCCGAACTGCTCAAGGAATCGCTCTACAAGCTGACCGACCTGGAAACGCGCTTTTCCCTCAACCTCAACGTGCTGGATGCCACCCGCACTCCGCTGGTGATGGGGTTGAAGGAAGTACTGCTGCACTGGCTGACCAGCCAGATCGATGTGCTCCAGCGCCGCAGCCAGCATCGGCTGGACAAGATCGCGAACCGGCTGGAACTGGTGGAAGGCTACATCATCGCCTTCCTCAACCTTGACCGGGTCATCGAGATCATCCGCACCGAGGATGAGCCCAAGCCGGTGATGATGGCGGAATTCAGCCTCACGGACCGGCAGGCCGAGGCAATCCTCAACATGCGGCTGCGCAGCTTGCGCAAGCTGGAGGAGATGGAACTCCGCCGTGAGAAGGATGCGCTGCTGGCCGAGCAGGAGGAACTGGTCAAGCTGCTGGAAAGCCCGGCCCGCCAGCGCACCCGGCTGAAGCGGGACCTGGCTGCCGTGCGCAAGGAATATGCCGAGGATACCGTGCTGGGCGCGCGGCGCACCACCATTGCCGAAGCCGCGCCCATGGTGGAATTCTCCATGGACGCGATGATCGAGAAGGAGCCGGTGACGGTGGTCCTTTCCCGCAAGGGCTGGATCCGCGCGGCCAAGGGCCACGTGGATCTGGGAACCGACGGCTGCGGCGATTTCAAGTACAAGGAAGGCGACGAGGCGGCTTTCGCGGTCCACTGCCAGACCACCGACAAGCTGCTGCTCGCCTGCGATGACGGGCGCTTCTACACCATCGGCGCGGACAAGCTGCCCGGCGCGCGCGGCTTTGGCGAGCCGGTGCGGAACACGCTGGATATCGACGCTTCGGCGCAGGTCATCGCGGTGATCGTCCACGAAGCCGGGCGGCAATTGCTGCTGGCGGCGGACAACGGCAAGGGCTTTGCCGCCGTGACGGACGAGTTGCTGGCCGAAACCCGAAAAGGTCGCCAGGTCGTCAACGTGAAGGACAAGGTGAAGCTGGTGGTTGCCCGGCCCATCGCCCCGGCACACGATCATGTGGCCGTTGTGGGGGACAACCGCAAGCTGGTGGTCTTCGCGCTGGACGAACTGCCGGTGATGGCGCGCGGTCAGGGCGTCACCTTGCAACGTTACCGTGATGGCGGCCTGTCGGACGCGACTACGCTCACGCTGGCCGATGGCCTCAGCTGGACCATGGGCGGCAAGGAAGGCCGCACCCGGACCGAGACCGAGATTGGCCTGTGGAAGGTGGCGCGCGGCGCTGCCGGGCGGATGCCACCCACGGGTTTCCCGAAGGATAACAAGTTCTAGCAGTACCGCTCGTCATTGCGAGGAGGGTAGCGACGAAGCAATCCAAGGTGGTTTACGCGGCCCAGGATTGCTTCGCTACGCTACGCTCGCAATGACGAATGCGAGGCGGGCTTTACCCCTGCCAGGCGTTGCGGCGGCCATTGCCGCCCGCGGTGCCGTTGCCAGTGCCACCGCCATTGCGGCGCACCGGCTTGCTGCCACCGTTCGGATTGCCGCCGCCATTGCGGGGGCGATCGGCGCGCTGGCCCTGCGGCTTGGCGGCCGGCTGGCCCTGCGGGCGGGCCGGGCGATCGGTGCGATCCGGCCGGTCGTTGCGCGCGGGGCGCTCGGCGTGGACGGGACGCTCGGTCCGCACGGGGCGGTCGCTGCGCTCCGCACGGGCAGGGCGCTCGTCACGTTCCGGGCGGGCGGGCCGGGCCGGGCGTTCCACCCGTTCGCCGGGGCGCACGACCACGGCATCGGGATGGCGGCGCGGGCCGCGGGCGCGGGCTTCGTTTTCGCGCGTGCGGCGGTTGCGGCCACCGGCGCGGTTCTCGTCCGAATGTTCCGCGCCAATCACGCTGGCGGACGGCTTGGGCAGGCGCGCGGCAAGCTGCACGAAATCCTTGGGCAGCGGGGCGGTGGCAGGCACCACGCCGGTCAGCTTCTGGATGTCGCGCAGGTACGGCTTTTCATCCGGCGCGCAGTAGCTGACGGCAAGGCCGGAGCGGCCGGCGCGCGCGGTGCGGCCGATGCGGTGGACGTACTGTTCGGCCACGTTCGGCAGCTCGAAGTTGAACACGGCGGACACGCCCGGCACGTCGATCCCGCGGGCGGCGATGTCGGTCGCCACCAGCACGGGCACGCGGCCCTTGCGGAAGCCGTCCAGCGCGCGGGTGCGCTGGGCCTGGCTCTTGTTGCCGTGGATGGCGGCGGCTTCGATCCCGGCGGCGACGAGGTGGCGCACCACCCGGTCGGCACCGTGCTTGGTGCGGGTGAACACCAGGCAGCTTTCGATATCGCCGCTGGCCAGGCCCTTCTGGAGCGACAAGGTCAGCAGCGCCTGCTTTTCCTTCTGCTCGATGAAGGTGACGTACTGGTCCACCCGTTCGGCCGTGGTCGATTGCGGGGCAACCTCCACCTTGACCGGGTTGGAGATGAACTGGCGGCCCAGCTTCGCGATCTCGTCCGGCATGGTGGCGGAGAAGAACAGGCTCTGGCGCTGCTTGGGCAGCAGGTTGGCCACGCGCGTCAGCGGCTTGATGAAGCCCAGGTCCATCATCTGGTCGGCTTCGTCGAGCACGAAGATTTCCACGTGATCGAGCACCAGCGCGCGCTGGTCGATCAGGTCAAGCAGGCGGCCGGGGGTGGCCACCAGGATGTCCACGCCCTTGGCAAGTCCGGTAATCTGCTGGCGGATCGGCATGCCGCCGAACACGGTCTGCACCGACAGGCTGAGGAACTTGGCATAGAGACGCATGTTGTCGGCAATCTGCGCCGCCAGTTCGCGCGTGGGGGACAGCACCAGCATCCGGCAGCCGCGCGGGAAACGGCCCGTGGGGTTGGCGTGCAGACGGTGAAGCGAAGGCAGCGCGAAGGCCGCCGTCTTGCCGGTGCCGGTCTGGGCAATGCCCAGCAGGTCACGGCCTTCCATCAGCGCGGGGATCGCCTGGCGCTGGATGGGGGTGGGATCGTTGTAACCCTTGGCTTCCAGAGCGCGCAGGATGGGCTCGGCCAGGCCAAGATCGGTAAAATAAGACATGAAGATACTCTCTCGTCGTTCACCGGCACGCCGAGCGGGGAAATCCGGCCCACGGTAAGCGGGCAAGCGGAATCCGGGCGCACAGCCGGGGCCTTTTCGGCAACCCCAGCGTGAAACGGGCAGCTTTTGCTAAAGCGACCATTAGTCCCCTGCCGGTCCATGCCCTTTTTGGAAGTGGGCAGGCTCACGCTCGCAGGCGGATCACGCGACGTATTCGCATGTGGTCTGGGGCTGCATATAGGCTTGTTTCGTTAACAAGCAAGGAAATTGCGTATCAGGACAATTCTTCGTCCAGCAATTCCTCCACTCGCACGCGCGGGGGGAAGCCTTCGGCCACCCAGCGCCGCTCCACCGCGCGCAGCACGCGGGCGACCTCCGGGCCGGCCCCCACGCCGCGGGCGACGATTTCCCCGCCCTTGAGGGGGAGAGTGGGCACTTCCCATCCGGCCAGCGGCGCGGGATCAACGCCCGCCAGCAACGCCAGGTCGCGCGCCGCATCTGGGCCGTGGGCATAGGCGAGGGCGCGCACATCCCCCGCTTCACGCCCCGCCAGCACGCCGATGTGGCGCCGCTGGTCCTTTGACAGCTTTAGGCGCGCGGCCACCTTTTCTGCCAGCGGCGCATCGGCCGGCAGCAGCGCGGCCATACGGCGCAAGGGGGCCGGCGGCTGAGCGAAGGCCGCTTCCGCCTGCAGCAAGGCCTCCAGCGTCGCCAGTTCCGCCGCCCCCGTTTCCGGCAGGACCATTTCCAGCACGCCGAGGCGCGCCATCCGGGTGATGGTGTCCAGCGGATCGGGCAGGGCCAGGATCGCCAGCATCTCCATCGCCACCCGCTCCCGGCTGAGGCCCTTCAGCGTGGCGGCAAGGTCCGCACAGGCGGCCTCCGCCTCGCCATCCGCCAGCGCGCCGAAGCGGGCCTGGAAACGGAAGTAGCGCAGGATCCGCAGGTGATCCTCGCGGATGCGCTGGCGGGCATCGCCGATGAAGCGCACCCGGCGCTGGGCCAGGTCATCCAGCCCGCCGAAATAGTCCGACACGTCCAGCGTCTGCGGGTGGGCATAGAGCGCGTTGATGGTGAAATCGCGCCGTGCGGCATCGTCCCGCCAGTCATCGGCAAAGGCCACGGTGGCGCGGCGGCCATCGGTGGATACGTCATGGCGCAGCGTGGTTACTTCCACCGGCCCGCCGGGCAGCAAGGCGGTGACGGTGCCGTGGTCAATACCCGTGGGCACGGTGCGGATGCCTGCCGCATGGCACAGCGCCACCACCTGTTCCGGCCGGTGGGTGGTGGCGGCATCGATATCCTTCACCCCGTGGCTCAGCAGCGTATCGCGCACAGCCCCGCCAACCCAGCGCACATGGTCCGCCCCCAGTGCGGCGACCAGCGCTGCAAGATCGGCACGGGTGGTCCAGTGGGCGGCGGGAAGCGTGGTCATCGGGCGAATTCCTGCCAATCGGTGCGGTGGGCCAGGCGGTGGGACAAGTTGCTAAGGATGCCGGCGGTAATGCCCCAGATGCGATGCTGTTGCCACATGATCTCGATATAGGGGCGCTCCACCCCGCCCAGCAGGCCAACTTTCCGCACGTGGTTGGCGGGATCGAGCACGTGGGCGAGCGGCGCCTCGAACCAGCCAGCCACCTCGCGCGGATCGGGCACGATGGGCAGGTCCGGCGGGATGACGCCGAGCACCGGGGTCACCTCGAAGCCGGAGCCGGTGGCAAAGCGCGCCGCCTCGCCAATCACGCGCACTTCGGCAGGGGCAATGGCGAGTTCCTCGTTCGCCTCGCGCAGGGCGGCCGCCACCGGGGTTTCGCCCGGTTCCAGCTTGCCGCCGGGCAGGGCCACCTGGCCTGGATGGCTGGGCATGGTGTCCGGCCGCCAGGTCAGGATCACGCCGGGATCGGGCCGGTCGGTAATGGCGATCAGCACGGCGGCGGGCCGCACCTGCGCGGGCACGAAGCGCCCGTCATCATGCAGGCCGCGCGTGCCCATGTGCGCGCTGTCGGCAAACAACCGTGAAAGGCGGTCGAACAGCTCGCTCATGGAACGGGGACAAGCGGGAACTGCGCGCCAAGCGTGCTCACCACCGGGATGCCGGCGCAATCCTGCGCTGCGGCCACCAGTTGCAGCCAGGTGGACCGGTTGATCCGCGCCTCGCAACCGTGGCGCACAGCGAGATAAACGGCGGGGCAATCGGGATCGCCCTCTGCCCGCAAGGGGTTGGCGGGACCGGCCAGCACGAGGTCATCGGTATTGAGGCGGAAGGCCAGTGCGCCCTCTTTCGCCTCCATGTCCACCGCGACGAAGGCGGCATCTTCCACCGCGATGCGCTGGCGGCATTGCGGGGTCATCAGGAAATGCTGGCCGCTGTCATCGCGCAGCAGCAGGCTGGCAAAGGCGCGCACCATGGCTGGGCGGGTGATCTCCCCGCCGCGGTGCAGCCAGCGGCCATCGGCCAGGATCTGCATCTCGCTGTCGATTTCCTCTGCCGGGTGCCAGTTTTCCAGCGGCGGCAGGCGGCGTTCCTCCAGCGCGCGGGCGATTTCGGCCAGCGACATTTCGGCAAGCTGCGGGGGGACATCGTACGGCATCGCGCCGCAAGGATGGCAAATTCGATCAGCCCCGCCAAGGGCCGAGCATGCCTTCAGTGGGGAGGACTGCCGGATTGGGGCAACGCACCAGCAGCCTGTCCTTCTCGAACGGGCCGGGGAGTTGCCAGCCCTGCGTGGGCGCGGCGGTATAGCCGAAGCGGCTGTAATAGGGCGCATCGCCGATCAGCACCTGTGGCAGCGTCGCCGGGCTATCGCCAATGGCCTGCTGCTGGGCCAGCATCAGCGCGGTGCCGAAGCCTTCGCCCTGCCGTTCGGGCAGCACGGCCACGGGGCCGACCATGATCATCGGGTGCGCGCGGCCGGCGGGGTCCGTCAGCGCCACGGGCCAGGCCTGGATGGTGCCGACCAGCAGATCATCCTCGTCCAGCGCGGCAAAGCTCAGCGCGGGCAGGGCCTGCGTCCCTTCTCGCACCGTGTACGCGGTGCGGCCGGACCTGCCGGGACCGAACGCGCGGTCCAGCAGGTCTTCCACCATTTGCGGGTCAACGCCCGCCAGGGGAATCAGCGAAGAAACAGCCTGTGCCATGGGCGCGCGCCGATAGGGCGCGGGGGGCCCGGGCGCAAACTAATTCGCCTGCGGTGCTGCAATCAGTTGGCGGCAGTTACCCGCAGCAGGCGGCCGCGCGGGCCATCTTCCACCACCCACAGCGATCCGTCGGGCGCTTCTGCCAGGTCGCGCAGGCGCAGCGGGAAGCGGTAGCGCGCCTCTTCCGTGGCGGTGCCGGTGGCCGCATCCATTCGCACGCGGACGATGGATTGCACGCTGCTCATCGCCGCGATCAGCGCCTGGCCCTGCCACTGCGGGAACATGGCCCCGCGATAGATCAGGAAATCGCCCGGCGCGATCACCGGGTTCCAGAAGATGGCCGGCTTGCTGAAGCCGTCATCGGCCGAATGGTCGGGGATCGGATCGCCGTTATAGTTGTCGCCGTTGGACCGCACCGGCCAGCCATAGTTGGCCCCGCGCGTCACCAGGTTCAGTTCGTCACCGCCGCGCGGCCCGTGCTCCAGTTCCCACAGGTTGCCATCGGGGGCGAAGGCAAGCTGCAGGTTGCGGTGGCCATAGGACCACACCTGCGCCGCCACGCCGCCCTGCTCTGCAAACGGGTTGCCCGCCGCCGGGGTGCCATCGAGGTTGAGGCGCAACACCTTGCCGAGGTTGCTGGAAAGATCCTGCGCGGGTGCGCCCTGCATGCGTTCCCCGCTGCCGAGGAACAGGTAGCGGCCATCGGGCGAGAAGGCGATCTTGTGGCTGAAGTGCCCGGCGCTGGCGACGGCGGGTTCCTGCTGCCAGATCTGGGTGAGGTCGACGATGGTGCAGGCGCCATTGCCGCATTCCAGCTTGCCGCGGGCCAGCACGGCACGACGCGGGGGATTGTCGCCTTCGCCGGCGGCGGCGGCCCAGGACAGGTAGATTATGCCGCTGGTCGCGTAATCGGGGGCGAAAGCCACGTCACCCAGGCCGCCCTGGCCGCCATAGGCGACGGTGGGCAGGCCGCTGACCGGCCATGCCTCGCCCGTGGCCGGGTTGTAATATTTCGCCGTGCCGGCCTTTTCGTTAATAAGCAGGTTGCCCGTGCCCGGCTCCACCGCCACGGACCAGCCTTCGGCCAGTTGCAGGTGCGCCTCTGCCCGGAAGGGGGAGCCGGCTTCCAGTTCCACCACTTGACCGGCGACGAAAGTTTCCCCCGCGGCAAGCGCGCCGCAGCTTGCGGACAGCAGGGCGGCAGGGAATAAGACGGCGGACAGGATCTTGGCACGCATGATTTCAGGCTCTCCACATCGCGAATTCGCGGCCGCGCTGGGGCCGTCCGCCCTGGTTGCCGGGGTGGACGAGGTCGGGCGCGGGCCGCTGGCAGGGCCGGTTGTGGCGGCTGCTGTCGTGCTGTGCAAGCCCGGCCCTTCGGGCATAGGCGATTCCAAGAAGCTGACCGAGGCGGCGCGCGTAAGGGCCGAACAGGCGATCCGCGCAACCTGCGCTTTCGGCATCGGGGTGGTCAGCGTGGAGGAGATTGACCGGCTCAACATCTTCGGGGCGACCATGCTGGCCATGGCGCGGGCCACGCACCTGTTGTGCGAGGCGCTTGGGGCGGAAATCTGCCAGGCGCTGATCGACGGCAACCTCACCCCGCATGGCCGACTGCCGGAATGGCGCTGGCCGGCGCGCGCCATCGTAGGCGGGGACGGCAAGGAACAGGCGATCGGCGCCGCCTCCATCATCGCCAAGCAGTATCGCGACCGGCTGATGGTGGCAGCCGCGCAGGAGCACCCGCATTACGGCTGGGAAAGCAACAAGGGCTACGGCTCGAAGCAGCACCTTGAGGCGCTGCGTATCCACGGGCCAAGCCCGCTGCACCGGCGCAGCTTTGCCCCGGTGGCGCAGCTGGAAATGGGGCTGTAGCGCGCCAGGCGGCAGGCACCCGGACAAATAATCTATGGCCGAGTCCGCGCGGCCACACCCCATCATGTCGAGTCTGCAAACAACCTTGGGACTCAACATCTTGTGTGGGACTCTTTTCGTTCTCCCCCAACCGTGGACCCGCCACCAGCCGCGCCGCAAAATTCCCGCTTGACCCGGGACTCCCGAGGACTCACCCTGTGGATAACTTTGAGGGGCAATTGTTCATGGGTGAAATGCTGAAAGTGCGCGCGGCTCCTGCCGTAAGGAGGAAGGCTGCGGCCAAGGCTGTCCGCAAGGAAGACCTGCCCCTGAACCGCATCCTGCAGGGCGATTGCATCGAAGCCATGCGCAGCCTGCCCGATGCCAGCGTTGACCTGGTGTTCGCCGATCCGCCCTACAACCTGCAACTGGGCGGCGATCTCAACCGCCCGGACGGCAGCCACGTGGACGCCGTCACCGATCACTGGGACCAGTTCGACAGCTTCGGCGCCTATGACCGCTTCACCCGCTCCTGGCTGACGGAAGCGCGCCGGGTGCTGAAGCCCGATGGCGCGATCTGGGTGATCGGCAGCTATCACAACATCTACCGCGTGGGCGCGATGATGCAGGACCTGGGGTTCTGGCTGCTGAACGACATCGTCTGGCGCAAGACCAACCCCATGCCCAACTTCCGCGGCACCCGCTTCACCAACGCGCACGAAACGCTGCTGTGGGCCAGCCAGGGCGAAAAGGCGAAGTACCACTTCAACTACCGCGCCATGAAGACGCTGAACGACGAATTGCAGATGCGCAGCGACTGGGTGCTGCCGATCTGTTCGGGCGGGGAACGGCTTAAGGACGATGCCGGCCACAAGGCCCATCCCACGCAGAAGCCGGAAGCGCTGCTGTACCGCGTACTGCTGGCGACGACGGAGGCAGGGGACGTGGTGCTTGATCCGTTCTTCGGCACCGGCACCACGGGCGCTGTCGCCAAGCGCCTGGGGCGCGACTGGATCGGGTGCGAGCGCGAGGATGCTTACATCAAGGTGGCTACCGCCCGCATCGCCAAGGAACTGCCGCTGGACGAAAGCGCCATCACCACCATGCAGAGCAAGCGGGATGCGCCGCGCGTGGCCTTTGGCGCGGTGGTGGAAGCCGGGCTGCTACCGCCGGGCACCAAGCTGTTCGACAAGCAGCGGCGCTGGACCGCTACCGTGCGCGCCGATGGCTCGATCACGTGCGAGGCCTTCACCGGTTCTATCCACGCCGTCGGCAAGGACCTGCAGGGCGCACCCAGTTGCAACGGCTGGACCTTCTGGCACTTTGAACAGGATGGCGAGATGAAGCCGATCGACGCCGCGCGGCAGCTCTACCTGCTGGCGGTTGAGGATTGAGGGATCGTCCTCGTCATTGCGAGGAGCGCAGCGACGCGGCAATCCAGAGCGGCACCGCATTCGCCCCTGATTGCTTCGCTTCGCTCGCAATGCCGATTACTAGGTGACCATGACCGAACGCATCTACATCCAGCCGCTGACCCTCGTCCCTTCGCCGCAAGTGGTGGATGGCGACGCCGTCCGGCTGGGCGGCTCCATGGCCTATGCCCACACCTTCGTCGTCACGATTCGCGATAGCGACAAGTTGCTGGAACGCGCCACCGCTACCCCGGCGGACATGGCCGGCCTGCTGGGCGACCTGTCCGGTCCCCTGCTTGACGAGGCGGAAACGCAGTGGGCCAACATCGGCCGCCAGCATCCGCCGCTGGTTTGCGGGCAACGCACCGTGCGGCTGGACGTGCCGCAGGTGATGGGCATCCTCAACGTGACGCCGGACAGCTTTTCCGATGGCGGGGCGTTCATGGATGATCCCGCCGCCATGCAAGGGCAGGCCGCCGCCATGCACGAAGCGGGCGCGGCGATCATCGATATCGGCGGGGAAAGCACCCGCCCTGGCGCTGCCGCCGTGTGGGAAGGGGACGAGATCCAGCGCGTGCTGCCCGCCATCGACCACTGCGTGAAGATGGGCGCAGCTGTCAGCGTGGACACCCGCCGCCCGGCGGTGATGGAGGCGGCGCTGAACGCGGGAGCGCACATCATCAATGACGTGTCCGCCCTGCGCCACGATCCGCGATCCCTGCAATTTGCCGCCACCACCGGGCGGCCGGTGATCCTGATGCACGCGCCGGGGCCAAGCAACGAAGCCGCGCAGGACCTGCACGCCAATGCCACCTACACCAACGTGGTGTTCGACGTGTTTGACTGGCTGCGCGAACGGCGCGATGCGGCGCTGGCGGCGGGCATCCCGCGCGACCTGATCGTGCTCGATCCCGGCATCGGCTTCGGCAAGAGCGTGGCGGAAAACCTCGCGCTGATGAACGCGCTGCCGATCTTCCACGCGCTGGGCCAACCGCTGCTGCTGGGCGCCAGCCGCAAGCGCCTGGTCGGCGCGCTGAGCAACGAGGCGGCGGCGGACAAGCGCCTTGGCGGGTCGCTGGCGCTGGCGCAGATGGGCCTTGATGCGGGCTTCCACCTGCTGCGCGTGCACGACGTGGCCGAAACGGTGCAACTGCGCAACGTGTGGCGCGGTTTGCGCGATGCGGCGCTGACGGATTTTGCGGGACTGCTGGATTGAAGGCGATCGCGGCCCGTTGCTGGACCGTGACCGCCTCCACCCCGTGCCTCAGGCGAACGTCACCACGGCATAGGCCAGCAGCGCGCCCATCGCGGCGATGACGCCTGCGATCACCGCGAAATCCTTCGCCTTGAGCTTGTCGAGGTGTTCGCTGCGAAACTGCGCGTATTGCCGGTGAAGGTCCGGGTTGCTCGATACAACGCCCGCATCAAGCGCGCTCGCCTCGTGCTTGAACCAGCGGACGAGCACTTGCAGTTCGTCCTCGGTCACGTCGGGATAGTGGGCCAGCACGGTTGCGATGTGCGCGCGTCGTTCGGCGCTGGTGGCGCCGGTGGTCGTGTTCTTCATGATATTTTCCTGAAATTTCGTTGGTGCCGCAAGGCGGCGGGTCAGCGAAATCAGGGCCGGGGCGGATCGCGCGGGGATGCGGGGACTTCGGGCCGCTCCCGCGGGGACAAGGAAAGCCGCGCAGGCGGAACGGGAAGGTCAGCGGGGAGCGGCTGGATGACCTGCGGCAGGGCGGGCTCGACAGCCGGCGGCAGCGTGGGTAGCGGATCGGGCAGAGGAGAAAGCCGCTTGGCCGGATTCTCCGCCTGCCGCGGTGCGAGGGAAACGTCAGCCGTCAGCGCACTGAAGGCCGATCCGCGTTCGGTATGGAAAGTCACCGGGCCGGGCGCAATGGCCTGCACCGCGATCATCGCCAGCAGCAGGGCCGCCACGGCCTGTGCCAGCCTTGCCTGCCAGCGCGCGCAGGATTGCGTCAGGAAAGAACGGAACTTGGCCGGCATACCTGCCAGATAGGCGGCAGCGCGGCCGATTCCAACCGGGCGCGGGGCCGGCCGCCCGGCTAGAGCAGGTATCCCCCGTCGCTCACCAGCGCGGTGCCGGTGATCGTGGCGGCGGCATCGCTCAGCAGGAAGCCGATCTGCCCAGCGATCTCGTCCGAGGTGGCAAATCGGGCGAGGGGTGTGGCAGCGGCGGACAGCGCCGCCATGGCTGCCGCCCGGTCTCCGCCGTGGTCCGCCACCATCTGCTGGAAGAACGGCGTCTCGTCCCAGATGGGCGTATCGACTCCGCCCGGCGCGATGCAATTAACCCGTACGCGGCGGGGGGCGAGTTCCTTCGCTGCCACGCGGGCCATCTGCATCAGGCCGGCCTTTGATGCGCCATAGGCCGCCGTGCCGGGTTCGGCCTTGATGCCGGAGACAGACGCGGTGAGCACAATGGCCCCGCCATCGCGGATTGTTCGTGCGGCACAGCGCAGGGCCAGGAACGCGCCGTCGAGGTTGACCGAAAGCGTCGCGCGCCATTCGGCCAGGCTCATGTCCGCAATCGGCGCGCCGCCGGCGATTCCGGCGTTGACGACGGCGTAGTCCAGCGGGCCGGCTTCCGCCTCGATCCGCGCCCACAGCGCCTCGTCCGTTACGTCACCGGGGTAGGCGAGCACCTCGCAAGGCAGGCCCAGCGCGGAAAGGCCTGCCCCGTCGCGGTCAACCAGCACCAGCCCTGCCACGCCTTGTGCCGCCAGCCAGCGTCCCGTTGCCGCGCCAATGCCCGATGCCGCGCCCGTAACAAGGGCGCGTTTGCCGGTGAAAGAGTTCTCCGTCGTCATACCGCAGGGCTAACCGTCCGGCAGCCGCGTGTCGAGCAGGTCAGGCCGCGCTTTCGATGCCGAGGTCGGTCAGCTTGCGGTACAGCGTGGAGCGGCCGATGCCGAGGCGGCGAGCCACTTCCGTCATGCGCCCGCGGTAATGGCCGATGGCCAGGCGGATCACGTCCGCCTCGATATCCTCCAGCGGGCGCAGGTTGCCATCGCGGGTGTAGATCTGCACGCCGGCGCTTTCCATCACCGGCTCGTTGGCTTCAGCCAGTTCGCCGATCATCTGCGATAGCTGCGGGAAATCCTGCGCTGTCAGCGCATCGCCATCGCAGAACACCGCCGCCCGGAACAGCACGGCCTGGAGCTGGCGCACGTTGCCCGGCCAGTCGAACGCGGCCAGCAGCTTCAGCGCGCCATCGGTGATGCCCAGCTGCCTGAGGCCCGGCTGCTCGCCGATGCGGGCGAGGAAATGGCGGGTGAGGGCAGCCACATCGCCCACGCGGTCCCGCAAGGGGGGCAGGGTCACCGTGGTGCGGCTGATCGCTTCCAGCAGTTCGGCGCGGAACATGCCGGCGGAAACCATGTCGGCCAGCGGCAGGTTGCTGGCGCAGATCACCCGCACGTCCACCTTGAAGGAATGGCGCGCGCCGATGGGGCGCACGGTGCCGCCACACAGCACTTCGGCGAGGCGATCCTGCAGGTCGGGAGACAGGCGGTCCACCTCGTCCAGCACCAGTGTGCCGCCGTCGCAGTTCTGCAATGCGCCCACCTGCCGCTCGAACGCGCCGGCGAAAGCGCCTTTCTCGTGCCCGAACAGCACCGATTCGAGGCTGGAGGCGGAGACGCCGCCGATGTTGATCGTGCGGAACGGGGCCTTGGCGCGCGGGGAGGCAGCGACCATTGCGCGCACCAGCATTTCCTTGCCGGTGCCGCTTTCGCCTTCGATCAGCACGTGGCCATGTCCGCGTGCCGCCTTGGCCGCCTTGGCCAGCGCATCGCGGAACCTGGGCGCAGTGCCGACCATGGCATCGAAATCCAGCCGGGCGGGCATCTTCTCGGTCAGCGGGGTCAGTTCGTCACCGGGCGCCTCGCGCGTGGTGGCATTGCGCAGCGCCTGCATCAGCCGTTCCGGCGCAACCGGCTTGACGAGGTAGTCCGTGGCCCCTGCGCGCATGGCTTCCACGGCCAGCAGGGGAGACGTGCTGGCGGTAATCATCAGGATGGGCAGGCCGGGCCGGCGTTCCTTGAGCTCGGCAATCAGCTCGCACGCCTGGTCACCCGGCACCCACTGGTCAAGGATGATGGCGGACAGCTGCATCCCCTGCCGCGTGCCCAGCGTGGCGATGGCCTTTTCGGCCTCGTCCACCACCAGCGTGCGCCAACCCTCACGCGCGGCAAGCGCCGTGATCAGCCGGCACTGCGCCGGTTCATCATCGATCAGCATCAACAGGCGCTGTTCGGCTTCTGCCATAGTTCCCCACTCGCACCATGGTCCGGTCTGCCCGGAACCAAAGGCGGGGATAGCACCCAGCGGTAAAGAGGCGATTAAGGCCGTTTCGCGCACCCCTGCCGTGGCCTGCGGATAAGCGCGGGCTTGAGTGAGGGAAGATGCGGCGATAGACGGGACGCAAGCATACCCATCATTCAATCACGGAAGGATCCTGGCCATGGCCGATTCCCAGAACATCAAGCCGAACGAAAAGACCTATGACAGCTTCATCGGCACGCTGAAGTGGACGGTGCCGCTGCTGGCGGTGATCACGCTCGTCGTCGTTCTTATCATCCAGTAACGCGGGGCATGGGGGGGCTTCGCATCGCGGTCCTGAAAGAACGGGCCGCAGGGGAAACGCGCGTTGCGGCAACGCCGGAAACGGTGAAGAAATTCATTGCGCTGGGGGCCAGCTTCGCGGTTGAGGAAGGGGCCGGCGTCAGCGCCGCCATTCCCGATGCGGACTATGCCGCCGCCGGCGCCGAAGTCCTCCCTGCCGCGCAGATGGTTGCAGCGGCCGATATAGTGCTTGCCGTGCAGGCGCCGGACGTGGCGCTGCTTGCAGGCGCGAAGCCCGGTGCATGGGTGGCCGCAACCTTCGATCCTTTCCGCGAAAAGGCGCGGGTGGAAGCCTATGCCGCCGCTGGCCTTGAAGCGCTGTCGATGGAGTTCATGCCGCGCATCACCCGTGCGCAGAGCATGGACGTGCTCTCCAGCCAGTCCAACCTCGCCGGTTACAAGGCGGTGCTGGCTGCGGCCAACCAGTATGGCCGCGCCTTCCCGATGATGATGACCGCGGCGGGCACGGTGTCGGCCGCCAAGGTCTTCATCATGGGCGTGGGCGTGGCGGGCCTGCAGGCCATCGCCACCGCCCGCCGCCTCGGCGCGCAGGTTTCCGCCACCGACGTGCGCAGCGCGACGAGGGAACAGATCCTGTCGCTCGGCGCCAAGCCGGTCTTCGTGGAAAGCGTTGCCGGGATCGAGGGCGAGGGCGCGGGCGGCTATGCCACCGAGATGAGCGAGGAGTACCAGAAGGCCCAGGCCGAACTGGTGAGCGCCCATATCGCCAAGCAGGACATCGTCATCACCACCGCGCTGATTCCCGGCCGTCCCGCGCCGCGTCTGATCAGCGACGCCCAGATCGCCACCATGCGGCCCGGATCGGTCATCTTCGACCTTGCCGTGGCGCAAGGCGGCAACGTGGAAGGCAGCGTGGCGGACCAGGTGGTTGAAAGCCACGGCGTGTTCATCATGGGCTATGCCAACACGCCTTCGCTGATGGCCGCCGACGCCAGCGCGCTCTTCAGCCGCAACCATTACAACTTCCTCTCCGCCTTCTGGGACAAGGAACAGGGCCGGCCCGTGCTGGACGAGGAGATCGGCAACGCAGTGCGGCTGACGCAGGGTGGGGCCGTGGTGAACGACAGGCTGAAGGGGTGACCATGAAGAAGCTCGCAATCGCGTTGGCCGGCGCGGCACTGGCCGTGTCCGGCCCTGCCCACGCGCAAGGGCCGGAGTTTTCCGCCCGGCTGGCCTTCACCCCGTTCATGGTGGCGATCTCGGTTGCCGATATCGAGGCGGAGACGGCATTCTACGTCGACATGCTCGATTTCACCGTGGAGAAGGACGCTTCGGTGCGCGATGGCGCGGTGCATTTCCGCTGGCTGACCAACGGCATCCAGCGCATCGAACTGGTGCAGGCGGCGGGATCGCAGCCGGGCACGGCCCACCCGGCCCCTCCCGGCCACGCGGCGGTGCGCGGGTTCACGCACCTGACCTTGCAGACCGATGACATTGCCGCCGTGCGTGAAGCCCTCGCCACGCGGGGTGCCAACGTGACGCTGGAGCCGACTGACGTTGCCGCGCTGGGCATCCGGGTGATGTACCTTACCGATCCGGAAGGCAACGCGGTTGAAATCGCACAAGTCTTGGGGGGCTGAGCGTCATGGACTTCATTTCGATCCTGTCGATCTTCGTCATGGCCTGCTTCGTGGGCTATTACGTGGTCTGGTCGGTCACCCCGGCGCTTCACACGCCGCTGATGGCGGTCACCAATGCCATTTCGTCCGTCATCATCGTCGGTGCGCTGGTCGCGGCCGCGGCCTCGGGCAATCCGGTGGCCAAGTGGCTGGGGCTGGCGGGCGTGGTGATGGCGAGCATCAACATCTTCGGCGGCTTTGCCGTGACCGAGCGGATGCTGGCGATGTACAAGAAGAAGGAGAAGAAGTGATGCTCTCCTTCCTGTCGGCTGGGGCCGCCACCCACACCGCCACGCCTTCATGGGCCATGCTGGCGTACCTCGTGGCGGGCGTGCTGTTCATCCTGGCGCTGCGTGGCCTGTCGCACCCCACCACGAGCCGTGCGGGCAACCGCTATGGCATGGTGGGCATGCTGATCGCGGTGGTGACGACGCTGTTGACCCACTCGATTGCGAGTTTGCCCGAAATCCTCGCCGCCATCGCCATCGGTGCCGTGATCGGCATCGTCACCGCGCGGCGGATCAAGATGACCGACATGCCGCAGCTGGTCGCGGCGTTCCACAGCCTTGTGGGCCTTGCTGCCGTGGCGGTGGGCTTGGCGGCTTACATGAACCCGGAAGCCTTCGGCATTCTTGGCGCAGACGGCCTGATCAACCCGGTCAGCCGCGTGGAAGCGGGCCTCGGTATTGCCATCGGTGCGATCACCTTCTCCGGCTCGGTCATCGCCTTCCTCAAGCTGGCCGGCAAGATGAGCGGCTCGCCCATCCTGCTGCCGGGTCGCCATGTCATCAACCTCGCCACGTTGGCGGCAATCCTGGGGCTGACGGCGTATTTCACCGTGGATCAGAGCCTGTGGGTCATTGCCACCATCACCGTGCTCGCCTTCATCATCGGCTTCCTGCTGATCATCCCCATCGGCGGGGCAGACATGCCGGTGGTTGTCTCGATGCTGAACTCCTATTCCGGCTGGGCGGCGGCGGCGATGGGCTTCACGCTGCATAACACCGCGATGATCATCACCGGCGCGCTGGTGGGTTCCTCCGGCGCGATCCTCAGCTACATCATGTGCAAGGCGATGAACCGCGGGTTCCTCTCCGTCATCGCGGGCGGTTTCGGGGCGGAAGCGGCGGCCGGCGGCGGCGCGGCGAAAGAGCAGCGCCCGTGGAAGCAGGGCAGCGCGGAAGATGCCGCCTTCATGCTCAAGCAGGCCGAAAGCGTCATCATCATCCCCGGCTACGGCATGGCCGTGGCGCAGGCGCAGCACGCGCTGCGCGAAATGGCCGATCACCTGAAGAAGGAGGGCGTTTCCGTCAAATACGCCATCCACCCTGTGGCGGGCCGCATGCCGGGGCACATGAACGTGCTGCTGGCCGAAGCCAACGTGCCGTATGACGAAGTGTTTGAGCTGGAGGACATCAACTCCGAGTTCGCCCAGTGCGACGTGGCCTTCATCATCGGCGCGAACGATGTGGTGAACCCTGCCGCCAAGACGGACAAGTCCAGCCCCATCTACGGCATGCCGGTGTTCGATGTGGACAAGGCCAAGCAGGTGTTTTTCATCAAGCGGTCAATGGGCGGCGTGGGCTATGCCGGCGTGGACAACGATGTGTTCTACATGGACCAGACGATGATGCTGCTGGCCGATGCCAAGAAGATGGTGGAAGACATCAACAAGGCATTGGACGCCTGAGCGGCACGCATTGCCGCGCCGGGTTTGCCAACTGCCCCGCCGCGCCGTCTTACTCATCTGGCGTTCATCTTGCGCGCCAATGAGTGATCCGGCGTGCAATTGAGACGCGCGATCAGGTGAAGGAAGGGTCAGGATTTTGCGCAAGCTGGGCGTTATCGGGGGGATGAGCTGGATTTCCACCCGCGGTTATTACGAAGACATCAACCGCGCGGTGCAGAAAGTTCGGGGGCCGAAATCCAGCGCGCCGATGCTGATCGACAACCTCGACTATCGCGACCTGGTGGCCCTGACCACCGATGAAGACTGGGCGCGCGGCGCCGCTATCCTGACAGAAAGCGCGCAGCGGTTGCATGCCGCGGGTGCGGGGATGATCCTGATCGCCGCCAACGCCATGCACCGCGTCCACCGCGAGGTGGAAGCCGCCATCACCGTCCCTATCCTGCATATTGCCGAGTGCGTGGGCGAGGAGATGGCCAGGGATGGCGTGAAGACCGCCGCGCTGATCGGACCGCGCAACGTGGTTACCGGCAGTTTCTACCGCCGCCGGCTGGTCGCTCACGGCATCGACCTGCTGCCGCCCGACATGGTCAACGCGGACGAGATTGACCGGATCATCTATGAAGAGCTGATCGTGGGCCGCGCGGCGCGCCCGGCGGAACGCCTGTTCAAGACGATCATCACCGAACAGGCGCGGGCAGGGGCGCAGGCCATCGTGCTGGCCGCCACGGAGCTGAACCAGGTGGTGGACGTGACCGCCAACGTCCTGCCGATCTACGACAGCGCGAAGATCCACGCCCGCCACGCCGTGCGCTGGCTGCTGGAAGAGGACGGCTGAACGCCCGCGTTCCCGCACTGTTCCCGTTGTAACGGTGCGCGGCGGTCTATAGCTGCGAAGGCCATGTCGCTTGCCCCTTATGCCGCCGATCCCGCACGCACGCGCGGCCGCGAATTTGCCCATGGCGTTGAAGGCACGCGCGGTCCGCGCAGTGCCTTCCAGCGGGACCGCGACCGGATCATCCATTCGATCGCCTTCCGCCGGCTGGCGGGCAAGGCGCAGGTCTTCGTCGCGCCCGACGGGGACCATTACCGCGTCCGCCTGACGCACAGCCTTGAAGTGGCGCAGATCGGCCGCGTGGTCGCCCGCAGCCTCTCGCTGGACGAGGACCTGACCGAAGCCCTGTGCCTGGCGCACGACATCGGCCATCCGCCCTTCGGCCATTCGGGGGAAGCGGCGCTGGCCGCCGCGCTGGAAAAACACGGCGGGTGGGATCACAACGAACATTGCCTGCGCGTGCTGATGCGGCTGGAGCGGCCCTATGCCGATGTGGCCGGCCTCAACCTCAGCTGGGAAGTGCTGGAGGGCCTCGCCAAGCACAACGGCCCCGTGACGCAGCCCGGCTGGGCCCTGGCCGAACTGGACGCCGCCTGGCCGCTGGACCTTGCCGAACATGCCTCGCTGGAAGCGCAGGTGGCCGCGCTGGCGGACGATATCGCCTATGACAACCACGATATCGACGATGGCATCCGCGCCGGATTCCTAGCGGTGGATGACTTGCTGACGCTGGATTTCATGGCGGAGCAGTGGGATGCAGTCCGCGCCCGTCATCCCGATGCGCCGCAGGGCCTGCTTTTGCGCGAACTGGTGCGGGACCAGATCGGCGCGATGGTCAACGATCTCATCGCCACCACCCGCGCCAATCTGGCCGGCATCCGCGATGCGGCGGACGTGCGCGCCGCCGGGTGGGCGCTGGCGACGCTGTCTCCCGAATGGGCCGCACGCGAACGGCGGCTGAAGGCCTTCCTTTACGAACGGCTCTACTACCATCCGGAGCAGTTGAAGACCGCGAAGGTGGCCAATGAGGTTGTCGCCCGGCTCTATGCCGCGTTCGACCAGGACCCCGGCCTGATGAACGAAGGCTGGCGCGACCGGCTGCCGGCCGATGCCGCGGGCAGGGCGCGGCACATTGCCGATTTCATCGCCGGGATGACCGATCGCTACGCCATCGATTGCCACCGCCGCATCTTTGGCCACGTGCCCGAAGGCCTGTCGAATGTCTGAACCGCGGCGCGTGCTGCTGCTGGGTGCATCCGGGCTGGTGGGGCAGGCGGTGATGCGGGCCGCCATGGGCCGTACCGACTTTCGCCTGCTGGCCGTTGCCCGGCGCGAAGTGCCGCTGCCGCAGGGCGCGCGCATGGAAGTGCTGGTCGCTCCCGTGGAAGGCTGGGGGGAAGCCGTGGCCACCGCCGCGCCCACCCATGTGATCTGCGCGCTGGGGACCACCATCCGCGCGGCTGAAGGGGACCGGGAGGCCTTTGCCGCCGTTGACCGGGACCTGGTGCTGCGCGCGGCGATGCACGCCAAGGCGGCTGGCGCGCGCGGGTTCGTCACCGTGTCCAGCGTGGGGGCGGATCGGACTTCGAAGAACTTCTACCTTCGCACCAAGGGCGAGATGGAGGCAGGGCTGGAAAAGATCGGCTTTGCCCGGCTGGACGTGCTGCGCCCCGGCCTGCTGCGCGGCAAGCGCAGCGGCGATACGCGTGTGCTGGAGGCACTGGGCAGGGCCATCGCGCCGCTCGCCAACCCGTTGCTGGGCGGCAGGTGGCGGCCATACCGCGCCATCCGCGCCAGCGATGTGGCCATGGCCGCGCTACAGGCGACCTGCGAGAAGGCCGGCGGCCGCTTCTACCATACACATGATGAGATCATGCGTATGGCGGGCCGCTGGCAACGCGGCTAGGCTGCTGTTTCACCAGAGGAACGAGACATGTGGGATTTCCTGTTCGGGGCAGTGAACGTGATCGCCATGCTGTGCTGGGCGGTTCTGCTGCTGGCCCCGCGCGGTGATCTGTCACGGTCCTTCGTGATGTATTGCGGGGTGGCCCTGCTGTGCCTGGTCTATGGCGTGCTGCTGGTCCTGCTGGTGGCGGGGCTGGTGGATGGCGGCAAGGTGGCGGGCGCGGGCAGTGCTTCCTTCACCACCATCGAAGGCGTGCGCGGCCTGTTCCAGTCCGATGGCGGGGTGGTGGTCGGCTGGACGCATTACCTGGCGTTTGACCTGTTTGCCGGCATGTGGATTGCCCGCGATGCCGATGCCAAGAAATTCTCGCGCCTGTGGCAGGCCCTGGTGCTGCTGCTGACCTTCATCGCCGGGCCGCTGGGCCTGCTGCTGTGGCTGGTGATTCGCGAACCGGCGGCACGCCGGGCAGCGGGGCCGCGCAAGCGAATCCGCCGGTGAAGCTCGAGGCACCCGCCGCCGCGCGAAACCGCGGCCCGATTGCCGATGTGCTGGCGCAGGAACTGCCCGCTGACGGCACAGTGCTGGAAGTGGCCAGCGGCACGGGCGAACACGTGATCCACTTTGCCGAGCGTTTTTCGCGGCTGACCTGGCAGCCGAGCGATCCCGATGCGGAGGCCCGCGCCTCGATCAGCGCGTGGGTGGCAGAGGCGGGGCTGGCCAACGTGCATTCCCCGCTGGCGCTGGATGCGGCGGCCCCGGCCTGGCCGGTGGACCGGGCCGATGCCATCGTGTGCATCAACATGGTCCACATCAGCCCGATCGCGGCGAGCGAGGGGCTGGTGCGGGAAGCGTCCCGCCTGCTGCCCAAGGGCGCGCCACTGGTCCTCTACGGGCCGTGGCTGGAAGAAGGAGTGGAGACGGCGGAAAGCAATCTTGCCTTTGACCGCAGCCTCAAGGACCGCAATCCCCTCTGGGGCCTGCGGGAAGTGAGCTGGATGGATGATCTGGCAGGCCGGCACGGGTTGGTTCGGTCACGGCGCGTGGCCATGCCCGCAAACAACATCATGCTGGTCTACCGTCGGGCGTAAGACCAGCGTTCCCGCTGGAACAGGGTCAGATCGCCTGATCGACGTCGTTGGCGACAGATTCGAGATCCTGTCCGGCACCGCGCACGGTGTTGCAGGCAGTTGCGGTGAGGGCGAGCGTGGCGGCAGCAATGCCAAGGATGATCTTGCGGGTCATAGATGCTCCTATGCAGCGTTCCACCTGAACGCTGCATTATCGGTCAGGTTCCCCCTGCCGCTCCGCGTTGGTCCACGAACTGGCGGTGGAGCACCCGTTCGCGCCAGGCGATGATCAGGCCGGCGGCGATGATCAGCGGCGCGCCCAGCCAGGTGCTGGCCGGCGGCAGCATGTCGAACAGGAACCAGCCGAACAGCGTGGCCCAGACGATGGAGGAATAGTCCATCACGATAACGCTCGACACCTTGCCGAACCGCAAGGCCTGCGTGATGCCCACCTGCCCCAGCGTGCCGGTGAGTCCGATCAGCAGCAGCAGGCCCCAATCCGCCAGCCCGTGCGCGGTGCTGACGAAGGGCACCAGCGGCAGCAGGCACAGGCTTGAGGTGACGGCGAACCAGAACACGATGGTCATCGCGTTTTCGGTGCGGGAGAGGTCACGGATCTGGATGGAGATCAGCGCGATCATGAACGCGCCGCCAATCGCCGCCGCCGCGCCCAGCGGTGGCACGTGCCCGCCGCCCGGCTGCGCGATGAGCAGGATGCCGACGAACCCGGCCAGCACCGCCGACCAGCGCCACGGCCCGATTTTCTCTTTCAGCAGCAGGATGGACAGGATCACCGCGAAGATCGGGGCGGAAAAGCCGAAGGTCGTCGCTTCTGCCAAGGGCAGCAGAATCACCGCGCCGAAGTTCAGCACCATGCCGACCAGGCCATAGAGGCCGCGCACCGCGTGGGCCCGAGGCCGCTGGGTCGCAAGGGCGGACACGCCCCCACTGCTCGCGATGACCCAGGCCAGCAGGATCGGAATGGCGATCGCCTGCCGCCAGAACAGCAGTTCGATGAGGTGCAGCCCGCGCTCTGCCGCCAGCTTGATGAGGGCGGCCATCGTGGCGAGACCGGCAATGCCCAGCAGCCTGATCAACAGCGCCATGATGGGGCGGTCATGCGGGGCGGGGCTCATGGCTGATGCCATAGACGGGATGGGCCGGCGTGCAAGCATTGCGCTGCGGCCCGGGACATCACATATGCGCCGCCGCAATGCACCTGCCCGCGTTCATCACCTTTGCCAGCGATGCCACCGTGCTGGGGCTGTGGGGCGGCGCGTGCCTGGTTGTGGCGCTGGTGGCGCTGGCGGGGGACTGGCGGCGCGGGCGGCGGCGGCATATCGACGCGGTCGGCTGGGTGCCGTGGACCACGGTTTTCGTGCTGTCCGCCAGCCTTGGCGCAGGGCTGCTGCTGATGGCGGCCAAGGGCTGGCTGGCCGGCTAGCGGACCTTACAGGCAGGCCGGCATATCGGCCGCCCGAGCTTATGCGAGGAATCGCGCGCCCGGATAGGCGTGCGCAGGCGTGTCAGAGACACGCCTCCAAATAGGCCTGGTCGAACCCGAACTGGCGGGCCTTTTCCAGCGTGTAGGGGCGCAGGCCGGAGGAGCGGAATTCCCCCAGGATCTTGCCGTCTTCCGTCTCGTCCAGATACTCGAACTTGAACAGTTCCTGCGTCACGATCACGTCGCCTTCCATCCCGATCACCTCGGTGATGTTGGTGG
>VFQO010000163.1_pt1 | contig 84802 bp, 78 predicted proteins | sample 3512331 | NCBI WGS metagenome assembly VFQO01 (sample SAMN10412371, study PRJNA504923) | tailings metagenome | isolation source: Replicate 3 from Balatoc abandoned mine | place: Philippines: Itogon, Benguet | collected 2017-08-28 | reverse complement strand
AGCTGCTGGCGCACAACGACACCGTCGAGATCGGCAAGTACAAGATCAAGTACCTGATCGACGAAGGCAGCGACTACGAGAAGACCATGATCATGCGGCCGGGCGGCTCGGTGCCGGCCGGCTATGCGTCGGCCAGTCCGATGTCCTCGGGCCACCCGGGACAGGCCTCGCCCTACGCCAGCCTCACCGGCACGATGCCGCAGGTGCCCAGCACGCCGGCGTCGATCAAGGTGCTCAACGGCGCTGCAGCGGGCCGCGAGGTCACGCTGACCAAGGTCGTCACCACGGTCGGCAAGCCGGGCGTGCAGGTGGCCTCGATCACCAAGCGGCCGAACGGCTACGCCTTCGCACACGTCGAAGGCGCGGCACGCCCCAGCATCAACGGCGTGCCGCTGGTCGGCGACTCGGTGCCGCTGCGCAACGGCGACGTGATCGAGCTCGCCGGCACGCAGATGCAGTTCATCCACCACTGAACCTGCCGCGGCCGGCGCCGCGTGAAGGCTGTCACGGCGCCGCCCTGCGCCTGCCCGACGTGCGCAGTTGCCGGGACAAAACGCGACATTGGCGGCTTGCGCGCCCGCGGCGCAAGCTTCAGCATGGGTGCCCCCTTGCGCCGGCCTGAACACTGACCGGCGCACATCCAGCCCCCACCAGCCGCTCCATGCAGATCCGCGTTCTCGGTTGTTCTGGCTCGATTGCCGCCGGCAGCCGAACCACGTCGTTCCTGCTCGACGACGACGTGCTCATCGACGCCGGCACCGGCGTCGGCGACCTGACGCTCGACGAGCTCGCGCGCATCGACCACATCTTCATCAGCCACTCGCACCTGGACCACGTGCTCGCCATCGGCCTGCTCGCCGACAGCGTGACGCGCCGGCGCAGCGCCGCGCAGCGCCCGCCGGTGCAGGTGCATGCGCTGGCGCCCACGCTGGCCGCGCTGCGCACGCACATCTTCAACGGCGTGATCTGGCCCGACTTCACGCGGCTGCCCAACCCCGAACACCCGGTGCTCGCGCTGCGGGCCTTCGAGGTCGGCGACGCCATCGTGCTGGGCGGTCGCCGCATCGAGGTCCTGCCCGCCGCCCACACCGTGCCCGCGGTCGGCTTCGCGGTCTCGGAGGGCACCGCGCCGGCCTGGGTCTACACCGGCGACACCGGCCCCAACCCGGCGCTGTGGCAGCGCCTGGCCACGCTGCCGCTGGGCGCACTGGTCATCGAGACCGCCTTCCGCGACGACGAGCACGTGCTCGCCAGCGTCAGCCGGCACCTGTGCCCGTCGCAGCTGCGCGACGAACTGGCGCGGCTGCAGGCACCGGTGGACGTGTTCATCACGCACATCAAGCCCGGCGAAGTCGAGACCGTGATGGCCGAGATCGGCGCGCAGGCCAGCCGCCACCGCATCCGCGCGCTGGCCACGGGCCAGGTGCTGGCGCTGTAGCCGCCGCGCAGGCCGGGCGACGCAATGCGTCACCTTGTGCCACCCCGGCTCCTGCCTCCAGCCCGAAACCTGACAATTTGCGTCATCCCATGTGACCGATGCCGCAGCCCGCAGCCTGGCACGCACCCTGCATTCAAGGGGGTGTCTTCGGCCCCAACCGTCCCTCTTCTTTTTTGCTCACCCAGGAGTCTTTCCTCATGAAGCGCGTTCAACAAGGTTTCACCCTCATCGAACTGATGATCGTCGTGGCGATCATCGGCATCCTGGCTGCCGTCGCCCTGCCGGCCTATCAGGACTACACCGTCAAGGCCAAGGTCTCGGAAATCGTGCTGGCCGCCTCGGCCTGCCGCACCTCGATCACGGAAACCGTGCAGACCGGTTCGGGCAGCTTGCCGGGCGCCGGTGAGTGGGGCTGCGAGACGACCGCCCCGACGTCGAAGTACGTTGCCCTGATTGAGACGGACAGCCTCGGCGTGGTTCGCGTGACCTCGCAAGGCCTGGGCACCGGCATCGATGGCACCGTGCTGCTGCGCCCCGTGATTTCCGGCGCGCTGGTCACGCAGTGGGACTGCGGCCCTGGCACGATGCTGCCGAAGTACCTGCCGGGTTCGTGCAAGACGACCGGCCTGACTTTCACGCCCTGACGCATTCACGCATTCAGGAGAGAGGCAGCTGCAAGGCTGCCTTTTTCGTTTGTTGACCTGTCCGCGACCCGCTTCCGCCGCACCATGCCGACCGACCTCGAGCTGACCATCCTGATGCCCTGCCTGAACGAGGCGCTGACCCTGCCGGCCTGCATCGGCAAGGCGCTGGGCTTCCTGCAGCGGCACGGGGTCAGCGGCGAGGTGCTGATCGCCGACAACGGCTCGACCGACGGGTCGCAGGCGCTGGCGCGGTCGCTGGGCGCGCGGGTCGTCGACGTGCCGCGCCGCGGCTACGGCGCGGCGCTGATCGCCGGCATCGACGCCGCGCGCGGGCGCTACGTCATCATGGGCGACTCCGACGACAGCTACGACTTCACCGCACTGATGCCGTACGTCGAGGCCCTGCGCCGCGGCGAGCAGCTGGTGATGGGCAACCGCTTCGCCGGCGGCATCGCCCCCGGCGCGATGCCGCCGCTGCACCGCTACCTGGGCAACCCGGTGCTCAGCTTCATCGGCCGCCTGTTCTTCCGCACCCCCATCCGCGACTTCCACTGCGGCCTGCGCGGTTTCGACCGCGACGCCGTGCGCGCGCTGGGCCTGCGCTGCGAAGGCATGGAGTTCGCCAGCGAGATGGTGGTGAAGGCCTCGCTGCAGAAGCTGCGCATCGCCGAGGTGCCGACGACCCTGTCGCCCGACGGCCGCAACCGCCCGCCGCACCTGCGCAGCTGGCGCGACGGCTGGCGCCACCTGCGTTTCCTGCTGCTGTTCAGCCCGCGCTGGCTGTTCCTTTACCCCGGTCTGCTGCTCACCGGCCTGGGTGCGCTGGGCCTGGCGGTGCTGGTGCCCGGGGCGCTGTCCTTCGGCGGGCTGACGCTGGACGTGCACACGCTGCTGTATGCCGCCGGCGCGGTGCTGTGCGGGCTGCAGCTGCTGAGCTTCGCGCTCTTCGCCAAGGTCTTCGCGGTGCAGAACGGCATCCTGCCCGACAACGACTTCCTCGCCGGACTGCGCCGGCACGTCAACGTCGAGACCGGGCTGCTGCTCGGGCTGGCGCTGCTGCTGGCCGGCATCGGCCTGTCGGTGCATTCGGTGGTGACCTGGGAAGGCAACGACTTCGGCGCGCTCGACCCGCGCGTGGGCATGCGCCTGGTGATCCCGGCGCTGACGGTGCTGCTGGTGGGCATCCAGGTGCTGTTCGCGTCGATGCTGCTGGGTGTGCTGGGCCTGCGCGTGCACGCCCGGCCGGCCGACTTGGCATGACGGGCGGCGTGGTACCCGCCGCGCCGGCGCGCGGCGAGTTGGGCGTCATGCTCGCCGCCTGCCTACTGGCGGGCGCAACCTGTTCGCTGGTGCTTGGCCGCGACCTCAACTGGGACTACTTCAACTACCACGGCTACGCCGCGCTGCTGCTGCGCCAGGACCGCCTGGGCCAGGACTTCTTCGCCGCAGGCTACCAGGGCTACATGAACCCGCTGGCCTTCGCGCCCTGGGCGTGGATGCAGCAGTGGGGCTGGCACAGCGCCGCCATCGGCGCCGCGATGGGCGCGCTGCACGCGCTGAACCTCGTGTTCCTGTACCTGATCGCACGCGCCTTTGCCGGCGCGCACCCGAAGCCGCGGCTGGTGGCCGCCGTGCTGACGGCGCTGGCGGCACTGAGCGGAGCCTTCCTCGGGCAGGTCGGCAGCAGCTTCTACGACATCACGACCACGCCGCTCGTGATGGCGGCGCTGTGGCTGCTGGTCACGCGACCGGGCCTGGGCGCGGCAGCGCTGGCCTGCGCGCTGGCCGGCGCTGCCGTGGCGCTGAAGTGGACCAACGCCCCGTACGGCCTGGCCGTGCTGGTGACGGCGGCCCTGGGCCTGCCGGCCATGGCCGTGCAGGAGCGGCTGCGCCGGCTGGTGCTGGGCGGGGTGGCGATGGGCGCCGGCTTCGTGCTGCTGTACGGCGCCTGGGGCTGGAAGCTGATGCAGACCTTCGGCAGCCCCGTGTTTCCGCTCTTCAACCGCATCTTCCGCGCCCCCGACTTCCCGGCGCAGGGCATCGCGCTGGACCGCTTCGTGCCGCAGAGTCTGGCCGACGCGCTGCTGCTGCCCTGGCGGCTGGTGGAGATGCGGCCGATGGTCTTCACCGAGATCGCTGCACCCGACCTCCGGCCCGCGCTGGTGCTCGGGCTCGGCGCGCTGGCCCTGGTGGCTGGCATGGTGGCGGGCCTGCGCCAAGACGGCGTGCGCGGGCTGCTGCGGGCCTGGTCGCCGCAGCATCCGGGCTGGCGCACGCTGCTGGTGTTCACGGCCGTGGCGCTCGTGGCCTGGCTGCTGACCTCGGCCAATGGCCGCTACGCCGTGCCGCTGCTGCTGCTGCTGGCACCGATGCTGTACGTGGTGGCGTCGCGCGTGGTGCCCGTGCGTGCGGCGTTGCTGCTGTGCACCGTGGTGGCGGTGGTGCAGGGCTTCCACACCTGGACCGCCGGCAACCCGCGCTGGAACGCGCACCACTGGACGCAGGACTGGCTGCCGGCCCTGGTGCCGCAGGTGCTGCGCGACACGCCGCAGCTGTACGTGAGCATCGGCCGCTCGTCGGAGAGCTTCGTCGCTGCGCACGTGCACCCCGATTCGCCCTTCGTGAACCCGATCGGGCTGCTGTCGCTGGCCAACGACGGCCCGGGCTGGGCGCGCTTCGTGGCGCTGCGAGAGCGCTGGCAGGGTCGCACCCGCGTGCTCGTGCAGGCGTCGGCCAGCACCGCCGCCGGGCAGACGGACGGACCCTTGCGCGTCGTCGACGAGATGGCCGACCGGCTGGGGCTGCGCATCGACACCACACGCTGCGAGCGCATGGAGTTCAACCGCTTCGACGCCGCCGCGCAGGCGCCCGGCGTACTCACCGACCCGGCGTCCGCCGGCAGCACGCAGCGGGCACGCCACGTCCTGGCCTGCGTCGCCCTGCCCAAGCCCGTGGGCGACCCCGAACTGCAGGCGCAGCGCGCGCGCGCCGCCGCGGTGCTGGACGCGCTGGAGCGGCGCTGCCCGAAGATCTACCAGCCCGCCGGCGTGCCGACCGAGGGCGCGCGCGGGCTCTGGTCGCGCAGCTACGGGCGCTACGACCTGTTCGCGCTGGTCGACTTCGACGGCGGCAACGTGCGCGTGCGCCAGGAATTCCAGGTCGCGCCGATGCTGGTGGGCGATCTCGCCACCTGGGAAGCCGACCTGGCGCGCCACGACTGCCGCCTGCCGCACAGCGGCCTGCGCGGCATCGAGACCCTGCGGAGCGAACGTGCGGGCGGCTGACATCCTGCTGTGCCTGCTGTGCGTGGGCTGCTCGGCCGTGGGGCAGGTGCTCATGCGCGCCGCCTCGCTGGCCGCCGTGCGCAGCGGCGTGGCCGGGCCGCTGGCCTGGCTCAACGGCACGATGCTGGTGGCCGTGTGCGTGTACGTCGCCGCGATGGCGCTGTGGATGTTCGTGCTGTCGCGGGTGCCGCTGACGCAGGCCTTCGCCTTTTTCGGCCTGTCGTTCTTCATCGTGCCGGCCCTGGCGCACCGCTTCTTCGGCGACCCCGTGTCGCTGCAGACCTGGCTGGGTGCCGGCATCATCATGCTGGGCATCGTCGTCACCAACTGGCGCGCCGCCTGACGCGCCGACCGCCTGCCCACCCAAGGAGTGCTGCCTTGAGCTCCCCCATCGCCAGAGAACGCAAGTCGGGCGCCGACCGCGCGCTGATCCACACCCACCAGCGGCTCAGCCACGGCCACCGCATCGACATCCTGGCCGACACCTTCGCGCGCATCATCAGCGAACTCGGCGCGGGCCCGACGGCGCCGCTGCGCGTGCTTGACGTCGGCTGCGGCGACATGACGCTGGCCGACGCCGTCGCGCAGCGGCTGGGTCAGGTCGAACTGCGCTGCGTCGATATCCACCCCTGCCCGCCGGAACTGCTGCAGTCCGATCCGCGCTGGCAGCGCTACACCACTTTCGACGGCCGCCACCTGCCGTTCGAGGACAAGTCCTTCGACGTCGTGATGTTCTCCGACGTGCTGCACCACGTGCCGCCGGCCCTGCGCAGCGACCTGATGCGCAGCGCCGGCCGCGTCGGCCGCCACGTCGTGGTGAAGGACCACTTCGAGTACGGCTGGTGGTCGCGGCAGGCGCTGCGCGCGATGGACTGGGTCGGAAACGCCGGCTACGGCGTGTCGATCCCCGAGCGCTACTTCGACCGGGCCACCTGGCAGCAACAATGCCACGACGCCGGCCTGCAGGTGCAGCGCCTGGATATCGGCCTGGCGCTGTACGAGCACATCCCACTGCTGCAGCCGCTGCTGTCGCGCAACTGGCAGTTCATGGCCGTCTGCAGTAGCACCTGAGCGGCCGTTTGCTACGATGCGCGCCGCCGCGCTCCCCTGCGGCGCGCGCCGATGCCCAACTCACCGTCCGACCTCTCCCCGCGCGCACTGCTCGCCATCGCCGCCGCCACCGCCCCGGCGCTGCTGGCCTACAACGTCTCCCCCTCGCCCACCTTCCTGAACCAGGCCCTGGCGCTGGCGCTGTGGGGCGGCTTCGTCATCGCCGCGGCTCCCGGCAGCGGGCGCGCGTCGCGCGGGGCCGGGCCGCTGCTGGCGGCGCTGGCGCTGCTGCTTGCGGCGGTGCTGTGGTCGTGGGGGCCGGGCGCGCTGCCGATGGGCCTGGCGCTGTCGGCCGCGGGCCTGCTGCTGGCGGCCGCGGTGCTGGTGGCCAGCGGTGCCGGTGCCCACGCCCGGCCCGACGCGGCGCGGGCCTTCGGCGACTTCTGCCTCGCCTGGGTGGTGGCCGGCGTGCTGAACGTGGGCATCGCTGCGATGCAGGTGTTTGCGCCCGGCTGGACCGACGGCGACTGGCTCGCCACCTCGGGCATCCCCGGCCGCGCGGTCGGCAACTTGCGCCAGCCCAACCACCTCAGCAGCCTGCTGCTGTGGTCGGCCATCGCCGTGGTGGCGCTGCTGGAACTGAAGCGGCTGTCGCGCGGCTGGGCGGTGGCGCTGTTCGCGGCGATGGTCTTCGCGGTGGTGCTGACGGCTTCGCGCACCGGCACCGTCAGCGTCGTGCTGCTGGCGCTGTGGGGGCTGGCCGACCGTCGCCTGGCCCGGCCCACGCGCGGGCTGCTGCTGGCGGCGCCCGTGGTGTACGCGGTGGCCTGGTTCGGCATGGCCGAGTGGGCACAGCTGACGCAGGCGGCCTTCGGCGGCGCGGCGCGGCTGGCCGAGAGCGACGTCTCGGGCTCGCGCTTCGGCATCTGGGCCAACACGCTGGCGCTGATCCGCCAGCACCCGTGGGGCGGCGTCGGCTTCGGCGAGTTCAACTTCGCCTGGTCGCTGACGGCCTTCCCGGGGCGGCCCACCGCCTTCTTCGACCACACCCACAACCTGCCGCTGCACCTGGCGGTGGAACTCGGCCTGCCGCTGGCGGCGCTGGTGCTGGGCCTGCTGCTGTGGGCGCTGGTGCGCGCCGCGCTGGCCGCCTGGCGCGACGACAGCGACACAGGCACCGGGCGCCGCTGCGCCACGGTGATGGTGGTGATGATCGGCCTGCACAGCCTGCTGGAGTACCCGCTCTGGTACAGCTACTTCCTGCTGCCCGCGGCCTGGGCCTGGGCCTTTGCGCTTGGCCGGCCCGACGGCATCGCGGCGCGTGGCGCCAGCCCGCCGGCGCGCAGCTTCGTGGCCGCGGGCGCGGCACTGGTGCTGGGCGCGGTGCTGGCGGTGGCCGACTACCGCAGCGTCGCAGCGATCTTCAGCGCCAGCACCGTGCCGCTGGCCGAGCGCATCGCCGACGGCCAGCGCAGCGTGCTCTTCGCCCACCACGCCGACTACGCCGCCGCCACCACCGCGCCCGACGACGCACCGGCCGACCTGCAGCCCTTCGAGCGCGCCACGCACTACCTGCTGGACACGCGGCTGATGATGGCCTGGGCGCGCGCGCTGGCGCAGCAGGGCGAGCTGGACGCGGCGCGCACGGTGGCGGCACGGCTGCGCGAGTTCCGCAACCCCGGCGCGCGCGATTTCTTCGCCGCCTGCGACGGGCCGGATCCGGCATCGGCTGCATCCTCGGCTGCGGCCCCGGCGCCGGACCCGTCTGCCAGCACGCCGCCGTTCCAGTGCGCGCCGCCGACCCGGGCGCCCGACTGGCGCGAGTTCCAGCGGCCCTGACGGCCCCGCCCGCAGGCGGCCTCAGCGCACTGCGCCGGCCAGCGTGCGCAGGCTGCTGCCCCCCAGGCTGGCCAGCGCAGCATCCACCGCCGCCTGCGGCCCACCGCCGCGCCAGGCCGCGGCCAGCGCCTGCAGCGCGGCGCGGGCGCCGCGCGAGAGCGTGCCGTCCAGCGGCTGCTCGGCCAGGGCCTGCAGGCGCGCCGCGTACAGCGCCGGCGCGGTGGCCGACTGCGACACCAGCCGCAGCAGCGCCAGCAGCGCGCGGTCGAAACGCGCGGCGCTGGGAGCGTCGGCGCCCTGCGGCTCGGCGTACCAGGCGCAGAGGTACTCCACCGGGCCCAGCGCAGCGCCCAGCGGTGCGCTGCCGGGCCCGGTGGCTGGGTGTCCCGCGCCCCAGGCCGCGCGGCGCCCGGCCGGCAGGCGGCCGCGCCGCAACGCGTCAACCAGCGCGTCGGCCACCGCGGCCTGCGCAGCCGGCGTGCCGCGGTCGGCCACCACGCACAGCACGTGCAGGAAGGCGGGGTAGAGCTGGTCGCCCAGCGCCCAGCACAGGCGTTCCAGCAGCGCCACGCGCTGGTCGGCGTCGGGCGCGTGGGCGCAGCCGTCCACCAGCAGCTGCGCGGCGGCGGCCCAGTCGGGCGCGGCTTTCAGGCGGACGGGGTCGACTCGCACAGCGCGGCGAGGAAGTCGCGCTCGATGTCGTCGGGCGCCCACGACTGCGCCGCGTTGCCGACGTGCAGCACCTGCAGCGACAAGCCGCCGTCGCCGTCGGCCGGCAGTGCGAAGCCCCGCGCCTCGGGCGGCGTGGCACCACGCAGCGCGAGATCGGCGAACGACGGTGGCGGCAGGGACGAGAGCGTGTTCATGGCGGGGGCAACGTTGGACGGCAGTGTGGCGCTGCAGGCCGCCGCACCGCCAGCCCGTGCCCGCCCCAGCTAGGGTGCGCCCTAGCTGCCGAACAGCCGCTGCAGCCCCGGCAGGATGGCCGCGATGCGCCGCGCCAGTTCGTCGCCGAAGGCCTGCACCACATGGCCCAGGATCAGCAGCCAGATCGCGGTGGCGGCCAGGCCCTTCAGCGACATCGAGATGCCGATCAGGTTCAGCTGCGGCGCGTAGCGGTTCACCAGCCCCAGCCCCAGGTCGACCGCGAACATCACCACCAGCGCCGGTGCGGCCAGCAGCAGCGCCAGCGCCATCAGGTCGGCGAAGTGCTGTTCGAACAGCCCCACGCCGGCCAGCCGCGGCGCCCAGCCCGGCTGCGCCAGCGGCCACAGCCGGAAGCTCTCGATCAGCACGCCGATGAAGAGCAGGAAGCCGCCGCCGGCCATGAACAGGAAGCTCGCCAGCCGCCCGAGCAGCGCGCCGGTGGGCGTGAGCTGCTGGCCCGACATGGGGTCCATGATCTGCCCGTTGGCCACCGCGACCTTGGTGTCGACGATGGCACCGGCGGCCTCGAAGGCCCACAGGAACGCCGCCAACCCGAAGCCCAGGCCGAGGCCGATGGCGGCCTCGCGCGCGAACAGCGCCAGCCATTGCAGCGTGTTCAGCCCGTCCAGCGCCAGCACCGGCTGCAGCGCCAGCGACAGCAGGCCCAGCGACAGGAAGATCGCGTTGCGCACCATCGCGGGCACGGTGTCGGGGCTGAACACCGGCAGCAGCAGGAAGGCCACCGCGATGCGCGTGGTCGACAGCCCCGCGAGCAGCGCGACGTCGCCCAGCGAGGTGAACGCGGCGAGGCTGTCGAACACGGTGCGTACGCTGGCGGTCAGGCCGCCGCTCAGCGCCGCACGATGCCTGGGAAGCCGGTCATGATGCGGTCGGTGTAAGCCAGCAGCGTGCCGCCCAGCAGGCTGGCGGTGAGGAAGATCGTCAGCACGATCGCGAAGAACTTCGCCGCGTACTGGAAGGTCTGCTCCTGGATCTGCGTGGCCGCCTGCAGGAAGGCGATCACCAGCCCCACCAGCGCGGCCACGATCACCGGTGGCGCCGACAGCACCAGCACCAGCCACAGCGCCTGGTAGGTCAGTTGCAGGGCGTCGGTCTGCATCATCGCGGCGTCCTCACAGGTACGACAGCACGAGCCCGTGCGACAGCTTCACCCAGCCGTCCACCAGCACGAACAGCAGCAGCTTGAACGGCAGCGACACCGTGGTGGGCGTGAGCATCTGCATGCCCATGGCCATCAGGATGTTGCTCACCACCAGGTCGATCACCAGGAACGGCAGGAAGATCAGGAAGCCGATCTGGAAGGCCGTGCTCAGCTCGCTGACGGTGAAGGCCGGCAGCACGACGATGAAGTCGCGCTCGCTCAGCTGCACGGACTGGTCGGCACCCAGCGACTTCTGCGCGGTGCGCAGGAAGAAGGCGCGTTCACGCGGCTGCGAGTGGGCGAGCAGGAAGTCGCGCAGCGGCTCCTTGGCCTTGTCGACCGCGGCCAGCAGCGTGGTCGTCGAACCGCCCAGGCCCTCGATCGGGCCCACGCGCTCGCCCATCTTGTGCAGCACCGGGAACATCACGTAGGCGCTGAGCACGATGGCGATGCCGTTGAGCACCACGTTCGGCGGCGCCTGCTGCAGGCCGAGCGCGCTGCGCAGCAGGCTGAGCACGACGATGATCTTGGTGAACGAGGTCACCATCACCGCGACGAACGGCGCCAGCGCAAGCACGACGACCGTGACCAGCGCCGAGGCCGGCGAGAAGGTGGTGAGATCCATGGCGGCCTAGCTGTCGATCCAGAGCCCGAAGCCGGCCAGCGCCGGCGCGATGCGGCCGCGCTGCCGCGACCCGTCGGGCGGCTGTAGCCAGGCATCAGAACCCGGGCGCGGCGGCGCCAGCAGCGGCTGCCAGCCCAGCAGCTGCGGCAGCGGCACGCACCAGGGTGTGGCCAGCACCACGCGCCAGGGCGGGCGCGGCGGCGTCTGCGCCGTGGGCAGCTCGGGCGGGCCGCACAGGGCCAGCGGCGTGCCGGGGCCGGGCCATTCGGCGTCGGCCACCAGCGTGGCGTGGCGCAGCAGCACGCGCCACGCGCCCTGCAGCGAGGTCGGCAACAGCAACACGCCGCCGCTGGCGCCGGCCGGCAGCGGTGCGGTGTCGAAGCCGGCCAGCTCGACATCGAACGCGATCTCGGGCCAGGCGACGCCCGGCGCCACACCGTCCAGCAGCAGCGGGCCGGGCGCGGCCAGCAGCAGCGGCCAGGGCAGGCCCAGGCGCACGGCGCCGACGTCCAGCCACAGCAACGGCTCGCTGGTGTCCAACCGCGGCACCGGCGCCGGGTCCAGCGCCTCCTGCAGCCAGGCTTCCAGCGCGGCCAGCAGCGGCTCGTGGTCGGCCAGCGCCAGTGCGGCGTCCACCGGGTCGCCGCCGGGTTCGGGCCACGGGGTGGGCAGCGGGTCCGGCAACGTCAGGCGCAGCGTGCCGTGGGCTGCGACGGCCTCGAAGTGCAGGCTCACCACAAGCTCCTGCACGCTGGTGAAGCTCGCATCGCGCTCATGCCACGCGCTCGCTCACCCACATGCGCATCAGGTGCACGGCCGAGGTGGCGCCGAGCTTGTCCATCACGCGCTTGCGGTGCAGCTCCACGGTCTTGATGCTGATGCCCATCAGGTCGGCGATGGTCTTGTTCAGCTTGTCCTGCACCACCCAGCCCAGCAGCTCGCGCTCGCGCGGCGTCAGCCGCTGCAGCCGCTGCTGCCATTCCACGCAGGCCGCGTCGGGCGGAGGGGCCGGCTCCGCGGGTTCGGCAGCGGGCTGCGGCGTGTCGAAGGCGCGCTGCAGCGCGGCTTCCAGCGCGGCGTCGGCAAAGGGTTTCTCGAGAAAGCTCACCGCGCCCTTCTGCATGGCCTGCACCGCCAGCGGCACGTCGCCGTGGCCGGTCATGTAGACGATGGGCAGCTGCACGCCGCGCTCGCGCAGGCGGTCGTGCAGGTCGAGGCCGCTCATGCCGGGCATGCGCACGTCCAGCAGCAGGCAGGCCGGTGCCTCGGGCCGCGGCGCGGGCAGCGTGCACAGCGCCTGCAGCGCGTCGTGGGCGTCGGCGTAGTCGACCACCTCGTAGCCGGCGCTGGCCAGCCACCACTGGGCGGACCGGCGGAACTCGGCGTTGTCGTCGACGATGTAGATCGTGCGGCTCGTCATGCGGTGCTCCGGGGTGCGGGGTCGGGGGTCTCGGCCAGCAGCGGCAGCGCGACGTGGAAGCTGGCGCCGCGGCCGGCGTTGGGCGTGAACCAGAGCCGGCCCTGGTGCAGCTCGACGAACGAGCGGCAGATGTTCAGGCCGATGCCCATGCCGTTGGGCTTGGTGGACTGGAAGGGCACGAACAGCGTCGCGTCGGCGGGCAGGCCGCAGCCGTTGTCGCACACCGTCAGCACGGCCATGCCGCGTTCGGCGCGCAGCTGCAGCTGCAGCGCGCCGGGCGTGGTGGGCGGGTTGTCGCGCATGGCCTCCAGCGCGTTGCGCAGCAGGTTCACGCACAGCTGCTGCAGCATGACCTCGTCGCCGTCGATGCGGCAGGGCGTGGCGTCGATCTGCAGCTGCACGACGACGCTGTCGCGGCGGATCTCCCAGTCGAGCAGTGCCACCGCGGTCTGCACCACGGCGGCCAGGTCCAGCGCTTCGCGCCGCGGCTGGCGCGACTGCGTGTACTCGCGGATGCGCGCGATGATGCGGGCCGCGAACTGCGCCTGGTCCAGCGCCATCTGCACGCCGGTCAGCAGCTCGTCGGCCGGCGCCTGGCGCTCGACACGCTGGCGCATGCCGCGCAGCACGTTGGCCACGGTGCCGATGGGCTGGTTCAGCTCGTGCGCCAGCGTCGAGGCCATCTCGCCGACCGCCAGCGCGCGCGACGTGAACAGCAGCTTCTCGCGGTCTTCCAGGTGCCGGCGTGCCGCCAGCGCGTCGGCATCGGCCGCGGCCGCGCAGCGCAGGCGCAGCGCGGCCAGGCCAGGCCGCACGAGCACGGCTTCGCCGACGCTGGCAGCGCCGTCGCCGGGCAGGCGCCACTGCGTGCGCGGCGCCATCAGCTCGGCGTCGCTGCGCGCCACGAAGGCCGCGGGGGGCGCCAGCGCCGCCAGCGCGGCGTCCAGGCCCGGCAGCGCCACCGCCAGCTGCTGCAGCGGCGCACCGGCCGACACGCAGCAGCGGCTGGCGAATCCGGGGCTGCACCAGGCCAGGCTGCCGTGCGTCAGGTCGACCAGCGCCGCGCCTTCGTCGAAGGCTTCCAGCGCCTGCAGGGCCGCGTCGGGCGGCACGGGCTGCGCGTGCCCGCGCGGCGGCCGCAGGCGTTCGGTGCGCTCCGGCGTCATGCGGCGTCTCCCGGGGCCAGCACCAGCAGCAGGCTCCACTGCCCGCCCAGGGCCTGCGCAAAGCGCAGCCGGTCGGGCAGTTGCAGCACGCAGGCCATGTCGCTGCCCGACAGCGCCATCTGCGGCCGCGGCGGGCCCAGGCGCAGCAGGCAGCCGCCGCCAGCGCTGCGGCTGCGCAGGCCGCGGCTGTGCAACGGGTCACCGTCGCGGAAGACGCGCCAGCGGCTCCACGGCGCGCCGGCGGCCAGCAGCAGGCACTGCGCCGGGAAGCTGTGCAGGCCGCGCGCCGACAGCAGCAGCGCCTGCGCCGCCCCGTCGGGCGACGGCAGCGGCTGCACCAGCAGCACGTGGCGGCCGCGGTCGAGCTCGGCCAGCACCTCGGCCTGCCCGGCGCGGCGCAGGCGCTGGTGCCAGGCGCCGGCGGCGTCCAGCCGATGCAGCGTGGCCGCGGTGTCGGTGCCGGCTTGGGTGCAGTCCTGGGTGCCGAAGCCATCGGCCGCGGCATCGCTGTCCGCCGTGTCGTCGTGCCGGTCTTGCGGCTCGCCCTGCTGCGGCTGGCCGTGGCCGCCGCGCTGCCGGCGTGGCGGCGGCTCGGGTGGCGCCCGCCAGGCCGGCAGCGGCGCCGTCGGCGGCGGCTGCACGGCGGTCAGCAGCACCGGCACCGCCAGGGTCTCGGGCAGCAGCGTGCTGTCGTGCACTGCCGTGCTGGTGTGGACGCCGGTCGCCGACGGCGGCGTGTCGCGGCCGGGCGCAGCGGCGTCGCCGACCAGCTGCCCGAGCGTGGCGCGCCCTTGCTGCGCCTGCGCGGCCGCGGCCAGCGTCTGCGTGTCGCCGGCCAGCATCACGTTGGTCGCGTCCTGCGGTGCGCCGGTGGCCTGGCCGGGCTGCGGCGCGGTCGTGGCCTGCGCCATCTCGGCCTCGCCGGCAGCGTCGGCCGCGGGCGTGGGCTCGGCCAGCCCGGCCAGCAGGGCGTGCAGCGCCTGCACGGTGGCCAACGCGCCGTGGCCGCCCTGCGCGCCCAGGGCGCCGGCCACCGCTTCCAGCGGCGCAGCCGGGTTCACCGGGCGCCCCTGCACACGGCCGGGCAGCGGGTCGTCACTGGACGACCCTCCGCGCTGCGCGCTCCGGGATGAGCGCTTGGGAACGGCCCGGCGCGCTCATGCCGCCACCAGCTCCAGCGCCAGGCCCTGCGGCCCCAGGCGCAGGCCGTCGGGGTTGATGCCCAGCCAGCGCACCAGGTAGGCCCGTGCCGCCTGCTGCACGTGGGCCTGCGCCACCAGGCCCTGCGCGCGTGCCGCGGTGGCGCTCTCGGCCACCAGCACGCCAATGACGGCCAGCTGCTCGCACGCCGACTGGCGCTCGCGCAGCGACGCGCGCTGCCAGGCGCGCAGCTGGTGCAGGGTGTGGCGCAGCTGGCGTTCGACCCGCGCCAGCGCCTCGGCGTCGGGGTGCAGGTCGTGCAGCACGTCGAGGTTGGCGAGCACGAAGTACGCGGCGGCGAGGCCGGCGTCGTCGTGCGGCGCGCCCGCCAGCGCGCTGCGGCGGAAGTGCGCCAGGCAGCGGCTGTACAGCGCCTGCGCCTCCTGCCGCGCCTGCGTGCCGGGCATGGACCGCGCCAGCAGCGACGGCGCGATCGGCTGCGCGGCGCGGGGCAGCAGCAGCGGCGGGCCGGGGTCGTCGGGCACGGGCAGCGCCGCCACGAGCGCGCCGCCGAGCTGGCGGGTCAGCGCCTGCAGCGCGGGATCGATGGGGGTGCTGGTGGTCATGGCGCGTCCTCGGCGGTGTGGTCGTCGCGCTGCCGCGCAGAGGCTTGCGACAAGGCGCTGGGGTGGGTGGCGGTGTCCAGGCCGTGGCCGCGCGCGGCCAGCCGGTCGCGCAAGGCGGCCAACGGGCCCGGACGCTGCTGGTCGGTGGCCGCCTGCAGCACCAGGTGCAGGTGGCCGTCGGGCAGGCGCTGCAGCTGCACCTGCGGCGCTGCGCCGGGCCCGGGCTGCAGCGGCGGCAGCTGCAGCTGCCAGTGCGCTGCGGCCGCGGTGTCGGCGGCGGTGTCGGCAGCGGACAGGGCCAGCCCCTGGCGCTGCAGCAGCGTGCTGACGGCGTCGGGCGCGGTCACATGGCCGGCCGGTGCCACGGCCACCGGCGGCGCGGCCGGCTGCAGCGGCGCGGGCGCGGTGCCTGGCTCGGGCAGTGGCGTCTCGCCGTCGCCGGGCACGCCCGCGCCGCCGCGCCCGGCACGGCCGGCGCGCTGCAGCGCCTGCTCGAAGGCCGCCTGCGGCTGGCCGTGGGCCGGGCCGCCAGGATGGTCGCGCAACGGGTTGGGCAGGCCGAGGTGGCCGCTGCCCGACAGGCTGGGCGGCACCGGCAGGGCCGACGGGGAGGGCAGTCCCTCGGGTGCGGTGGTCTGGATGGGCCGCATCGTGGTCATCCGTGTTGGATGTGCGCCCGGGGGGCATCGAGCTCGCGCTCGGCGCGCTGTTCGCGCTGCTGGTGCAACGCGCGACGGGCATCGTCGGCCAGCAGCGCGACGGCCTGGCGGCGGCCGCGGGCGCGCACCCAGACGCCTTGCGCCAGCGCCAGCGCGCGCGCGGCTTCGGCCAGCGCGATGCGCTCGTCGCTCAGCGCCAGTTCGGCGCGTTCGATCTCTTCGTCCAGCGCGCCCAGCCGCGCACCGGCGGCCGGCGCCACGCGCGGCAGCTCACTGGCGCCGGCGCCGCACAGCCAGCCCAGCAGGGCGCTGCGCGTGCGCCTCACCTGCACGAGCTGCTGCTCGCGCAGGTGCACCGCGCCCTGCGCAGCGTCGTGGGCGTGGCGCGCGCGGTCCAGCGCCTGGCGCGCCGTGTCTTCGCGCAGCTCGCGCAGGCGCAGCAGCTGCCGCGCTTCGGTGGCGGTGGTATCGGGTGCCGTCATGCCAGCAGACTCCCCAGTTGGCGCAAGGTCTCGGGCCAGGCACTGGCCTGGTCGGGGCGCTGGCGCAGAAAGTCCTCGATCGCCGGCCAGCGGGCGATCGCCTCGTCGGCCAGTGCGTCGCTGCCGGTGCGGTACTCGCCCACCTGCAGCAGGAAGCGGATCTCGGCGTGCTTGGCCAGCAGCGCACGCAGCCGCTGCGCCTGCGTGCGCTGCGCGGCACCGGCAATGCGCGTGAAGACGCGGCTGGTGCTGGCGAGCACGTCGATGGCCGGGTAGTGGCCGGCCTGGCCGAGCGTGCGCGAGAGCACGATGTGGCCGTCGAGGATGGAGCGCACCTCCTCGGCCACCGGATCGCTGCCGTCCTCGTCTTCGGCCAGCACGGCATAGAACGCGGTGATCGAGCCGCGCGCGTCGTTGCCCGCGCGTTCGAACAGGCGCGGCAGCTCGGCGAACACCGAAGGCGGAAAGCCGCGCCGCACCGCGGGCTCGCCCACCGCCAGGCCGATCTCGCGCAGCGCGCGGGCGGTGCGCGTGACCGAATCCATCAGCAGCATCACGCGCTTGCCACGCGCGCGGAAGCCTTCGGCGACGGCGGTGGCGGCCTGCGCCGCGCGCAGCCGCTCCATCGCCGGGCGCTCGCTGGTGGCCACCACCAGCACCGAGCGCGCCAGGCCTTCCGGCCCCAGGCTGTCCTCGATGAACTCGCGCACCTCGCGGCCACGTTCACCCACCAGCGCGATGACGTTGACGTCGCTGGCGGCCTGCCGCGCCAGCATGCCCAGCAGCGTGCTCTTGCCGCCGCCGGCGGTGGCGAAGATGCCCACGCGCTGGCCCACGCCCACCGTCAGCACGCTGTCGAGCGCACGCACGCCGGTGGTGAAGACCTCGTGCACCGGCGCACGCTGCAGCGGGTTGGGCGCCTCGGCCTGCACCGGCTGCCCGCTCAGGCCGGGCGGCAGCGGGCGGCCGTCGAGCGGCTCGCCGAAGGCGTTCAGCACGCGGCCGAGCAAGGCGTCGCCGCAGGGCATGCGCGGCGCGTCGGCCACCACTTCGACCTGCGCGTCGCTGGCCAGGTTGTGCAGGCCGGCCAGCGGCACCAGGATGGCTTCGCCCTGCGCCAGTCCCACCACCTCGGCGCGCAGCCGGGCGCCGCGCGTGTCGCTGATCAGGCACTGCTGGCCGATGCGTGCGCTGAGCCCGCTGACGCGCAGCGTGGTGCCGAAGGCCTGCACGACGCGCCCGCGCTCGACCAGCGTGCGCGTGTGCTGCAGGCGCTGGCCGAGGTCGGCCAGCAGCGGGTCGGCGCTCATGACGATGCCTCCACCGGCGCCGCCCAGGCCGCGTCCTGCGGCGGTCCCCACTGCGCCGCAAGGCGCTGCAGCTGCTGCGGCAGGCCCGCCAGCAGCTGCCCGGCGGGCGTGTCGAAGATGCAGTCGTGGGCGCCGAGCGCGGCGTCGCCGCGCACTTCCAGCACGCCGGGCAGCGCGGCCACGCGCTCGCGCACGGCCGCGGCCAGCGCCGGGTGCACGCGCACGACGGCCGCGCTGTCGGGCAGCAGCGCTTCGGCGGCCCGCGCAGCCAGTGCGCGCAGCACGTCGGCCGGGGCCAGCTCGGTCGCGATGTGCTGCACCACCTGCAGGCTCAGCTGCACCAGCGCCTCGCGCAGCGCCGCAGCGTCGGCCTGCGCACTGCGCGCAGCCTGGTCCCAGGCGTCCCACAGCCGTGGGGCTTCCTGCGCCAGCGCCTGCTGCCGGCCTTCGGCCAGGCCCTGGGCGATGGCAGCGTCGCGCGCGCGCTGCAGCTCGGCGTCGCGGCTGGCCGCGAGCTGCTCCAGCCGCTGCAGCAGCTCGATGCTGCGCGCGCAGTGGCTCAGCGCGTCGCCCTGCAGCCAGAGCTCGTCGGTGGCCAGGCTGGTGCTGGCGCCGCGGTGCAGGGCGACGAAGCTCATCGCTGCGCCTCCGCCAGCCAGCGCTGCGCCTGCGCGTGGTCGAGCGCCGGCATCGGCGGCAGCGACTGCGGCGCGAGGCGCTCGCGCAGCAGCACACGCAGCAGTGGCGACGGGACGGTGGCCAGCAGCACCTCGATGCCGTCGGCGGCCAGCGCCTCGGGGCGGGCTTCGGCGCCGGCCAGCGCCGCGGCCGGGCCGGGGGTGCCCGCCAGCACACGCACCACGCAGTCGGCACCCACCGCGTCCTGCAGCGCCTGCAGCAACGGGCCGTGGATGCAGCGCCGCCACGCGCCGGCCTGGCGCCAGGCGCCGCAGCGGCGCGCCAGCGCCTGCAGCGCGGAAGGCTCCAGCACCGCCCAGTCGGGCCAGGCCACCAGGTCTTGCCAGCCCAGCTGGGCCCGGCGCGCGTCGTCGCGCAGCGCCACGGCAGCACGTGCACGGCGCTGGCGCAGCGCGCGGTGCGTGGCACTCATTGCGGCACCTTCAGCAGCGAGACGCCCGGCGCCGGCTCGGCACTCTGCGCGGCTCCCGGCGCGGCGCCCGCAGCGCGAGAGGCCGGGCGCCGCCGCCACCACAGCACGCCACCACCCACTGCACCGGCCGCCAGCCCGAGGCCGATCAGCCACCACAGCAGCGTGCCGAGCCCGCCCAGGCCGGCGGGCTCGGGGACGCGCGCGGGCAGCGGCTCGGCCGCGAACAGCGCCACCGTGACGTTGTCGTAGGGCAGGCCGGGCAGGGCGTTGACCACCAGGGCCTTGATCTGCCCCAGCCGCGCGTTCAGGTCGGTACCGGGCCGGTGCTTGATGAACACCGAGGCCGAGGCCACCGGCGTCTTGTCGGACAGCGGGTCGCGCTCGGGCACCGACAGGTGCACCCGTGCCACCACCACGCCGTCGATGCTGGCGATGGTGCTGGAGATCTCCTGCGACAGCGCATGGCTCAGCCGCGCCCGCTCTTCCAGCGGCGACGAGACGAAGCCTTCCTTCTTGAACACCTGGCCCAGCGTGTCGTAGCCGTCGCGCGGGTAGCCGCTGGCGCGCAGCACCTCGATGGCCTCGGCAAACCGCTCCTTCGGTGCCACCACCGCAAACGTGCCCGCCTCGCGCTGCTCCTTGTCGGCGCCGATGCCCGCATTGCGCAGCACCGCCGTCATCTCGTTGGCCTGCCGCTGCGAGAGCCCGTTGTACAGCTCCTGCTCGCCGCAACCGCCGAGTGCCGCCACGACTGCCAGCGTGCCCATCAAGCGGGCGCCGCGGGTCCGGCTCCGCCGGCCCGCCGGGGCGGCCCCCCTGGGGGGGAGCGCCGCAGGCGCTTCGGGGGGGATCGTTGTCATGCCTGCTGCCGAAAGAGCTGCTGCAGCCCGTCCGACGTGCGGTTGGCCACGTTGGACGTGAGCTGGCAATGGAACATGAACTCGTGGCACTTCACGGTCAGCAGCACCATCTCGCTGGGCGTCAGCGCGCGGCCCTGCTCGTGCGCGGCGCGTGCCGTCTCCGACAGCGCCGCGGCCTGGTGGTTGATCTGCTCCAGCGGCCGGAACACGGCGTTCATCGCCTCGCCCGGCGCCCGCGTGCCGTGCGACGGCGCGACCTGCACCGCACCCACCGCGTAGCCCTGCGCCTGTGCGCCGCGCGCCCGCGCCAGCGCACCTTCGAACGCGGCCACGTCGTTCAGCGACACGCCATAGCCGGCCTGCGCGGTGCCGCCGGTGGCGGCTGTCGGCAGGGCTCCCAGCATCAGTTCGGGGCTCATGACGGCAGCCCCGGGCTCAGGACTTCTGCGCCATCGTCTTCAGCGCCTCGCCGGTGGACGACAAGGCGGTGTGCGAGCTCTGCGAGAGGAAGCCCATCTTCAGCGACTCGGCGCTCATCTGCGTCAGCGCCGAGGGCTTGTCGCCGCCGTTGCCGATCTCGGTGCCGAGCGCCTCGAGCTTGCCGGCCTGCGCGTCGAGCGTCTGGCCCCAGGCCTCGGCCATGGCCTGGTACCAGGTGCCGTTGCTGGCGGACTGCTTGCCGGCGGTGGGGGCGGTGGCCATCACGGACAGCGGATTCACGGACTGGGTCATGGAGGTTCTCCTTGCTGAGCGGTTCAGAACACGAGCGGCGTGCGCACGCCGTGGATTTCGAGCACCACCTGGCGCTCTTCGATGCCCGCGATGCGGTGCCCGGTGGGCAGCAGCGCGCCTTCGAAATACCGTGTGCCGTCGACGGTGACGACGTAGGGCGGGTCGCCCGGCACGATCGACGCCACGCGCTTGCCGGGGTCGTCGATCACCGGCACCGGGCCGGTGTGCACGGGCGTGGGGTCGTTCACGATCTCCAGCGCTGCCAGCCCCGCGACGTCGCGGCGCGCGCTGCTGCGCAGGTTGTCCAGCAGCAGCGGGTCGGCCACGTGCGTGCGTGCGCGCACCGCGCCCGGCCCCACGGCCTCGACCTGGGCCGCGACGCCGTGCACGCGGAACACGTCCTGCACCGCGTTCGCCACCAGCTCGTTGACCCACACCTGCCAGCGCGGCGCGATGCGCTCGGCGGCCAGCAGCTGCTCGGCGCGCGCGCGCTGCGCGGTGGTTTCCAGATAGCCGTCGACCCGCACCTCGCTGCCGTCGGCGCGCACCGACAGCCGCTGCAGCCCGGCGCCGTGCAGCACGGCCTCGGCGCGGCGCGCCTGCTGCTCGGGGGTGGGCGCACCCGGCACGGCGCTGTAGGCAAAGGCCAGCACGCCGATCGACACCGCAGCCAGCGCACCGCCGGCCGTGGCCAGGCGGCGCGGCCAGGACGCGCTGCGCGCTGCGGCAGGCACGGCCGGGGCCGATGACGCCGCGGCCGTCGGCGCTGCTGCAGCGGTGGCCTGCCCCGCGCCCGCGCCATCTGCCGCACCCGGCTCGGCAGCCACCCGCACCACACCCAGCCGCACGCCGGACAGCTGCAGCGGCGCGTCCAGCGCCAGCGTGTGCTGCGTGCCGGCGGCGAGCACGCGGCCACCCACGTCCACCGTGCCGTGCAGCACCTGCAGCTGCAGGCCGCCCGGTGTGGCGGTCAGCGCGATGCGGCGGTCGTCCAGCCCGCGCAGCACCACGTCGCTGTCGAAGCCGCCGCCCACGCTGACGGACCGGCCCTCGGGCAGCGGGCTGCTGGCGCCTTGCTGGTCGCCGTCGAGCACCTGCAGTTCGTAGCGTGCGGTCATGGTTGCAGCTCCAGGGGCAGGGCAGGCCCGTCGGCGGGGGCGCCACCGGGCGTGGTCTCGGGCGCGGACGCTGCCGCGGGTGATGCCGACGCGGCCGCCCCGGGCGCCTGCGAGCGCCGGCCGGCCAGGCGCGGCTGGATCAGGAACAGCCGCTCGACCCGCGCGTTCGAGGTGCCGCTGTTGCGGAACAGCGCGCCCAGCAGCGGGATGTCGCCCAGCAGCGGCACCTTGCTCTGGTCCTCGCTGTTCGATTCGCGCACGATGCCGCCCACCAGCAGGCTCTCGCCTTCGAAGATCAGCGCCTGCGTGTTGATGGCCGAGCGGTTGACCACCGGCAGCGTGTCCACGGTGCGCGCACCCAGCGTGCCGTCCTCGATGCTGACCAGCATCTTGATGCGCACCTGGCCGTTGTCCTTGAAGACGTGCGGCGTCACGCGCAGCGTGGTGCCGGCGCTGACGTTGAACAGGTCCACGTCGTCGCGGCCGGCCACCCGCACGAAGAACGTGCTGCTGTTGTCGAACACAGCCTCCACGTTCGACAGCGTCAGCACCTGCGGGCTGCTGACGACCTTGGCCGCGCCCTGCGTCTGCAGTGCGTTGATGCGCCCGATGAACTCGTTGGCGCCGCCCAGTACCGCCGAGATGAAGCCGCCCTGGCCCACCGGCGTCACGTCGAGCGGCGTGTTGTTCGGCGACAGCGCCAGGTCCGAGCTGTCGCCACGGCCGAACAGCAGCGAGCTGCCGCCGCGCGAGTAGCGCCAGTTGATGCCCAGCTCGCGCAGGCGGTCGGTGTTGAGGTCGATGATGGTGGCCTCGATCTCCAGCGACTGCGGCTCCACGTCGAGCGCGGCGATCAGCTGCTCGTACTGCTCCAGCCGCTCGGGGGCGTCGCGCACCACCACGGCGTTCAGCCGCGCGTCGGCCTCCACGCGCACCTGGCTCGGGTCGGCGGCCACCACCATGGGCTGCTGCGGCTGGCCGGCTGCCGCGCCGCCTTCAGTGCGCGGGCTGGCCGCCAGCGGCGCGGCGGCCAGCACCGGCGCCGACGGCAGGTTGGCGTTGGCCCCGGGCAGCCCCAGCGTGCCCAGGTCACGCGGGTCCCGCGTGCTGCGCTGGCCGCGGATGCCGGGCTGCGTGCCAGGCGCTGCGGTCTCGTAGGTGCTGATCGCGACCTGGCTCTTCGCGTTGCTGGTCATCAGCGCCCGCACGATGGTGGCCACGCCGGGCAGCACGGCCTGGCGGCCGCCGAAGTTGATGGTGACGTCCTGCGCCCAGGCGTAGCGCAGGTAGAAGACCTTGAAGCCGGTGGGCGTGCCGGTGCGCTCGCCGACCAGCTGCGCGCGGGCAATCTCGTCGACCTGCTCGATGAAGCGGCGTGTGCCGCTGACGATGAGCGTGCCTTCGCGTGTGCTGCGCCGCGTGTTGCGCGTGTCGGGCAGGCGCATCTCGGTCACCGTGCGCAGCACGCGCTGGCCCACGCTGGCAGGCAGCGGCAGCGTGCGCGTGGCCATGTCGGCGGGCGAGTACACGTACAGCACGGCGCCGTCGTAGTACTCCACCGCATTGAAGGCGCGCGACACCGTGCGCCAGGTGCGCTCGGCCGGGCCGGTGAAGCTGCCGTTGACCGCGCCCTTCAGCGACGGGCTCACGACGACCGGGATGTCGATGCGGCCGAACAGGCCTTGCAGGAACGCGGCGATGGGCTGCTCGCGCGCGGTCAGCGGCACCTCGCGGTCGGCGAACGGGATCGGCATGGCCTGCAGCGCGCCGGCGGCGGCCAGCAGGCAGGCGGCAAGCGCAGCGGCAACGGCGCGCTTCATGCCGCCTCCAGCAACTGCGGCGGCGGCAGCGCGACGCGCCCCACCGGGTCCAGGCGCAGGGTGGGGACGAGCTCGTGGTAGCTCAGGACGGGGGTGTCGAAACATGCGACCTCGATCAGCTTGCGCACATGGCGCCGGATGTCCACCGCGGTGACGATGGCCGCCGGGTGGTGGGTGGCGACGGCAGCCGCCAGCGTGTCGGCCAGCTCGCGCTGGCGCTGCGGGTCGAGCGCCAGCTGCTGCACGCCGCCGCTGACGCGCACCGACTGGCGCAGCAGTTCTTCCAGCGCGCTGTCGAGCAGCACCGCGCGCAGCGTGCCTTCGGGCGCCGCGGCGTGGCTGATCTGGCGCTTGAGCGCGATGCGCGCCAGCTCGGTGAGCGCGAACACGTCCTTCTCGCGCTGCGCGGCGTCGGCCAGCGCTTCCAGGATGTCGCGTGCGTTGCGGATGCCCACCTCTTCCTCGACCATGCGGCGCAGGATCTCGGCCACGCGCTGCAGCGGCAGCGCACGCAGCACTTCCTTCACCACGTCGGGCAGGTCGTTGCCGGCGCGCCCGAGGTAGGCGCTGGCCTCCTGCGTGCCGAAGAACAGCGCCAGGTGCCGGCGCAGCGCCTGCTGCACCTGGTCGGCTGTGGGCGCGGGCTCGGTGCCGGCGGCAATCGGCACCTCGAAGGCCAGCAGCCGCCAGCCGGCCACGCCAGCATCGCCCACCACGTGCAGCCGCGGCAGCGTCAGGCCCAGCCGCAGGTGCAGCGCGTCGAGCACGCCTTCCAGCGCCGACACCAGCGGCGCCGCGGCGTCGCGCTGCAGCGCCACCGGGGACAGCACCAGCACCAGCGCCAGCGGCAGCGTCGGCCGCGGCGGCGGCAGCGCCGTGGCCAGCTGCGCGGGGGCGGCGTCCAGACGGCGCAGCAGCGTCTCGCGCGCGGGGCGTGTGAAGCGCTGCCAGCGTGCCTTCACAGCAGGCAGCAGCAACAGCCCTGTGGCGCCGATCAACAGGCCCATCGTGCCGAACACCCACCACGGGAAACCCGGCACCAGGGCCAGCAGCAGGCACAGCCCGCCAGCGACGACCAGGACACGCGGCTTGGCGCCAAGCTGCCGCGCGATGGCCTCGCCGAGGTGGCGGTCGCGGTCGTCGCTGGTGGCACGCGTGACGATCAGGCCCGCGGCCATCGCCGACAGCAGCGCCGGGATCTGCGCCACCATGCCGTCGCCGATGGTCAGCAGCGAGTACTTCAGCATCGCGTCGGCCAGCGTCATGCCCTGCTGCATCACGCCGACGCCGAGGCCGCCGAGCAGGTTGATGACGATGATGACGATGCCGCAGATGGCGTCGCCCTTGACGAACTTCATCGCGCCGTCGAGGCTGCCGTGCAGCTTGCTTTCCTGCTCCAGCTCGCGGCGCTTGCGGCGCGCCTCGTCCTTGTCGATGAGGCCGCTGCGCAGGTCGGAGTCGATGCTGAGCTGCTTGCCCGGCATCGCGTCCAGAGAGAAGCGCGCCGAGACCTCGGCCACGCGTTCGGCGCCCTTGGCGATGACGATGAACTGGACCACCGTGATGATCAGGAACACCACCAGGCCCACGACCAGGTTGCCGCCCGCCACCAGGTGGCCGAAGGTGTCGATGATGTGGCCGGCGTGGCCGTCGAGCAGGATCAGCTTGGTGGTGGCGATGCTCACCGCCAGCCGGAACAGCGTGGTGATCAGCAGCACGCTCGGGAACACCGAGAACTCCAGCGGCGTCGCCACGTACAGCGCCACCAGCAGCAGCAGCACGCCGATGACGATGTTGATGGCCACCAGGGTGTCGATCAGCAGCGGCGTCAGCGTCAGCACCATCGTGCCGACGACGATGCAGACGCCGGCCACCAGCAGCAGATCGCTGTAGCGCGAGCCGCCTTCGGGGTTGGCAAGGGAAGGGAGGTGCATCGGGCTGCCTCGTGCGCCGCGTGTCGGGGGGCGGGGCGCCTAGTGGGCGCCGGCCGGCAGCCGCTGGCGGGCTGCGCTGCTGAGCGCGCGGTACTCGGCCAGCACCTGCTGCACGTAGCCCGGGGTCTCGCCGTTCTGCGGAATGCGGCGGCCGTGGCGTTCGACCGCGCCTTCGCCGGCGTTGTAGGCCGCCAGCACCAGCTGCAGCTGGTTGCCGAAGCGCCGCTGCAGCAGCTTCAGGTAGGTGGCGCTGACCTCGATGTTGGTGCGCGCCTCGTGCAGCGCGGCGGGCCGCGCGACGCCGAAGCGCGCGCCCGTGGCCGGCATGACCTGCATCACGCCGCGCGCGCCGGCCGGCGACACCGCGGCCGGGTTGTGGCGCGACTCGACGTGGGCGATGGCATGCAGCAGCAGCGGGTCGATGTCGTGGCGGCGCGCGGCGTCGTCGATGTGCGGTGCCAGCTGCAGTGCGCGGCTGGTGCGCTGCACGCCGCGGGTCGGGGCCGGAGCGGCAGCTGCGGGCATTGACAGCATGGGCGACAGCGCCTGCAGGGGCTGCGCGACCGGCACCACATGCGCCGTCGCGACCAGGCCCGGGCTGCCGAAGAGCCGCAGGTGCGCCGATTCAGTGGGCGGCACCAGCGCGACGGCCGGCGCGCGGGCCTCACCGGCGGCGGCAGCGCATGATTGCACTGCCATCGCGTAACGGGTTGTCTGTGCGGCACTCAGCTGGGCACGACACACGGCATCGAGGCGGGCCTGGGCCTGCGCCTGTGTCTGCGCGATCAGCAGCCCCAGCGTCAGGACCACCCCACGTGTTCTCGCGGTCATCGCCACTCCCTTGTTGCTTTGCCCGCAGTGTTGGGGTCGGCCGCGACCCATTCGTGACATTGTTCACGTTTCGTGTATCCAGTCGTTGCAGCGCTGCGCTTGCGGCTACTGACTAACAACGCGCGTGTGCGGCGCGCGAAAAAAGGATCGGCAAGCGGCACCGCCCCCTAAGACGCAAGCAGTTACGAATGGCGCGCCACGGCTGTCATGGCCAGCCGCGACGATGCACACCCGACCACCAGGGATGGCGCAGCCATGTCACAAGACCAGGACAGCGGCGACAAGACCGAGCAGCCGACACCGAAGAAGCTGCAGGACGCCCGCAAGAAGGGCCAGGTTCCGAAGAGCAAGGACCTCACGAGCACCGTCACGCTGGCCGTGGGCGGCGCGCTGGCGCTGCTGGCCAGCGGCTGGGCCGGCCAGCAGCTGGCGGCGCTGATGGACCTGGCGCTGCAGGTGGCGCACACGCCGTTCGTGCAGGCGGCGCCGGCGCTGGCCCACCAGGCCCTGCTGACGCTGCTGGGCCTGAGCGCCGTGGTGCTGCTGCCAATGGCCGTGGTGGGCGTGTTCACCGAGTTCCTGCAGGCCGGTCCGGTGTTCGCGCTCGACCGCGTGCTGCCGAAGCTGGAGCACATGAACCCGGTGGAAGGCGTCAAGCGCATGTTCACGATGGACGCGCTGGTCGAGCTGCTGAAGGCGGTGCTGAAGAGCGCGGTGCTGCTGGGCATCGCGTGGCTGGTGGTGGTGTCGCTGCTGCCGCAGCTGTCGTTGCTGCCGCAGTCCACGCGGCCGGCGCTGCTGGGCAGCGCGCTGTGGGCAGCGGCCAAACCGGTGCTGGTGTGGACGCTGGCGCTGTTTGCGCTGCTGGCGCTGCTGGACGCGGTGTACCAGCGCTGGAGCTTCACGAAGAAGATGCGCATGAGCCGGCGCGACATCCGCCAGGAGATGAAGGACGCCGAAGGTGACCCCTACGTGAAGCAGCAGCGCAAGCAGCAGCACGAGGAATGGTCGCAGCGCAACGCCACGACCGCCGCGCGCAACGCCAACGTGCTGGTGGTGAACCCGACACACGTGGCCATTGCCATCGACTACGACCGCACGACCTGCCCCGTGCCCACCATCGCCGCCAAGGGCGAAGACCACGTGGCACGCGCGATGCGCGAAGCCGCTGAAGAGGCCGGCGTGCCGGTGCTGCGCAACGTGCCGCTGGCGCGCGACATGCTGGCACGCGGCGAGGTGGGCGAACTGGTGCCGGCGGACCTGTTCGACGCCATCGCCGACATCGTGCTGTGGGCGCGCGAGGTGCGCGACGAGCTCGCCCACGGCACACCGCCGCCGCACGGCCGACCGCCACCCGGGCTGGACCTGACACGCTACCCCGACCGCCGCAACGCCATCAACGACGAGGACACGCCATGAGCGCGCCGGGCCGCTCCCAAGCGCTCATCCCGGAGCGCGCAGCGCGGAGGGTCGTCCAGTGAGCGCCGCGCCGGAAGCGCCGTCGTTCGCGATGCAGCTGGGCGGCACCGCGCTGGCGCTGGCGTTCGTGCTGGCGCTGGCCTGGTTCGCGCTGCGCGGGCTGAAGGCGCTGCAGCAGCGCGCGGCGGGTGGTGCGACGGCCGACGCCCCCCAGGTGCTGCGCAGCACCGGCGTGGGCCCGCGCGAGCGCCTGCTGGTGGTGCGCTACCGCGGGCGCGAGTACCTGCTGGGCGTGACCGCCGGGGCCATCAGCGCGCTCGACAGCTGGCCCGCCGGCACCGAGCCGCCCGGGGCCGAACCACGGCTGTGAAACCGGAGGCCGCGCCTGTGGTTGCCCCCTTGCGGCCGACCCTAGCTATGGCACGCACCAGCTTCCGCGCAGCAGGCCGCTCGCCTTCAATGCACCCCAAGCGCTGCACGGTGCGGCGCCAAGCGGTCGGCACCAACGACCGACTGAACAACCTTCTCAGGAGAGTGACATGAGCTTTCTCGGCGGCATCCTCGGCGGCGGCAACATCCTCGGCGCCATCCTCAACGTGGCCAGCATGGCCTTCCCGGCGCTGCAGATGGCATCGTCGCTGTTCAACATGCTCGGCGGCGCGGTCGGCAACGCGATCAAGCAGGCCGTCGGCCAGCTGGCGCAGGAAGCCGGCCTGCCGAAGTTCCTGGCCGACGCGGTGAAGGGCCTGGTCGACAAGATCATCGGCGGCGGCCAGCAGGCCACCAACCCGGCGGCCGACAACGCGGCGCAGAACCAGTTCGGCCAGCAGATGCAGACCTTCATGGAGAACCTGGTCAAGCAGATCGTCCAGGACGTGAAGGACGCCAAGGGCGAGGAAGACGCCAAGGGCACGGGCAGCGGCGGCTGGCTGGTGGCGCTGGCCAAGGCCTTCGGCAAGATCGCCGACAAGGCGGCCAAGGAGCTGGAAGCGGCTGGCAAGAACCTGACGAACGAGAACCCGTCGGAGATGATCGAGTACCAGGCCAAGTCGCAGGAGTTCAGCCAGATGATGAACACCTTCACCAACGCCATCAAGACGATCGGCGAAGCGCAGGCCAACACGGTCCGCAAGGGCTGATGCAGCGCCCGCAAGCCCGCCAGGGCTTGCACAGGCCGGTGTGCCCGCCAGGGCTTGCACGGGCCGGTGTGCCGGCCAGGCACATCGCACGGGGAGCGCACGCGCTCCCCGCTTGCGTTTGTGCCGACCAGCGTCTTTGCCGGCCGGCTTGACGCCGGTCATGCCGTTACATCACGAAGCGGACACCCACCCGCCACGGCGGCACAGTGGCAGCCATCGCCTAACAGGCCAAGAGAAGCGCGCATGCAGCATCCCCTCTCTCCGCTCGAACAACGCCGTGCCGCCCTGCTGCGCCTGCTGGCGCTGGGCGCCGGGTTCGGTGCCGGCGTCGGCACGCTCGCCGGCTGCGGCGGCGGTGGTGGCGACAGCCCCGCCGCACCAACACCGCCATCGCCCCCGCCGCCGCCCGCCGGGCCCAGCGGCGCGCTGGTCTACCGCAACAGCAGCGCCGTGGGCGTGTACAGCTTCTCGGCCCGCACCGAGCGGCAGTTCGACCCCGGCAGCCAGCCCTTCCCCGACCCGGGCGTGTCGGCCTCGCTGGCAGGGCTGATCAGCACCGCCCGCGAAGGCGGCGCCGGCAGCGACTTCAACCTCGGCTTCTTCGCGCTCGACGGCACGCTGGCGTCCAGCTTCAGCGTCACGCGCGACCTGGCCTTCCAGACCAGCGCCGTCGTCTTCAGCGCCGACGGCACGCGCATCGCGTTCAGCGTCGACGAGCCGGCCTCGGCCAGCAACAGCACCCGCATCGCGCGCACCGTGGTCGCCACCTGGCCGGCAGGCAGCATCCTGGCCGAGATCGACCTGCACGAAGATCCGGTGTGGTCCGGCAACGAACTGCTGGTGCGCGACGCCGCCACGCTGCGGCTGCGCAGGTTCAACAGCAACCTGGTCGACCAGGGACTGCTGGGCGCGGTGCAGGTCGGCCAGCAGGTCGGCAGCTGCACGGCATCGGCCGACGGCCGCTTCGTCGCCTGGCAGGACAACGCCAACCCGCGCCGCATCGTCGCGCTGGACCGCAGCACCGGCAGCAGCTGGACCGCGGCGCAGGACGACATCAGCGACACGCGCAGCCCGGTCTTTTCGCCCGACGGGCGCCACCTGGCGCTGCTGACGCGCGGTGTGTTCTTCGACGTGCCGCACGTGCTGCCGTTTGCGGCCGGCAGCACGGTGACGGTGGACTCGGCGGTGCACGAGCTCAGCGGCGCGCTGACGAACTGCGGCGGCCGCATCGGCTGGGCGCCCTGAGCGGCGCGCGATGTCGCTGCGCTTCAAGACCAACCTGCTCGAACACACCAAGGCCGTGGGCTTGTGGGCGCAGGCGCGAGGCGTGCAGGCCAGCGTCGACGCGGTCAGCGTCGCGCTGCATCTGCGCCAGGGCGACCGTGCGTTGACGCTGCACCCGCAGTTCGTCGGCAAGCGCGACGGCCACAAGCTCGTGTACTTCGACGTCGCGGACCGCTTTGCCGTCGGCTTCGTCGGCTGGCTGCCGTACAAACCGCAAGCCTGGGACATCTCGCTGAGCAAGCTCGCCTTCAAGGCCACCGCGAGCGCGCTCGACATCGCCACACCGGCGCACTGGCTGGATACCGACGCGGTGAGCGCGCCGTTCCTCGTCAAGCGCGAGCGCGGCGCCTTCGGTTACGGCATGCGCGGCCCGTTCCGCGCCAGCGAGGCGGCGGGGCTGGCGCTGACAGACGGCGAGTACTGCGAAGAGTTCAAGTGGGGCCGCATTGCACGCGCGTGGTACTGGAGCGGCCAGCTCGCGGTGCTGGAACTCTTCGAGATGCCGCTGATCCACGGCGACGGTCACAGCCGCTGCGAGGCACTGCTGCAACGTGCCGGCGCCGAGGCCCCGGACGACAGCGCCGCGGTACTGGCGCTGCAGGGCCTGGCGCTGGCCGACGTGCCGGCGGCGGGCCGGACCATCGTCTGCGACTACCGCTACGTGTCGCCGTTCAACCCCACGCTCTACACCAACAGCAACTGCCTGCCACGGCTGGCGGGCAGTGCGCTCGCGCAGCGCTTCGCCGACGCCGGGCAACGGCTGTGGCCCCGCATTCCTGGCCCGCCGGGGCGGCAGGTGGGCTTCGTGCTCGACGCCATCGTCGACGCGCAGGACCAGCCCTGGTTCCTCGAAGTCAACAGCAACGCCCAAGGCCACCCCGACCTCTACGCCGCGATGCTCGACGGCGTCTTCAGGCCGCCTGCACCATGACGGCCGGGCCGGAACTGCGCGTGGGTGTGGTCGACGCCGCGCAGGGCGCCGCGGTGGCTGCGGTGCGCCGCGCCGCCTACTGCCAGGCCGCCGAATTCAGCTGGCGTGACGCGGCCACGCTGGCCTGGTCGGCCGCCGACGACGCCGGCGCCGTGCTCGGCATCTGGGACATGCAGGGCCGGCTGCTGTCGACACTGCGGGCATCGGTCTTCCACCACCATGCCGCCGCGCAAGCCTTTCTCGAGTACAGACTCGACGGTGTTGACGTGGCACTGCCGACGCTGGTGTTCTCGCGGGCGGCCACGCACCCAGCCGCAGCCCGGCGCGGCCTGTTTGCGTTGATGCGCCTGGCCTACCTGTCGGCATTGCCGGCGACGCCGCTGCAAAGCCTGCTGGCCGTGGTCTACGAAGGGGGGCCGCGGCTGCGCGCGATGCAGGCGGCCGGCTACCAGCTGGCGCCGCCCCGTGCGGGCTGGGACAGCGAAGCGGTGGCACACACGCAGCCGCTGCTGGCAGTGCTGCCACGCGCGCAGTTCGGGCGCGCGCTGGACACCGTGGCCACGGGGCTGCTGGATCGTCGCGCCCAGGTGCAGATCGACAGCACGGCCATTGCCGCTGCCTTCAGCGCGCGCTGCTTGTCCCCCACTTAGGGCACGCCCCAGCTGGGGCGCACCGCGGCTGGCGCGCGCTGCGTCGGCTTCTGACACTTCCCGATCAGACCAGAACAGGGGAGTGGGTGATGCGCATCGACGACGGGTTCCAGCAGCGGCTGTGGCGCGAGCCCGAGGACACCGACATGCGCGCACGGCATGCGCCCACACCGGCGCCCGAGCCGGCCCCTGGGCACGCACCCGAACCCGAGGCGGCGCCGCCGTTCTGGGCCGCCGGCACACCGGTGCCGCCCAACACCCTGACCGCCCTCCCACCGGCCCAAGTGGCCGCGCCGGCACCGCCACCGCCGGCACCGACCGCCTATGTCGGCGAAGCGCCGGTCGATGCGGCCTGGCTGGCCACCCGCGAACGTGCGCTGGTTGCCGTGCGCCGGGACTACGAGGCAGCACGCCAGCAGGCCCTGGCCAGCGGCGGCAGCGGCCCGGGCTGGCAGGCGGCGCAGGTCAGCACCGACGAAAGCGGCCAGGTGATCAGCCTCACCGGCCGCACGCTGGTGCACGTGAGCGACCCGAACGCGCAACCCCTGCTCGTGGGGTACGACGAAGCCGGCCCGGTCTACCAGCAGCCCGCCGGCCAGTGGCTCGAATTCAACGAGGACGCTTTCGCTGCGCACTACCGCGCCCAGGGCGGCGCGCCGCTGCAGCAACTGGCAGCCAGCTACGACACCGACGCCACGACGCTGCTGGCCCGGCACCCCGACATCTGGGCCGTGGCGACACAAGACCACGCGATCAACGCCGGCCCCGCCCCCGCTGGCCGCGCGATGGGCGACGCCAGCCAGCTCGGCATGCTCGACCTGTACATGGCCGACCCGCAGGTCGCTGCACTCATCGGCAGCTACGGCGGCAGCGTGCCGCCGGCCAGCAGCGGCATCGCGCTGGAGCAGGTGCGCGTCTACGGCCAGGCGCGCTACGAGCAGCTGACGAAGCTCGGCAACGCGATGCAGTCGGTGCGCGACCAGTACAGCGACGCGATGGCGCATGCCCAGGCGCATGGCGGCCCGGGCTGGACCGAACGCCCGCGCATGGTGACGGTCAGCGACGAAGGCGGTGCGACGACGACGCAGCCGCTGTATGTCACCGACGAAAGCGGGCAGCCGCTGCGTGGCGACGACGGACAGCCGCAGCTGCTGACCGAACGTGTCTTCGACCCCGACGCCTTCACCGCCTGGTACGTGCAGCAGGGTGGCCAGCAGCACCAGGCCTTCGCCAGCTTCTACGGCCGGAGCCACACCCAGTACAGCACCGACGAGTCGGGCCAGACCTTCGCCAGCAGCATCGGCTTCGACAACCCGAGCTGGTCGATGTGGGGTGTGGGCGGCGGCATGTCGCACAAGGAACTGGTGCGCATCGACCCGAACCATGCGCCCCGGCTCAACGACAGCGGCGCCGTCGGCTTCGATCTCGAGACCGGCTGGGCCACGCACCACAGCAACATCCACCAGAAGCGCGATTGGTTCGAGACCGTCGTGCAGGTGGCCTTCGTCGCCGCCGTCACCTACTTCTCGGCCGGCACGCTGGGCCCGGCCGTGGCCGGCGCAGCCATGGGCACCACCGCCGCCGCTGCCACCGCCACGGTGGCCGGCATGGCGATCTCGGGCGCTGTCGCCGGCGCTGCCGGGGCGCTGGCCAGCGGCATGGTCAACGGCGACGTCAACTTCAAGGACGTGCTGCGTGGGGCGCTCGCGGGCGGGCTGACCGGCGGCATGCTGAAGGCCGTGGGCACTGCGGCGGGCAGCACCGCCGGCAACGTCGCCATCCGCGCCACCGTGCAGGGTGGCGTGCAGGCCCTGCTGGGTGGCAGCTTCAAGGACGGCGCCCTCGCCGGCCTGGCATCGGGCCTGGCCGAGGCCGCCAGCGCCGGCATGCAGACCAGCATCGCCGATGCCGTCAAGAACGGCAGCATGACAGCCGAGCAGGCCGTCACCGCGACCCGCTTCGCACGCATCGTCAGCTCGGCGATCCACGTCGCCGGCACCGATGGCGACCCCGGACAGGCCTTCGCCAGCGAGTTTCTCGGCGACCTGCTGCAGCAGAGCGGGCTCGCCGAGCTGGCGCTGGCCGACATCGAGGGCTCGGGCCGCGCTGCGCTGCCGGTGGCCGGTGGCGGCGGCACCGAGGTGGCCGATGCAGCCGACCCGCGCACGCAGAAGGGCTACTTCGTGCCCGACGCAGAGCACGACCGCATCCAGCAGCAGCTCGACGACGAGCTGCGTGTCGACCCCGAGCGCAACCCCTTCGACGACGGCGCCGGCCAGTTCGACGACCGCGACCCCGGCTTCCAGCAGGTGGGCTGGCGCGAAGGCCTGCAGACCGCTGCGACCAGCGCGGCCGAATACGCACAGCGCCTGGCCGGCAGGATTGGTGGCGACCTCGACAACGTGATGCAGAAGGGCCTGCGCGCTGCCGCCGACTTCGTTGCGCAGGGCGACGTCGCGGTGCTGACCACGGCCAAGGCCGACATCCAGGCCTACCTCGACGCGAAGGCCGCGCGCGGTGGACTCAGCGAAGCCGAGATCAAGGTCTTCGGCGTGCTCTACGCGGCCTCCGAAGCCCTGTTCCCGACCAATGTTGCCGACTTCGCCGGCGGCATCGGCAAGGGCATCACCGCCGCGGCCGGCGTCATCAAGCTGGGCGGTCGTGCCGACGAGCTGGCCACGGTGGTGCGCACCGAGAGCCGCGCAGCCGCGGCCGCCACCAGCGCACGCACCGCCGAGGTCACGGCCCGGGCGCGCACGGAAGGGCTGGAGCTGATCACTGAACGCAACGGCACGAAGGGCGACTGGAACGCGGCGCTGAATGGTGATCTCAAGCCCAACGCGCTGTACCTGCTCGACAACGGCCACGCCTATGCCACCGATGCCGCGGGCCGCGTCACGCGCGCCGACGGCGTGCTGGACGTGTCGAAGGCCGACCGCAACACCTGGCAACAGGCCGCCGCCGGCCACGCGGGAGGCCAGGGTTACGATGGTGGCCACCTGATCGCGACGCTGTTCGGCGGTGCCGGCGAGAAGATCAACCTCGTCCCGCAACTGTCCACCGTGAACCGCGGCGAGTTCAGGGTGATGGAGGCGGAATGGGCCAAGGCCGTGCTGGCCGGCCAGGAGGTCAAGGTGTCGGTGCGGCCCGTGTACTCGGGCACGCTCGGGGTGCCGGACCGGATCGTGGTCGATGCTTGGGTGAACGGCGTGCGGCAGGCGCCGCGCACCTTCGAGAACAAGCTCGGCGGTTGACGGACGATGGCAGACAGGGCAGCTTCGATGAATGCGTTCTCTTCACTGGACCCGGTCGTGACCGACCTTGCACAAACGCTGCTGCGCGCACCGAAGCCTGCGCGCTGGCAGTCGGTGCGGCTGCTCACCCGCATCACGCCCGACGGCAGCACCGCGTCGCAGGCATTCGAGCTGCTCGAGCCCTCCGGGCAGCCCGTGCAGGGCTGGTACCCGGCCGACGCGGCCATCGACCACCTCTACACCCAGGCGAGACAGCACTGGGCGCTGGCCCAGCAGGCCGGACAGGCGAAGTGGTACGGCATGGCCATCACGGTGCAGCAGGACGGCCGCTTCAACGTCGACTTCGAGTACCGCGACGACTACCGCGAGGGTGACATCAGCCGATCTGCGTGATGCGCGGGCCCCCGCACAACACGCAGCGTGGCTGCCGCGCCATGCGCAGGCGCCAGGCTCTGTGGATGCTGGCGGCGGCGCTGCCGGTCTGGGCCGGTGCCGCCACCATCGAGGCCGTCGTGCTCAAGCCCGGCACCAGCCTCGGCATCGGCGGCTCCGTTGCCCTGGCCTACCGGCCGCTGGTGCTGTTCGACGACGGCCGCTATAGCGCCGACCCTGCATCGGCGCTGTCACCGCAGCCGCGCCTGGACGGCCGCTGGCAGCGTGAAGGCGGCACCTATGCGTTCACGCCCGACGCTGGCAAGCCGTTCAACGTGCCGGCAACACTGCGTGCGCGCCCGGCGCCGCGCGACGGCCGGCTGGAGGGCAGCTACCGCAGCCTCGGCGGTGTCGGCACGGCGGGCCGGGGCGTGCCGGTGGTGGCCGCGGCGAAGACTCTGCACTTCGCCGCCGACGGCACGCTGCGCAGCGACAGCACTGCCGGCGCCACCGCAGCGGGCCTGGCCACCAGCAGCCGCGGCGCAGGCGCCGGCCGCTACCGCGTTGCGGGGCACACGATCATGCTGCAGGCTGCCGACGGCGGCAGCGAGACGCGGTTGTTCTATCTGTTCCCCGACAGCACGCGTGTCATCGGCATCGGTGGCGCCACCTACGCGGCACGCCAGGGCGCACCCTAGCTCGGGCACGACCGAACGTGTTTTTCGCGGCCCGTGGTGGTGTCATGCGTCACCACCAACCACACGGGAGCAGCGCACATGACCACCACCACGTCCACCACCTTCGCCGCCGTCGCGGTGTGGGGCAGCACCAGCACGGCTGCGAGCACCACGAACCCGACGAATGCCAACACCACCATGGTCGGCGGCAAGGTGCAGTTCGAGAACGACAACTACCGCATCGCGATGGGCGACGACAACACGGTGCACGTCACCAACAAGAACACCGGCGAGACCTACCTGGCCTGGGGCGACCCGCACATGAACATCGACGGCAAGCACACCTTCGACTTCTGGGGCACCACCACGCTGGCACTGGACGACGGCACCAAGGTCACGATCGAGACCACGCCCTGGGTGAAGGACCCGTCGATGACGCTGTCGAGCAAGGTCACCATCACCAACGGCGACTACGGCGTGCAGGTCTCGGGCATCGACACCAACCGCGTCGGCGACCTGAAGTTCGAGGAAGCCGAAGGCTGGGGCCGGCTCACCGACGCGCTCACCGCCGACGGCAACGTGCTGTACGAGAACACGCACGGCTCGGGCTTCGTCGGCATCGACCGCCAGGGGCGGCTGCGCCCGGTGGACCAGCAGTTCATCAACGAGACCGACCTGCAGAAGGGCGGCGCGCTGCAAGCCCGCTTCGGCGACATGTTCCAGGCCTTCGCGGGGCTGATGGCGGTGAGCTTCCTGGGCGGCTTCCTGTCGGCGTTGCGCGGCAACGGCGGCGGCGACAACGACGTCCGCCAGCCCGTCACGCCGCGCGCGCCGCAGCTCGACGACGGCAGCGCCTTCCTGATGGTGCTGGGCCGCGGCAACGGCAACATGTCGTGGTTCGTCGCCATGGGCGCGACCACAAACTGACCTCCACCCCTGCAGGCCCTGCGGGCCACGGAGCGCACACCATGGTCAACCCCATCGGCGGTGGCGGCGGCGCCACCCAGGCATCCCAGACAGCAGCCCAGACAACGACCGGCGACGCCGCCGACCTGGTCGACGGCGCACGCCAGCTGGGCGTGCTCAACACCGAACTGCTGGCGCGCGACCTGGCGCGCGTCGTCGCCCACGACCCGGCGCGCGCCGCAGCGCTGCTCGCCGAGATCCGGCCGCAGCTCTCGGTGGCCGACGCACAGCGGCTGTCGCACCAGCTGGCGGAGCTGGTCGACGCCGACCTCACACGGCCGGCGGGCACGCCAGCCGGCACGCCCGACACCGACCTCACCGCGCAGAAGGCCAGCCTGGCGCTGGACCTGGTGCAGATCGGCCTGTCGATCACCGGCATCTTCGAGCCCACGCCCTTCAGCGACGCGGCCGACGGCCTGATCTCGCTGTTCCGCGGCGACTGGCTGGGTGCCGGCATCAGCGCGGTGAGCATGGTCCCGTACCTGGGCGACGCAGCCAAGCTCGGCAAGCTCGGCAAGTTCGCCGAGACCGTGAGCAAGGCGGTGGACCTGGCGAAGGTGGACCCGGCGTTCGCAGCCGCCATCCGGCCCGCGCTGGACAACATCGCCAGCGCGTTGCGCGCGGTGCCGATGGACATGCTGCCGGCCTCGGCGCGCGAGACGCTGCAGTCGATGCAGCGCAAGATCGACGAGCTGGCCAGCGCCGCCACGCGCACGGTGTCGAGGAACGGCTACGACTACACGCTGGACGCGCAAGGCCGCGTCACCGATGTGCAGGGCACGCTGGTGCTCAACCGCAACAACACGCGCAACCCGCGCGCGCAGCTGGAAGCCGGCGGCGCCGACCGCCTGCCCGCCGACCAGGGCGGGCACTACATCGCCCGCATCTTCGACGGGCCGGTGGACGGCTTCAACCACTTCGCGCAGAACGGCAACTTCAACATGGGCGCCTACCGCAGCCTCGAGCGGCAGTGGGACCGCCTGCTGCAGGACGGGCATGCGGTGCGGGTGCAGATCACGCCCCGCTACGATGGCGATTCGCTGCGGCCCGACCGGCTGACGGTGAAGTACTCGATCGACGGCGTGCCGCAGGACCCCGTCACCTTCCGCAACCGCCCCGGAGGCCAGTGACATGACACCCGACCTGGAGAGCCTGTACCCACGCATCGGCCAGCGCCTGCTCGACGTGGCCGGCGAGCCCTTCGTGCGCGGCTACGCGCGTGTCGAGATGGCCGACGACTTCGGCAGCGTGGGCCTGTTCATCGACCGCGGCGACGGTGGCTTCGCGTACCTCACCGACGACGACGGCGACCTGTTCGAGCTGTTCGCCGAGCTGCGCGAACGCTGCGTGGCCGCGGGCCTGGGTGCGTGGTCCACCGCCACGTTCGCGCTGCAGGGCAGCGGCCAGTTCAGCATCGAGTTCGGCCACGACGACATCTCCGACCTCGGCCAGAGCCCGCAGCGGCGCGCGGCCTGGGTGCGCCGCGTGCTCGGCGCCGAGGCGCAGGTGCGCTGGGCCAACTGAGCCGCAGCGCGTGCGCCTGTCGCCGACACGGCACGCGCTCGGGTCCACCCCAGCTGGGGCACGACCCATCTGACGCCGGCGGCCCCGGGCTCCTACGCTGCAGCCCAACAGCATCGAGGAGCACCGCACCATGGTCGCCAGCGTCAGCAGCAACTCCCTCTCTTCCCTGTCTTCTGCCGCCAGCCGCTCGGCAGCGGCCACGGCCTCGGACAACGACGTCATCGTGCAGCGCGGCGACACGCTGTCGCAGATCGCCGCCGAAGCCGGCGTGCCGCTGCGCGCGCTGCTCGACGCCAACCCGCAGATCACCAACCCGAACCGCATCTTCCCCGGCGACCGCATCCACCTGCCGGACGCGTCGGACGTGGCGGCACCGGCGCCAGCGGCGAACGGCGGGGCCAACGGCGGGGCCAATGGAGGCACAGGCGCCACGCAGCTGTCGGCCGCGGGCGTGGACCTGATCAAGGGCTTCGAAGGCCTGCGCCTGGCCGCCTACCAGGACAGCGCCGACGTCTGGACCATCGGCTACGGCCACACGGCCGGCGTGCAACCGGGCGACCGCATCACCACGACCGAAGCCGAGCAGCTGCTGCGCCAGGACACGGCCTGGGCGCAGCAGGCCGTGCGCGACCTCGTGCGGGTGCCGCTGTCGCAGGGCCAGTTCGACGCGCTGACCAGCTTCACCTTCAACCTGGGCGCGGGCGCGCTGGAGAGCTCGACGCTGCTGCGCAAGCTCAATGCCGGCGACATGGCAGGGGCGCAGGCCGAGTTCGGCCGCTGGATCCATGCCGACGGCCAGGTGCTGCCGGGGCTGGTGCGGCGGCGTGCGGCCGAAGCAGAACTGTTCGGCAACAGCGCCGTGGCCACGGCACCGGCCGCCACCACCGCGGAGCCGTCGGCGTCGCAAGGCCAGCTCACCGTGCAGCGCGGCGACACGCTGTGGGAGCTGGCGCGCGACCACGGTGTCTCGCTGCAGGCCCTGGTGGCCGCGAACCCGCAGATCGCCAACCCGAACCTGATCCGCCCCGGTCAGACGCTGCAGCTGCCGGGAGGCGCCACCGCGCAGGCGGCCGCGCCGGTGGCCGGCACCACCGCGGCGCAGGGTCCCGACGATGCCGGCGGCGCCGCCGACATCGCGCGCCAGTTCATCGGCCGCAACGCGTCGGAGCTCAAGCGCAGCGGCGCGCTGCCGATGGACCCTAGCGTGCCGTCGAACGTGTGCTGCGCCAACTTCGTCTCGGCAGTGCTGCAGCAGGCGGGCCTGCTGCCGGCCAGCGCCCACACCAACAGCGTCGACCAGCTCGACGACACGCTGCGCGCACGCGGCTGGACCGCGGTCGACCCGAGCCAGGCGCGCCCGGGCGACGTGGTCATCATCCAGGGCGGCGGTGTCTCGCACACCGTGATGGTGGAGAGCAACGACAACGGCCGGCTGCGGCTGATCGGCTCGAACAACATCAACGCCGACGGCACGCAGCAGGTCAGCGTGGGCGGCGCCGCCTGGGCGCTGCGCAACGGCGGCGTGATCCTGACGCCGCCGACGCTGCAATGAGGCGGCTGCGATGATGTTCGCTGCCATGGACCTGCCCTCGACCGCTCCGGCGGCGGCGCCGCCCGCCCTGCTGGCCGCCGCGCAGGGCGCAGCGGCCGCAGAGCTGCAGCGCCCGCTGGTGCTTGTGGTGCAGACGGCCCGCACCAGCGGCGCCTGGGGCTTCGTGCTCGGCACGCTGCAGGCCCCCGACGGCACGGCCTTCGACTACCGCGGCACGGTGTTCGAGGAAGCCGCACGCGAGGGTTACCTGTCGCACCTGTACGCGGTGCTGTTGCGGCGCAGCGACCGCGGCGTGTGGCAGGTAGTGACCTCGCGCGTGGGCCCCACCGACCCGGCCTGGGCCGGCTGGGCCGCGCGCTACCAGGCCCCGGCCGTGCTGTTCGATACGCCGCGCTGAAGCGGCCGCCGCGGCGCAGGGCTTGAAAGGCGGCGCCGCGGCCTCAGGTGCGGTGCATGGAAAGCCCGAAACTCCACCTTGCCTGCCCGCACTGCGGCGCCACCAACCGCCTGCCGGCCGCGCGCATCGACGACGCGCCGGTGTGCGGTCGCTGCAGCCTGCCACTGCTGGCCGGCCAGCCGCTGGAGCTGGGCGATGCCGACTTCGACGCCGTCGTGCAGGCCAGCGACAAGCCGCTGCTGGTGGACTTCTGGGCCCCCTGGTGCGGCCCCTGCAACGCGATGGCGCCGGCGTTCAAGCAGGCGGCGAAGGCCTTGCAGGGCCAGGTGCTGCTGGTGAAGGTCAACAGCGACGACAACCCGCAGCTGTCGACGCGCTTCGGCATCCGCAGCATCCCGACGCTGGTACGCATCGAGCAGGGCCGCGAGACGGCGCGCCAGTCGGGCGCGCTGCCGGCGCAGGCCATCGTGGCGCTGGCCACGCGCTGAAGCCCAGCTGAGGCTCAGGCCGCCGGGGGCGCCGACAGCCGCCGCTGCGCGAAAGCGACGAACCAGTCCACGCAATCGGCGTTGGCCATCGCGTCGCGGTTGAGCACCTGCGCCGGGTCGGCACCCAGCAGCAGCTTCTTCACCGGCAGCTCCATCTTCTTGCCCGACAGCGTGCGCGGGATCGCCGGCACTTGGTGGATGCTGCTGGGCACGTGGCGAGGCGACAGACCGGCCTTGATGGCGTCGCGCAGGCGCTGGTTCAGCGCCGCGTCGAGCACCAGCCCCGGCCGCAGCACCACGAACAGCGGCATGTCGCTCTCGCGGCCCAGGTACTCCAGGTCCACCACCAGGCTGTCCAGCACCTCGGGTTGGTCTTCCACCGCGCGGTACAGCTCGGCCGTGCCCATGCGGATGCCGTGGCGGTTGATGGTGGCGTCGCTGCGGCCGTAGATGACCGCGCCACTGGAACCGGACTCCGGATGGGGCGTGATGCGGATCCAGTCGCCGTGGCGCCAGACGCCGGGGAACATGTCGAAGTAGCTCTCGATGTAGCGCTTGTTGCCCGTGTCGCCCCAGAAGTACAGCGGCATCGACGGCATCGGCTGCACGCAGACCAGCTCGCCCACGGCGTCCAGCAGCGGCTGGCCGTCTTCGCTCCAGGCCTCGACCTGCGCGCCCAGGCAGCGGCACTGCATCTCGCCCTTGGTCACCGGCAGCTCGCGGTTGCCGGCCACGAAGGCGCCGGCGAAGTCGGTGCCGCCGCTGATGGGGTTGAGCCAGATCGGCTCGCCATCGACCTGCGGGCAGTGGTCCCAGATCCACTGGTAGCACGCGTCCGACAGCGGGCTGCCGGTGGAGCCGATGGCGCGCAGGTGGCCCAGGTCGGCTTCCTGCATCGGCTGCACGCCGGCCTTCAGGCAGCTGGCGAAGAACGCCGCGCCGGCGCCGAAGAAGCTGCAGCGCGCCGCACCCGCGAAGCGCCACAGCGTGCCCCAGTCGGGCCGGCCGGTGTGTGGGTTCGGGCCGCCGGGGTTGCCGTCGTACACGCACACCGTGGTGCCGCCCAGCAGCGCGGCGAGCTGCGCGTTCCACATGATCCAGCCGGTGCTGCTGTACCAGTGGAAGCGGTCGTCGGGGCCGATGTCGTTGTGCAGGCTGCCCTTCAGGAACTCGAGCACGATGCCGCCGTGGCCGTGCACGATGGGCTTGGGCAGGCCGGTGGTGCCGCTGGAATAGACGATCCAAAGCGGGTGGTCGAAGGGCAGCCAGGCGGGGGCGAGCGCAGCATCGCCGGCGTCCGCGGCCGTCAGCGCCGCGAAGTCGTGCGCCTGCCGCTGCGGCGTCGCGAACTCGGCTGCGCGTGCCGCCGGATCCAGGTCGGCCAGCAGCACCAGGTGCTGCACCGAGGGCAGGGCGTCGAGCACCGTGCGCAGCACCGGCCGGCGGTCGTGCGCCACGCCGCCGTAGAACTGGCCGTCCACCGCGATCAGCGCCCGGGGCGCGATCTGCCGGAAGCGGTCGAGCACCGCCACCGGGCCCATGTCGGGGCTGCACACCGACCAGATCGCGCCGACGCTGGCACAGGCCAGGAACGCGACGATGGCGTGCGGCGTGTTCGGCAGGATGGCGCAGACGCGGTCGCCCGGCTCCACGCCCATGCCGCGCAGCGCCGCGGCCAACTGCGCCACCTGGCGCTGCAGCGCGGGCCAGGTCGTTTCCTGCGGCGGCGTGCCGGCGGCGGCCGTGCGCTCGTTCTGGAAGACCAGCGCCGGCCGGCCCGCGGCATGTGCTGCCGCCGTGTGGCGGAACACCTGCTGCGCGAAGTTGACCTGCGCGCCCGGGAACCACTGCGCGCCGGGCATCACCGGCGCCACCAGCTCGGTGCTGTACGGCGTGGGCGACTGCAGGTCGAAGTACTGCCAGATGCTGCGCCAGAAGCCGCGCAGGTCGCGCACGCTCCATTGCCACAGCGCCTCGTAGCTGTCGAAGTGCAGGCCCTGGGTGTCAGCCAGCCACTGCCGGTACAGCGTCATGCGGGGGATGGGCTGGGTCGCCATGCTGCAGCCTTGTCTCGGGCGTTGGTGTGCGAGCGATGCTAGCGGCAGCAGCGCTGCCCTGGCCTCAGGCGCCGTCCACCGACACCGTGCGCCACCAGTCGCTGGCGAACGGGTGGCGACGGTGGCCCTGCACGTGGGCGTGCATCAGGTCGTTGGCGTAGGGGTGGGCGTGGGCGATGTAGGGCACGTAGGCCAGCATCAACCGGGTCGCCCGGTGCATCAGCGCCAGCCGCTCGGGGCCGTCGGGCAGCACGCGCTGGCGTTCGTACAGGCGGTCGAAGGCGGCCAGACGGAAGCGCGCGTCGTTGCTCTGCTCGGCGTTGGGGCCGTAGGCCAGGCCGAGGTAGAAGTCGCCATCGGGGCTGCCCGCGCCCCAGCTGAAGCCCCACATCATCAGCTGGCCGGCCAGCGAGCGCTGGATCAGCGCGCTGAACGGCGCCACCTCGAACTGCATGCGCAGGCCCACGGCGCGCATGCGCTTGGCCCACAGCTCGCTCTGCTGGCGCGAGCGCTGGTCGGGCGGGAAGGCGCGGCGCAGCAGCAGCGGGCTGCCGTCGGGGCGCTCGCGCCAGCCGTCGCCGTTGCGGTCGACGAAGCCGTGCAGGTCGAGCAGCGCGCGTGCCCGCACGGCGCTGGCCTCGCCCATCTCGCTGCGCAGGCCGGGCTCGAAGCCGTAGCAGTGCGGCGCGATCATCGCCTGCGCCGGTTCGGCCTGGCCCTGCAGCACGAGGCGGATCTCCTCGCGGCTGTCGAAGGCCAGCGCGATGGCGCGGCGCAGCGCCACCTGCTGCGGGCTGTTGCCGCCCACCGTGGCGTCTTCGCAGTTGAAGAAGGTGTGCGTGGTGGTGGCCTGCAGCGTGCGGTGCAGCCGCACCCCGCGTTTGGCGAGGTAGGGCGCCAGCTGGCCGCCGGGCAGCGCCACCGAGGCCAGGTCGGGCGGCAGCGGCGTGATGAGGTCGTGCTCGCCGTTCAGGAAGGCCAGCCAGCGCGGCTGCGACTCCTCGATGATGCTGATCTCGATGCGGTCCAGCAGCGGCAGCCGCTGGCCGCGCAGCCGCGCCGCCTCGGCCTGCGCATCGGCGTCGTCCGCGGGCGCGTCGGACTGGTAGATCTGTTCGCGAAAGCGCGGGTTGCGCTCGAGCACGATGCGCGAGGCGCGCCGCCACTGCGCCAGCCGGAACGGGCCCGTGCCCACCGGGTGCGCCAGCAGGTCACCGGCGTAGGCCTGCACCACCTCGCGCGCCACCGCGCCGGTGAACTGCGTCGTGGCCCAGATGTCCAGGAAACGTGGCGCGGGCTCGGCCAGCCGCACCTCGAAGCGGTAGCGGTCGAGCACGCGCAGGCCCTCGACCTCGGTGTCGTAGGGAAAGGGCGTGCGGGTGCGCAGCGCCGTGCGGCGCAGCTCCGACAGGCCCAGGATCTTCGCGTTCTCGAACTGGTACAGGTGTTCGGTGCGCAGCGCGGGGTCGTAGAAGCGCTTGACGCTGTAGACGTAGTCGGCCGCCACCAGCTCGCGCGGGCGGCCGCCGAACACGGGGTCGTCGGCGAAGAAGATGCCGGGCCGGATCGTGAAGACGAAATGCCGGAAGTCGGCCGACACCTCGGGCATCGCCGCCGCCGTCAGCGGCACCAGCTTCGCCGGCCGCGCCAGGTGCTCGTAGGCCAGCGGCGACTCGAAGATGTGCGCCACCACGCGCAGCGAGACCTGGTCCGACGCCACCAGCGGGTCGAAACCGGTCTCGGGGATGTTGAAGGCCACGCGCAGCGTGCGCGGCACCGCCGTGGCGCGGGCCGGGGGCGCGGCGGCTGCGATGCCCGCCATGCCGGCCGCCTGCAACAGCGCGCGGCGCTGCATCGGCATCGCGCTGCCCTGGGCTACTTGGTGGGCGGCCGCCGGGCGGCGTCGATGTCCACCATGTGCCACCAGTCGTTCCAGAAGGTGGGCCGGCGGTAGCCCTGCAGCCACGGGTGCACGAGGTCGTTGGTGTAGCGGTGGACCCAGATCTTGTACGGCATGTAGGCCACGGCGATCAGCTTGGCGCGGCGGAACAGCTCGTCGCGCTCGGGGCCGTCGGGCAGGGACTGCATGCGCTCGTAGATGGCGTCGAACTCCTTGTTCTTGAAGCGCGCCAGGTTCTGGCTGCCGGCCTGCGGGCCGTACAGGCGCGCCAGCGCGCTCTGGCCGTCCACCCCGGCGGCCGACGAACCCAGCGACCAGATCTGCATCTTGCCGGCACGCGCGGTCTTCAGGTTCTCGGGCCACTTCGCAGACTTGAATTCGGCACGGAGCTTCAGCCGGTTCATGTCCTTGCGCACGAGCTCGTCGCGCTGGCGGCTGAGCTGGTCGGGCTGGGTGCCGTACTCCAGCACCAGCGGCTTGCCGTCGGGCTGCTCGCGCCAGCCGTCGCCGTCGCGGTCGAGGTAGCCGTACAGGTCGAGCAGCGCGTTCGCGCGCGCCGGGTCGAAGTCGCTGTTCTCGCTCTTGAAGGCGGGGTCGTAGCCGCTGGTGAAGGGCACGATGATGCTCTGCGCCTGCAGCGCCTGGCCGCGGTAGAGCACGCTGATGAGGCGTTCGAGGTCGGTGCCCAGCGCGATGGCGCGGCGCAGCGCCACCTTGTGCGGCTCGTAGCCACCGACCACGGGGTCTTCCATGTTGAAGAAATGGAAGGCCGAGTCGGGGTTGAGCACCCGGTACGCCGCGATGCCCTGCCTGGCGAGGTTGGGCGCCACCACGCCGTTGGGCATGGACTGGTTCACGTACTCGCTGGGCACGTTGATGAAGTCGAGCTGCTTGTTCAGGAAGGCCAGCCAGCGCGGCTGCGTCTCTTCGATGATGCTGATCTCGACGCGGTCGATCATCGGCAGCTTGCGGCCCTTGAAGCGCGCCAGGATGGCCTGGCCCTCGGCGTCGTCGGCGGCGGGCTCGGCGTCGTAGCGCACGTCGCGGTAATCGGGGTTGCGCTCCAGCGCGATGAGGCTGCTGCGCCGCCACTGCGCCAGCCGGAACGGGCCCGTGCCCACCGGGTGCGCGGGGATCGCCTCGCCGTATTTCTCGACCACCTCGCGCGCCTGCACGCCGAACAGATCGGGAGCGGCCAGCGTCTCCAGCAGGCGCGGGCGCGGCTCGGCCAGCCGGAACTGCACCGTGTAGCGGTCGAGGGCGCGCATGCCCTCGATCTCGGTGTCGTAGTCGAAGGGCTTCTTCTCCTTCAGCGCCTTCTCGCGCAGCGCGTTCAGGCCGATGAAGCCGGTGTCCAGCAGGCCGGCGACCACCGGGCTCTTGTTCACCGGGTCGACGACACGCTTGAAGCTGTAGACCACGTCGGCGGCCACGACCTCGCGCTTCTTGCCGCCGAAGGCGGGGTCGTCGGCGAAGTAGATGCCCGGCTGCAGCTTCACCGTCCAGGTGCGGAAGTCGGCCGAGATCTCGGGCATGCCCACCGCCAGCTGCGGCCGGAACTTGGCCGGGCGCGCGAGGTGGTCGTAGGTGTAGAGATGCTCGAAGATGTGCGCGGTGACGATGCGCGAGTACAGGTCGACGATGCGCGCGGGGTCGAAGCCGGTCTCGGCGACGTTGAAGGCGTACCGCAGCACCTTCTGGGGCTGCGCCGCCTGATTCGGCAGCACCTTCTCGGGCTGCGCCGCCGGCGCTGACGCTGCCGGCTGGGCCGTCGCGGCGGTGACGCTGGCCGCGGCCAGCACGGCGCCCAGCAGGGCACGAGTTGTCGGGCGCATGCGGTCCTTCATTGCGGCTTGCTGCGGCGCGCCAGCTCGGCGCTGTCGATGTCTACGTACTTCCAGAACTCGCGCACGTAGATGTTGCGGTGGTAGCCAATGACCCAGGGCTGGGTCAGGTCGGTCCAGATGCGGTGCACGTGCACCTTGTAGGGCATGTAGGCGATCATCAGCTTCTTCGCCGCCTCCATCGCGGCGGCGCGCTCGGGGCCGTCGGGCAGCACGCGCTGCTGCTCGTACAGCGCGTTGAAGGCCGGCAGGTCGAAACGCGCGTGGTTGGCCTGGCCCTTGTTCGGGCCGTAGCCCAGCGCGAGGAAGGTGTCGCCGTCGGGCTGGCCGGCGCTCCAGCCCACGCCCCACATCATCAGCTTGCCGGCACGGCTGGCCTTGAGCTGCTCGGGCCACTTCGCCACCTTGAACTCGATGCGGATGTTGATCGCATGCATGTTCTTCTGCCACAGCTCGTTGAGCTGGCGGCTCTGCTGGTCGGGGCTGGTGGCGTACTCCAGCACCAGCGGCTGGCCATCGGGCAGGTCGCGCCAGCCGTCGCCGTCGCGGTCGATGTAGCCGTGCATGTCGAGCAGCGCCTTCGCGCGGGCGCGGTCGAACTGGCTCATCTCGCTCTTGAACTCGGGGTCGTAGCCCCAGCCTTCGGGGCCGATCGGGCTCTGCGCGGGAATGGCCTGGCCGCGGCGCACGAGGCGGATCTCGCGCTCCAGGTCGACCGCCAGGCTGATGGCGCGGCGCAGCGCCACCTTGTGCGGCTCGTAGCCGCCGACCACCGGGTGCTCCATGCCGAAGTACGAGACCGCCACGTCCGAGCGCGGGTAGCGCAGCATCTGCACGCCCTTCTTGGCCAGGTTGGGCGCGAGCTGGTTGTTCGGGAAGGCGACGTGCGCGAACTCCGCCGGCACCTGCTCGGCCACGTCCTGCTCCTCGTTCAGGAACGACAGCCAGCGCGGCTGCGGCTCTTCGATGATGGCGATCTGCACGCGGTCCACCAGCGGCAGCCGGCGGCCCTGGAAGGCCTTGGCGATGGCCTGCAGGCGGGCGTCGCCTTCGGGTGCTTCCTCGTTGTAGAGCACCTCGCGGTAGCTGGGGTTCTTCTCCAGCACGATGCGCGAGCTGCGCTTCCACTGCGCCAGCCGGAACGGGCCCGTGCCCACCGGGTGGTCGCCGACGCGGTCGCCGTAGAACTCGACCACCTCGCGCGCCACCGCACCCATCATCGAGCCGTCGGTGAAGTAGTACAGGAAGCGCGGCGCCGGGTCGGCCAGCTTCACCTGGAAGGTGTAGCGGTCCAGCGTGCGCAGGCCCTCGACCACGGTGTCGTAGTTGAACGGCGTCTTCTCGGCCAGGTGCTTCTTGCGCAGCTCCGACAGGCCGACGATCTTGGCGTTCTCGAGGATGTAGAGGTTGCCGCTCTTCCAGCGCGGGTCGTAGTGGCGCTTGATCGAGTAGACGTAGTCCTCGGCCACCAGCTCGCGCTTCTTGCCCTGGAAGGCGGCGTCGTCGGCGAAGTAGATGCCGGGCTGGATGCGGAAGGTGAAGGTGCGGAAGTCGGCCGAGATCTCGGGCATCGCGGCCGCGGTGTTCGGGCGCATCTTCGCCGGTCGCGCCAGGAAGGCGAACTCCAGCGGCGCCTCGAAGATGCCGGCCACCACCGTGCGCGAGTACAGGTCGGTGATGGGCGCGGGGTCGAAGGTCGATTCCGCGATCGGGAAGGCGTAGCGCAGCGTTTTCAGCGGCGGCGCGGGTTGCGCCGCCGCGGTGCCGCACACCAGCAGCCAAGTCGTGGTCAGCGCCAGCAGGACAATGCGTTTCATGGGGAAGCCGGGAGCCCTGGTGGGGCCGTCTCGAAAGCGCGCAAGTCTAAGGGCGCCCGGGCACGCGCCTTGCTGGTGATCCCCCTGGGGTAGGCGGGGGAAACCACGGGACGGGGCCTCTCGGGCGGGACCCTACACTCGCGCATCCTGAAATTTGGGCGGGCTGCGCCACGAGCGCCGCGCCCGCATGGAGCTTTTGTGTAATGGCGGCATACCTGTTGCGGCGCCTCTGGCAGATGATTCCCACCCTCGCCGGGGTGGTGCTGCTGGTGTTCGTGCTGTTCAAGTTCTTCGGCGGTGATCCCGCCGAAATCCTCGGTGGCCTGAACGCCACGCCCGAGCAGATCGCGGCGATCCGGCAGTCGCTGGGCCTGGACCAGCCCTGGTGGTACCAGCTGTGGCTGTTCGTGAAGAGCATCCTCACCTTCGACTGGGGCAAGAGCTGGGCCACCAACGAAGCAGTGAGCAACCTCTTCGCCACCCGGCTGCCGGCCACGCTGACGGTGATGGTGCCCATCCTCGTGCTCGACGTGCTGCTGGCGCTGCCGATCGCGATGTGGGTGGCCTACCGCCGCGGCTCGCTGACCGACCGCACGATCATGGTCGTCACCACCGTGGCACTGGCGATCAGCTTCCTGGTCTACGTCATCGTCGGCCAGTACGTGTTCGGCTTCCTGCTCGGCTGGTTCCCGGTGCAGGGCTGGAGCGACTCCACGCTGAACAACCTGATCACCTACGCGCCGCTGCCGGTGCTGCTGGCCGTGGCCGTGGGCCTGGCGCCGCAGACGCGGCTGTACCGCAGCTTCCTGCTCGACGAGCTCGGCCAGGACTACGTGCGCACCGCGCGCGCCAAGGGCCTGACCGAAGGCGCGGTGCTGTTCAAGCACGTGCTGCGCAACGCGATGATCCCGATCCTCACCAACATCGGCCTGGCGCTGCCGGGCATCTTCGTCGGCAGCTTCCTGATCGAGGTCTTCTTCTCGATCCCCGGCCTCGGCCGCGAGGTGCTGCTGGCCGTGAACCGCAGCGACTACCCCGTCATCCAGGCCGTCACCGTGTACCTGGCCGTGCTGACCATGGTGATCAACCTGCTGACCGACGTGATGTACAAGTTCGCCGACCCGCGCGTGGTGCTGAAATGAGCAGCGCCGTCCTGAACTCCCCGAGCACGCTGGACGACGCGCAGCAGCGCTCCGAAGGCGTCTGGCACGCCGCCTGGCGGCGTTTCAAGGCCGACCGCGTGGGTCTGGCCTCGCTGATCGTGGTGCTGGGCTTCCTGGTGCTGATCGCCTTGTCGGCCACCGGCCTGGTGGCCAAGAACTGGCAGGCCGAGGTCGGCGTGGCCAACGCGCCGCCCACCTTCCTGGGCCCGCGCCCGGCCGAGGCCACCGGCAGCATCGCCGGCCCCACCGGCCCGAACGTCGACCTCAGCGACATCGACCCGCTGGCACCGCGCTACCAGGAATGGGCCGACCGCGCCGCGCAGCTGAAGACCACCGAGACGCCCAAGGCCGAGACGCTGCCGCTGGGCGGCGACCGCCTGGGCCGCGACGTGCTGGCCAAGGCCGTGAAGGGCACCGAGATCTCGGTCTTCGTGGGCGTGCTGGCGGCCGTGGTGGCCACCGGCATCGGCACGCTGCTGGGTGCCTTCGGCGGCTTCTTCGGCGGCAAGATCGGCGACCTGCTGGAGTGGCTCTACAACGTGTTCGAGTCCATCCCCGGCATCCTGCTGATCTTTGCCTTCGCCGCGGTGTTCGGCAAGGGCACGATGACGGTGGTGCTGATCCTGGGCCTGACGGGCTGGACCGGCATGTACCGCCAGGTGCGGGCCGAGTTCATCAAGCACAGCAGCCGCGAGTACGTGCGCTCGGCCGAGGCCATCGGCGCCTCGAAGCTCAGCCGCATGTTCCGCCACATCCTGCCCAACGTCAGCCACGTGGTGCTGGTGCGCATGGGCCTGCTGGTGGTGGGCTTCATCAAGGCCGAGGTGATCCTGTCGTACCTGGGCCTGGGCGTCTCGGTCGACCAGGTGAGCTGGGGCACGATGCTCGCCGAGGCGCAGAGCGAGCTGATCCTGGGCCTGTGGTGGCAGCTCGCTGCCGCGACGCTGTTCATGGCGGTGTTCGTCACCGCGTTCTCGCTGATGGCCGATGCCGCGCGCGACGCGCTCGACCCCAAGCTGCGTGGCCTGGAATAAGACGATGCTGCTCTCCATCCAAGACCTGAAGGTCGGCTTCCGCATGGGCCGCGGCACGGTTGCCGAGGCCGTCAAGGGTGTCAGCTTCGACATCCCCGAGAACACCACCGTCGCGCTGGTCGGCGAGTCCGGCTCGGGCAAGAGCGTCACCGCGATGTCGGTGCTGAACCTGCTGCCCGACAACGCCCAGCGCAGCGGCCGCATCCTGTGGCGCGGCAAGGACCTGCTGCAGACCTCGCTGCGCGATCTGCAGTCGCTGCGCGGCAAGGAGATCGCCTGCGTCTTCCAGGACCCGATGAGCTCGCTGAACCCGGTGTTCACCGTGGGCCAGCAGCTGTGCGAGCCGCTGATCAAGCACATGGGCCTGAACCGGCGCGACGCCTGGGCGCGCGCCGAGGCACTGCTGGGCGAGGTCGGCATCCCCGAACCGAAGCGCCGCCTGGGCAGCTACCCGCACGAGATGTCGGGCGGCCAGCAGCAGCGCGTGATGATCGCGATGGCACTGGCCTGCGAGCCCAGCCTGCTGATCGCCGACGAGCCGACCACGGCGCTCGACGTCACCATCCAGCGCCAGATCATCGAGCTGCTGGCGCGGCTGCAGGACAAGCGCCGCATGAGCGTGCTGTTCATCAGCCACGACCTCGGCCTGGTCGGCGAGATCGCGCAGCACGTCGTGGTGATGCGCGGTGGCACCGTGCGCGAGCAGGGCCCGGTGGCGCAGATCTTCGAGTCGCCGCAGGACGACTACACGAAGGCGCTGCTGGCCTGCCGCCCGGGCCTGGAAGGCAACCCGGCGCGGCTGATGGTGATCGACGACCACATGGCCGGCCGCGCCGCGCAGCAGCACGCCAAGCCCAAGGACGCCAACGCGCCCGTGGTGCTGGAGGTCAAGAGCCTGGCCAAGAGCTTCTGGCTCAAGCAGGGGCTGTTCGGCAAGCGCGAGTTCAAGGCGGTGCAGAACGTCAACTTCCAGCTGCGCAAGGGCCACACGCTGGGCGTGGTGGGCGAGTCGGGCTCGGGCAAGACGACGATGGGCCTGACGCTGCTGCGCCTGCACGAGCCCACCGGCGGCGAGGTCATCTTCGACGGCAAGAACCTGCTGACGCTGTCCGACCGCGAGCGCCAGGCGATGCGCCGCCGCATCCAGATCGTGTTCCAGAACCCGTACGCCAGCCTGAACCCGCGCTTCACGATCGGGCAGACGCTGATCGAGCCGATGACCATCCACGGCATCGGCCGCGACCTGGCCGACCGCGAGGCGCGTGCGCGGGCGCTGCTGGGCAAGGTGGGCCTGGACGGCCGCGCCTTCGGCAAGTACCCGCACGAATTCAGCGGCGGCCAGCGCCAGCGCGTGGCGATTGCACGCTGCCTGACGCTGGAGCCCGAGGTGCTGGTGCTCGACGAGGCGGTGTCGGCGCTCGACGTGTCGGTGCAGGCGCAGGTGCTGAACCTGCTCAAGGACCTGCAGGACGAGTTCGGCCTCAGCTACGTCTTCATCAGCCACGACCTCGCGGTGGTGCGCTTCATCAGCGATGAGGTGCTGGTGATGAAGGACGGCGTCGTGGTCGAGCAGGCGCAGGCCGCGCAGATCCTGCTGGCACCGCAGCAGGACTACACGAAGCGCCTGCTGGCGGCCATTCCGCGCGGCTACCGGCCGCAGGCCGCGGCGGCGTGAACTGCTGCACGGGGCGGCCGGCAGGTCGCCCTCAAGCATACCCCCAACCCTACCGACAACCAGTGCTGGAGCGTAGCCCGTGGTGGGCTGCGCACGGTGTTCTCTGTCTGCAAGGGTTGTCTCCATGCACTTCATCCCCCGCATTGCCGCCGTCGCCCTGACGGCCGCCTGCTTCGTCGCCCCTGCCGCCGCGCAGGAACGTGGCACCAAGGAAGAGGCCGTCGCGATGGTCGACGCCGCCTACGCCCACATCCAGAAGGTCGGGGCGGAGAAGGCCTACAAGGACTTCACGACCGACAAGGCGGCATGGTCCAAGAAGGACCTGTACGTGATGGTCTACAACAACAAGGCCGTCGTGCTGGCCCACGGCGGCAACGAGAAGCTGATCGGCAAGGACATGTCGCCGGTGCTCGACGGCAACGGCAAGCCCGTGGTCGGCGGCCTGCTGGCCGTGGCCGCCAAGGGCGGCGGCTGGTACGACTACGACTGGCCCGATCCCGTCACCAAGAAGATGATGGGCAAGTCCACCTACGCGAAGAAGCAGCCCAACGGCGAAGGCTTCATCGGCGTCGGCATCTACCGCTGACGCAGCGTCAGCGCGGAGACCGCGGGCACAGCGGGCGCAAGGCCCGCAGCAGGTCGGCCTCGACGGCCGGCTTCGCGACGAAGCCGTTCATGCCGGCGGCATCGGCTTCGGCGCGCTCGTGGTCCAGCACCGCGGCCGTGAAGGCAAACACCGGCACGGCCGCCGTGCGCGGGTCGGCACGCAGCTGCCGCGTGGCCGAGAGGCCATCGAGCACCGGCATGTGCAGGTCCATCAGCACCGCGCCCAGCGCGCCGGCGTGCGCCTGCACGGCGGCGATGGCGCGTGCGCCGTCGTGCGCTTCCAGCACCTCGGCGCCCAGCCGGCGCAGCATCGCGCCGACGATCAGCAGGTTCACCGCGTTGTCCTCGGCCACCAGCACGCACAGGCCGGCCAGCGGCTGCGCCGCCACGGCCGTGCCGGTGGTCGCGTGGGCGGAAGCCCCTTCGGCCGGCAGCGCCAGCTCGGCCCAGAAGCAGCTGCCGCTGCGGCCATCGCTGTCCACACCCACCGCGCCGCCCATGCGCTGCGCCAGCTCGCGGCAGATCGACAGGCCCAGGCCCGTGCCGCCGAAGCGGCGCGTGGTCGAGGTGTCGGCCTGCGCGAAGGGCTGGAACAGGCGCTCGCGCAGAGCCGGCGCGATGCCGGGACCGGTGTCGTGCACCTCCAGCCGCACGCGGCCGCTGGCGGGCGCCAGCAGCTTCACGGTGATGGCGCCGCGCTGCGTGAACTTGAGCGCGTTGCCCAGGTAGTTGGCCAGGATCTGGCGCGCACGCACCGGGTCGCCGCGCACGCGCAGCGGCACGTCGGCCGCGATGCTGCAGTGCATCAGCAGCCCGCGTTCACGGCCCAGCAGCGCGAAGGTGTCGTAGGTGCTGCGCACCAGCGTGTGCAGGTCGAAGGCGATGTGCTCGATGTCGAGGTGGCCGGCCTCGATCTTCGACAGGTCCAGCACGTCGGAGACGATGCCGGTCAGCTGCTCGGCCGCGCCGACCAGCAGCGCGAGGTACTGGCTGCGCCGCGCGGCGTCCAGCGTGCTGTCCTGCAGCAGCCGCGCCAGGCCGAGCACGCCGTTCAGCGGCGTGCGGATCTCGTGGCTCATGGTCGCCAGGAAGGCGGTCTTGGCCATGCTGGCGCTTTCGGCCTGCTGCTTGGCCGCCGCCAGTTCGTGTTCGGCCTGGCGCCGCTGGGTGATGTCTTCGACGACCCAGATGCTGCCCGAGGCGCCCGGCCGTGCCGCGTCGATGGCGCGCGCGCGCAGCCGCAGCTGCATCGGCGCGCCGTCGCGGCGCGTCACGGTACGCTCGATGTCGATCTGCTGGCCCGCGCGCTGCGCGTGGTCGGCCAGCGCAGCAAGCGCCTCGTACTCCTCCGTGTCCGGAACCAGCGCGCTGGTGCGCTGCCCGGCCAGCGTGCCGACCGGCAGCGCGAACATCTGCTCGAAGGGCGGGTTCACGCGCTCGAAGCGGTGCTCGCGCACCAGCGCGATGCCGACGCTGGCGTGGTCGAGGATGGCGTCGGCCTCGCGGCGCGCGCGTTCGGTGTCGGTGATGTCGCGCGCGGTGATCACGGCCACCGGCTCGCCGTCCCATTCGAAGGCCGCCGCGGTGAGCAGCATCCCGCGCGCCACGCCGTCCACCCAGACCTCGCTGCGCAGGTTGCGCACCGTGCCGTCCTCGCGCAGCGCGGCGGCCAGGCGCCGCGGTTCGTCGGCCGAGCGCCACAGCCCCAGCTCCAGCGCGCTGCGGCCCTTCACGCGGGCTTCGTCGAGGCCGCTGGCCTGCAGGAAGGCCGGGTTGGCCAGCAGGATCGCGCCGCCGTTCAGGCGCACCACGCTGATGGGATCGGGGCTCAGCCGCACCAGGCGGTCCAGCATGTCCTGCGCACGCCGCTGCTCCTGCTGCGCCAGGCGTTCGGCGGTGACGTTGCGGCTGGCGCCCCACCAGCCGGTGAGCCGGCCTTGGGCGTCCAGGCGCGGCTGGCCGCTGGCGTTGGCGCACAGCAGCGTGCCGTCGGGCCAGCGGTAGGTGATGGTGCAGTTGCGGAAGGGCTGCTGGCTGTCCATCGCGGTGCGCGCCTGCTGCAGGCCGGCGTCGTCGACCATCTGCGGGCCGCCCGGCTGCCCGAGCTGCAGCATCTGGGCGACGCTGCGGCCGGTGTGCTGCTCGAACGACGAGGACACGGCCGTCAGCCGGCGCTGCACGTCCATCTCCCAGACCCAGTCGCTGCCGATGTGCAGCAGCGCGTCCAGGCGCTGTTGTTCGTCGAGCGCGCGGCCCAGGCTGTCGTTGAACAGCCGCGCCAGCACCAGACCGGCGATCAGGCCGCAGGCCTGCAGCAACAGCAGCCCAGCCAGGCGCACGATGGGGCCGGCCCCACCCACGGCGCCTTCGGGCGCACCGGGCAGCAGGCCCTGGCGTTCGGCGGCGAACAACGCCAGCGCCGCCGCCAGGTTCAGCAGCGCCAGCAGCACGGCCGCCCGGGCGCTGGCCAGCACGCCGGCCAGCGTGACCACCAGCACGGCGCCCGACATGGCCAGCGCGTGCACGCCCTGGCCGGTCACCCAGGCCTGGCTGGCACAGGCCAGCAAGGCGGTCACGAGGATCAGCGCGCTGGCGGCCTGCGGCCGGCCCTGGCGGCGCTGCCACTCGCCCAGCGCCGCCGCCAGCACCAGGCCGCTGGCGTAGGCCAGGCGCCAGCGGCTGGCGCGATCGGGCACGCCCAGCAGCTCCTGCAGCAGCGCCGATCCCAGCAGCAGCAGGGCGATCAGCAGCAGCGCGCGCCCCAGCATGCGCGCCGCCAGGTCGTGCATGTGCCGGCGGCCGCGGCGCTCAGGGGCGGCGGATGTCATGGAAGGGGCTGCACCGCGCAGGTCTGCGCGGTGATCTCAGGGCTTGCACGGCGGCATCGTAACGGCAGGCCAGGTGCCGCCGCCGCCGCGCTGCGCCGGTCAGGACGGCTTGGCCAGGCCCAGCTTGTCGACCAGCGCCTTCTCGCGCTTGAAGGTGTCTTCGGCGAAACGCGCGTACTGCGCCGGGCTCATGTACATCAGCGTCTGGTCGTACTTGGCCAGCACCTCGACGTGGTTGGGCATCTCCATGGCCTGCTTGAAGGCGTCGTGGATGCGCTGCACCAGGCCTGCGTCCATGCCCTTGGGGCCACCGATGCCGTACGGCGAGGCCTGCACCAGCGGGATGCCCAGCTCCTGCAGCGTCGGCACGTCGGGGAACTTGGCCAGGCGCTTCTCGCCCCAGGTGTTGAGCACGCGCAGCTTGCCGCTGGCGACGTGCGGCGCGAAGCCGGTGGAGTCGGCTGCGGCCATGATCTGCCCGCCCAGGATGCTCTGCATCAGGTCGGCGCTGCCCTTGTACGGGATGTGGTTCAGCGAGATGCCCACGCGCTGCGCGATGTCTTCCATCGTCAGGTGCGGGCTCGTCAGCGCGCCGGTGCTGCCGTAGCTGAGCTTGCCCGGGTTGGCCTTGGCGTAGGCGACGAAGTCGGCCCAGGTCTTGATGGGGCCGTCGGCCGGCACCACCACGCCGAAGGCGTAGCCGGTGACGCCCAGGATGTAGCTGATGTCCTTCACCGGGTCCCAGGTGATGCGCGTGGTGTACGGCAGGCGGAACACGCCCAGCGGGATCTGCGCCAGCGTGTAGCCGTCGGGCTTGGCCTGCTGCAGCAGCTGCGCCGGCAGCGTGCCGCCGGCGCCGGGCTTGTTCTCGATGATGACCTGCTGGCCCAGCAGCTTGCTGGCGTTGTCGGCCAGCTGGCGCATCGTCAGGTCGGTGGGGCCGCCGGCCGGGAAGGCGATCATCAGCCGCACCGTCTGGCTGGGCCAGGCGGCTTGCGCGCCGGCGGTCCAGGCGGCGGGGGCCAGGGTGGTGGCGGCCAGGGTCTGCAGCAGGTGTCGGCGTTGCATCGTCGGGTGCTCGGTGAATGGGTTGAACAGCGTGCCGCAGCTTGATGCCGGCGCCGGCGCCGCGCAACGGTGTTGGACCCGATGCAACGTGTCCGCAAGGTGACAATGCCGGACGTGATGTCCCCACCCCGCCCACCGAAGCTTGTGCTGCTGCTGGCGCTGTCCGGCGCGGGGCCCGCCGTGCTGGCGCAGGAGGCCACACCGGCACCCGCACCGGCACCCGCACCGGCGCCCGCGCCGGCCGCCGACCCCGCCGCAGCTGCCACCCGCATCGAGATCACCGGCAGCCGCGGCTCCGACACCGAGCAGCGCCGCCAGTCCACCGCCGCGAAGATCGTCATCGGCCGCGAGGAGATCGAGAAGTTCGGCGACAGCAGCCTCGGCGAGGTGCTGCGCCGGCTGCCCGGCGTCACCACGCCCGGCGCACCCGGCCGCGGCGGGCCGCCGCGCCTGCGCGGGCTGGGCGGCGGCTACACGCAGCTGCTGATCGACGGCCAGCGCGTGCCGCCGGGCTTCAGCCTGGAGTCGCTGACGCCGGAGCAGGTCGAGCGCATCGAGGTGCTGCGCGCACCCACGGCCGAGACCGGCGCGCGTGCGATCGCCGGCAGCATCAACATCATCACGCGCGAAGGCTTCCGGCGCCGGCTCAACGACCTGCGGCTGGGGGTCGGCATCGAAGACGGTGCCGTCTCGCCGGGCCTGCACTGGACGCGTAATGACAGCGCCGGGCCGCTGACCTACAACCTCTCCAGCGCCGCCTTCCTGCGCCGCCAGCGCAGCGAGAGCCGCACCGAGACCGTGGAGACCGCACTGGCCGACGGCAGCCTGCTGCAGGCCGAGCGCGAGACCACGCGCACCGCCGACCGGCGCACGGGCCTGAACGCCACGGGCCGGCTGCAATGGCGTCTGTCGGACAGCGGCGACACGCTGCTGCTGGCGCCGTCGCTCTTCCACAGCAGCGCGCGCAGCGACCGCCGCTTCACGCTGCAGCAAGACGTGCCCGCCACACCGCAGGCCTACGACCTGGCCGACAGCCAGGGCCGCAGCAGCTTCACCAACTTGCGGCTGAACACGCAGTGGCGCCAGCGCCTGGGCACCGGGACGCGGCTGGAGCTGAACGGCAACGGCGGCGCCTGGCGCGCCCGCGGCGACAGCGTGCGCCAGGAGTTCCGGGACGATGGCACGCTGCTGCGCACGCTGCACGACAGCAGCCGCACACGCGAGCACACGCTGGCGCTGAACGCCAAGCTGTCGCAGACACTCGGCGGCAGCGACGCGGCCCCGGACAGCGCGCACAGCCTCGTCAGCGGCCTTGAAGCCGAGGCCGTGCGCCGCCGCGAGCAGCGCAGCGGCGACCTGCAGGCCGACGACGCCACCGGCAACCTGCAGGCCGCCAGCCTGCGCCTGGCCGCCTACATGCAAGACGAGTGGAGCCTGACGCCGCAGTGGGCGCTGCACGCCGGCCTGCGCTGGGAAGGCATCACCACCGACGGCACCGCGGCCGACGGCAGCCGACCGCGCAACCGCAGCAGCGTCGCCACGCCGCTGCTGCACGTGCTGTGGAAACCCGACCCGAAGGGCCGCGACCAGGTGCGCCTGAGCCTGACACGCAGCTACCGGTCGCCCGCACTCGGCACGCTGATCGGCAACACCACGATCAACAGCAAGTTCGACCCCAGCGGCCCGAACGAAGCCACCAGCCCCGACCGCGCCGGCAACCCCGGGCTGCGGCCCGAGCTGGCCACGGGCGTCGACCTGGCGCTGGAGCGCTACCTGGCCGGTGGCGGCCTGCTCAGCGCCAACGTCTTCCACCGCCGCATCCAGGGCGTGATGCGCAGCGTGACGGCACTGGAGACGGTGGACTACAGCCCGGTGCAGCGCTGGGTGGCTCGGCAGCAGAACATCGGCAACGCGACCACGCAGGGGCTGGAGCTGGAGGCCAAGTTCCCGCTCGACACGCTGCTGGCCGGCGCGCCGCGCGTAGAGCTGCGCGCCAACCTGGGCCTGTTCCGCTCAAGCGTGGACGGTGTGCCCGGGCCCGACAACCGGCTCGACCAGCAGGCGCGCGCCACCGGCAACCTGGGCGCCGACTACCGCTGGCGCGGCCTGCCGCTCACCGTGGGCGGCAACCTCAACTGGGTGCCGGCCACCGAGACCCAGCTCAGCGAAGCCCAGCGCACACGCAGCGGCGGCAAGCGTGTGTTCGACGCGTTTGCGCTGTGGACCTTCGATCCCGCCGTGGCGCTGCGGCTGCTGGCCAGCAACCTCGACGCACGACACTACGACAGCAGCAACCGTTTCACCACCGGCACCAGCACGCAGACCGCCAGCACCGCGGCCCCGACCGACACGAACTGGCAGCTGCGGCTGGAACTCAAGCTCTGACCACGACGAAGGAGACACGACGATGACCCGACCCACGCCCCTGACCCGCCGCGCCGCACTGGCCACCACGCTCGCCCTGCTGGCCGCACCTGCCGTGCACGCGCAGGGCGCCTGGCCGACGAAGCCGGTGCGCATCGTCGTGCCGTTCGCCGCCGGCGGCACCACCGACATCCTGGCGCGCGCGCTCGCGCCCGAGCTGCAGCGCGCCTTCGGCCAGCCCTTCATCGTCGACAACAAGCCCGGCGCCGGCGGCAACAACGGCGCCGCCGAAGTGTCCAAGGCCCCGGGCGACGGCTACACGCTGCTGATGGGCACGGTGGGCACGCACGCCATCAACCCGGCGCTGTACCCGCGCATGCCCTACGACCACCTCAAGGACTTCGTGCCCGTGACGCTGGTGGCCGGCGTGCCCAACGTGCTGGTGATGAACCCGGCCACGGCGCAGAAACTGGGCGTCAACAACGTCGCCGACTTCGTGAAGGCGCTGAAGGCCGCACCCGGCCGGCTGAACATGGCCAGCTCGGGCAACGGCACCAGCATCCACCTGGCGGGCGAGCTGTTCAAGACCATGACCGGCACCTTCATGGTCCACATCCCGTACCGCGGCTCGGGCCCGGCGCTGATCGACCTGATGGGCGGCAACATGGACGTGATGTTCGACAACCTGCCGTCGGCGATGCCGCACATCAAGAGCGGCAAGCTGAAGGCACTGGGCGTGACCAGCGCCGTGCGCTCGCAGGCGCTGCCCGACCTGCCCACCGTGGCCGAGGCCGGCGGCGCGGCGCTGAAGGGCTACGAAGCGAGTTCGTGGTTTGGCCTGCTGGCACCCGCCGGCACGCCCGCCGACGTGGTGGCGCGGCTGCAGCAGGAAACGGCCAAGGCGATGGCCACGCCGGCACTGAAGGAGCGGCTGCAGGCGCAGGGCGCCATTCCGAGCGGCATGACGCCGGCGGAGTTCGTGAAGTTCATCGACGCCGAGACGAAGAAGTGGGCGGGGGTGGTGAAGGCTTCAGGCGCGAAAGTCGACTGATCGTCTGTTCAGCGCGAAGGTGGACTGACGTCCTGGCCGGCCGTCAGGGTGGACTGACTAGGCCCTGAGCGGCGCGCGCCCCGGCAGCGGCAGCGCGCGCCGCAGCACGTCGGCCGCCAGCCAGGTGGCCGAGCGCTGCGCACGCTGCGCCACGGTGGCCAGCGGCAGCTGCTGGTAGTCGTCGTTGAAGACCTCGAAGCTGTAGTCGCCGCGGTAGCCCATGCCGTCGAGCAGGCGCACCAGGCGCACGATGGCTTCGCTGTGCACGCCTTCGCCGGGGAACACCCGGAAGTGGCGCGCGGTATCGATGCGCTCTTCCACCGTGCGCACTTCCTGCCACATGAAGTCCGACAGCTGCACCAGGAAGATCTTGGCCGCGTCCACGCCCTGCAACGCCTCCAGCGGCGTCTGCGTCGCGAAGCTGTGGTACGAGTCGATGCCCAGGCCCAGGTTGGGCGCGTCGGCGCGCTGCACCACGTCCCAGGCGCCGGGCACGTCGTTGAGATGGCGGCCCCAGCTCAGGCCTTCGTAGGCGACGCGGATGCCGAAGGGCAGCGCCATCATCGCCAGCTTGCGCAGGTCGCGCGCGATGTGCGCGCGGTCGTCGCTGGCGTGCACGCTGGTGCTGCTGCAGGCCAGCAGCACCGGGCTGCGCAGCGCCGCGCACATCTCGATCATCGAACGCGCGATGTCGACCTTGTAGTCGTGCAGGTGGCCCGACAGGCCCTCGAAGTCGCGCAGCACCTGGAAGCCGGTGACGCGCAGGCCGCTGGCCTGCACCTCGGCCACCGCGGCCTGCCAGCCGTCGGGGTGGCCCACCAGGTCCTTCGCGGCCAGCATCACCTGCGTGAAGCCGGCCTCGCGCATCGCACGCAGCTTGGCGTGCAGCGGGCCCGCCAGGCTGATGGTGTCCATGCCGATGTCCTTGAACATGGCGTCAGCCTGCCTGCACCGAGTCGTGGTGCACCAGCTCGAACATCACGCTGCCCAGCACCGCACGCGTGAGCGCGCCGCGGTCGCCCGGGCGCAGGCGGTCGGACTCGACGAAATCCACGCCGCGCTGCCGCAGCGTGCGCACCGCGGCCGGCACGTCGGGCGTGCCGAAGGCCACGCGCTGCAGGCCTTCGTCGGCGAGGCCGGCGGTGCCGGCGTCGGGCTCGGGCTCGATCAGCTGCAGGAAGAAGGTGCCGCAGGGCGAGCGCAGCACGCGGCCGGCGGGCAGGATGCCGTAGCGTTCGTCGTCGGCCAGCACCGCGAAGCCGAACAGCGAGGCGTAGAACGCGCACCAGTCCTCGGCGCGCTGCGCGCCGACGTACTGCACGATGCCGAACCAGTGCAGGCCGGCGGTGGCCGGCACCTGCTGCGCCACCGTGGGGATGGGCACGAAGTCGACGTCGTAGATCGAGAACTCGCGCCAGCGGTCGACGAAGAAGATGCGGCTGGCGCCAGCGCCATGCACGCCGGGGATGTGCAGCTCCATCGGCTGCACGTGCCCGGGCAGCGGCCAGGCGCCCAGCTCGATGACACGGCGCCAGGCAGCACCAGCATCGCGCACGCGCAGCGCAATCGCGGCGATCTCGGGCGCGGCCTCGCCACCCGTGGCGGACGCAGCGATGCCGTGTGCGTTGACGATGATGTTCATGCCGCCCTGGCGGTACAGCAGCACCTCGCGCGAGCGGTGGCGGGCCACCGGGCGGAAGCCCATGGACTCCAGCACCTGGCCCAGCGCCTGCGGGCGCGGCGTGGTGTATTCGATGAACTCGATGCCTTCCAGGCCCAGCGGGTTGGGCAGGTCGAGCACGGCTTCGCGGTCCAGCGTGAGGGTCATCGCAAGGCTCCTGCTTGGGGGGTGGCGCCTCAGCGCCGTTCGGCGACCAGACGCCTGAAATGAGCGTCCATGCGCGCCGCGTCCGGTTGCAACCCGGTGAAGTGCGTGAAGGCACCCACCGCCTGGCCGACCGCCATGCCGCCGCCGTCGCTGATGCGGCAGCCGAGCGCGCGTGCGGCGTGCAGCAGTTCGGTCTCGAGCGGGAAGTAGACGATCTCCGACACCCACAGGTCGGGCCGCAGCAGTGCTGCTGCCAGCGGCATGCCGGGCAGCTTGTCCATGCCGGTGGGCGTGGCGTGCACCAGGCCGCTGGCACCTGCCAGCGCCGCCGCGACATCGGGCGTGAAGCTCGCGCGGCGACCGGGGTACAGCGCGTTCAGCCGCTCGGCCAGGGCGCTGGCGCGCGCGGTGTCGCTGTCCACCAGCACCAGCTGCTGCACGCCCATGCGCAGCGCCGCGTGCGCGATGGCCGAGCCGGCGCCGCCGGCCCCCAGCAGCACCACGCGCGACAGGTCGGCGTCGGGCAGCGCGCGCTCGAAGCCCCAGCGCCAGCCCGAGCCGTCGGTGTTGTGCCCCACCAGCTTGCCGTCGCGGTGGACCACGGTGTTGACGGCCCCCATCGCCGCGGCTTCGTCGCTGAGCGCGTCGAGCAGCGGAATGACGGCCTGCTTGCAGGGGTAGGTGATGTTGAGCCCGGCAAAGCCGATGGTGCGCACCGCAGCCAGCAGCGCCGGCAGCGTCTCGACACCCTGGCCGGTGGTGTCCAGGTCGATCAGCTGGTAGTGCAGGCGCAGACCCTGCGCCTGCGCCTCGGCTTCGTGCAGCGCCGGCGTCAGCGAGCGCTGGATGCCGGCACCGATCAGGCCGACCAGCAGCTTGTCGGGCGCAGACATTACTTTCTCAGCTTGGCGAGTTCGGCGTTCAGCTCGGTGACGGTGGCGGCGATGCCTTCGCCGTGCTTGTCGATGACGGGCTTGAACTTCGCGCGCAGCTTGGCCTGCTCGGCGGCCGACAGCTCGGTGACGGCCATGCCGGCCTGCTTCAGCGCCGCCAGGTTGCCGGCGGCGGCGTCGCGCGAGACCTTGCGCTGGTAGACGGCGCTCTCGGTCGCGGCATCTTGCAGGATCTTCTTCTCGGCGGCCGAGAGCGTGTCCCAGACCTTCTTGCTGATGATCAGGCTCTGCGGGTTGTACTGGTGGTTGCTCAGCACCAGGTGCTTCTGCACCTCGGCGAACTTGTTCGCCAGGATCACGTTCAGCGGGTTCTCCTGGCCGTCGATGGCCTTGGCTTCCATCGCCGCGTAGACCTCGGGGAAGGCCATCGGCGTGGGGTTGGCGCCCAGCGCCTTGACCCAGTCGACGTTGATCGCGTTCGGAATGACCCGCAGCTTCAGGCCTTCGAGGTCTTCGACCTTGGTGATGGCGCGCTTGCTGTTGGTGATGTTGCGGAAGCCAAGCTCCCAGTAGGCCAGGCCGACGATGCCCTTGTCCTGCAGCTTGGCGTGCATCTTCTGGCCGAAGGGGCCGTCGACGACGGCGTCGGCTTCCTGCGGCGTGGCGAAGATGAAGGGGAAGTCGAAGACCGCGAAGTCCTTGACCTGGCTGGCCAGGATGCCGCTGTTCAGCGCCGTCATCTCGACCGTGCCGCCCTGCAGCGCCGACACCGTGGGCGCGTCGCCGCCGAGCACGCCACCCGGGAACAGGTTGATCTTCATCTTGCCGCCGCTCTTGGCAGCCACGATCTCGGCGAACTTCTCGGCGCCGGTCACCAGCGGGTGGCCCTTGGGGTTCTGCAGGCCCAGCTTGAAGCTGCGCTCCTTGATGTCTTGGGCGCCGGCGAGGCCGAAGGCGGCGAGGGCGGCGGCAGCCACCAGGGTCTTGAGAACGACACGCTTCATCTCTTGTCTCCGTTCAGTAGAAAAGCTTCAGGGGCCACAACACGATCTGCGGGAACAGCACCAGCAGGAACAGCACGGCCAGCTGCGCGCCCAGGAAGGGCAGCACACCGCGGGTGACCTGGTCCATCTTCATGCGGCCGACGCCGGCCACGACGTTGAGCACGGTGCCCACCGGCGGCGTGATCAGGCCGATGGCGTTGTTCATGATGAACAGCACGCCGAAGTAGTAGGGGTCGATGCCGGCGGCCTTCACCACCGGCATCAGCACCGGGGTGAGGATCAGGATGGTGGGCGTCATGTCCATCGCCGTGCCCACCGCGATGACCAGCAGCATGATGGCGATCAGCAGCAGCGTCGGGTGGTCCAGCAGCGGCTGCAGCAACTCGATCATCTGCGCCGGCAGCTGCGCCACCGTGATGAGCCAGGCCGACACCATGGCCGCAGCCACCAGGAACATGATCACCGAGGTCGTCTTGGCCGCGCTGATGAACACCGGCAGCAGCTGCCGCAGCGTCATCTCGCGGTAGACCACGGTGGCGACGAACAGCGCGTACACCGCGGCCACCACCGCGGCTTCGGTGGGCGTGAACACGCCCATCTTCAGGCCCACGAGCACGATGACCGGCAGGAACAGTGCCCAGGTCGAGCTCTTCAGCGCCGCCAGCTTCTCGGCGCGGCTGGCGGGCTTGGGCGGCGTGACGTTCTCGCGCCTGGCCACGATGTACCAGGCGGTGGCGATGGCCACGCCCATCAGCAGGCCCGGCACGATGCCGGCCATGAAGAGCTTGCCGATCGACAGGTTGGCGGCGACGCCGAAGATCACGAAGCCGATCGACGGCGGGATGATGGGCGCGATGATGCCGGCGCTGGCGATCAGGCCGCCGGCGCGTGCCTTGTCGTGGCCGGCGCGCACCATCATCGGCAGCAGCAGCGCCGCCAGCGCCGCGGTGTCTGCCACCGCCGAACCCGACAGCGCGGCCATCAGCACCGCGGCCAGGATGGTGACGAAGCCCAGGCCGCCGCGCACGTGGCCCACCAGCGTGAGCGCCAGGTTGACGATGCGGCGCGACAGGCCGCCGACGTTCATGATCTCGCCGGCCAGCATGAAGAAAGGCACGGCCAGCAGCGGGAAGCTGTCGGCGCCGTTGATGACGTTCTGCGCCAGGATCTGCGCGTCGAACATGTCCAGGTGCAGCATCAGCGCCGCACCGCTGACCAGCAGCGCGTAGGCGATGGGCATGCCCAGCGCCATCGCGCCGAGCAGGGAGCCGAGGAAGACGAGGATGGTCATTGCGCCGCGTCCTTCTTCATCTCGGCCTGGGCATGGGCGAGGTCTTCCGACTCCTGCACCATCACCAGCTCGTCGTCGCGCAGCCGGCCCGTCAGCGTGCGCAGCAGCTCCAGCAGCAGCAGCAGCCCGGCGGGCACCGCGAAGACCACGCCGGCCAGGTAGACCAGCGCCATCGGCGCGCCGGTGACCGGCGCCTCGACGTCGCGGTTGATCAGCACCTGCGCCCAGCTGCCCTGCAGCAGCAGCCAGGTCACCCACAGCATCAGCAGCTGGCTGGCAACCAGGCACACACGCTTGCCCCACCGCGGCAGGCGCGCCACCAACATGTCGGTGCCCAGGTGGCCGTGCTCCTTCAGCGCCACGATGGCGCCGATGAACGTCATCCACACGAAGAGCCAGCGCGAGAGCTCCTCGCTGACGGCGATGCCGGAGTTGAAGACGTAGCGCAGCACGACGTTGCCGAACACCATGACCACCATCACCGCCAGGCACAGCGCGATCAGCAGCTCCAGCAGCCGGCAGAGGCGGTCGAGGACCGTGGGGGTGGGGGTGTTCAACATGGCTCCAGACGCTTTCGTCGCAGCGTCGGAGCGAATAATGTACGAACTAGTTAGTTTTTGGTCTGGTGGAAACCCGGACAATCACGCACAACCCGCCGACGCCGCCGTCGGCCTCACTTCCTCACGAAACGGACCACCATCTCGATGATGCTGTCGCGGCGCGCGATCAGCGCGGCCGGCGTGTCGAGATCGCGCTTGAAGATCAGGCTGAAGGTGTGGCGGTTGGCCGTGTTGAAGAAGCTCAGCGCGCTGATCGACATGTGCAGGTCGATGGCGTCGACGCCGCTGCGGAACACGCCGGCCTCGACGCCGCGCTCGTAGACACGGCGCAGGCCTTCGATGGCCGGCACGTTGAGCTTCTGGATCGCCTTGCTCTGCGCGATGTACTCGCCGCGGTGGATGTTCTCCGTCATCACCAGGCGGATGAAGTCGGGGTTGGCCAGCTGGTAGTCGACCGTGAAGCCGACCAGCCGGCGCAGCGCATCTTCAGGGGCCAGGTCGTCCAGGTGCAGGTCGGCCTCGATGGCACGGATGCGCCGGTAGGCCTCTTCCAGCACCGCGATGTACAGGCCTTCCTTGCTGCCGAAGTAGTAATAGATCATGCGCTTGCTGGTGCGCATGGCCTCGGCGATGTCGTCGATGCGGGCCCCGGCCAGGCCCTTCTCGCTGAACTCGTGCGTGGCGACGTCGATGATGTCGGCCATCGTGCGTTCGGGGTCGTTCGTGCGCGCCGCACTCGACCTGCCCGCGGTCTTGGCAGCTGCCTTCGTGGACGCCTTGGTGGACGCCTTGGCCGCCAGCTTCTTCGCCGCCGAATGTACCGTCTGGTTCATTTGCCGCAGTGTAGGGGATCGCCCGCGGCGTGCCGCGGCCGCGTCAGCCGTTCTTCATCGCCATCGTGCCGCGGCACTGCGGCGCGCCGCAGCGGCACGGAAAGGTCGCCGGGTCGGCGTCGCCGATGTCCAGCGCGTAGTCGATGAACAGCTCCTCGCCGACGCGGATGCGCCGGCGCGCCTCGATCACCACCTGCGGCGTGCCGTCCTCGGCCTCGACCTCGAAGGCGACGCAGTTGGGCGCGCACGAATGGTTGAGATGCCGCGTGGCGTTGCCGCCGTCGCTGCCGTCGATGATGCTGCCGTCGGAGAGGCCGAAGACGTAGGTCAGGCCGTTGTCCCAGTCGCGTTCGCCGACCTCGCCCGGTGCGTAGCGGCGCCCGCCGTAGTGGCCGATGGCGCGCCCGCGCTGCAGCGGGCGGGTGGCAAACGCCCCCTGGCCGTGCACGGTACTGGCGCGCACCTCGATGGCGTGGGTGTCCTGCGGGATGTCGTGCTGGAGGTCGTGCGGGGCGGTCGCTTCTGGCATGGCGGGCTCTTGCGGCGGGGCTGGATTCTCGCCCAGCGCCGCAAGCAGGCACCGTGCCTGCGGGTCAGCGCGCCGGGCGTGCAGGCCGCGGCGGCAGCGGGGGCGCCGCGAGCTGCGGACGCGGGCCGAAGTCGGGCCGCGCCACGCCTTCGCGCGCCACCGCCGCCAGCGCCGTGGCCACCGCCACCTCCAGCTGCCGGTCGCGGCCCGCGGCGCGGTCCTGCGGCGCGTTGTCGACCTCGATGTCGGGATCGGTGCCGTGGTTCTCGACGCCCCAGCCCACGTCCTTGAACCAGAACGCGTACTCGGGCTGCGTCGTCGTGCTGCCGTCCACCAGCGTGTGCCGCGGCCAGATGCCGATGACGCCGCCCCAGGTGCGTGTGCCGACCAGGGTGCCGATGCCCATCAGCTTGAAGTTGTGCGAGAAGATGTCGCCGTCCGAGCCCGCGTGCTCGTTGGTCAGCGCCACCACCGGGCCGGCGGCCGCGGCATCGGGGTAGGGCTGGGGTTGGCCCCAGCGCGTCAGGTTCCAGGCCACGCGCCGCCGCGCCACCTTCTCCAGCAGCAGCTCCGAGACATGGCCGCCGCGGTTGTAGCGCAGGTCCACCACCAGGCCGTCGCGGTCGCATTCGGTGGCGAAGTAGCGGTGGAACTCGGCGAAGCCGGCCGACATCATGTCGGGCACGTGCAGATAGCCCAGGCGGCCGCCGCTGTGTTCGTGCACCCAGGCGCGGTTGTGCTCGACCCAGGCGCGGTAGCGCGCCGGCGTCTCGTCGGCCAGCAGCGTGACCAGCACGTCGCGCGTCGTGCCGGCTGCGTCCGCCAGTGTCAGCGCCACCTTCGCGCCGGCCTGGTGCACCAGCAGCGACTGCGCCGGCTGGTCGGGTGGCAGCGGCTGGCCGCCGATGGCGAGCACGCGTTCGCCGACGCGGGCTTCCACGCCCACGGCGTTCAGCGGCGAGTCGGCCGCGGCGTCCCAGGGGTCGCCCTGCACGATGGCGGCGATGGTGTGGCCTTGCGGCCCCGGCTGCAGCTCGGCGGCCAGGAAGCCCAGTGCCACCGCGGGCGGCTTGCGGTGGTCGCCGCCCATCTCGTAGGCATGCGAGGTGCCGAGCTCGCCCTGCAGTTCCCACACCAGATCCGACAGCTCGCCGCGCGTGGCCACGCGCGCCAGCAGCGGCGCGTAGCGCTGCCACACCGCGGCCCAGTCCACGCCCGACATGTCGGCGACCCAGAAGTGGTCGCGCTGCAGCCGCCACACCTCGCGCAGCATCTGGCGCCATTCGGCCGCCGGCTCCACGGCCACGCGCAGGCGGCCCAGGTCGAGCCAGCCGCTCTTGCGCGACGGGCGGGTGTCGGCGTCGGCCTCCTTGTCGTCGCGCGGCTTGGCGGCCATGGCGCGCAGGCGCTGGCCTTCGCGCACCAGCAGCGTGTGGTGGTCGGCCGCCACCGATACGGCGTCGGCCTTGTCCATCAGCGTCTTGACCTGGCCGCTGGCGAAGTCGAACACCTCCAGCCGGCCGGGCGCCTCTTTGTGGCCGCCGCGGCCGTGCGCGCCGGGGATGGGCAGCACGGTCCACACCACCTTGCCGCCCGCCACACCGGCGAGCTGCCCGAAGCGCGCCTCGGCCACCGGGAACGCCGCCACGCGGCGCGCGATGCCGTCCAGGTCCACCTGCAGCGGCGCCGGCGCGCCGCCCTCGGCAGGGGCGGCGCCCTTGCCCGGCGTGTCGTCGCCGTCCGGCTTCAGGCCCTTGGGCAGTGGGTCGAAGGGCGGCCGGCCGCCGGCCTGCAGCGCCACCAGGTACGGCCGCGCGGCGCGCGGGAAGCTCAGCTCGAACTGCACCGCGTCGTACACGGGGTCGAAGGTGCGCAGCGACAGGAAGTAGAGGAAGCGCCCCGCGGGGTCGAAGCTCGGGCTCCAGTCGCGGAACTCGGGCTGCGTCACCAGCGTGGCCGTGCCGGTGGCCACCTGCAGCAGCTTGATCGCGCTGTGGCGCGGACTGGTGTCGAAGGCATAGGCGAGCCAGCCGCCGCAGGGCGACCACGCCAGATCGCGGATGCGGCCGCAGGCGCTGCTGTCGGCCACCTGCAGGGTTCCGCCGGCCACGTCGCCCAGCAGCAGCTGGTTGCGGTGGTTGGCGATGGCCAGCAGCGTGCCCTGCGGCGCCGCGCGCAGCTCGGTGGCGCGGCCGATGTCCCAGGGCAGGGCGCGTTCGCCGCTGGCGTCGAACACGACGATCTGCTCCTCGCCCGAGGCGTCGCTGGCCGCCACCAGCGTGCTGCCGTCGGCCAGCCACTGGCCCAGGCGCTGGCGCGCGCCGGCGGCGTGCCCGTGCTGCAGCACGGCGCCTTCCCACAGCGGCATCGTGAACAGCTTGCCGCGCGCCTCCACCGCGACACTGTGGCCGGCCGGGTGCAGCACCGCGCCGTGCAGGTGCTCGGCCGCCGGCACGAAGCGGCGCGCCGCCTGCGTGCGCGCCGCGGGCACGTCGATGGCGATCGGCTGCGTGTGGTGGGCAGCAGGGTCGAACAACCAGAGTTCGGCGCCGCACTGGTAGACGATGCGCTGCCCGTCGCTGCTGGCGTGGCGGGCGTAGAAGCCGTCGTGGTCGCTGTGGCGCACCAGGTCGGCGCCGTCGGGAAGGCAGGAATAGAGGTTGCCGGTGCCTTCGAAGTCGCTCAGGAAGTAGATGCGCTCGCCCAGCCACAGCGGGCTGGTGATGTTGCCCTGCAGCTCGGCCATGCGGCGGAACTGGCCGTCGCCCTGCGCTTCGATCCACAGGTGGCCGGCAGTGCCGCCGCGGTAGCGCTTCCAGCGGGCCGGGTCGGCGGTGTTGCGGCCGATCACGCGTCGGCCGCCGGGCCCGAAGGCGAGGTGGTTCACCTGGCCCAGCCCCAGCGCCTCGGGCGCGCCGCCGTGCGGGCCCACCGTGAAGGCGTGCCAGTTGCGGAAGAAGGGCTGGCCGTGGTTGCTGCAGAAGAGGATGCGGCCCTCGGGCGTCCAGCCGCGCACCGCGGTGTCGGCACCCAGCCAGGTCAGGCGCCGGGCGGCGCCGCCTTGGGCCGGCATGCACCAGACCTCGCCATGGGCTTCGTCGCGGCCGATGAAGGCCAGCCACTGGCCGTCGGGCGACAGGCAGGGCGTGGCCGGCTCCCCAAGGCCTGCGGTCAGCCGCCGCGCGGTGCCGCCGGCCGTGTGGACGCTCCAGAGGTCGTCGTCGCTGACGAAGACGACGGTGTCACCGTGCAGCGCGGGTTGGCGCAGGTAGGCCGGGGGCAGGCTGGCGGTCATGGCGGGCTTCCTTGACGTGCGGCAATGCGGACCATCATCCCATGCACCTTCGGGGGGCGGCTCCCTCCCGCGAGGGATGGTTCCCCCTGGGGCAGGCCCCCATCATCGCGCCCACTTCGGGGTTCCCCCGAGCCCGATCCGAGAGGCCGCACCATGCGATTCCAGGAATGCCACGAAGGCGACTACCGCATCTATGTCGGCGCGTTGGAGGCACCGCGCGGCGACGGCTACATCGCCGCGGTCGTCGTCAACCGCGTGCGCGGCGTGCATGGCCAGGGCACGGCCCGCCAGCGCGAAGCCTTCCGCGACGACAGCCTGGCCTGCGGCCACCGCTGGCCCAACCCCGACGAGGCCCTGCACTACGCGCTGAACCGCGCGCGCGAGCTGATCCGTTCGCGCTCGCAGATGCTGGCTTGCTGAAGCTGGCCGGCTGAAGCCCGCGCCGCCGGCTCCGGCGCGCCGCCTGGGGATAATCCCGGGCATGGGAACCAGACAGCGCGTCGTGGTGGGCTTGAGCGGCGGCGTCGATTCCGCGGTCACGGCCTGGCTGCTGAAGCAGCAGGGCCACGAGGTCGTCGGCATCTTCATGAAGAACTGGGAGGATGACGACGACAGCGCCTACTGCTCGTCGAACATCGACTTCGTCGACGCCGCCTCGGTGGCCGACGTGCTGGGCATCGAACTCGAGCACGTGAACTTCGCCGCCGAGTACAAGGACCGCGTCTTCGCCGAGTTCCTGCGCGAGTACGACGCCGGCCGCACGCCCAACCCCGACGTGCTGTGCAATGCCGAGATCAAGTTCAAGTCCTTCCTCGACCACGCGATGCGGCTGGGCGCCGAGAAGATCGCCACCGGCCACTACGCCCGCGTGCGCCAGAACGCCGCCGGCGCCTTCGAGCTGCTGAAGGGCCTGGACCCGGCCAAGGACCAGAGCTACTTCCTGCACCGGCTGAACCAGGCGCAGCTGTCGCGCACGCTGTTCCCGGTGGGCGCGCTGAAGAAGACCGAGGTGCGCCGCATCGCCGAGGAGATCGGCCTGCCGAACGCCCGCAAGAAGGACAGCACCGGCATCTGCTTCATCGGCGAGCGGCCGTTCCGCGAGTTCCTGAACCGCTACCTGAAGAGCACGCCTGGCCCGATGCTCGACGACCGCGGCCGCGAGGTCGGCCGCCACGTGGGCCTGAGCTTCTACACGCTGGGCCAGCGCCAGGGCCTGGGCATCGGCGGCGTGAAGGCCGGGGGCGGCGAACACGCGCCCTGGTACGTGGCGCGCAAGGACCTCGCGCACAACACGCTGCGCGTGGTGCAGGGGCACGACCACCCCTGGCTGCTGTCGCACACGCTGACCGCGGCCGACTGCAGCTGGGTCGCCGGCACGCCGCCGCCCGCCGGGGCGCTGGCCGCCAAGACGCGCTACCGCCAGGCCGACGCCGCCTGCACGCTGCAGCTCACTGAAGGCGGCTTCACGCTGGACTTCGCGGCGCCGCAGTGGGCCGTCACGCCCGGCCAGAGCGCGGTGCTGTACGACGGCGAGATCTGCCTGGGCGGCGGCGTCATCGCCTGAGCCGGCGCGCCCAGGTGCTGCGGGCTGCGCCGCGCGGCTCAATCCGGCGCGCGCAGGGCCGATAACCTGACACGGGCCGCCGTGGCCCGGGCCCCTGCTGTCTGCCAGCGCCCACTGCCCATGCCGCGCCCGTCCCGCCGTCCGACGCCGTCCCTGCTGCGCTGCGCTGCCGCCCTGTTCGGCGGCGTGCTGGTCGCCGCCGGCGCCGTCCACGCGGCAACGCTGGAGCTCAGCGTCAGCGGCAACGACGGCAAGCCGCTCGGCGACGCCGTGGTGTTCCTGGAATCGAAGGAAGCACGCGCCGCGGCCAGGCCGCTCGCCGGCATCGAGATCGAGCAGGCGGCCAAGGCGTTCACGAACCGAGTCTCGGTCGTCACGGCCGGCACCCAGGTGACCTTCCCGAACCGCGACAAGGTGCGGCACCACGTGTATTCGTTCTCGCCGGCCAAGACCTTCGAGCTGAAGCTCTACACCGGCACGCCCGCCAACCCGGTGCTGTTCGACAAGCCCGGCATCGCCGTGCTGGGCTGCAACATCCACGACGACATGGTGGCCTGGGTGGTGGTGGTGGAAACGCCCCACCTCGGCCAGACCGCAGCCAACGGCCGCGTGCGCCTGGACAACGTGCCGCCCGGCACCTACCGGCTGCGCAGCTGGCACCCGGCCATGCCCCCAGGCGCGGCGGCGCTGGACCAGCCCTTCACGGTGGCCGCGGCCGGCGGCAGCGTGGCGCTGCGCCTGCCGGTGCCCGGCGGGAGCTGAGCACCGATGCGCTGGCCCGTGCCTTTCGGCAGCTTTCTTGCCGGCTTCCTCGCGCGCCGGCTGTCCACGCGCATCGTGGCGTTGTTCCTCGGCCTGCTGCTGCTGGTGCAGGCCGCGGGCTTCGGCGTCATCAGCGCCACCATCGAGGGCAGCGCCCGCAGCACCCTGGCGCGCGAGCTGGAGATCGGCGAGCGCGTCTGGCGCCGGCTGCTGGAGCAGAAGGCCGACGCGCTGGTGCTGGGCGCCACCGTGCTGGCCGCCGACTACGGGTTCCGCGCCGCCGTGGCCACCGGCGACGTCGACACGCTGGACTCGGTGCTGGACAACCACAGCGCCCGCATCGGCGCGGAAGTCGGCGCCTGGGTCGACACCGGGCTCGTCGTGCGCGCGGTGCACGACAGCGACGGCGCGATGGCCGACACCCCTGAGTTGCAGCGCGTGGCCGCCGCGCTCGCGCGCCAGCCGCGCGCCAGCCAGGTGGCGCTGCTGGGCGGGCGGCCGTTCCGCTTCGTCGCCGTGCCGATGCGGGCGCCGCTGCTCATCGGCTGGGTGGTGATGGGCTTCCCGATCGACCGCGCGCTGCTCGACGACATGCGCGACCTGTCGCGCCTGCACGTGGTGCTGGCCTTGCCGGGCGGTCCGAGCGGCGGCCTGCAGGCGGCGCTGTCGACGCTGCCGGCCGACGCCGACGCGGCGCTGGCTGGCGACGGCGAACGCGTCAGCGTCGCCGGCGAGGCCATGGTGGCACGGCACGTGGCACTGGCGGCCGACAGCACGGCGCAGGTCGTGCTGCTGCGCCCGGTGGCCGGCGTGGTGGCGCCGTTCCGCAGCCTGCAGTGGGCGCTGCTGGCGATCACCTTGCTGGCCGTGGCGGTGTTCGGCGTCTTCAGTGTGTTCCTGGCGCGGCAGATCACGACGCCGCTGCGTGCGCTGGTGCGCGCCAGCGCCCAGTTGGGCCGCGGCAACTACGAGCAGCCGCTGCTGCACACCGAGCGCCGCGACGAGATCGGCGACCTGGCCCAGGCCTTCGACCAGATGCGCAAGAGCATCGCTGCCCATGCCGCCGAGGTGCACCAGCTCGCGTACTGGGACAAGCTGACCGGGCTGCCCAACCGTCCGCAGTTCCGCGCCGCGGTGCGCGACGCCATCGAGGCCGGTGCCCACAGCGGTGGCCGCTTCGCGGTGGTGATGCTGGGCTTGAACCGCTTCAAGCACGTCAACGACGTGCTCGGCTACCGTTTCGGCGACCTGCTGCTGGTGGGCGTGACCAAGCGCATCACCCAGCACGGCGTGCGCGGTGGCGACCTCGTGGCACGGCTGTCGGGCGACGAGTTCGCGCTGCTGCTGCCGGGAGCCGACGCCGACACCGCACTGGCGGTGGCCGCGCGCATCGCCACCAGCTTCGAGCAGCCACTGCTGCTGGAGGACCAGACCGTGGACGTGGCGGCCGGCTTCGGCATCGCGTGCTTCCCGGACCACGGCAACGACGCCGACGCGCTGCTGAGCAGGGCGGAGATCGCCACCTACACCGCCAAGCGCCGCGCGGCGTCGGCCCTGGTCTACGACCCGGCCATCGACGTCGGCAGCGCGCAGACGCTGTCGCTGCTGAGCGAGCTGCGGCGCGCGCTGGAGCAGGACGAGCTGCGCCTGTACGTGCAGCCCAAGATCGCCATCGCCAGCGGCAGACTGATCGGCGCCGAGGCGCTGGTGCGCTGGCAGCACCCCACGCGCGGCATGGTGCCGCCGATGCAGTTCATCCCGTACGCCGAGCAGACCGGCTTCGTGCGCCAGCTGACGCTGTGGATCTTCGAGGCCGCGGTGCGCGACTGGCCGCAGCTGGCGGCGATGGGCATCGAGCGTGTCTCGGTCAACCTGAGCGCGCGCGACCTGATGGACAGCGAGCTGCCGGCGCGGCTGGACGGCATCCTGGCACGCCACGGCGCTTCCGCGGCCCACTTCTGCCTGGAGATCACCGAGAGCGCGGTGATGGACGAGCCGCAGCGCGCGCTGGCGACGCTGAATGCGCTGAGCGCACGCGGCTTCAAGCTGTCGATCGACGACTTCGGCACGGGCTATTCATCGCTGGCCTACCTGAAGGACCTGCCGGTGGACGAGCTGAAGATCGACATGAGCTTCGTCAAGGGCATGGACCGCAGCGCCGAGGACGCGAAGATCGTGCGCCTGGTGGTGGACCTGGCGCACAACCTGAACCTCAGCGTGGTGGCCGAGGGCGTGGAGAACGCGGCCATCCTGGCGCAGCTGCGCGCGCTGGAGTGCGACGAGGCGCAGGGCTACCACATGAGCAAGCCGGTGCCCGTGGCCGAACTGGCCGCCTTCGCGGCCCGCTGGCAGCAGCGCCAAGGCGACGCGGCCAGCGTGGCGCTGCACTGAAGCGCCGCGCGCGGGCCTACCGGCCGTGCCAGAGCACGGGCTTGCGGGCTCCGACCCACTGGTCGTAGTGCTTGGCGAACAGGTCCTCGATGCGGTTGCGCTTGACCTTGAAGGTCGGCGTGATGAGGTCGTTGCCCACCGTCCACGGCTCGGTGGTGACGACCAGGCAGTCGAGCTGCTCGTGCGGGTCCAGCGTTTCGTTGATGCTCTTCAGGTGCGCCGCCAGCGAGGCTTCGAGCTCGGCGCGGCCGGCAGCGTCGGCCACCTGCTTGATCGCCACTTCGTTGAGCATCACCAGGGCCAGCGGCTGGCCGAGGTTGGCGCCGGTGACGCAGCAGGCCTCGACCGCGAAATGCATCACCAGTTTGTCCTCGATCGGCGCCGGCGCCACGTACTTGCCCTTGCTCGTCTTGAACAGGTCCTTCACGCGGCCGGTGATGCGCAGGTTGCCCTCGGCGTCGAGCGCCCCCTTGTCGCCGGTGTGCAGCCAGCCGTCTTCTGTGAGCGCCTCGCGCGTGACCTCGGGCTGCTTGTAGTAGCCCAGCATCAGGCCCGGGCTCTTCATCTGGATCTCGCCGGTGGCCGGGTCCAGCCGCGACTGAACGCCGTCGTAGGGCAGGCCCACCGTGCCCGGGCGCTGCTTGCCCGGCAGCGTGGCGTGGCTGACGCCGCAGTTCTCGGTCATGCCGTAGACCTCGATCAGGTCCAGGCCCAGCTTGTCGTACCAGCGCAGCAGGTCGGGCGGCATCGGCGCGGCGCCGCCAGCGGCGAACTGGCACTCCTGCAGGCCCAGCGCGGTGAGGATCTTCTTGCGCACGATGCCGCGCAGGATGGGGATCTTCAGCAGCCGGTCCAGCTTGGCCGGCGGCATCTTGGCGTGGATGCCCTGCTGGAACTTCACCCACAGCCGCGGCACCGAGAAGAACACCGTCGGCCGGGCGCGCTGCAGGTCGCTGGTGAAGGTGTCCAGGCTCTCGGCGAAGTACACGTGCATGCCGGTGGCGAGCTGGCCGTGCTCGACCAGCGTGCGCTCGGCGACGTGGCTCAGCGGCAGGTAGCTGAGCATGCGCGCCGCATGGTTGATGGCCGGCACGCGCTTCAGGCCCGACTGCACGCTCCAGGCGAAGGTGCCGAAGCTGTGCATCACGCCTTTCGGCGCACCCGTGGTGCCCGAGGTGTACATGATGGTGGCCAGGTCGTCGGCCGGGCGCAGCAGGTCGCCGCCCAGCGGCTCGGTGGCCTCGGTGATGCTGTCCCAGCTGCGGTAGTCGGTCTTGGGCGACAGCGGCAGCGCCACGCAGGGCAGGCCGTCGGGGATGCCGGGCTTCATCGTGTCGAAGCCGTCGAGCTTGCCCACGAACAGCAGCCGCGATTCGCTGTGCTCCAGGATCTGGCGGATGGTGCCGGCGGCCAGCGTCGGGTACAGCGGCACCGACACGTGCCCGGCGATCCAGATCGCATAGTCGGCCATCAGCCAGTGCGCCGTGTTCTTCGACAGGATCGCGATGCGCGAGCCCGGCGGGAACCCCAGCGACTGCAGGTGGGCGGCCATGCGCCGGGCCTGGCCGACGATCTCGCGCCAGGTGTAGTCGCGCACCTGGCCGCCACCCAGCGGCTGCGTCAGCACGACGCGGTCGGGTTCGGTGCGCTCCCAGTGGAAAAGGCGCTGCAGGGCCAGCGCGTCGTCGGATACGGTTGCAGCCATGGCGTACGGAGGTCTCGTTGCGGTCGGGCCGACAAGACTAACCACCGCGCCGCCCTCTGGGCAGCAGGGCTTACCACATCCCTCGTCGGAACGGGTCGAACGGCTGAGCGACCGTTTCAGCGACCGTTGGCCAGCGCCTCGGCCAGCTGCTGCTGCACGTGGCGCGCACCGCGCAGCGCCAGCACCGTGTCGAGTTCGGCCTGCGGCGCGACCTGCGCCACCACCGCGTCGAGCGTCTCGGGGGCGTCCAGCAAGGTGTTGGCGATGACCGAGAGCACGCCGACACTGCGCTTGGTGACGTGCGGCGGGAACTCCAGCGTCGCCAGCAGGCCCACGTGGTGGCGCACGCTGGCCACCGCGGCAGGCGCCAGACCCCAGCTGTCGCACAGCGCGGCGCCCAGCGCGTCGTGGCTGACGCCGAAGCCGGTGTGCTCCAGCGTCACCAGCTCGGCGTCGGAACGCGCGGCGCGCAGCATCGCGGTGTAGTGGTCGGGTGCGTGGCGGTACAGCACCGCCTTGCCGCATTCCTCGAACAGCCCGGCCGAGTGCGCGGCCCAGGCGTCCAGCGACAACCGCTGGCCCAGGCGGCCCATCAGCAGGCCGCGGCGCGCCGCGCGCTGCCACAGCGGCTCGAGCTCGGCGGCGGGCGGGAAGGCCGCGCGCAGGCCCATCTCGAAGGTGATGGCGGCGATCTCGCGCATGCCCAGGTAGGTGATGGCCTGCTGCACGCTCTGCACGCGGCCCTTCAGGCCGTACAGCGACGAGTTCACGGCCTTCATCACCGCCGCCGCCAGCGCCATGTCGCCTTCGATCAGGGCCGCCACCGCGCCCAGGTTGATGTCGTCCTCGGCCAGCAGCAGCGACAGCCTCACCAGCGACTCGGGCTGCGAAGGAATGTCGATGTCGAGGGTCCGCAGTTCGGGATTCACGGGCATGGCGGGAGGCGGGCAGGGCGGTGGACGGATGCTAGGGCGGCAGGCGCTGCAGCCATCGTCGCAGAAGCAGTGGCTTCGCGGGCCAGTTCGCGACCGGTGGAAACGAAAAAGGCGCCGTCGCTGGGCGCCTTTCCCGGGCCGGCATGCTGCTTGCACGGCGGCCAGTCGTTGTCGTCTCCTCAGACCCCCGTCCCGTGCGTGCCGGCCTTGCAGGGCCCCGGCGTGCACCGCGAGTGGGCGCAATGTAGCCCCGCGCCCCGCCCAGGGGCATCAGGGCTTTCCCGCCGCGATCCAGGCGGCGGCGCGCTCGGCCACCATCAAGGTCGGCGCATTGGTGTTGCCGCTGGTGATGGTGGGCATCACGCTGGCGTCGGCAATGCGCAGCCCGGGCACGCCGCGCACACGCAGGCGGCTGTCGACCACGGCCATCGCGTCGTCATCTGCGCCCATCTTGCAAGTGCCCACCGGGTGGAAGATCGTGGTGCCGATGTCGCCGGCCAGCCGCGCCAGCTCGTCGTCGCTCTGGTACTGCACGCCCGGCTTCACTTCCTGCGGCTGGTACTTCGCCAAGGCCGGCATCGCGGCGATGCGGCGCGTGAGCCGCAGCGAGTCGGCCGCCACCTGGCGGTCTTCGGGCGTGGAGAGGTAGTTCGGGCGGATCTGCGGCGCGTCGTGGGGCTGCGGGCTGGCGATGCGCACGTGCCCGCGCGCGGTCGGGTTCAGATTGCAGACGCTGGCGGTGAAGGCGTTGAAGCGGTGCAGCGGCTCGCCGAAGGCGTCCAGGCTCAACGGCTGCACGTGGAACTGCACGTTGGGCCAGGCGTGGCCCGGCGCCGAACGCGTGAACGCTCCCAGCTGCGAGGGCGCCATGCTCATCGGCCCGCTGCGGCGCAGTGCGTATTCGAGCCCGATCTTTGCCTTGCCCCACAGCGAATGCGCCATGGTGTTCAGCGTGCGCACGCCCTGCACCGAGAACACGGCGCGGATCTGCAGGTGGTCCTGCAGGTTCTCGCCCACGCCGGGCAGGTCGCGCTGCACCGCGATGCCCAGGTCCTGCAGCAGCGCCGCCGGCCCCAGGCCCGACAGCTGCAGGATCTGCGGCGTGCCGATGGCGCCGGCGCACAGCACCACCTCCTGCCGTGCGCGCACCTGCTGCAGCACGCCGCCGACGCGCTGCAGCTCGATGCCGACCGCGCGGCCCTGCTCCAGCAGCACGCGCGTGGTGGCGGCGCCGGTCCAGACCTGCAGGTTGGGCCGGCCGGCCGCCGGGCGCAGGAAGGCCTTCGAGGTGTTCCAGCGCACGCCGGTGCGCTGGTTGACCTCGAAGTAGCCCACGCCTTCGTTGCTGCCGCGGTTGAAGTCGTCGCTGGCCGGGATGCCGGCCTGCTGCGCCGCGGCAGCGAAGGCGTCGAGGATCTCCCACGACAGCCGCTGGCGTTCCACGCGCCACTCGCGGCCGCTGCCGTGCAGCGCGTCGCCGCCGCGCCAGTGGTCCTCGTGCTGCATGAAGAACGGCAGGCACGCGTCCCAGCGCCAGTCGGTGTCGCCGGTCAGCGCCGCCCACTGGTCGTAGTCGCGGCGCTGGCCGCGCATGTAGATCATGCCGTTGATGCTGGAGCAGCCGCCCAGCACCTTGCCGCGCGGGTAGCGCAGCTTGCGGCCGTTGAGCCCCGGGTCGGGTTCGGTGAAGTACAGCCAGTCGGTGCGCGGATTGCCGATGCAGTACAGGTAGCCCACCGGGATATGGATCCAGTGGTAGCTGTCGCGGCCGCCGGCTTCCACCAGCAGCACGCGCCGCGCCGGGTCGGCCGACAGGCGGTTGGCCAGCAGGCAGCCGGCGGTGCCGGCGCCGACGACGATGACGTCGAACTCGGGGGTGTCGGTGGCGGACGTGGCCATCGGTTCAGCGCGCCAGGTGGCTGGCCAGCACGGGGAACAGCTTGACCAGGCCGTCGGCCATGATCTCCACGGCCAGCGCCGCCAGGATCAGCCCCATCAGCCGCGTCATCACGTTGATGCCGGTCTTGCCCAGCCAGCGCGCGATGGCGCCCGAGGCCGAGAAGGCAACGAACGTGGCCACGCCGACGACCACGCCGTAGCCCACCAGCACTGCCAGCTCCCACCAGTGGCGCGTGCGTTCGGCGTAGATGACCATCGTGGAGATGGTCGCCGGCCCGGTGAGCAGCGGGATCGTCAGCGGCACCACCGCGATGCTGGCGCCGGCATCGAGCTTCTGCTGGCCTTCGTCGACGTCGCCGGGCTTGCTCTCGGCCGGGTGGGCGTTGAGCATGCTGATGGCCGCCGTCAGCAGCAGCAGGCCGCCGCCGACCTGGAACGACGCGATCGAGATGCCGAAGAACTCGATGATCTTCAGGCCCGCCACTGCGCTGAGCGCGATGACGCAGAAGGCCGTGAAGGCGCTGATGCGGATGGTGCGGCGGCGCTGCGCCCGGCTGAGGTTCTGCGTGAAGTGGATGAAGAACGGCACGACGCCGATCGGGTTCACGATGGCCAGCAGCGCGATCAGCGGCTTCAGGAGGTCCATGGCGCACGATGGTAGCCGCGCCGTCACGCGTGGACCGGGTGAAGGCCACGCGACGGCGCGCTACACGTCCTGGTCGACAGCCGGCGGCAGCGGCGCGGGCGGCACCAGGTCGGGCCGCACCTGCAGCAGCACGACGCACAGCGCACGCAGGTAGACCAGTACCGGCAGCACCACGCCGACGATGAACACCACGCCGCCGCCGGTGACCGCCGCCACGCCGTAGGGCGACTGCGCCACCGGCGCGCCGAGCTGGCGCAGTCCCTGGCCGAACAGGCCCGCCAGCAACTGCTGCGGTGGCAGCTCGACGCCGGTGACCAGCACCGCACCCAGCGCCAGCACGCGCCCGCCGCCCACCACCACGGCCGCCACCAGGGCTGCCACGCCGCCGGCCAGCAGCGTGGCGGCGCTGGTCAGCAGCAGCACGAACAGCGGCCGCGTGCGCAGTTGCTGGCGCACCAGACGCAGCGTCGCGCGCACGTCGAGCCCGGCCCACACGCCGGCGGCAGCCAGCGGCGCCACCACCGTGCTCAGCGCCAGCAGCAGCACGCCGCACACCACCACACCCAGCGGCATCACCAGCCCGAACAGCAGCGCGCCGGCCCGCGCGCCCACCAGGTCGGCGCGCGCCAGCCACAGCAGCAGCGCCAGCACCGCACCCACCAGCAGCACCCCGGCCAGCGCCACGCCCAGCACACCGAGCAGCCGGGCGGTGACGCGCCCCGCGTCACGCAGCGCGTCGCCGAGGTCGCGTGCCATGGCGCCGCGAGCCTGGTCCATCAGCAGCAGGCCGGTGGCGTTGACGCCGAACAAGCCGACGAGAAACGACGCCAGCGCCTGCACCGCCGCGAGCTGCGTGGCTTCGCGCAGCAGCGACGCGCTGGCCATCGACAGCAACAGGCCGGCGGCGGTCCAGCAGCCCAGCAGCAGCGACAGCGCGCGCAGGTCGTGCAGCGCCTCGATGCTGAGCAGCACACGCTCGAGCGCACGCATTGGGGCGTCGCCCGGGGGCTTGGGGTTCATGCAAATGCCTTCTTGGTGCAGTTTCGGCGCCGGGTCGGGAAACCCCGGGGCGACAAAACAACACTTGCCCGGCCCGGCGCTTTACACGGTCGCGCAACTGTTGTCCATAATACGGAGTCTGTGTTTGGAAGCCGCACCTTTCGCCTGAATGGTTCACGCAGGGTAGAAGCTCCACATGGTGTTTTGGTAATTGATTCGAGGGCTTCTTCCGTGGGAAACAAACTTTACGTCGGCAATCTCGCCTATTCGGTGCGTGACGACTCGCTGCAACAGGCCTTCGGCCAGTTCGGTACCGTCACGTCCGCCAAGGTCATGATGGACCGTGACACCGGCCGTTCGAAGGGCTTCGGCTTCGTGGAAATGGGTTCGGACGCCGAGGCACAAGCTGCCATCAACGGCATGAACGGCCAGGCACTGGAAGGCCGCGCCATCGTCGTGAACGAAGCGCGTCCGCGCGAAGACCGTCCGGGCGGCTTCGGTGGCGGCGGCGGTCGCAGTGGCGGCGGTGGCGGCTACGGCGGCGGTGGTGGCGGCGGCTACGGTGGTGGCGGCGGTGGTGCCGGCGGCGGCGGTGGTCGCAGCCCGTACGGCGGCGGTGGCGGCGGCGGTGGTCGCAGCCCCTACGGCAGCGGCGGCGGTGGCCGCAGCGGCGGTGGCGGCGGCTACGGTGGCGGCGGCGGCGGTGGCCGCGGCGGCTACTGATCCAGCCCGCTCGACGCAGGCAATCGAAATGGCGCCCCCGGGCGCCATTTTTCGTTTCTGGGGCGGCCTGGTTTCCGTGCCGTCAGTCCGCTGACGTGCGCCTCGGCTTGCGGCCGCGGCGGCTGAGCAGGCGGTCGTACACACGGTTGGGCAACACACGCAGCAGTTTGGCGATCCAGCCCATCTGCCACGGAATCACGCGGTAGCTGTCACCCGCGGCAATCGCGCGCATCGCGCGCTCGGCAAAGTCTGCAGCCGGCATCAGGAACGGCATGCTGTACGGGTTGCGCGCCGTCAGTGGCGTCGCCACGTAGCCCGGCAGCAGCGTCACCACGCGCACGCCGCTGCCGCGGCATTCCACGCGCAGGCTCTCGCAGTACGCCACCACCGCGGCCTTGCTGGCGCTGTACGCGCCGTGGCCGGGAAGGCCGCGGATGGCGGCCACGCTGGCCACCCCCACCAGCGTGCCGCTGCCACGCGCCCGCATCGCCGCCAGGAACGGGTGGAAGGTCGCGGCCAGGCCGACGTTGTTGGTGGCCAGCAGGTCGCGCAGCAGGTCGATGTCCGCACGCTCCGCGGTGTCCATGCCGACGCTGATGCCGGCGCTGGCAATCACGACCTCGGGCAGGCCCTGGGCTGCGATGCAGGCCTGGCCGGCCGCAACGATGCTGTCGGTGTCGGCGACGTCGGCCCGGTAGACCGCCCAGCGCTCGCGCGCCAGGCCCTGGGCCGCGGCCCAGGCCTCGACCTCGGCGACACGGCGCGCCACCAGCGCCAACCGCCAGCCGGCCTGTGCGTAGCGCGTGGCCAGCGCCTGGCCGATGCCCGACGAGGCGCCGGTGATGAAGACCAGCGGCGCCTGCGGCTTGCTCATGGCGCCGCCCGTGCCGGCAGCACCGTGCGCAGCGGGCCGGTGAGCTCCAGCAGACGCTGGCCGTGGTCGTAGTCGAGCCCGGCCGCCTGGATCTCGCCGCCGGCCAGCGTCACGCGCACGGGCAGGTGGCTGCGCAGCCGTTCGCTGACGAGGAACAGGTGCAGGAACTCGCCGGTCATCTCCAGCGGGCGGCCGTCGGCGTCATTGCTGGACACACGCGCACCGCCGAGCAGCTGCACCTCGCTGCCGTCGCCGTTGCTCAGCGCACGCTGCGCCGTGGCCACGGTGACGCGGCCTTCGGGCGAGGTGGCGCGCACCTGCACGCCGTCGATCTCGATGCGGTCGGTGTCGGGAAAGTGCCGCATCTGCGCGCCTTCGATGCGCAGGGCCAGCCGGCCGGCGGCATCGAAGCGCTCCAGCGCAAACTGCGTCATCGTGTAGTCGGGCTCGCGCCGCAGCGGGGTGTCCTGCTGCTGTCCGGGAGCCTGCGGCGTGTTCTTCACCAGCCACCAGGTGAACAGCGCCAGCAGCGTCATCAGCAGCAGTGGCAGGTACGACGAGAGTGCGTCGCGCAGGCGCAGGTGCCAGGGCATGCGCACGCGTGGCACGCCGCCGCGCACGGGGCCCAGCTGGATGGGCACCTCGGGCAGGTCGGGCAGGTGCAGTTCGACCTTCATCGCCGGGTGTTCGGTGCTGCGCGGTGCAACGTGGCGCGGGGCCTCAGCGGCCGTCCAGCGTGCCCAGGTGGCTTTGCAGCAACCCGGCATAGCGGCCTGCGGCCACCAGCAGCAGGTCGCAGAACTCGCGTGCGGCGCCGTGGCCGCCGGCTGCCGCCGTGACGTGGTGGGCCGCGGCCTTGGCCTCGGTGTGGGCGTTGGCCGGCGCGCACGCGAAGCCGGCACGCACCAGCAGCGGCAGGTCGGGCCAGTCGTCGCCGATCACCGCGACCTCGGGCCAGTCAACCCCCTGGCCCGCCAGCAGCGGCAAGGCGGCGGCCAGCTTGTCGTGCACGCCGTACAGCGCGTGCTGCAGGCCGAGGTCGGCGACGCGACGCCGCACCGCGGGCGAGTCGCGGCCGGTGATGACGATGGGCTCGATGCCGCCCTGGCGCAGCAGCTTCAGGCCCTGACCGTCGAGCGTGCTGAAGGCCTTGAAGCTCTCGCCGTGCTCGCCGATGTAGATGCGGCCGTCGGTGAGCACGCCGTCGACGTCGAAGATGGCGGCCTTCATGCCTAGTGCCGGGCCCTGGGCGCGCAGCAGCAGTTCGGGGGCGAAGGCAAGCGCGGGAGCGGGCATCGCCACGCTAGATCACCTTGGCCCGCATCAGGTCGTTGGAGTTCAGCGCGCCCACCAGCCGCTGGTCGGCGTCGACCACGAGCACGCTGGTGATGCGGTGCTGCTCCATCACGTCGGCGGCGTCGACCGCCAGCGCATCGGCGCGCACGAGCTTGGGCGTGGTGTGCATGACGTCGGCCGCCTGCAGCGCGCGCAGGTCGGTGCCGCGCTCGATCAGCCGGCGCAGGTCGCCGTCGGTGAAGATGCCCAGCACGCGGCCGTCGGCGTCGGCCACCGCCGTGAAGCCCAGGCCCTTGCCCGTCATCTCGCGCAGCAGCGCGGTGAAGCTGGCGTCGGGGCCCACGCGCGGCACGTCGTCTCCGCTGCGCATCAGGTCGTGCACGTGCATCAGCAGCTTGCGGCCCAGGCTGCCGCCGGGGTGCGAACGTGCGAAGTCCTCTTCGCGGAAGCCGCGTGCGTCCAGCAGCGCCACCGCGAGCGCGTCGCCCAGCGCCATCTGCGCCGTGGTGCTGGCGGTGGGCGCCAGGTTCAGCGGGC